>Ga0307475_10000281_pt1 | contig 30994 bp, 23 predicted proteins | sample atmos_gasesECM1C_FD_203317 | JGI IMG/M metagenome (GOLD analysis project Ga0307475, IMG submission 203317) | Hardwood forest soil microbial communities from Morgan-Monroe State Forest, Indiana, United States - atmos_gasesECM1C_515 | ecosystem: Environmental > Terrestrial > Soil > Temperate... | reverse complement strand
ATTTCGTGATCATTAACATCGAGTCAGACGCGCGGCGTCGGAGCGAAAAGGAGGCCTTACTGGCGCGTCTTTCGGACAAACTTGCTGCCTCGCCGGGAATTGCGCGTGAGGATGTCTTCGTCCGTCTCTCCATGACCGCCGCTTGGGAAGATTGGTCTCTCGGTAGTGGTGTTGCCGTATCGTGGTCGTAGGCTCCCCGGCTTGGATACGGGTAAATAGTAGACTCTTCTCGTAGGGACGACTCGGACAAACTCCTTCCTTGTAAGAGGACAAATAGGGCCGCCTCCGCCAGCGCGAAGCGCGGCCCGCCGTCTTAGGCTGTTGTCTTGATGAGGCCGAGCTGGGTCAGCGCCTTGACGCCGTCATCCAGTCCGATCTCTTCGAGGATCTTTCCGTCCTACAGACGCAGGACCGTCGTTCCCGTGAAGCGCATCTTCCGACCCGTGGCCGCCGGGAGTCCTCCGACCAGGAAGTCGTTGAACGCAGGGCTGGTGTGCGTGCCTCCACCCAAGTGAATTTGAGTGCAGCCGAGCGCAAGCTTATGGTGTTTCACTTGATTACCCCAACGTTTTGTCTAGGCCCTCAGCGATGTCAGCATCCAGCTAGTCGGAGTCGCCGGTTTGTCACTCTTTCGTCTCGTCAACACTAAAGGAGGCTTCAATTTAAAGAACCTTACGTCTACACCTCCTCGATTAGCTGAGTGCATTTGAGTGCAACTAGTGCGCCGCGGAGATAGGGCGGATGTTCCCTCCATCGAATCCCCTTGCTGTTCGGCCCTTCGGCGGAGGTACGATGCGCCAGATAACATCCACGCTATGGGCCATCGTTGCTCGGGACTTCAAATCGCGCCGCGCCTGTGCCAACGCACGTGCGCCGGAACGAACTATCCCTAGTTGAAATCCGTGCATAAAGGTTGAAGCCGACAAAATGCGATCGGTGACAAGACAACTCGCGGTTCACCAGTCTCAGGCCGTTGTGCCGGGACCGGTCCCTCCACTCTCCGCATCGACCTAGAGTTGGCGCCCGTGAACGGCTGCTTTCGGGCGCCATGATACAGAGTGCTAACCGGATGACCCCGGCCGCTCTTGGGTAGAGCGGTTGTCGCTCACACGGCCCGCGCAGACAAAGTCTCAGGTCTCCCGTCCGTTGATCGTGAGCTTCATCGCTCGGACCCTTCCTTGCTTCTGATGGACGAAACCCCTGCGAACGGACGAGGCACACGCTCAAGGCAACGTGAAAACGACCACGGCAGAAGTACCGGAGCCACCGAAGAACCCGGAGACGACGCCGGAGGTTGTGGCCACGTATTGCTTACCTTCGAGCTCATAGCTGACCACCCCGCCGCCGATCGTCCCGCCCGTGTTGAAGCGGTAGAGTGTCTCGCCATTGCCGGCGTCGACGGCCAGAAAATCGTTGTTAAGATCGCCCGTGAACAGCATCCCGCCCGAGGTGACTGTCAGTCCAGCGACCAGCGGTGTAGGCCACTGCTGCCGCCAGCGCATGGTGCCGGTCGTGGCGTCGATCGCCATCAGCCAGCCCCTGGCCTGGTCACGCGGATCCGGCGTGACGGCGCCGCCGTAATAATGGGCGTTCAGGGTGAACTGCGGTGGCTTGTCGGACTTGGTGAAGATGCCGCACCAGTCCACGCTTGCAACGTACAGCGTCCTGGTTGTTGGGCTGTATGCGGGACCGTTCCACTCCATCCCGCCCAGCAGTCCCGGGCAACCATGCGCACCGGCAACGGTCGGCACCGCGTCGAAGTCGGTGCGCGTGGTGATCGGCAATTCGTAGAGTGTTTCGTGAGTGTCGCGATCCAGCAGGCGAAGGAGCCCGTCCTTGCCGGAAACGGTGAGCAGATTGCGTGGCTTGCCTTTGACCGGTGCGCTGAAGAGAGGGCTCACCTGGCTTAGATCCCGATCATTGGCGTCGCTCGGAATGAATTTGCGGTACCAGAGGAGCTTGCCGGTTTTCAGATCGAGCGCGACGACGCAGTTGGTGTAGAGATTGGTACCGGGGCGCACGTCCGCGTAGAAGTCCGGCGACGGGTTTCCGACCGGAACGTAGAGCACGCCCTTGCTAACGTCGAGCGACAGAGGCGTCCAGAGGCTGCCGCCGCCGTGTTCGCGTGCCTGAGGATCTTCCCAGGTATCGGCTCCCGGCTCGCCCGCGTCCGGAATCAGGTTGAACCGCCAGACCTGCTCGCCGGTGGTCAGTTTGAAGGCGCCAATCCAGTTCTTCGCCCCCCAATCGGCGCCCGCCGGACCGTAGATCACGAGGTCCTCATAGATCAGCGGCGGCATGCTCAGATACTGGCTGGAACTGGCATCGGCAATCTTCTGGCTCCACAGCAGCGTGCCTTTGGCCATGTCCAGTGCGATCAGGTAGCCGTCCGCGGTGCCACGCACGACGCGTCCGTCTTTAAGGGCCACGCCGCGGTTGGCCGGCGACAGCACAGCTCCTTTACCCTCCCAGCTGTAGGTCCAGCGCTCGCGGCAGGTTCTGGCGTCGATCGCAACGGTGGCCTTGTCGATGGTCAGGTACATAACGCCCTTGTAAACGAGCAGGCTTGTCTCCGTGGCGCCGGCGTTGTTGGAGCGAAAGATGCAGGCGGCACGCAACTGGCTGGCGTTCTGTGGGGTGATCTGGCGCAGATCGACGAAGCGCTGCCCGGTGTAATCCTTGCTCGCGTAGAGCCAATTCTGCTTGTCCTGCGCTGCGTGCAGCAGTTCGTCCTGCGTCGGCCCCTGCGACAGGAGTTCGGCGTGCGTGGCCGGCGCGCTGGCTTCCACTGCACCGGCGCGTCCCAGCGTCTCCAGATAGGCAATCACGTTGGCCCGGACCGTGGCGTCCGGCAGAGCGACCGACATCGCCGTTCCTGGAACCTCCTTGGTCGACGAGGTAAGAAAGGCATCGAGCGTTTTCTCGTCCCAGGTAAGCCCGGCCTGGGCCATCGCGGGCGAGTAGCGATAGCCGGCCAAACTTCCCGCTTTTCGGCCAAAGACCGCGACCAGTGACGGTCCGAATCCGTTCTTGCCAGCCTCGGTCGTGTGGCACGACGCACACTGGTTTGCGAACACCGTCTTACCGGCGACAGCATCGCCCACTGCATGCGCGCGACCGCCACAAAATATCAGGGCACCGAACACGAGCCAAGTCGCTGCAGATTGTTTCGCAGGCTTACCGATGGGAACCTCCGCACATGCAAGCTCATCAGGATCGGTGTCGATCGCACTTTCAAGTCTCATAACGTCTCCCGCGGATACAGGCTGAGTCTCAAGGGCGGCCCTACCAAACGGGAGCGTATTTCCTAACGTTGAGTAACGATTGGATTTGGCTGCTCCTTATTGGCAATGGATGCCTGGTGCCACCCCACAATCGCCCCGCTCATGCGTCCACGATCGCTGCTCGGTACGGCAATCACGCACGCTGGTCCAAATCAACCGCGTTGGCTCGCCGCCAAGCGCCCGGACTTTGGCCGAACATGCGCCGAAACACCCTGCACAGGTGCGACTGGTCGGACAGGCCACTTGCGATCGCAACCTGGGACATCGGTTCGCTTGTCCTCTTGAGCAGTTCCCGGGCGAGCTCGATGCGCCTTTGCCTGATGTATTCGAATGGCGGAATTCCGACGCTGAGCTTGAATGCTCTGAAGAACTGACCCGTGCTCACGTTGATGAGCTTCGCCAGATCTACTCCTCGCATTTGTGTGGTGAGATGGGAATCGATGTAGGCGGCGACGCGATTAACCTGCCAGGGTGCGAGCCCATTGGCCGTCGGGCGGGGCTCCAGGGTATTCTCACTGCGCTGTTCCACTCGCCGTGTGGCGCGCAACAGAACGCAGGCCCGTTTCAGGAACTCACGTGCGGCGTCCTTGTCCGCTTCGAAGGACGCGGCGGCGCTTTCAATCAAAAAGGAAACGGTCGCCGAAATCTGCTCGCGGTCAGCGTCGTCGGTGTCTGGCTGCGAAAGAAGGGTCATCTGTGCTCGCCCTGAGTCGTATCGGTTCGAGTCAATCATTTGCGCTCGACGCATCGGCCAGGTGTCAGCAACGTTTTTTTTCATGTCGGCCGACACAAGAGTGTGGCGAATGCAAGGCGAACGCGACGTCAGTGGGCGAAGGATGGACTCTGTGAATGCAGCGGTGTCGAGAGGAGCTGATGCGCTGCCGCGAAGGGTCGGGACGCAGACCGAGGATGCTAGAAACCAGTCTCAGCGGTACGCCGCCCGCCACTGCCGCGGCTTCCATCTCGAGATGGCAGGAGGCGCGCGAGAGCTGCCGCGATTTCGTGAAAGTAGATCGGCTTTCGCAGGACGTCATCAGCCCCGGCGTTCTGGGCCGTCCGCAGAACCGCGTCGCTGAGGTACCCGCTCACGAGGAGCGTCGGAATCTCCGGACGAATCGCCTTGATCTTCCGGATCAATTCTGATCCTGAGGAGCCCGGCATGCTTTCGTCGGTGATCAACGCATCGAATTCCCGTGGACTCGCGCGAAAGGCCTCGAGAGCCGCCAGGCCTGATGTATGACCCACAGGACAATAACCAAGTTCTCGAAGCGTTTCCGACAGCAGATTGACCAGCGAAGGTTCATCGTCTACTACCAGAATCCGCTCGCGATCGCCGCCGGTAATACCGGTCGCTACCCGTACATTTTTACGGTTGCCTTTGATCTCACCGAAACGCGGCAAGTAGACGATGAACGTACTGCCCTCTCCCACGGTGGAAATCACATCAATCGCGCCGCCCAAGCTCAACACGATTCCATGTACCAACGACAGTCCAAGACCGGTTCCGACACCCACTTCCTTGGTGGTAAAGAAGGGATCGAAAATGCGCTCCCGGATCTCAGGGGCAATTCCTGTTCCTGAATCGACGACTTTCAAAACAACGTACTCGCCCGCAGCGAGGCGTCCGACCGTCATCGTTCGGGGCGCGTCGAATTGCGACCGCTCGAGCAAGATGCGCAGCTTTCCGCCCGCAGGCATGGCGTGAGCGGCGTTTGTGACCAGATTCATCACTACCTGATGAATCTGGGTGGGGTCGCCCAAGACGGCGCTTCGCCCGGCGCGCAAGCGCTCCTCGATACGAACATCGCTTGGAATCTTGGCGGCCACCAGCGTAAGCGTCTCGCGCACGACCCTTTGAACGTGGACCGGCGTCCGCTCGCCGACGCCGCTTCGGCTGAACGCAAGGATCCGATCGACAAGCGCGCGGCCGCGCTCGCCGGCGGTCAAGATGCTTTCGATATCGCGACGCAGTCGGCTGCCAGCTTTTGCCCCGCGCAGCGCCATTTCGCCGTACCCGAGGATGGCACCCAGTAGATTATTAAAGTCGTGGGCGATACCTCCGGCGAGCGTACCCATCGCCTCCAATCGCTGTGCCTGGCGAAGCTGCGCTTCCATCTTCCGCAGCTCTTCCTCAGCAGCCCGGCGCTCAGTGACGTCGAGCATGAAACCCACCATCCGTGCCGGATTGCCCTCCGCATCGAAGAACATGCGCCCTTTTGCCTGCAGCCATCGAATCGCTCCACCCTTGTGCATTACTCGGTACTCTGCAGATACGTCACCAGTTCGCTGAGCGCGCTTGAAGGCTGCCCGTACGGAGGGCCAGTCCTCCGGATGAACAAGCTTCTTCCACGTTTCGTAGGCTCCGTCGTAGGTTCCTGGCTCCAGCCCGTACATGGCCTCCAGATCGGGCGACCAGTGGTTCTGACCATCGGCCACCCCGATTAGCCACTCGAACGCGACCGCGCGCGCCGCTTTCTGCGCCAGATCAAGCATCTCTTGCCGAGCCCGCAGCTCTTGCTCGACCTGCTTACGCGCCGTCACGTCTCTGACAGACCCTGCAAAACGGAGCGGCGCTCCGTTCGGGTCACGCCGGCAAAGACCCGTGATGTGAACCCATCGAATCTCTCCATCGCGGAGTATCCGCAATTCCGTCTCCAACCGTTCTTTCGATCCGGCAAAGTGCTCCTGGAGTTCGCGCACCCATTTCGGCCGATCATCGGGGTAGAAGGGAAAGCGCGCATGAAACTCCTCGCGATTCGCAAAAGTCGAATCGGGCGGAAATCCACAGATCGCCAAGAGGAGTGGCGATGCATAAAAGCGGTTTCTCGCTATGTCCCAGTCCCAATGGCCCTCGCCAGCCGCCTCCATCGCGATCGCGTGGCGCTCCTCCGAGAGACGCAGTGCCTCTTCGGCCAATTTGCTCTCAGTGACGTCTGCGACAGAGCCGGTCCAACGCACAGGCTTGCCATCAGCGTCTCGAGACAGCAGTCCAGTCAAATGAATCCATCGCACTCGCCCGTTCGGAATCATCCGCAGTTCCATCTCGAATCTCGTCTTCTTTCCAGCGAAGTGTTCGGCAGCGGCCCGCTCCCACTTCGGACGGTCTTCCGGATGGAATGGAAACCGTGCGAGGAAATCCGATCGCCCGGCAAATTTCGTTCCTTGAGGGAAACCATACATCTCGAGCATTCGCTCCGATGAATAGAATTCATCGGTCGGAAGGATCCAGTCCCAATGGCCTTCACCAGATGATTCCATCGCAAGCGCGTATCGTTCTTCGGATCTTCGCAAGGCGCCTGTTGCGATCTCGTGCTCGATGGCGATGCTTGCCAGATTGGTGAATTGCTCAAGCTGACGCTGCTGCAGCGGGGTGGGGGTTGAAGGCTCGCGCCAGTAGATGGCGAAGATACCCAGCACGGATCCGGAAGACGATTTGATGGGCGCGCTCCAAACGCCCCGGATCCCGTAGGTTTGCACCAGCGGCCGAAAACCCGGCCAGCGTGTATCGGAAGCGATGTCATACACGATAACTTGCTCACCGAATGCGGCGGCAGTGGCACACGGTCCGACTTTCGGACCTATCGGACTCCCGTCCAAGAGCTCCGTGTATTCCTCGGGAAGACTCGGGCCAGCCGCGTGTCTCAAGCGCGTCCCTTTTGAATCCACTAGCATGATGGAGACACGCGCTCCTCGAAACATCGCCTCGACAGTTCTCGCGAGCGCTTCGAGGGTCTGGAGCAGAGGCGCTCGCTTCGCGATGAGTTCGAGCAACCCCCTTTCAAAGGCCAGCCACGTCTCCGCGGACTTCCGATCCTCGATATCGGTTGCTTGGACAACGATCCTGACGATCTCGCCGGCTTCGCTTTGCAACGGTTCGGCCCGGAACGAGAACCACCGGTATTCGCCATCGAAGCGCCGAAGCCGCGCTTCCGCCTCGCTCGGCTCACCTCTGCGGAGCGACCTCAGACAGGCGTTCAACAGCTCGCCCGCGTCGGGCTCGAACAGCGAGGCCTGCCACCCCGAGCCGACACCCGCATCGTGCCGCAGACCTGTGTATTCGAGCCATCGGCGGTTCAGGGCGTCTACGAAGCCATCCGGTCGGATGCTGAAGGCCAGACCGGGGATGGCGTCGACAGTGAACGGGACCCGATCGACTACCGACAGGAAGGAGTTCGGTCCTGCAGACACGAGTCGATGAAATCTCCGCTCTATCTCGCGCCGGCCTTCAGCCGCAGTTCAGCGCAGCGACCACGGCAGTAAGCAGCTCTGCTCGCGTGAATGGCTTCGGCAGTACGCCGCAGACTTCGAAGCGCTCAGCTGTTTCAGTCGATCCGCCCAGGCCACGTCGAAATCGGGTCGACAAAGCCAGGATCGGCACAGAATACGCTGCCCGGAGCAATTCAATGGTCGCAGACGCGTAGTTCGGGTCGGAGATGTCAGCGATGACGAGCTGCGGCGACAACCTCGCGGCGGAAGGGGTGTTTTCCGGGTCGATCGCCAGATAGCCCGCCTCGCCAACCCATCGCATGACCAGCGCGCGAATCAACGGGTCCGGTTCGATAACGACGACTGGAATCTTCTTCTTCCGTAGCACAAGTCGATTCCGGCTGAACGGTGGTTGCCAGCCAGACATCAATTCGACCTGCCGCTGATGCCTCAATTGTGCCATCGTGCCGCCGCTGTATGACAGGTGACACAATAGCTCCAAGCGCGATTCCTTCTTTTCGGACGCGCCGAGCGGCAGAATGAGGCCGTGAGCCTTCTTGCGACAAGCCAGCGCCCATCCGTGGATGCGTCGACCAGAGCCGTCCACATTCTGGTGATCGATGACGACCCGTCGATTCGCCAGATGGTCGCCGACTACTTGGGCGATCACGACATGCACGTCACCGCTCTGGAGAGCGGGTCCAGAGTCGACGAGGTTCTGAGTTGCAGCGACATCGACCTCCTGCTCCTGGATCTGAAGCTTCCCGGTATCGATGGAATGCAGATCGCACAGAGCATCCGAGCGCGATCGGATCTACCCATCATCATGTTAACGGGACGCAAGGAGGAAGCCGACCGCGTTATGGGCTTGGAGTTAGGGGCTGACGACTACCTGGTCAAGCCGTTCTCCCCACGCGAGCTGCTCGCTCGAATCCGTGCACTGCTGCGCCGTACTCGTAAGCAGGAAACGATAGTCGACGCTTTGGCAAGAATTCGGGCGTACCGCTTCGCCGGATGGGAATTGAACGTGCGCCTGCGACGACTCACGTCGCCCCGGGGGGAGATAATTCCGCTGACCAACAGCGAGTTCAACCTGCTGGTCGCATTTCTGGCCGCTCCTCATCGAGTCCTCAGCCGCGAGCAGTTGCTAGACCTATCGCGCCTGCATAACGATGAGGTGTACGACCGCTCGGTCGACGTTCAGGTCGGCCGCCTACGGAAGAAGATCGATAACGACTCCACCGGAAGTCCGCTCATTAGGACGGAGCGCGGCGCCGGCTACCTTCTCGCGGCCACCGTCGAGACGGTGAGGTAGTCCCGGCCAGCGCCTTTGACGCGCTGCCCCCTTTGCGATTTACCGAACGACGGTACTCTGAAAGTGGACAAGCTTGATCGACTGGCCTTGCTGCACATACACCGCGATCAGTCGAAAGTGCGAACGACTCTCCACTCCATGCCGTGAGCTAACCGCTTGGGCTTCGGCCGTCAACACGGCGGTTGACCCGTACATCCGCACCTCAGTCTGACCAAGTTCGATCGAACGAAACCGCAATCCACCGCTCTGCAGGTCTTGCAATACGTCCTGCCGGTTCAGCACGGACCCATCGGGTCGCACCAGCATGTAATCGCCCGCATACAGCCCTTCAAGAGCGGCGTAATCCTGCTCCTTCAGTGCGCGATTGAACACGTCCGTGTGGATGCTCAGTATTTCCTCTGCCGTCATACGATTTCCTCTTGAACGCCCGAATCGACTCCGTTGGAACCATGTTACTTTGCGGCGGCCGAGCCGACGGCCGCCGCCTTGCGGTTCAAACTGCGGCGAAGAACCATGCGGCCTCTTCGGCGAACTCTTCACAAAACTGGAAGTGCGAGCCGTGCCCGGAATCCGGGTAGAGGATCAATCGGGCATCCGGTAGATGCTGCTGAAGGATGTAGGAATTGATGGTCGGCACCATGATGTCGTCCTTGCCGTTGACGACGAGCGTGCGCTGCTTGATCTTCTTCAAATCGCCGTACCGGTCCGTCGCAGGGATCGCACCCCAATTAGCGAGAGCGACGAGCTGGGCCTCGGCGACCTGGGGCTTCGCTTCTGGTTCGCGGTCCAGCTTTCGCGCGGCGATCCGCTTGAGCCAGGCCTTGCCAGCCGCGTAACTCGTCGGGCTCTTCGAAAAGAACAGGTCCAGCGAGCGTTCCTGAATGGTGCTGTTCGGTCGATTGACGATTTCCATCACCTCGGGCGAAAATTCCTGCATGCCTTCGCCCGCCGACGGGCCGGTTCCCGCGAGGAGGATGCGCCGCACCAGTTCGGGCGCGTCAAGCGCCACCTGCTGCGCGACCATGCCGCCGATCGAGAAACCGAACAGATCGATCTCCCTCAGGCCAAGCGCCTTGACGAAGGCAATCATGTCGGCCGCGATAGCGGGCATCGAGTCCGGCATCTTGCCACCCGAGCGACCGACACCCCGATAATCGACCAGGATCACCGGGCGGTCTTGCGCCAAGCGGTCGGTGTGGATCGGATCGAAATTGTTCATCGTGCCGGTGAAATGCTGAAAGCACATCACCGGCGGGGCGCCTTCCTTGCCGAAATGCCGGTAGGCGAGACTCACACCGCCGATATCCTGGAACTGGGTCGGCGCGGTTTCGTTGAGATTGACGTTCGACAAGGCTCTTCTCCTGCGATGTGGATTGCGTCTCCAAGTCGCGCTCAGAAGTGTTCGAGGGTCAGGCTCTGACAGGCATAAGCTCGGTCGACATGTACTCGCCTGAAACGGCGGTCAGGCGTCCGAGCTCTGGAAAAACAGCTGCACGTGCTTCAGGAAGGTTGCCGCATGTTGCGACTGCGCCGCATGACTGGAATCGGCATACACGATGAGTTGCGCATTGGGGATATGTTCGGCGAGCAGAAGCGCGTTGATCGGCATGACGATAATGTCTTTGTTTCCGTGCACGATCAGGGTGGGTTGGTGAATCTTTGGCAGCATTGCAAAACGATTGGTGGTCGGGACGACACCCCATTCCTTAAGTGCTATCAATTGCGCCAGAGCCGACTGCTTGGACACCGGCGCGTCGCGGTCATCGATACGCAACTTCAGCCGTTCGAGGTAGGCGCGCCCCGATGCCTGGCTGGTTTCGCTCGGACTGAAGAACGAATTCATGATCAAACCCTCGATGTCGTCCAGCTCGTCGACCGAGAGGTCGGTAAAGACCATCCCTTCGCCACCCCGCGGTCCGGTGCCGAGAAGAACGATTCGCCGCACCAGGTTCGGATATTCAGCGCCGAGCTGTTGGGCGACCATGCCACCGACCGAATAGCCCACAACGTCAAATTGTGTGAGCTCGAGCGCCCGACAGAGTTCAGCGCACGCCTGTGCTAAGGCGGAGATCGTCGAGGGCGTCTCACCGGAGGAAGCACCGATGCCCGGATAGTCGATGAGGACGACATCATGGTCGGCCGCCAGGCCGTTCGTCACCTTCGGATCCCAGTTGTCCATGTTCGCTGCCCAATAGTTGAGCAACAGCAAAGGGGCAGTGCCGCGTTGCCCGAATCGCCGGTAAGCGAACCGAATGCCTCCGGCCTGGACAAATTGGGTTGGGGCGGTTTCGTGTTTGAAGTTGAACTGCGTCGATGCCTCGTTGCTCGTGGGCTTAGTGGTTGACACGTGGGTTCTCCTGAAATGGCCGGTGCTAAGCTGGACCCGGCTGCGGAAAAAAGATCATCTGTGCTCGCCCTAGGTCGTATCGATTCGAGTCCATCCTGTACGCTCGATACGTCCGGTAGGTGTCATTAAACGTCTTTCTTCGTGTCGACCGACACAAGAGCATGAATCTCACGACAAAGGAAACAATCGACGAGGTGAACAGCAAATCGTGCATTGGCCAAGACTTGCCCTGCGCCCCGGCCGCTTCCGCGGCTTGTGAGTCACTGCTGTGACGGCTCGCTCGTGGCCTGGCGTCGTTGCCAATCCAAGACCTCACGCTTTTACAAGGCAGCGCAAGCGTGTCCAATCGCACTGGAGAGCCGTGGTTGACAATGGCCGCGCTATAAACGCCCGTCGAATCGACAGTAAGCGGCAAGGCAATGTTTACCGATCCGCAAGCTTGAAGCCCGCCGATTGCCTATTTGTCAACGACAATCTACTTGGGTCCGCTCGCTAACTGCACTTGGGGATTGTCAATGCAGCTGAAACGCAAGCTTGCTTTGACCGGAGTCTTATGTCTGCTTGCCGTCGCTGCAATTGTCGCGGTAGTGCTGCCGAAACATACATCCGGCGTGGCCACGGCGAGGCCCCCGGACGTCGACGTGGTTGACGTCGAGCAGAAAGACGTCGCTCTTTACAGCGAATGGATCGGCACCCTGGAGGGGTACGTCAACGCGGACGTCAGGGCGCAAGTCACGGGCTATCTGCTACGCCAGGATTACAAAGAGGGCGGGCCGGTCAGGAAGGGGCAGCTTCTGTTCGAAATCGATCCGCGACCATTTCAAGCGGCTCTGGATCAGGCGCAGGGTCATTTGGCACAGGCCAGAGCGCAGCTCGCCAATGCCGAAGCCGTCCAACGCAGGACTCAGCTCGATGTAGAGCGCTACATTCCGCTGGCCAAGGAACAGGCCGCGAGCCAGCAGGATCTGGACAACGCGGTTCAGAACAACCTGGCGGCCAAGGCAACCGTCGCAACCGCCGAAGCTCAAATCCAGACTGCCGAGGCGGCAGTCGAAACGGCCAAGCTGAATCTGGGCTTTACGCGCCTGATCGCCCCCATCGATGGCATTGCCGGGGAAGCTCAGCTACAGATCGGCGCACTGGTCAGTACTAGCAGCGACCCCGTCACAACCGTTTCTACAGTTGACCCTATCAAAGTCTATTTCACCGTGAGCGAGAGCGAATACCTGGACTTCAATCGGAGGTTCCCGAGCGATTCCGAGCGGGCAGCCCAATTGAAGAAGATGCCGCTGGCCTTGATCCTGGCCGACGGAACCACCTACCAGCACCCGGGGAGCATTCATTTCGCGGAGCGCGCAGTAAATCAGGGCACGGGTGCGATTCGGATCGCTGGCCTATTTCCGAACCCCAGGAACATCCTCCGCCCCGGCGGATATGGGAAGGTGCGGGCGGCGACCCGAGTCCAGAACGACGCTCTTCTGGTCCCTCAGCGGGCGGTCGCGGAACTTCAAGGCACCTTTCAGGTGGCGCTGGTCGATGGCGAGAACAAGGTGAGCATCCAAACGATCGAGGTCGGCCCGCAGGTCGGCAACCGATGGATCATCAAGAAGGGCCTTAGAGCGGGCCAGCGCGTCATTGCTGACGGCGCGCAACAGGTGCGTCCAGGCATGCGCGTGAATCCAAGGCCATTCGCCCTCGAGACAAGCGAGGCCAGGGCAAGGTGAGCCGTATGTCGAAGTTCTTCATCAACCGCCCCATCGTTGCGATCGTCATTTCGATTTTGATGGTGATCGTCGGTGCGATCACGATTTTTGGCTTGCCGATCGCTCAGTTCCCGAACATCGTGCCACCGGAAATTCAAGTCCTGGCCACGTACATCGGTGCCGACGCGCAAACGCTGGAGCAAGCGGTCGCCGCGCCTATCGAACAGCAAATGAGCGGCGTGGACCGCATGAATTACATGTACTCGTTGAATGCCACGGCGGATTCAACAACCACACTGATTGTAAATTTTGATACGGAAACCGATCCCAACACGGATTTAATCCTCACCCAGTCGCGCGTGACGCAGGCGGCTACTCAGTTGCCGGTGGATGTCACCAACTACGGCGTCACAGTACGCAAATCCGTAACGGCCCCACTGGTCCTGATCGACCTGTATTCGCCGCGCGGCACCTACGACGCGAAGTTCCTCGCCAACTATGCCTATGTCAATCTGAATGATCCGCTGACACGCCTGCCAGGAATCGGCAACGTCCTGATCTTCGGCGCGGGTCAGTATGCCATGCGCATTTGGGTAAAGCCCGACCAGTTGGCCAAGCTGAAGATCACGGTCCCCGACATCGTTAGCGCCCTGCAGGCACAGAACACCGTGAACCCCGCGGGCAAAGCGGGCGGCGAGCCGGCGCCAGAGGGTCAGGAATTCACGTACTCCATGCTCACGCAAGGCCGCCTGGTCTCCCCCGAAGAATTCGGACAGATCGTGCTGCGCGAGACGCCCGACCTGGGGATCGTGCGGGTTCGCGACGTGGCCCGCATCGAGCTTGGATCGAACGATTACAGCTTGATGAGCCGGCTAAACGGCGAACCGGCCGCGGTCGTCGCAATCTATCAGTTGCCAGGTTCGAACGCGGTCGAGGCAGCGAAGGCGGTAAGAGATTTGATGACAAAGATGAAGGAGCAATTCCCCCAAGACATAGACTACGCCATCGCGTTGGATCAGACCCAATCGGTCACCGAAGGCATCAAGGAGATTTTAAACACACTCGTCATCGCGATCGCTCTCGTCATGGTGGTCGTCTACATTTTCCTGCAAGGCTGGCGCGCCACCCTGATTCCTTTGCTCGCCGTACCGGTCGCGCTTGTCGGCACGTTCGTACTGTTCCCAGCGCTGGGCTTTTCCATCAATACGCTTTCTCTGTTCGGCCTCGTGCTGGCGGTCGGCCTGGTCGTCGACGACGCGATCGTCGTCGTCGAAAGCGTAGAGCGTCACATCGAGGAGGGCATGGCTTCCAAGGCTGCGGCTTTGAAGGCCATGGAGGAACTTTCCGGCCCGGTCCTTGGCATCGCGCTGGTTCTATCCGCGGTCTTCGTCCCCACCGCGATCATTCCTGGCATTACGGGAAGGCTTTATCAGCAATTCGCGGTAACCATCGCGGTCTCGGTGCTTTTATCGGCTTTCAACGCGCTCACGCTCAGCCCGGCGCTTGCAGCTTTGCTGCTCCGTCCCACGCAACGCAGCCGTGGATTGCTCGGGAGGTTTTTTGAGTGGTTCAACCGCGCGTTTGGCCGTGCCACGGACGGCTACGTCCGCTGGTGCGCGGGATTGATTCGCAAGAGCGCCTTGGCGATCGTGATGCTGGTGGTGTTCAGCATTGGCGCCGGGTTCTTCGGCTCACGCCTGCCTTCGAGCTTTCTGCCCGACGAAGACCAAGGCTATTTCTTCGTCAACATGCAACTGCCCAACGCCGCCTCCCTCCAGCGCACGGATGAAGCATCTAGGGCAGTCGAGAAAATTCTACTGAACACGCCCGGTGTTCATTATGCGACCGACGTCATCGGTTTCAGCTTGCTTAGCTCCGTGCGCGCCAGTTACAGCGCCTCTTTTTTCGTCACGTTGAAGCCTTGGAGCGACCGCACCAGACGTGCGGAGCAATTTCAGGAGATCAAAGCCCGCTTGAACCAAGAATTCAGTCGCCTCCCGGAAGGAATCGTATTCAGCTTTTCACCACCTGCCATCCCCGGCGTCGGCACCGCCGGTGGCTTCACGTTTGTCCTTGAGGACCGCTCCGGCGGCGACGTCCAATTCCTCTCCAAGAACTTGACTGCGCTTCTGGAGGCGGCACGCAAGCGTCCCGAGATCGGCGGCCTGAGTACTACCTTCCTGTCGGACGTGCCGCAAAGATTCGTCGACGTGGACCGCGACAAGGTATTGAAGCTTGGCGTGCCCCTGAACGATGTCTATCGGACAGTACAGGCCTTCATGGGCGGCCTGTTCGTCAATTACTTCAATCGCTTCGGGCGCCAGTGGCAGGTTTACGTAGAAGCAGAAGGCGAGTATCGAGCCAACGCGGAAAACATCGGGCAATTCTACGTTCGTAACAACAAGGGCGACAACGTGCCGCTTTCGGCCGTCACCACCGTCCAACCAAGGATCGGCCCCGAATTTACGATGCGATACAACGAATACCGCTCGGCGCAGATCAATGGCGCCGCCGCACCCGGTTACAGCTCCGATCAGGCGACGGCGGCGCTCGAAGAGGTCTTCAAGCAGACAATGCCCCGCGAAATGGGATTCGACTACCTGGGCATGTCCTATCAGGAGCAGAAGGCGCGCGAAGGCGTGCCGTCGTGGGCCATCTTCGCGGTGTCGCTGCTGTTCGTCTTCCTGATTCTGGCGGCGCTGTACGAAAGCTGGTCGTTGCCATTCAGCGTCCTGCTCAGTACTCCGGTCGCCGTATTCGGAGCTTTCGCCGTGTTGTGGTTGCGCGCCACGGTGCTCAGAGCATTTGTGCCAGCCTACATGGTTCAGATCGAGAACGACGTGTACTCGCAAATCGGCCTAGTCATGCTGATCGGTCTGGCAGCGAAGAACGCGATATTGATCGTCGAGTTTGCCAAGAGCGAGTACGAGATGGGACAGCCTTTAGTCGACGCTGCGCTCGAAGGAGCCCGGTTGCGCCTGCGCCCGATCCTGATGACCTCGTTCGCCTTCATCCTGGGGTGCGTGCCGCTGTGGACCGCGACGGGCGCCGGCTCCGTCGCTCGCCAGATCATGGGCACCGCCGTGATCGGGGGCATGCTGGCCGCGAGCGCCATCGGAGTCTTCTTTATTCCTGTCATCTTCTACCTGGTAGAGAAATGGTCCGGTGGTGGCCGGCAAGCTGAGCCCGCGCCGCTACCGGGGGCGCCTCTTCCCTCCGAGCGTGCGTAGGACTGAGGATTGTCGGCCTGGCGGGAGACACTCCAGGGGATTGGTCTATGAAGACACGGCAGCTACTGGCGTCCGCGATCCTGTTTTTGATGGCCGGCTGTGTGCTTGGCCCCGACTATCGTCGGCCCGCTGTTCAAATTCCAAGTGAGTACCGCGGACCCCCAGGGAACAGCGAGGTTCAAAGCAAGGCGTCGTCGTTCGCGGATCTGCCCTGGTGGCAGGTGTTCGGGGACCCGCAATTGCAAGAGCTCATTCGCACCGCCTTAAGGCAGAATTACGACGTTCAATTGGCGACCGAGCGCATCAACGCGGCGCGCGCGCAACTCGCCATCACGCGTTCGAGTCTGTTTCCGCAGTTGCAGGGAAGTGGGGACTTGACGAGTGGAAAGGACGCGAGCACCCAAGCGAAGTTCCGTTACCTGGCGCTGAGTGCGGACGTCGCATTTCAGCTCGACCTGTTCGGTCGGCTGCGACGCGCCACCGAGGCGGCGCGCGCGCAGCTGCTCGCCACCGAAGAAGCGCAGCGAACCGTCCTACTCACTCTCGTCAGCGACGTGGCCAGTGATTACTTCACGCTCCTTCGGCTCGATCTGCAGCTTCAAATCACCCGGGATACGGTGAAGACTCAGAAAGAGTCGGTCAAGCTGACCTCCTTCAGGCTCGATCACGGCGTCGCGACCAAGCTGGATGTCCTACAGGCGCAGCAGGTCCTCGATAGCGCAAACGCACAGATCCCGGACCTCGAGAGGCAGATCGGTCAGGAAGAAGATGCAATCAACATTCTCCTTGGCAATTACCCGCAAGACGTGTCACGCGGACTTGCACTGACGCAGCAGCAACTTCCTCCCAGCGTGCCGCCGGGGCTTCCCTCTTCGCTGCTTGAGCGCCGGCCCGATATTCGCGAGGCCGAGCAGGAGCTGATCGCCGCGAACGCCAAGATCGGTGTAGCCAAGGCTGATTTCTTTCCTCAAGTGTCTCTGACCGGGTCCAGCGGTGGCGTACGCGGCACCTCTTTCGCCTCGATGATGACTTCCCAGACCGGAGTCTGGTCTTACGGCGTTCAGGTAAGTCAGCCGATTTTCACGGGGAGCGCCCTTAGCGGAAATCTCCATCTGACCGAGTCGCAGCGCGAGCAGGCTCTGATCGCCTACAAACAGGCCATCCAGCATGCCTTCGGCGACGTCTCCGACGCACTCATTGCGTACCAGAGATTCAACGAAGTTCGGGTTCGCCAGGAGCAACTGGTAGCGGATCTGGCCGAGACGGTCCGCTTATCAACCATGCGATACCAGGGAGGAACCACGACTTATCTCGAGGTGCTGGACGGCCAAAGATCGCTCTTTGCCGCTGAGCTCACGTTGGCGCAGGCGCGAGGCAACGAATACCAGAGCCTGGTGCAACTCTACAAGGCGCTCGGCGGCGGCTGGTCGTAAAGGACGAACAATGAAAATCAGCCAGATTCGCGAGCGGACCTTCGCGATGCCGCTCACCAGTTGTCCAGCGATGACCAATGAAGCCGTCATGAATATCCAAGCCCGAGCGCCAGCGACCGCGCTGGGAAATATTGACGCCGCTGATTGTTATATCCGCATCTGCACTCGATGCTTTTTGAATTTCCTCTGAAGTTATGACATTTGACGAGAATGTGCTGATGAAGGAATGATCAACGGAAAACCTCACGGTGTCAGGAGAAAACACACGGATGTTGCTTGGTTGCTCAGTTGATTTCCGAACACTCTCGCCGGAAATTTGTGCGTGAGAAGATATCGCAAGTAGAGTCACAGTAGCGGCGCCGATCGACGTCGTTGCGGGCCGATGCCAACTCTTGGCGTTCATAAGCGCCCTCCTCCGTTATTTCGTGTTTGCTTCACCTTGCAAGGACGTACTCGGCCGTCCGACCACAGAAACGCTAAGCGCCTGCCATCTGCTGCGATGCATTCCTCGCGTTCGAATCTGATGCGCGATTGGAAATAATTTCAGCAGAGGAGTGCACACAAGAGCAAGAGATGAACGGTGCTTGACTGCGTCGTAGAGATAAGTCAGATTTTGCGGCATGAGCGGACCAAGCGACCGAACGAACACTGTTGCGCTGCCCCCGAGGATGGGGTGTCAGAGTTTGAATGGGTACGTTCTCGACCATCTTCAGAAGCTCGAAAACTTGCTGTTCTCGGGCGTGCCGTACGAAACCTTGGTAGGAGCGACGCTCGTCGCCGGCTTTCCGAGCGCCACGCTGCGGTCGATTGAAAGTGCCATGTATCGGGCGCGCAGAAAGTGTCCGGCCTGGCTTGCTCGCCACGCGCTTCGGCCGATTGAACCCGCACCCCGGACCGCAGGGCCTCGAGAGGCGTATTCGCGGGCGTCTGGAGATACCGACGTAACGGCGGCGATCGGAAGACGGTTCCGTCAACTGGTACGGCCGCCGAGACCCGGTAGCGGTGAGGCTGATCTACTGATCTGAGGAGCTGGAAATGCCCCACCAGGCAGCGGGCGCGCCCGGCTCGTGTTGCAGGGCAAGGGCGGCGTCGGCAAATCATTTGTCGCCGTGCACCTGGCGCAATACTTCGCCGACCGCGGTCTACCCACGGCAGTCTTCGATTCGGATCCCTTGACCCCAACTCTCTCGAACTACGAGGCGCTGGCGGCCCGCTACATCAATTTCATGCTGGAGGACGACGAGCTGGATGTTGCTCAATTCGATGTCCTGGCGAACGAGATCGTGGAGGCATCCGGGCACATCGTCGTGCTGGACACCGGGTCATCGAACTTCATCCCGTTGATGGGCTACCTGAGAAGCAACGATGTACTGCGAGTCTTCAGTGAACTGGGCCGACATGTCGTGATCCACTCGGTGCTGGTCGGGGGAGCGGGGGCACGGGAAACACTAGGCGGTCTGGTTAGCATGGTGGAGAACCTCCCTGCCGACGGCTACGTTGCATGGCTGAACTCCTTCCTTGGCCCAGTCCTGTTCGATGGAAAGCCGTTCGAGGAAACGAAGGCGTTCGGCGAGATCAAGGACAGACTGATCGGCATCGTGCGCATCAAGCACAGGAGGGGAACCAATCAGATGCTTCATCTGAAGGCCTTGCAGGAGATGACGCGCCGACACCTGACCTACAAGGAGGCGATGGCCACAGCGCAGTTCTCACTGTGGGACAGGCAGCGGCTCGCGGAAGCACGGCGGGAGGTGTACCAGCAGCTGTCCGCGATCTGCGGGCTTGAGGCACTGGTAGCTAAACCGGTGGGCGAAGGCTGACGATCGCTGGACGAACCGAGCGACCATGGACAAGTCGAGACTTGCGCTTGTTGTCTACAAGAGGACCGGCTTCCCGCTCGAGGAGGAGGACCCGGCCTTCGCGCTGGTCGAGCTAAACCGCGTGGCGCTTGAGGAACTGATCGACGAGTCAGCTGCTCGCATTGCGGAGCGGCTTGACACTCTTCCAGAGCGGATCCGGTCGAGCGGCAACCATTTGGCCGCAGAACTTGCTACCCAGGGAATGCAGCGGGTAGTCGAGATGTTGGCCGAATCGCGCCGCACGATCGCCGCCGACACCGAACAGGCGCAGCGGCGGATCGCGGACCACACAGCAAAGTTAAATGAGCCCCTTTGTCCGCGAGGTCGCGGCGGTGATGCGCGCTGCACAGACCTTTTCGCACGCGAGCGCGGCGCGCTCGCTATGGCTGCTGGCCACTACGGCCATGGTAATCGTGTCCTGCGCCTGCGGCTTTATTGGCGGACTGGCTACCGGAGCGCGCAACCTTTTCCGACTGACAGCCATAGGATAGAGGGCTCCCAAGGCCGTTGGGAAAAGGGGCCGCGCGTGCGGCCGAGGAAGATGGCGGCGCGGCGAAGGCGACTCGCGGAGCACCCGCAGCGCCGGCTCGCAAGGTCTTGACGGCGAGAACGCCGTGATACGCTGGAGCGACACAGGCAAGCCCACCCACCCCCACTCCGATGCCCAGGACGGCGTAGGTCAAATGATCAACGCGCTGCCGGCGCGTTCTGACGCTTCTCGCCGCCATCGGCGGCGCGCGATAGAGGATCCTAATCTGGCCGGTCTTCAGGCGCGCCAGGAATTCCTTGAACACGCGCTTCAAGTTCTCAGATTCGTGGCCGTGAACATTTTGGGGGTGAATCCGCGTGGCGATGCCCGAACCACTCGGCGGCGCGGAGATAACATCTAGCCGTTGGTCACTTTGAGGAGAGCGGGCGGCAGCCGCTCGCCAGTGACCTCGATCCCGGCCAGGCGCGCCTCGATAGCAGCCATGTCCTCATCGGAAAGGCTCACCTCGGCCGCGCCGAGGTTTTCTTTCACGCGGTCCAGGCGGCGCGTGCCGAAGATCGGCACAATGCTTGGCCCTCTTGCGAGGAGCCAGGCGAGCGCCACCTGCGCGGCCGTGGCGCCCTTGGCCGCGGCGAGCTGTTCGACCGCCTCGACGACAGCCTGGTTGGCCACCATCGCCTCGGGAGTGAAGCGAGGGGATCCCGCGCGGAAGTCGTTCACACCGAAACTCGACGTACTCGCAATCTTGCCGGTCAGGTAGCCGGTCCCGAGCGGGCCCCAGGGCACGAAGCCGATGCCCAGTTCCTCGCAGAGAGGCAGCACCTCCGGCTCTGGGTCGCGGGTCCACAGCGAGTATTCACTTTGGACCGCTGCGACAGGCTGGACGGCGTGGGCGCGGCGGATGGTGTCCGCGGCTGCTTCTGAAAGACCGAAGTGGCGTACCTTGCCGGCCGCGATCAGATCGTTCACCGCGCCGGCGACTTCCTCGATGGGGACGTTCGGATCGACGCGGTGCTGGTAGAGAAGATCGATGTGGTTCGTGCGGAGGCGTCGCAGCATCGTGTCCGTTACACGCTTGATATGCTCCGGCTGGCTGTTGAGCCCAAGGCGTTCGCCTGTCGTAGGATCAATGTCAAAGCCGAACTTAGTGGCGATCACGACCTCGTTACGGACGGGCGCCAGCGCTTCCCCGACCAGAGCTTCGTTGGTCCAGGGACCGTAGACCTCGGCAGTATCAAACAGCGTGACGCCGAGGTCGTGGGCGCCACGAATGACGCGGATGCTCTCGGCCTTTTCCGGCGCTTGGCCGTAGGTCGAAGCGAAGCTCAGGATCCCAAAGCCGAGTTCGGACACCTGCAGGGCGCCCAGCTTTCTCATGCGCATGTTTCAACTCCAATCGAACTGGATGGGCAGACCGCTGTCAGCGGCGCTGGCCGTCGGTGATGCGGCGTGAATATAGACTGGCAGCATGCAGTCGATTAGAGTGGTAGTCGTGCATGAAGTTATTAATCAGGCTTATGAATGCTGAACGACGAACTGAGCGATCTCGCGATCTTTGCCGCTGTCGCTGATGCCCGCAGCTTCACGCGGGCGTCGGCCAAGCTTGGGAAGTCGCAGTCAGCCTTAAGCCAGTCGGTTCGCCGGCTGGAAGAGCGCCTGAAGCTGCGTCTAATCACGCGCACCACCCGGAGCGTGATGCCGACGCCTGCAGGCGAGCAGCTATTGAGCACGCTTCGCCCCGCTCTTGGCGAGATCGAGGCTCAGCTCAATGCGCTCAGCGAGCTGCGCGAATTGCCCTCGGGATCGCTCCGGCTCACCGCCGGCCCGCATGCCGTTAGGACGGTGTTATGGCCCGCCCTGCTTCGGCTAAATACGCGCTACCCCGATATCAAGATTGAGGTGTCGATCGAACCCGCTCTCACAGACATTGTCACTGAAGGATACGACGCCGGCGTTCGCCTGGGTGAACAGATCGCCCGGGATATGATCGCCCTGCGCATCGGCCCTGATCTACGGAGGGTGGTCGTCGGGTGCCCGGCCTACCTCGCTGACCACGGCATCCCGGTCGAACCGCGGGACCTCACGCATCACCGCTGCTGCAATATCCGCCTGCCGACCTCCCGCGGCCTCTATGCCTGGGAGTTCGAGCGCGACGGGCGAAGCGTCAACGTCCACGTCGATGGCCCCTTCGTCCTGAATGACTTGCACCTGCTCATCGACGCCGCCCTTCATGGCGCGGGGTTGGCGATCGTGATGGAAGACATGGTGGCGCCGTTCATCGCCGATGGACGTCTGGTCCAGGTATTGGACGACTGGAGCCCGCCGTTCGCCGGCTACCATCTCTATTACCCTAACCGACGCCACCCCTCCCCGGCGTTCACCGCGTTTCTTGAGGAACTACGGGCCAACTCTCATCTATAAGCAGGGCGAATGTGACATCCACATCTAGGTAGCCAATTTGCATATCCGTCCCGCCTAAATACCTCCCCAAGCAATGACCGCCGCTTCATGGCAATCGTGAGCCCGCTCCTTCCCGGGGCCTTGAGCAAGCGCTTGAGGAACGCGGGCGCCTCCCGATAAGGCAGCGATGCGAAGTTGGTGCGCTCGCGCCGCCCTGCCCGCTTGGTAAGTTCCCGGCGGATCGGTGTGGCGGGCTTCTCGCGCCATAGTCCCTCGATCACGGCAGCGTCGAAGACTGTCGTCAAGCGCTGATAGATGCGCGAGCCGGTTTCCGGCACCTCGCGCAGGATCGGCACCAGAGCATCCAGAAGTTCGACCGGGCTGATGAGGTCCACCGCGGTGTCCAGCAGCGCGCAGGGCACGTGCTGCTCGATGCCGTTGATCCACTGCCGGGCATGCTTGAAGCTGCGCACGGGCTCGACGTGCTTGCTGTGATATTCCCTCGTGTAGCGACGCAGCGTCACCCGGCCGCCGATCGCGGCGCCATTGCCGCTGCCGTCAGCGCAGCAAGCGCCGGCCGACTGGCGGTCGCGCTCGTCGATCGGATCGAGGTTGCGGGCGAGAAGGCGCCGCGCGTCCTCGGCCGCGTTAGGCACTGCCGCAAGCGACTCGCCTGCCGCCGCGTGGCTGTCGCTTCGAAGCTTGCCGAGGCCATCTCACGGCGGTTGCCCGGACCTGGGAAGGCTCTACCACAGCCGTCGATTCGCAAAGGCGTGGCCGGAGCCGGATCTCAGATAGCGCTCGAATCTGGCTGCCTTTTGTTTGTCGGAGAAGGCGAGATAGGTGATGAGGTGCCAGGGTTTGAACTGCGCTGTGTGCGGTAGCTTGCCGGAGTTGTGCTCGGTTAGGCGTTGCTTCAGGTTTGCTGTGAGGCCAACGTAGCGCCGGCTTGGGCTTCGGGAGCTTGTCAGCAGGTAGACGTAGTGCATCCCAAGAGGGTAGATGTGTTGATGCCGTCCGGGATGTGGATCTTCCGGCTGGCTAGTTCTGGGGATTCATCGGGCCCGGGAGCGTACAGCCCTCCTTCGCTGCTTCGCAGCTTCGGAGGGCAAATTAAAAGGGCCCCAACGGGGCCCTTTTAATTTGGCGGAGACGGACGGATTCGAACCGTCGATGCACGTTTTTGCGCGCATGCTCCCTTAGCAGGGGAGTGCCTTCGACCGCTCGGCCACGTCTCCGGGAAATTCGGGCCGCGACGGCAGGCGCGGCCGCGGCAGTGTAGATCGCGCACCCCTGTGGGTCAACGCGAGCGCCTCACGCAACGGCCTGCTCCAGGCCGAACACCTTGTGCAGGGCGCGCACCGCCAGCTCCATGTACTTGTCCTCGACCACTACCGAGATCTTGATCTCGCTGGTCGAAATCATCTGGATGTTGATCCCCTCTTCCGACAGCGTCCGGAAGGTCAGGCTGGCGATTCCGACGTGCGAGCGCATGCCGATGCCCACCACCGAGACCTTGCAGATCTTCGGATCGCCCACCAGCGCCTGCGCGCCCACGTGGCCCTTGACCTTGGTGTTCAGCACGTCCATCGCCTTGGCGTACTCGTTGCGATGGACCGTGAACGAGAAGTCGGTGGTGCCGTCGACGCTGGTGTTCTGGATGATCATGTCCACGTCGATGTTGGCCTCGGCGATCGGGCCAAGGATCTGGTAGGCGATGCCGGGCCGGTCCGGCACGCGCGTGAGCGTGATCTTGGCCTCGTCGCGCGAAAAGGCGATGCCCGAGATGAGAGCCTGTTCCATCTTCGTGTCTTCCTCGTACGTGATCAAAGTGCCGGAGACGGCTTCGACCGCCAGCGGCTGGTCCGCATCGCTGAGGCTGGACAGCACCCGCAGCCGCACCCGGTACTTGCCCGCGAACTCGACCGAACGAATTTGCAGCACCTTCGATCCCAGGCTGGCCAGCTCGAGCATTTCTTCGAACGTGATCGTGTGCAGGCGCCGCGCCTCCGGCACGATCCGGGGATCGGTCGTGTACACGCCGTCCACGTCGGTGAAGATCAGGCACTCGTCAGCACGCAGCGCCGCCGCCAGCGCCACCGCCGAGGTGTCCGAGCCGCCGCGCCCCAGCGTCGTGATGTTGCCCAGCTCGTCCTGGCCCTGGAAGCCGGCCACCAGCACGATCGTGCCCGCATCCAGGTCGGCGCGGATCCGCTTTTCCTCGATGTCGATGATGCGCGCCTTGGTGAAGGCGCTGTCCGTCAGCACCCGAACCTGGTGGCCGGTGTAGCTCTTAGCCTTCAAGCCCAGTTGCTTCAATGCCATGGCGAGCAGGCCTATCGTCACCTGCTCGCCGGTGGATGCCACCACATCGAGCTCGCGCGGATCGGGAACCGGCTGGATGTCCTTGGCGAGCGCGATCAGCCGGTTGGTCTCACCGCTCATCGCCGACGGCACGATCACCAGCTGGTGGCCGGCGCGGCTCCATTTGGCGATCCGCCGCGCGACGTTCTTGATTCGCTCGATCGAGCCGACCGACGTGCCACCATACTTCTGAATGATCAGTGCCATTGGGCCGGCGCGCGTGCGCGGGAAGCGATCTCGCCACGAATTATAGGGGCGGCACGCCGACCGGCCGCGCTTCAGTCGTGCAGCAGCCGGGCGGCACCGACCCAGTCGATGCGGATCCGCTCTCCGTCGGCCACCAGCATCCGTACGTCGGGCCCGACCCCGGCCACATAGATCAGGCGCCCGTCGCGCCACACCAGCGGTAGTGCCGAGCGCTCGTATTCCGGAATACGGGCTTCCTGGAAGATCTGCTTCAGACGCTTGGATGGACGCGTCGGGTGCGGCTTGAAGCGCTCCCCGCCCGTGCGCGGGCGCAGCTCCAGCGGCTCCGCGCCGAGCCAGCGTGCATCGAACCCCTCATCGCTGGTGCGAGTAAACACCAACGCGCCACCCCAGCTCGGCACCGCCAGCTCGGCCTCGCCTTGCCACTGCACCGCGTGAGGTCCCGGCGCTCCGGGCCGCGGCGCATTCAGACACAGCAAGCCGTGGTGGCGGCGCAATTCGTGATCGCCGATCCGGATCAGCAACCGCGCATCGGCGCCCGCGCCGATGGCCTGCTGCAGCGCCTGCAGCAGCCGCGCGCGCGGCGGCGCCTTGAGCCCCGCCTGGGCCAGCCATTCGCGCAGCACCAGCGTGCGCCGGGCCTGCGGCAGCATCGCGAGCCGGTCGATCCGCAGGGTCGAGGCCGGCGCCTCGCGCGTGCAGCTTTGCAGGTCCTCGCGCGCTAGGGAGTGCAGGGCTTCGGCCCCTTCGGCGATCAATTCGATCGAGCGCTCGGCGGCTGCCCGAAACCCGGAGCGCAGCCGCGCGAGCTGCGGCATCACCTGCAGCCGGATCGAGTTGCGGTCGAAGCGCGGATCCGAATTGCCCGGATCGTCGATGAAGGCCAGCTCTTTGAGCCGGATGTAACGCTCGATCCGTTCGCGCGGTACGTGCAGCAGCGGCCGCAGCAGCGCAATCGGCGAGGCACCGCCCGCGTCGAGCTCGCGTTGCGGCGCCATCGCCGAAAGACCGTCCAGGCCGGCCCCGCGGATCCACTGCAGCAGGAACGTCTCCAGGCGGTCGTCCAGCTGGTGCCCGGTCAGGACGGCTCTGGCGCCGAGCCCACGTGCCGCCTGTGCCAGCGCCAGGTAGCGCGCATCGCGCGCTGCCGCCTCCACCCCTGAACCGCGCCGCTCGACGCTGACGCGCTGCACGGTCAGTTGCGCATTCAGCGCGGCGCACTGCTGTTCGCAATGGCTGACCCAGGAGTCGGCGTCGCGGTGCAGGCCATGATGAACGTGCACCGCATGGGGCCGCGCAAAGCCCGGTGCGCGCTGGTCGCGCAACGCGCACACCAGGCTCAGCAGAGCGGTGGAGTCGCGCCCGCCGCTGTAGGCAACCACCAGCGGCGCGTCGGGCCGGGCACGCGAACGGGCCTGCCGCGGTGCCGGCGCCTCCTCCGAGAGTGCATCGTCGACCGCCGAGCTGACCGCGGCCAACAGCGAGCGCTCCAGCGGGTCAGGCGTCGGCCGACGTTTCCTTGTACTTGCCATAGCCCATCAGCCGGGCGTGGCGAGCGGCGAGCAGGTCCTTGACCTTCACGCCCTGGAACTGACGCAGGCTGTCGGCCAGCGCACGCTTCAGCAATGAGGACATCTGTTTCGGATCCCGGTGCGCGCCCCCGACCGGCTCCGACACGATCCGATCGATCAGGCCGAGCGCCTTCAGGCGGTGCGCCGTCAGGCCGAGCGCCTCGGCAGCATCGGCGGCGCGCTCGGCGCTCTTCCACAGGATCGAGGCGCAACCCTCAGGCGAGATGACCGAATAGGTTGCGTACTGCAGCATCAGCACCGTATCGGCCACCGCGATCGCCAGCGCTCCGCCCGAGCCGCCCTCGCCGATCACGGTGGCGATCACGGGCACTTTCAGCTGCGACATCTCCAGCAGATTGCGCCCGATCGCCTCCGACTGGCCGCGCTCCTCGGCGTCCACTCCCGGGTACGCGCCTGGCGTGTCGATGAAGGTCAGAACCGGCAGCCCGAACTTCTCGGCCAGGTGCATCAGCCGCAGCGCCTTGCGGTAGCCTTCCGGCCGCGGCATGCCAAAGTTGCGCAACGCCCGCTCCTTGGTGTCGCGCCCCTTCTGATGGCCGATCACCATCAACGCCTGGCCGTTGAAGCGCGTCAGGCCCCCGACGATCGCCAGGTCGTCGGAGAACGAGCGGTCGCCGTGCAGTTCGTGAAAGTCCGTGAAGATCTCGCTGACGTAGTCGAGCGTATACGGCCGCTGCGGGTGCCGCGCCAGCTGCGAAACCTGCCAGGGCGTCAGCTTGGCGTAGATGTCCTTCAGCAGCGCCTGGCTCTTGGCCTGCAGCCGCGCGATCTCCTCGGAGATATCCAGCGCCGAGTCGTCCTGCACGAAACGCAGCTCCTCGATCTTGGCTTCCAGCTCCGCGATCGGCTGCTCGAAATCCAGGAATGTCGTTTTCATACCTCAGTACTCGACGGGCACCGGATCCAGACTGCGCCACAAATACCAGGTGGCCACGCTGCGGTACGGGATCCACCGGCCGGCCAACTCGACCACCTGCTGGCGTCCCTCCCCCTTCATCAGGTACGCCGGCGCTCGCCCCGCCAGGTAATGCCGCCCGACCGCCTTGAGCAGTCCCAGGTCGTCCAGCGGCAGAATATCGGGGCGCTGCAGATTAAAGATCAAAAACATCTCGGCTGTCCAGCGCCCGATCCCACGGATGTCCGTCAGGCGGGCGATCACGTCCTCGTCACTCATTCGCGCCAGGTGCGCCGGATCGACGCGACCCTCGGCAAAATGAGCCGCAAGATCCCGCAGATATTCGACCTTGCGCTCGGACAGGCCGCAGCGGCGCAGCGTCGTGGCGCGCCGCTGCTTCAAGGCCGGCGGCGAGATCTCGCCGCAGGCGCCCAGCACGCGCGCCCAGACCGAATCGGCCGCCTTGACCGAGATCTGCTGCCCGACGATCGAGCGCGCCAGCGTCCGGAAGGCGTCGCCGCGCGATGCCAGCGCGATGCGGGGATGGCGCCGTATGATCGCGCCCAGCACGGGGTCGGCTGCCGCCAGCCGGCGCTTGGCGTGCGGCCAGAACGGCGGGCGCACCGCCGTCGATTGCGCTTTCAGCGGCGCCGCCATGTGGTGCCGCCGGCCCCGTCCTCCAGCACGACGCCCTGCTGCAGCAGCTCCTGGCGAATCCGGTCCGCCTCGGGATAGTCGCGCCGTGCCTTGGCGGCCGTGCGTGCGGCGATCTGCTCGGCGATCGCGGCCTCGTCCAGCCCGCCCGGCTCGGCGCCGGCGGGCCGGCCCTTCAGGAATTCCTCCGGTTCGCGCTGCAACAGCCCGAGCAGGCCGCCCAGAGCGCGCATCTGCCCGGCCAGCGCCGGGGTCGGACTGCGATTGAGCTCGGCGGCCATCTCGAACAGCACCGCGACGGCCCGCGCGCTGTTGAAATCGTCGTCCATCGCCTCGGCGAAGCGCTGAGCGTACGGACCGTCCCAGTCGACCGGCGCGCTCACCGCCGGTGCCGCCCGCAGCGCTGTGTACAGGCGCGTGAGCGCCGCGCGTGACTCTTCGATCATGCCGGCGCCGAACGCGATCTGGCTCCGATAGTGCGACCGCACCAGGAAAAACCGCAGCACTTCCCAGTCGTATCGGGTCAGCGCCTGGCGAATCGTCAGGAAATTGCCCAGCGACTTGGACATCTTGTCCTCGCCCACCCGCAGCGCCCCGCAGTGCATCCAGAGCCTTGCGAACGGGATCTCGAACGCGCCCTCGCTTTGTGCAATCTCGTTTTCGTGGTGCGGGAAGACCAGATCCGGACCGCCGCCGTGGATGTCGAATGGCTGGCCCAGCGTCTGCCGCGCCATCGCGGAACACTCGATGTGCCAGCCCGGGCGGCCAGGCCCCCACGGCGAAGGCCATTGCGGCTCGTCAGGCCGAGCGTGTTTCCACAGCACAAAGTCGAGCGGGTCGCGCTTTGAATCGACCAGCGCGACGCGCTCGCCGGCACGCAGCTCGTCCACGTTCTTGTGCGACAGGCGCCCATACGCGGGAAAGCTGCGCACCGAGAAGTTCACGTCGCCGTCCTCGGCCCGGTATGCCAGGCCCTTGTCCTGAAGCCGTTCGATCAGCTCGAGCATCGGCTCCACGTACTCGGTCGCGCGCGGCTCGAGGTCCGGCGCCTGCACGCCCAGCGCCCCGAAATCCTCGCGCATATAGCCGATGAAGCGCGCGGTCAGCGCCTGGATCGGCTCGCCCAGCTCGGCCGCGCGTCGGATGATCTTGTCGTCGATGTCGGTGATGTTGCGCACATACGTCACGCGCAGCCCGCGCGCCCTGAGCCAGCGTTGCGCCAGATCGAACGCCACCATCAGGCGAGCGTGGCCCAGATGGCAATAGTCGTACGTGGTCATGCCGCACAGGTATATGCGCACGTGGCCCGGCTCGATGGGCTCGAGAAGCTCGTTGCGTCCGGTCAGCGTATTGTGGATTCGCACTGGAGCGTGGGGAGACTCGCGTCCATCCGGCATTCGCCCCGCGTGCGGGAGCGCGCAGGCAGGCGTCACCTGCGTTGTTAGAATCGAATTGGAGTATATGACATGTCCCGCGTTCTTGGCGCAGCTGTGACCGTGCTGCTGGCTGCCGGCCTCGCCGGCCCGGCGCCGGCCCAGCAACCGACCCAGTGGTCACCCTGGTCGACCGAGCTGGTGCCCGCGCCCCGATCCGAGGCCGCCGAGATCGCGGAGCTGATGCAAGCAGGCAAGAGCGAACAGGCGCTCAAGCGCGCCGATGCGTACCTGGCCGACAAGCCGCGCGACCTGCAGGTGCGCTTTCTGCGGGCCATTACGCTGATCGACCTGGGACGCCGGCAGGAGGCCACCGACGCCCTGATTCAGCTGACGCAGGATTTCCCGGAGCTGCCCGAACCGTACAACAACCTGGCCGTGCTGGCGGCCGCGCAGGGCCTGCTCGAGAAAGCCGAGGAGCTGCTGCGGCAGGCGCTGGCGGCGCAGCCTAACTACATCACGGCGCAGGAAAATCTGGGCGATCTGTACGTCGCCATGGCGGCGGCGGCGTTCGAACGCGCCTCCAAGCTCGATCCGGCCAACAGCGTGCCGAAATCCAAGCTGGCGCTGGCGCGGGATCTGGTTTCCAAACTGAAGACAGCCCGATAATCAAGGATCAACTCAAAGGGACGAACCGATGATGCTCGAAATCAGCCCCATCCGAAAACTGCGTTTGGCGTGCGTGGCCGTCTTCGCCTGGCTTGCCGTACAGGCCTTCGGCGTCCAGGCCCTGGCCGCTGAGCCGGCCGCGGCGCCGTCCGCGGCCGCGCCGGTGCGCGTGGTGTTTGAAACGAGCGAGGGCCGTATCGTGGTGGAGGTGCTGCCCGACAAGGCGCCCAAGACGGTGGCCAACTTCGTGCAGTACGTGAAGGACGGCTTCTACGACGGCACGATCTTCCATCGCGTGATAAAAGGCTTCATGATCCAGGGCGGAGGCTTTACGCCGGCCATGGTCCAGAAGCCGACGCGCCCGCCGGTTCCCATCGAAAGCAACAACGGCCAGAAGAACGTGCGCGGCAGCGTTGCGATGGCTCGCACGTCGGATCCGAACTCGGCCACGGCGCAGTTCTTCATCAACGTGGTCGACAACGCCTTTCTCGACTATCCCGGCCAGGATGGGGCCGGCTACACCGTGTTCGGCCGCGTGGTCGAAGGCATGGACGTGGTCGACAAGATCCGCGCCGTTCCGACCGGCGGGGGCGACGTTCCGCGCACGCCCGTGCTGATCAAGTCCGCGCGCATCGCGCAATAGACGGAGCCACCATGTCAACCGTATGCCTGAACACCTCGATGGGATCGATCACGCTGGAACTCGACCGCCAACGCGCTCCGCGCACGGTCGAGAACTTCCTGGGCTACGTGCGTTCGGGCCACTACGACAACACGCTGTTTCATCGGGTCATCAACGGGTTCATGATCCAGGGCGGCGGCTTCGAGCCCGGCATGCGGCAGAAGCCCACCACCTCCAGGCCGATCCAGAACGAGGCCGACAACGGGCTGAAAAACGACCGCTACACGGTCGCGATGGCGCGCACCTCCGATCCGCATTCGGCCACCGCGCAGTTCTTCATCAATGTGGCCG
>Ga0307475_10000280_pt1 | contig 30998 bp, 23 predicted proteins | sample atmos_gasesECM1C_FD_203317 | JGI IMG/M metagenome (GOLD analysis project Ga0307475, IMG submission 203317) | Hardwood forest soil microbial communities from Morgan-Monroe State Forest, Indiana, United States - atmos_gasesECM1C_515 | ecosystem: Environmental > Terrestrial > Soil > Temperate... | reverse complement strand
CACGGACAGGTCAACCAGATGCCCCTGGTGTTCCAAGCCAACACCCTATTGATGCAATGGTGCATCGACTGCCATCGCCACCCGGAAGCCGTTTTGCGCGAAAAGGAAGAAGATGTTTTTTCGATGGATTGGACGCCGCCGCCCGACCAGGCTGAAATCGGCATGAGGCTAGCGGTGGAACGTAACATTCGGACAACGGCGGAGTTGACCAGCTGCTCGACCTGTCATCGCTAAATGGACGTTATGCGCGAACAAGAACAACAAGAACAGTCCGGCGCCCAGCAAGAACACCACGATGCGTCGGGAGAAACCAAGATGCCCAGAAGTTCGATGGATTTGGCCACGGTACGCGCCAAGCTCCAATCGAAAACCGGCAAGCAGTATTGGCGCACGCTCGAGGAACTAGCCGACAATCCTGAATTTGCGGAGTTGCTGCACCGCGAATTCCCGCGCCAAGCGCCTTCGGAATGGGACGATTCCGTTGACCGGCGCGATTTCCTGAAGTTGATGGCGGCTTCGCTGGCGTTTGCCGGTCTAGCCGGCTGTGGCCGCACTTCTGAGCAGTACATCGTGCCGTACGTCAAGCAGCCCGATGGCATGACTCTCGGCAAGCCGCAGTTTTATGCCACCGCTATGCCGTTCGGAGCGGACGCCATCGGCTTGCTCGTGGAAAGCCACGAAGGGCGACCGACGAAAATTGAGGGCAACCCCGACCATCCGTCCAGCCTTGGCGCGACAAACGTGTTCGCGCAGGCTTCGGTGCTGAATCTTTACGATCCAGATCGCGCGCAAACGGTGACGAAGTTCGGTGAAATCCAGACGTGGTCGCTGTTTGTCGAAAGTGCGCAAGCCATGGCGGCGGCGATGAAAGCCTCGAACGGCGAGGGTTTCCGCATTTTGACCGGCATTATCACTTCACCGACGCTTGCGGCACAGATTCAATCGCTCTTGACGCTGTTTCCGAAAGCCAAGTGGCACCAGTGGGAACCGGCCCTGGGCGACGGCACTCGTGAGGGCGCGAAGCTTGCCTTCGGCAGCTATCTCAACACCGTTTACCGCCCAGAAAAGGCTGAAGTCATTCTTTCGCTGGATTCTGATTTTCTGGGCAGCGGCCCGGGACACATCCGCTATGCGAGGGAATTTTCACGTCGCCGTAAACTGAACGGCCCGAGCGACACGATGAACCGGCTCTACGTGGCCGAGCCGACGCCCAGCGTCACCGGCGCGACTGCGGATCAGCGCTTGCCGTTGCGTGCCACCGAGATAGAGCTTTTTGCGCGAGCGCTGGCGGCGAAGCTCGGGCTCGGCGGCTCCGCAACCCTTCCTCCCGCGGGCGAGAAATGGCTCGAGGCTGTCGCCAAGGATCTCCAGTCGCACAAAGGTGCGTCTCTCGTGGTTGCGGGCGAACAGCAGCCCGCCGAAGTCCATGCGCTGGCGCATGCCATGAATGCCGCGCTCGGCAACGTGGGGACCACGCTGTACTACACCCAGCCGGTGGAGCAGCGCCCGGTGAATCACCTCGACTCCCTGCGCGGATTGTGCAGTGACATTTACGACGGGAAAGTCGAGACCCTGCTGATCGTAGGCGTCAATCCGGTTTACACGGCGCCGCATGATTTTGATTTTGCTTCCAAGATCAAATTCGACCTAGAGAAGAAGAGTAAGCGCGTCAAGAACACTATCTACGTCGGCTCGCATTTTGACGAGACCGCCGAGCTGTGCGACTGGCACGTAGCCGAGTCCCACTACTTGGAAACCTGGGGTGATGCGCGGAGCTTCGACGGCACGCTGAGCGTGATCCAGCCGCTGATCGCGCCGCTCTACCGTACGCATTCCGCCCGCGAAGCGCTGGCGGCTTTTGGCGACAAGCCGGGAACTTCCGATTACGACGCCCTGCGGGCGAGACTTAGCGCCGATGAACTGACCATCGGCGTGGACGATAATTGGCGCAAATGGCTCAACGATGGACTTGTTGCCGGCTCGGCTTTTGCGCCCGTGGGCGCCGTTCTAAAATTTAGTCCGGCGAGCCTTCCCGCCGCGAAGACTACGCCTGCAACCGACATCGAATTCATCTTCCGTCCCGATCCGTGCGTTTACGACGGACGTTTCGCCAATAACGGCTGGTTGCAGGAATTGCCCAAGCCGGTCACCAAACTTACCTGGGACAACGCCGCGCTGGTCAGCCCCAAGAGTGCGCAGACGCTGGAACTGGCGCACAATGTCGCTTGGCGCGGCGGCGAACACGGCAAGGTTTATTCGAACGTCATCGACATCGCGCTTTCAGAGAGCAAAGTCACTGCCGCCGCCTGGACCGTGCCTGGCCAAGCGGATGGCGTCGTCGTTCTTCCCCTGGGATACGGCCGCAAAAAAGCCGGCTACACGGGAACGAACAAAGGCTTCAACGCGTATGCCGTGCGCACTTCCGATGCCCTGTGGACCGCCTCCGCGCCTGCCAGCGTGATCAAGAAAACGGGCGAAGATTATCCACTCGCTTGCACGCAGTACCACTTCAACATGGAAGGCCGGCAGATCCTCGCCACTGGCACGCTCGAGGAATATCGCAAGAGTCCCAATTTTGCCAACGAGCACGCGGAGCTGCCGCCAAAGGAACTATCGCTTTACAAGGGCGAAGCGGAGTTCCCCTACCATCGCGACAAGTGGGCGATGGCCATCGACTTGAACAAATGCAACGGCTGTAACGCTTGCGTCGTCGCTTGCCAGTCGGAAAACAACATTCCCGTCGTCGGCAAAGACCAAGTCATGCGCGGCCGCGAAATGCACTGGATCCGCATCGACCGGTATTACGAAAAGGCCAAGTCGGCGACCAACGATCCTTCCAGCTACGACGAGTCGCTTTTCAATCCCCCGACCTTTTTCCAGCCCGTTCCCTGCCAGCAGTGTGAAAACGCCCCTTGCGAACAGGTCTGTCCCGTCGGTGCCACCTTGCACAGCGCCGAAGGCCTGAACGACATGACCTACAACCGCTGCATTGGGACGCGCTACTGTTCCAACAACTGCCCTTACAAAGTGCGCCGTTTCAACTTTCTGCGCTTCCAGGATTGGGAGACACCGCAACTCAAGCTCTTGCGGAACCCGGAAGTTACGGTGCGCAGCCGCGGCGTCATGGAAAAGTGCACCTATTGCGTGCAACGCATCAACAACGCGCGCATCGAATCTGAAAAGTACAACGCCCCGATTCACGACGGCGCCATTGTCACTGCTTGCGAACAAGCCTGCCCGACCGAAGCCATCGTCTTCGGCAACGCCAACGATCCAAACAGTCGCGTTGCCCAGTTGAAAGCGCAGCAGCGTAATTACACGCTCCTCGGTGAACTCAATGCTCGGCCGCGTACCACCTACCTCGCGGCTGTGCGCAATCCGAATCCAGAATTGGAGTCGGCATGAGCGCAAGTCAACCGCCATTCGATTCCCCCGAAATTCGCCGCCTGACACCGGTGCTCGGGCCGGGGCATACCTACGGGTCCGTCACCGACAAAATCAGCTCCATTGTGTTGACCCGGCCGACTTCCCTCGGTTGGTACATCGGATTTCTGATTTCCTTCGGCCTCACAGGCGTGTTGACGGTTGCTATCGGTTGGCTGGTCACTAAGGGCGTCGGAATCTGGGGCATCAACATTCCCATCGGCTGGGGTTTTGCCATCGTCAATTTCGTTTGGTGGATTGGTATCGGCCATGCTGGCACGCTGATCTCCGCAATTTTATTCCTGCTAAATCAGAAGTGGCGCACTTCCATCAACCGCTTCGCGGAAGCCATGACGCTTTTCGCGGTGGCCTGCGCCGGCATTTTTCCTTTGATCCACACCGGCCGGCCGTGGATGGCGTTTTACATGTTTCCTTACCCCAGCACCATGGGGTTGTGGCCGCAGTTCCGTAGTCCGCTGATCTGGGATGTTTTTGCGGTTTCCACGTACGGCACGGTTTCACTCATGTTCTGGTTCGTGGGGCTGATCCCGGACCTCGCGACGCTCCGCGATCGCGCCACAGAAAAGCACATGAAAATTATTTACGGCATGCTCTCGATGGGCTGGCGCGGCTCCGCTCGCCATTGGCATCGCTACCAGTCGGCTTATCTGTTGCTCGCGGGTCTGGCCACCCCGCTGGTTCTTTCCGTGCACACGGTCGTAAGCTTTGACTTCGCTATCGCCATCGTGCCCGGCTGGCACACCACCGTCTTTCCGCCGTACTTCGTCGCTGGCGCTATCTATTCCGGCTTCGCTATGGTTCTAAGCATCGCCATTCCCTTGCGCAAGGCTTATGGCCTTGAAGACTTTATCACCATGCGACACCTGGACAATATGGCCAAGGTCATGCTCGCTACCGGCCTCATCGTGGCCTATGGCTATTTTTTCGAATTCTTCCTGTCGCTCTACAGCGGCAATAAGTTTGACGTTTTCCTGGTTAACCAGCGCCTCCACGGCCCCTACGCTCCGTTTTACTACTCGCTGATTCTCTGCAACATCCTGCTGCCGCAAAGCCTGTGGTCATATAAGTTGCGCCACAACGTCCCCTTTCTCTTTATCATGTCCATCATCGTGAATATCGGCATGTGGCTGGAGCGCTTCGTCATTGTGGTCATCAGCTTGACGCGTGACTTCACACCTTCCGCCTGGGGCCGTTATACTCCAACGGTCTGGGATTGGGCCACGTTCATCGGTACCATCGGCATGTTCGTCATGCTGCTCTTCCTGTTTGTGCGCGTTCTGCCTGCTATTTCAATCGCGGAAATGAGCGAACTAGTCTCGGAAACTTCCGAGGATGGGAAATAATGCATCGACGCTCGCATATCTATGGCATCATGGGCGAGTTTCGCGAGCCCCAAGAGCTTCTTCACGCCGTGGAAAAAATCCGCGAAGCTGGATACCGCCGCGTCAACGCCTATTCGCCATTTCCCGTCGAAGGCCTTTCCGAAGCTCTCGGCCTCAAGCGCAATATGGTTCCGTTTATTTGTTTGCTGGGGGGATTGGTCGGCGGCGTTGGCGGTTTTTTCTTTCAGTATTGGGCAGCGGCAATCACGTATCCCCAAAACATCGGCGGCCGTCCGCTTAACAGCTGGCCGGCTTTCATTCCCGTGACCTTTGAGATGACTATTCTTGGCGCCTCGCTCGCTGCTGTTTTCGGCATGTTGGCCCTGAACAAGCTGCCCCAGCCGCACCACCCGGTGTTCAACGTGCATCGCTTTGTGCATGCCACGTCGGACCGCTTTTTTGTTTGCATCGAAGCAAAAGATCCGAAATTCCATCTGCCGGAATGCGCACGCCTCCTCGAGCAAGTTCACGCGCAGCATATCGCCGAGGTGTCTGATGATTAGCACCTCGCGCTTCCTGGTCTCCGCCTGTGTCGCCGCTGGCCTCTTTTTCGGCGCCGGATGCGAATATCTTAAGCAGGACATGGCCAACCAGCCGAAGAATAAGCCGCTTTCGCCTTCGCCGTTTTTTGAAGACGGCCGCTCCGAGCGTCCGCTCGTTGAAAATACCGTCGCGCGCGGTGCGCTGGCCAACGATGCACTCTTCGTGCCGAAGGATTCGAACAATTTCCCGTTGCCGGTGGACCTGAAGCTTCTCGAGCGTGGTGAACAACGTTTCAAGATTTTCTGCTCTCCCTGTCACGGTTTGCAGGGTGACGGCAACGGCATGGTGGCCGTGCGCGGCATGAAGCAGCCGCCTAGCTTTCATCAAGACCGTCTTCGCCAGGCTCCCAACGGCTATTTCTACGACAACATCACCAACGGTTTCGGAGCAATGTACGGCTATTCGGCGCAAATCTCGCCGCGCGATCGCTGGGCTATTATCGCCTATGTCCGCGCTTTGCAGCTCAGCCGCAATGCCAAAGTAGCAGATCTGCCCGCCAAGCTCCGCGAGCAGTTGCAGTCCTCTGGGATGGCGGGGGATATTCCCGGTGGAGCGAAGCCGGGCCAGATTGGCAGCGTCAAGGAAGGCGCGGGGGAGCAGAAGGAATGAGCGGGTCGGACTATCAGGCGCCGGAGAGCGTCGGCCGCTTGCAGCAACGAGCTCTCATCGTGGGCGTCCTAGCTCTGATGATTGCCCTGTACGGCGCCGTGCGTGCGCCTGGACTCTTCTACAGGTCTTACTTGATGAGTTTTATGTTTGTTCTCGGCCTCGCCTTGGGTTCTCTAGGCCTCCTCATGTTGCAGCACCTTACCAGCGGGCACTGGGGTATTATCATTCGGCGTCCGCTGGAATCGGCCGCTCGCACACTTCCCCTGATCGTGGCACTTTTTCTCCCCATCGTTTTCTTCGGGATGAAGGAGTTGTACGGTGCCTGGCTTGATCCGGAAAAACTGCAAAAGGAACCGCTCTCCGAATTCCAGCAGGCCTACCTGACCAGAGGCGGCTTTCAGTTGCGTGCAGTTATTTATTTCGTGATCTGGCTGGTGTTGATGTTCGTCTTCCATAATTTGTCGAAGCAGCAGGATGCCCAAAAGGAAGACCGCGCCGTGCGCTTCCGCCTGAACATGCTGGCAGGTCCCGGCATCATTCTTTATGTTTTTGTGATGACCTTTGCTGTCATCGATTGGGTGATGTCCCTCTCGCCGCACTGGGCTTCCACCATTTATGGCTTCCTCTTCGTGGTGGGGCAATTGATCTCCTCGATGTCGCTCATGATCACGGTGGTTGTGCTGCTGGCACGCACGGAACCTTTCGCCAGCGTCCTGCAGAAGCGCCATCTCCACGATCTTGGAAAATTGCTCCTCGCTTTCGTGATGCTCTGGGCGTATTTCGATTTCTCGCAGCTGCTGATCATCTGGTCGGGAAACCAGCCGGAAGAAATCAGTTTCTATCGCACGCGGCTGTACGGGGGTTGGGGCGTCGTCGCCGTGATCGTGCTGGTGTTCCATTTCTTCGTCCCTTTTTTCCTGCTTCTCTCGCAGGATGTGAAGCGCAACGCGAAAGTGCTCCCGAAGATTGCCATTTGGCTCGTCTTCATGCGTCTTGTGGATCTATTCTGGATGACCCGCCCGGAATTCACTTCTCAGGCTATGCCTACTTGGCTAGACATTGTTCTGCCCATCGCCTTCGGCGGCTTGTGGCTTGGCCTGTTTGCCTTCAATCTGAAGCAGATGCCGTTGTTGCCGCTTGGAGACCCGGAACTTGCCGAGGCCATTGAGCACCATGAGCACTGAGTTCCCCAAGACGGGCCAGCCGCCGCGCCACACCGATGTCGCGTTCGAAGAACGCGACATCAAGGCCGGCACCATCTATCGGTATCTTTTGGCCCTGGGGTTGGCGGTCGTCGCTTCCTCGCTGATTTGTGTTTATATTCTCCGCTTCGCTGCGCGATTCGCTGCTTCGCGCCATGCGCCTCCGCCGCCATCGCGCGAGGCTCATCAAAAGGAATTGCCGCCCGAGCCTCGGCTTCAGGGTTTTGGCTTTCCTGGCCAGAAAGCCGATCCGCAAGCCGATCTGCGCAGAAAGATCCAAGATGACGTAGAAGCCAACGAAAAGCTTGACTGGATTGATCGGTCCAGCGGCATCGCCCAGATTCCCGTGAAGGAGGCGATGAAGATCATCGCTGAAAAAGGGCTGCCCATGGCATCCGCGCCGGCGGAGGGAAAAAATTATACCAAATGAAGATACTCTGCAAAATCGTTGGGGTTGCTGCACTCTTGATGGCCACAGGAACGGCGCTGCGCGCGCAGGCGGTTCCCGGCAGTACCGGTCCGGCGGCGGCCACCGTGCCGGCGGTTCTCAAAAACGTAGGCTTCGAGCCTCCGCTCGACGGGCCCATGCCGCTCGACCTTGCTTTCCGCGACGAAACCGGGCGCAGCGTTCAGCTCCGCGAGTATTTCGGGCAAAGGCCGGTGATCCTCGCCTTCGTCTACTACGGCTGCCCCATGCTTTGCGAGCAGGTCGAACAAGGCCTCGTCGGCGTCCTGCGCATGCTCTCGTTCAATCCCAGTCGCGACTACGAAGTTGTTTTCGTGAGCTTCGATTTCCGCGAGACGCCGCAGATGGCGGCAGAAAAGAAAAAGAAAGCGCTGGCTCATTTTCGCCGCCCGGAAACGGATTCCGGCTGGCACTTCCTCACCGGCTCGAAAGAATCCGTTGAGGCCGCAACGAATGCCGCGAACTTCCGTTTCTCCTTCGATGCTAGGAACAATTTGTTCGCTCACGCCAGCGGCGTGCTGCTCCTTACTCCCGACGGCCACATCTCCCGCTACTTCTACGGCGTCGAATACCCCGGCCGCGACATGCGCCTCGGGCTAGTAGATGCCTCGGCAGGCAGGATCGGCACGCCCATCGATCACGTTCTGCTGTTTTGCTACCACTACGATCCGGCGGCGGCAACCTACAGCGCGTCGATTCTCAAAATTATCCGGCTGGCCGGGATCCTGACGATTCTTTGTTTGGTTGGAGGGATTCTGATTTTCCGCCGCCGTGAAATGCTTGCGGCCGCCCGGAATTTGCGCCAGCCACTTTCCCGCGACCTGGAACGAGGAGCTCACTAAGCCGTGCAGTCGCAATTGCCAATCTATCCGGAGCAAGCCTCCAACTTCGCCCCCCACGTGGACGCCCTGATGCTTTTTATCACCGGGATTTGCGTGTTCTTTGCGGCCGGCGTTACCATCGCCATTGTCACTTTCTTTTTCAAATACCACCGCAAATCGCCGGATGCCATCGGCATTCCCATCTCCGAAGATTCACGGCTTGAGATCGTGTGGATGGTCGTTCCCCTGATTCTGGCCCTGGCCATGTTTAGCTGGGGCGCTGTTATTTACGTGGACTATCGGCACACGCCGAAGGACACCCTGGATATCTACGTCATCGGCAAGCAGTGGATGTGGAAAGCGCAGCAGCCCAATGGGTTCAAGGAAATCAATGAATTGCACGTTCCGGTAGGCCGCAATATTAGGCTCGTCCTTGCCAGCGAAGACGTTATTCACGATTTCTTCGTTCCCGCTTTCCGAGTGAAGATGGACGTTGTCCCCGGGCATTACAACACCATGTGGTTTCGCCCCACCAAACCAGGCCGATACCACTTCTTCTGCTCTCAATACTGCGGCACAAACCACGCCATAATGGGCGGTTGGGTTACCGTCATGGAGCCGTCGGATTATGCCGCTTGGCTTTCCGACTCCTCGGGCGGGAGCGCCAATCCGGTCGTGGCGGGTGAAAGACTCTTTGCCGAAAAGGCTTGCATCACTTGTCATCTCGCCAACGGCACGGGCCGTGCTCCCTCGCTCAACGGCATGTATGGCGCCGAAGTTCTCCTGGCGGATGGCTCTACGGTGGTCGCCGACGAAGCCTACGTCCGCGAATCCATTCTCCAGCCGAATGCGAAGATTGTGGCCGGGTATCTGCCCTTGATGCCCGCGTTTCAGGGACAGTTAACGGAGGAGCAGATTCTCGCTCTCACCGCCTATATCAAGTCTCTACAGTCGCAGCCAGTGCCCGCGAAGGGCTCCGGCATTGCGCCGCCCACGGGGAAGAAATAAGTCATGAGCAACACGCCGCCAACGCCAGACCACAAATTGCCGGATGACCACTATTTGAACGCCACCTACGGCGACGGCATCCGTTCGTGGCTGCTGACCACCGATCACAAGCGCATCGCCCTGTTGTATCTATCGACCGTCACGACGTTCTTTTTCATTGGCGGGGTCTTCGCCACGATGATTCGTATTCATCTTTTGACCCCTGGCGGAGCGCTGGTCACGCCGGAGACATACAACAAGCTCTTTACCATGCACGGCGTGGCGATGATTTTCTTCTTCCTGATCCCGTCAATCCCAGCGGTGCTTGGGAATTTCCTGATTCCCATGATGATCGGCGCCAAGGATTTGGCGTTTCCGAAGATCAATCTGCTGAGCTGGTACATCTACGTCATCGGCGGCTGCTTCGTTCTGTATTCCTTTGGCACCGGCGGTCTGGACACCGGTTGGACGTTTTACACACCGCTCAGCAGCGTGTATTCGAATTCCGCGGTGACGCCCGCGGTCATCGGCATCTTTATTAACGGATTCTCTTCCATTCTGACGGGCCTCAACTTTATCGTCACCATCCACACCATGCGCGCCCCGGGAATGACCTGGTTCCGCCTGCCGCTCTTCGTCTGGGCCCATTATGCCACCAGCCTAGTGATGATTCTGGGCACGCCCGTCATCGCCATTACGCTTTTGCTCGCCGGCCTCGAACGCATGTTTCATCTGGGCTTCTTCAACCCCGCTCTGGGCGGCGATCCCATCCTTTTCCAGCATCTTTTCTGGTTCTATTCGCATCCTGCCGTGTACATCATGGTCCTTCCCGCCATGGGCGTGGTCAGTGAAATCATTCCGACGTTTGCTCGCAAGCCCATCTTTGGTTATTCTTTCATCGCAGGATCGAGCATCGCCATCGCGGTCATCGGTTTCCTCGTTTGGGCTCATCACATGTTTGTTACCGGTGAGTCCACCTACGCCGCAATCACCTTTTCGTTCCTGAGCTACCTTGTGGCCATTCCTTCGGCAGTGAAAGTTTTTAACTGGACTTCCACGCTCTACAAAGGCTCGATCTCCTGGGACCCGCCGATGATCTATGCGCTCGGCTTCATTGGCTTGTTCGTCATCGGTGGCCTCACTGGGCTTTTCCTCGCCTGCTTGGGCCTGGACATTCACATTCACGACACCTATTTCGTCGTTGCCCATTTCCACTACATCATGGTCGGCGGCGCAGTCATGGGCTACGTCGGCGGCTTGCACTTCTGGTGGCCAAAGATTACTGGCAGGCTCTATCCGGAAGCTCTCTCGCGGTTTGCCGCGGTGGTTCTCTTCATCGGTTTCAATCTGACATTCTTTCCGCAATTCATCCTCGGATACCTCGGAATGCCGCGCCGTTATCACACCTATCCGCCGGAGTTTCAGGTGCTCAACGTCCTTTCCTCGGCAGGCGCCTCGATTCTGGCGCTGGGGTATTTGCTCCCGATGATTTACTTTGCTTGGTCCATGCGCTATGGCAAGGTGGCCGGGCCGAACCCCTGGCCTGCGACCGGTCTTGAGTGGAAAACGGCTTCACCGCCGCCCACCGAAAATTTTGAGCTGACGCCGGAAGTCACCTGGGAGCCGTATGACTACAACAACCGGCCCGATCTTGGTCTGTCCGCGGGAGCTCCATCGCCCGCGCCGGCTCGTGGCGACGACTAGAGAGTTTAGCTTTTCTGTGGGGGCAGACTCGAGTCTGCCCTGTATTTGGCCCAAGCCCGGTCTCGCATTGGCTTAGGAAGAGGAGTACCGAGTGCATCGCACCGGAGAGCTGTACGGACAATTTCAAACGCTCGAGCAGCAGAAGGAAACTGCCACGCTTGGGATGTGGATTTTCCTGGTCACCGAAGTCCTGTTTTTCGGCGGCCTGTTCCTCACTTACACCATAAATCGCAGCACGTTCAGCACCGCCTTCGGCATCGGCAGTAACACGCTGGACATCACTCTGGGAGCCGGCAACACCGTCGTGTTGATCATGAGCAGCTTGACCATGGCCATGGCCGTGTGGTCCGCGCAAGTCGGTAAAAAGAAATTGGTCAGTATTTTCCTGATGGCCACCCTCGGTCTCGGCACCGTCTTTCTCGGCGTCAAAGCCGTCGAATACAAACAAAAATTCGATCACCATCTCGTCCCCGGCCGCAGCTTTGACATGAAGTACCATCCTACGCATCCCCTTCCCGGCGATGATCCAAAAGAATTGGCTTTGGAAAAAAAGGAAGTGGCAGAGGCTTTCGCGCATGACCCCGACATCAACGCGCATGGCCAGCTTTATTTCTCTTTGTACTTCGGCATGACCGGCTTGCACGCCCTGCACATGATCGTTGGCGCCGGCCTCCTCCTCTGGCTCATCAAAGGCTCGTTCGCTGGCCGTTTCACGCCGCAGTACAACACGCCCGTCGAAATCGTCGGCTTGTACTGGCATTTCGTCGATATCGTGTGGATCTTTTTGTTTCCCTTGCTGTATCTGATTGACAGGCACCGGTAGGAAAGAAAGAGAGTCGCGCGTGTCCGAACACATTGTTTCGCCAAAAATTTACGTGGCCATCTTCTTGGCTTTATTGGTTTGCACCACGCTTACGGTTTGGGCGGCGTTTCAGAATTTCGGCAAATTCAATATCGTCATCGCTCTCGCCATCGCCACCGTCAAAGCCGCGCTCGTCGTTCTCTACTTCATGCACGCCCGCTATAGTCCCAAGCGCACACAACTAGTCATCGTTTGCTCGGTCTTTTGGCTGGCCATTATGCTGGCTCTCACGCTCACCGACTACGACACGCGCGCCCACGAGGGCCGCTTGACCCCCGCCAATACTTGTTACCGTGCTTGATTCTCGGACGATACTTGCTCTGCGTAGAGCACACTAATGGATATGTTTTTGGCGTTACGCGTGCATTCTTGCCTGCATTTCACCTGCAACAGAACGGTAACGCTGCCAGTGACTGTTTTCCCGGAGTCCGCCTCGCCGCTAAACGTGCCAGACATGCCCGTGCCGCTTCCCGAACATTTCAAGGGGAGCGCCAGTGATTCACTCGCTCCGTTGGGGAGGATGTAACTTAGTTCAATCATGGAACCGTTCTGGCACGTGACGCCCTCTGACCATTGGTTCGCGGGCTTATCGTATAGCGCCGTCACCTCGATCTTCGTCCGGGGAATCGGATTGCCGTTCTCGTCCATCGCCGCCACGGTCTCGAGCAGCGAATGATCGCGGCTGATGTCCGGGCCCGTTCCGTCCCAGTTCAATACCAATGTGTCTTCGGGAGCTTGGGCCTTGGCGGGAACCAGGGTTAGGGCGATCAGAGCGAGGATCGTAACGACGGAGATCTTTTTCATATATTCTCCTTTTCGGACGCGATCTTAAGCACATGATGCCACGAGAGAATCGCTCGCTAGCTTCTTTTTTATCGGAAACGTGCGCGGCCTTCGTCGATCAGTTCATAATGTTTAGGACACCTTGAACTTCGGCACGGTTCTCCCACTAGCGGCCCCCCTACCCATTCTGGATGGATACAATACACGTTTCCGCCCTTTTTCTGAAGGGTTTGCGGTTTGTTTTTGAGGGGTTTTGCACAGATTTCTAGGCTATGGGGGGTCAATCGTTGGAAAAAGGAAAAGGGGGGAGTAACGAACCGGCCCAGCCCTCAATCCCCTAAAGGGATCCTCGGCTCGTCTCCCCCACCGGCTTACGAAGTGCAAGCTCCAGGCCAATTCTAACCTATTTGTTTTCAACGAGTGCCGAGCGATTTCCAAGTAAAAAAGCTCTACCCCCGCCGCAAATTTACCTGCCCTATAGAGGCTTCCTATACCAGGGCACCTACAGGCCCAAATTCAATAAGAACCTTCAACAGAGTGAGCTTCAGGTATCTACCTGATTCCCGATCCTTGGGATTCCGTTCCCGCACTCCGCGCATGCCTTCGTTCCATGGGCCGTATGTTTTTGCCGGAGCAGCTCCGGCATTCGGCGGCAACACCAGTCGACGGTCCACAACAGCGCGATGGTCCTTTTTCTTCGCATTCCTAAGTTGGACCCCGCCGGAAAACCGTTGCTGTTGATGGTCGTTCGCGCGGCCCCGAAGGGCAATCTGGCTGCGTTTCGTTGCCTTCATTCCATCGTTTTATTGCCAGCGGAACGGCGCACTCGAACGATTCGAACGATTCGAACGCCGGAACCTTGTCGCCCTAGCGCGCACGGAGTAGACTTTTCGCCTGTCTTTCCTCGGGAGGTGCCGCATGCCCCGCTTGGTTCGCTGTGGCCTGATTCAGGCTCAATGTGAATGGTCTCCGGAAAAATATTCTTTGCCCGACATCAAGAAAAAAATGATCGCCAAGCACGAGCGCTTGATTGCCGACGCCGCCAAGCAAAAAGTGCAGATCCTCGGCCTCCAGGAACTCTTCTACGGCCCGTATTTCTGCGCCGAGCAGCAAACCCGCTGGTATGAACTCACTGAAAAAGTTCCGAGCGGTCCCACCGTCACGGCCATGCAGAAGCTCGCCAAGAAATACCAGATGGTGCTCGTCGTTCCCGTCTACGAAGTCGAAATGACCGGCTTGTACTTCAACACCGCCGCGGTCATTGACGCCGACGGCCGCTACCTCGGCAAATACCGCAAGCACCACATTCCCCATTGCCATCCGGGCTTCTGGGAAAAATTCTATTTCACTCCCGGAAACGCCGGCTACCCCGTCTTCCAGACGCGTTTCGCCCGCGTCGGCGTCTACATTTGCTACGACCGTCACTTCCCGGAAGGTGCGCGGATCCTCGGCCTTCATGGCGCCGAAATCGTCTACAACCCTTCCGCTACCGTTGCCGGTCTCTCCGAATATCTTTGGGAACTTGAGCAGCCTGCCCACGCCGTCGCCAACGCCTACTTCGTCGCTGCCATCAACCGCGTCGGCACCGAAGCTCCCTGGAAAATCGGTGAATTCTACGGCAAGAGTTATTTCTGCGACCCGCGCGGCAAAATCGTCAAACAAGCCAGCCGCGACAAGGACGAATTGCTGGTTGCCGAACTCAATCTCGACGAAATTCAGAAAGTCCGCGACACCTGGCAGTTCTATCGCGACCGTCGCCCCGAATCTTATGGGGAAATCGCCAGCACTCGTGCCGGAGAAAACTCCGAGGCGGCCAACTAAATTGTTTCGCGCGGAAACCATTGAGCGCAGTTCGCTCTATAACCAGGACCTGGCCCCGGTCGGAAGCCAGCGCCGCACCTGGCGCACCTACAACTACGCCGCCTTGTGGATTTCCATGAGCGTGAATATCCCCACCTACATGCTCGCCAGCGGCATGATCGCCGGCGGCATGAACTGGAAGCAAGCGCTCTTCACCGTTTTTCTCGGCAACGTGCTGGTGCTGATTCCCATGCTGCTCAACGCCCACGCCGGCGCGCAATACGGCATTCCCTTTCCGGTTTTTGCGCGCGCTTCGTTTGGAGTTCTCGGCGCCAATCTGCCGGCCATCTTGCGTGCCCTGGTCGCCTGCGGATGGTTCGGTATTCAAACCTGGATCGGAGGCCAAGCCATCAACGCCATGATCGTGGCCCTTGCTCCTTCCTGGGCAAATTTTCATTCTGGCGCCGCGATCTGTTTCGTCTTTTTCTGGCTTCTCAACGTTTTCGTCATTCTGCGTGGCATCGAAACCATCCGTTTTTTGCAAGGGATTTCCGCACCCTTCTTGCTTCTGATAGGACTTGCCCTGCTCCTCTGGGCCCGCAGCAAAGCCGGCGGCTTCGGCCCCATGCTGGCCACGCCTTCTAAATTTCAAACCTTCGGCCAGTTCTTCCGCTTTTTCATTCCTTCGCTCACCGGCGTCGTCGGATTCTGGGCCACCGTCTCGCTGAATATTCCCGATTTCACGCGTTACGCCCGCAGCCAGCGCGATCAAATCGTTGGGCAGGCCCTGGGCCTTCCGGCGACCATGACCTTTTATTCCTTCATCGGCATCGCTGTCACTTCCGCCACGTTAATCATTTTTGGCGAAGCTCTCTGGAACCCCGTGGCTGTCCTCGCGCGTCTCGGCAATCCCTTCGCCGTCGTCCTCGCCATGATTGCGTTGCTCATGGCTACGCTCAACGTCAACGTCGCCGCCAACGTTGTTTCCCCGGCCAACGATTTCTCCAATCTTTCTCCGCGCCGCATTAGTTTCCGCACTGGCGGCCTCATCACCTGCGCCATGGGCATCGTCATGCAACCGTGGAAGCTGATGGCCGACTACGGTACCTACATCTTCCTCTGGCTCGTGGGCTACTCTGGATTTCTCGGCCCCATCGCCGGCGTTCTCATCTGCGACTACTTCGTCATCCGCAAAAAACTCCTCATCGTCGAAGATCTCTATCAACGCAACGGCCAATACGAATATGCGCGCGGCTGCAACTGGGCCGCCGTCGCGGCACTGGCCGCAGGCGCCGCAGTGGCTTTCATCGGCTTGGTGTATTCGCCCCTGCGCGTCCTGTACGACTACGCCTGGTTCGTCGGCTTTCTGGTCAGTTTCCTTGCGTACTTCGCCCTGATGAACCGTGTCGCTCCGGTCACCCAGCCGGCCGGCTGACTAGGATGTGGGTAAGCGGCTTTAGGAGCTTGAGCAGGGGCGGCTGAACGCGTAGAGCTGTAAGCCGACTGGAGCAGGAGCTGGCCAACTGTGTGGGAATGTCGTCATCCTGAAGCCGCGTTTTTCGCGGCCGCAGGATTTCAGCTTTGACTTTTTGCAGCACTCAATGTTTCTCCAACGGAGTAAGCCATGGACTTCGGCATCACCATCAAACCAGACATCGCGATCGACCGCATCCTCAGCCTCACCCGCCAAGCCGAATCCTCCGGCTTCGGCTTTGGCTGGGTTTTCGATTCCCACGTCATCTGGAAAGAGCCTTTTCCTCTACTCACGCTGATGGCTGCCAACACCAAAAAAATGCGCCTCGGCACTTGCGTTACAAACCCTGCCGTCCGCGATGTCACCGTCTCCGCCAGCCTTTTCGCCACTCTGAATCTTGCTTCCCACGGCCGCATGGAACTCGGCATCGGCCGTGGCGACAGTTCCCGCCGCGTCCTCGGCAAAAAGCCCACGACTCTTGAAACCCTGGAGGAATTCGTCAGCAACTTTCGCAATCTGAACGCCGGTAAGACCGTCGACCTCGACGGCGTCCCCACCAAATTTCCTTGGGCTAGCGGCGAAATCCCCCGCGTGTGGGTCGCTGGCTACGGCCCCAAAGCTCTTCGCACCTCCGGACGCATCGGCGACGGTGTCATTCTCCAGTTCGCCGATCCCGACCTGATCGCTTGGTGCCTCGGTTTCGTCCGCGAAGGCGCCAAGGAAGCCGGCCGCGACTTCAGCAAGCTCGAAGTCATGGCGGCCGCCCCGGTGTGGCCCTCCGATGACCTCGAAAGCGCGCGCGAGCACGTCCGCTGGTTTCCCGCGCTGGTCTCCAATCACGTGATGGACCTCATCTCGAAGTACAAGCCCGAGGAACTTCCTCCCGCCCTCACCTCGTTCGTCAAAAACCGCGGCAAGTACGATTATCTCCACCACTGCGAAGTCGGTAGCGACAACGCCGAGTTCGTCAGCGACGAAGTTGTCGACCGCTTCTGCATCATCGGCCCCATTGACGAGCACCGCAAAAAGCTCGACCGCCTCCGCAAAGTCGGCGTCACCCAGTTCAACATTTATCTAATGTGTGGCGAAGAAGAGAAGACCCTCGATGTCTACCACCACAAAATCCTCCCGCACTACCTAAAATAGCTGTTGCTCACCCCTCGAGGCGGAGGCTTTCCCGTTCCGCCCCCGTAGGCCTGCCTGGTCTTGAAGATTGCAAAAAGTGCAGAACTCTGACTCAAAAAATACCCATTAGAATCAATCCATTACGAATCACCCCTTTCCATCCGTTTCCGACTGAGTCAGAATCGCTTCTTTACCAAATCCGTTCCGTAGAGGAGCGCAATGCGTTTTGACACCGTAATCCGCAACGGCACCGTCGTAACCGCCACCGATACTTCCCTTGCCGATGTCGGCGTCAACGGCGAAAAAGTCACCGCCATCGCCACCCAGCTCCCCACAGAAAATGCCACGCGCATCGTTGATGCCTCCGGCTGCCTGGTCATCCCCGGCGGCATCGATGTCCACACCCACCTCGACATGCCCTTCGGCGGCACCACCAGCGCCGACGATTTCCAGACCGGCACGATCGCCGCCGCTTTCGGAGGCACCACCACACTCATTGACTTCGCCATCCAATACAAAGGGCAAACGCTTCGACACGCTTTCGACGCCTGGATGAAGAAAGCCCACGACAAAGCCGTCACCGACTACGCCTTCCACTGCATCATTACTGATCTCGGCTCCGCGCAGCTCGAGGAAATGGGCCAACTCGTCCGCGAAGGCGTCACCAGCTTCAAGCTCTTCATGGCCTACCCGGGCGTCTTCATGCTCGACGACGCGACGATCTTCAAGGCCATGCGGCAGGCGGCGAAACATAATGGTCTCATCTGTATGCACGCGGAAAATGGCGGCGCCATCGACGTCATCGTCCAGCAAGCCCTCGCCGAAGGAAAGCGCGCTCCGAAGTATCACGCACTCACGCGTCCTACCACGGCCGAAGCCGAAGCCACTTCCCGAGCTATCGCCCTCGCGGAAATGGCCGGCGCGCCCGTCTACATCGTTCATCTCTCCTGCAACGAGGCACTCGAAAAAGTCCGCGAAGCGCGCGACCGCGGCCTCCCCGCTTACGCCGAGACCTGCCCGCAATATCTGTATCTCTCGCTCGAAAATATGGAGGCCCCCGGATTTGAAGGCGCCAAATACGTCTTCACTCCGCCGCTGCGCGAAAAATGGCACCAGGAAAAACTCTGGCAAGGCCTCGCGAAAGATACTTTGCAGGTTGTCTCCACCGACCACTGCCCGTTCTGTTTCAAGGAACAAAAAGAGCTAGGCAAAGACGACTTTACGAAAATTCCCAACGGCGGCCCCGGCATCGAACACCGCCTGAGCCTTGTCTATACCGGCGGAGTCCACGGCAAGCATTTTTCGCCGAACCGTTTCGTCCAGCTGGTCGCGACGGCACCTGCAAAACTTTTCGGCCTCTACCCGCGCAAAGGCACCATCGCCGTCGGCTCCGACGCCGATCTGGTCATCTTCGATCCCCAGCACGAAGAAACTATCAGCGCCAAAACGCACCACATGCGTGTGGACTATTCCATGTTTGAAGGCCTCCGCATCAAAGGCGCGCCAAAGACCGTTTTCTCCCGCGGCCACGCCCTAATCGAAGGTGGCAAATTCGTAGGCCGTCCCGGCTCCGGCCAATTCCTCCGCCGCCAGACCTACGCCGGCCTTTGACGGCCCACTAGGATGCCCAGGCAGGATCCAAAATCGGGATTCCTTCGAGGTGGGGTACTTCAAGAATTGCGTGGTCGGAGCCTACGAAGACGGGCACTGCAGTTCCTCCGCGAACCCCGCAATGCCAACGTAACCGGCTAGCGCCTAGTGTAGAGAAGGAAGACGAGAAACCCCCACCGGGGGATGCTCTTCTTGTCGGCACTGAAGTAGGCGTGCTGGTAGCCGACGGGGACACCTCCACCATAAACCGGCCCTGGAGGCGGGCTCGCCGTCTCGTCTCGACAAGCGGCGGCCCTTAATCGGGGAGAACCTCCAGGGTTTCAACGAGAGGTTCCCCAGAGGAAGCACGTTGACCATGCCGGGAGCGGCGGAATCGTAAACGCTGCGCGACTGATCGGGCGGAATCGGCCGATGCGGATATTGAGATGACCAGGCGCAAAGCATTTCCGGCCACTCTACGACTACCGGACCGTAGCTAGAGAAAACCGATTGAGTAAGTGCCGTGGAAGGCCCTTAGGGTTTTGCGGACAGCGGCTGCCAGAGCTCAATCTTATTTCCATCCAGGTCATAGATCCAGGCAAAGCGACCGTAGGATTCATCCATTCGTTTGGCGTCAATCTTGACTCCCTCTTGTTTTAAGCGGTCGAGCAAAGCATCCAGATCGTCCACGATGTAGTTGACCATGAACGATGCGTGGCCGGGATCGAAATAGTCAGTGGAGGCGGGAAAAACAGTCCAAACTGTAACGTGTTCCTTTTGCGGGTCGTCGTGTTCGCGCCACGGCAGCATCACGCCTTGGCCTTTGTCAGCGAGTCCAAGATGCTTCGAATACCATTCGCGCATCTGATCACGATTAGCGGATTTGAAGAAGACACCGCCGATTCCAAGGATGCGCCCGCGCTGCTCCATTTTGACAGGCGGCTTCGACTTTTCAGGTTGCGGAGATTGCACTTCCGGTACTCCTTTTGAACAGACCGAGATGAGCAACAGCGAGCCGAGCGCAATTGTGCTCCACGGTATTCCTTGCATGGATGGATTCTACAAGTTTTCATGGATTATACAAGTTTCGATGCGAAGGGAGAAAACGGATCGCTCAAGGTTCGCCTGCGATTCACACTTTCTAGATATAGAGCAACACTAGATCACACTAGATCTCCTTGACCTCCTGATTTTGCTCCTGTTACTGTGTGAAGTTATCTTGGGCTCAGTGTACCTACTGAGCGCCGGGACTCGCCTTGGGCCTGCCTGGGAAGGCAAGCTGCTGGGGAGGGAGTACTTTCGTCTTTATGGGCTTCTCATGGGCTTGACCAAACTGGTAATTCGCGGCGCGCGGCAGCACAACCTCAAGAATATCAGCGTGGAAATCCCCCGGAACAGCCTTACGGTCATTACCGGGCTCTCCGGCTCGGGCAAATCTTCGCTGGCCTTCGACACCATTTATGCTGAGGGCCAGCGCCGCTACGTCGAATCGCTCTCCGCTTACGCGCGGCAGTTTCTCGACCAGATGGAGCGGCCTGAAGTCGACGTCATCGAAGGGCTTTCGCCTTCGATCGCTATCGAACAGAAAACGACCACGCGTTCGCCGCGGTCCACCGTCGGAACCATCACGGAAATTTACGATTACCTTCGTGTGATCTACGCTACCGTGGGGGTGCCGCATTGCCCCAAGTGCGGTTTGCCCATCACCCGCCAATCCAGCGAGCAGATCGTGCAGTCTATCTTGCACGGGGAAATCTGCAAACCGGACGATCGCGTCATGATCCTTGCGCCCATCGTACGCGGACGCAAAGGCGCTTTTCGCAAGGAACTCGAAAAATTCGCGCAAGACGGCTACGTACGCGCGCGCATCAACGGCGAGCTTTTCCCTCTGGACGATCTTCCGGTCATCGACAAGCGCAAGAACCACACGATTGAAATCGTTATTGACCGCTTGCTCGTCAAGCAGGGCGTCGCGGCGCGCTTGGAACAATCCATCGCCACCGCGCTTAAGCTGGCGAACGGACTCGTAACCGTCGCTATCGTCGGCGGCCAGGAGCACACGTTTTCGGAGAAGCTCGCATGCCCCGATTGCGGCATTTCCGTTCCGCAGCTCGAGCCGCGCTCGTTCAGTTTTAATTCGCCTTATGGCGCTTGCCCCGCTTGCAACGGCCTCGGCTCGAAATACGATTTCGATCCGTCGAAAATCATCACCGATTGGACACGCCCGCTCTTTGACGGCGGCCTCGGCCCCGGCTCCGGCTCCGCGATTCTCAAGCGCACTCTGGAGCTTGGCGCCTACGCGCACGGCTTCAATCTCGAAACGCCGTTTGAGAAATTCCCAGCGCAGGTCCAGAACATGCTCTTGTACGGCTACCCGCCGACGAACGGCCGTGGCCGCGCAGATGCGGAGAAAAAAGCCAAAGGCGATAAAGGATTTCGCTTCCCGGGCATTCTGAAATTTCTTGAAAGAAACTTCGAAGAGTCCAACTCCGATTCCTACCGCGAGTGGATCACGCAGTACATGTCCGCGACGCTCTGCGCTGTCTGCCACGGCAAGCGCCTGCGCCCCGAATCCCTAGCTGTGAAACTCGCAAGCTGGTCGCTCGCCGATTTTACGGCGCTCTCGCTCAGCTCCGCGCGCCCGGCCGTGGACAAGATTCTCAAGCAACTCACCGACCGTCAAAAGGAAATCGCCGCGCGCCCGCTGGAAGAAGTCTCCGAGCGCATCGATTTCTTGCTTGCCGTGGGCCTCGGCTATCTCAGTCTAGACCGCTCCGCGGCCACGCTTTCCGGTGGGGAGGCCCAACGCATCCGCCTGGCCACGCAAATTGGCTCGCGCCTGCGCGGCGTTCTCTATGTTCTCGACGAGCCCAGCATCGGCCTGCATGCCCGCGACAATGCGCGTCTCCTCGGCTCGCTCGAACACCTTCGCAATCTTGGCAACACCGTCCTCGTCGTCGAGCACGACGAAGACACCATCCGCCGCGCCGATTTCGTGGTCGACCTCGGCCCTGGCGCGGGCAATGCCGGCGGCTACCTCGTCGCGCACGGTAAGCCGGAGCATATTGCGGCCACTGCGGAATCCCTCACGGGCCAATACCTCAGCGGCACCGCGAAAATTTCCGTCCCTGAAAAACGCCGCAGTCCCAATGGAAAGGCCGTTCAAATCCTGGGCGCCAGCGCGAATAATCTGAAGGACGTCGACATTACGCTCCCGCTTGGACTGCTCACGGTGGTCACGGGCGTCTCCGGCTCCGGCAAGTCCACGCTCGTCAACGACATTCTCTACCGCGCGCTGGCGCAGAAGCTCTACCGCTCTTCGGAAGCGCCTGCCGCGCACCGGGAAATTCTTGGCGCGGAACACATCGACAAAGTCATCGAAATCGATCAAGCACCCATCGGCCGCACGCCGCGCTCGAACCCCGCCACGTATACGGGCGTGTTCGCGCCGATCCGCGATCTCTTCGCCATGCTCCCGGAATCGCGGGAGCGCGGCTACCGCCCCGGCCGCTTCAGCTTCAACGTGAAGGGCGGCCGCTGCGAAGCCTGCCAGGGCGACGGCCTGCGCCGCATCGAAATGAATTTCCTTCCGGACGTTTACGTGATGTGCGAAGTGTGCCGCGGCCGGCGCTACAATTCGGAGACGCTCGCGGTGCGCTACAAGGGCCACTCCATCAGCGATGTTTTGAATTTACCGTCGGCGGATGCGCTGAAACTTCTCGAAAATATTCCACAGATTCAGCAGAAGCTTGCCACTTTCGTCGAAGTCGGTCTCGGCTACGTCACCCTCGGCCAGTCCGCGACAACGCTTTCCGGCGGCGAAGCGCAGCGCATCAAACTGGCGCGCGAACTCTCGAAGCGGCAAACGGGCCGCACGCTCTACATCCTTGATGAGCCCACGACTGGCTTGCACTTTGACGACGTGCGAAAGCTTCTGGATGTGTTGCAGCGCCTCGTTGATCTCGGCAACACCGTGCTGATCATCGAACACCACCTGGACGTGATCAAGCAAGCGGACTGGATCATTGATCTTGGCCCGGAAGGCGGCGAAGGTGGCGGCCGCATCGTCGCCGAGGGCCCGCCCGAACTCGTGGCCCGAACCAAAAAATCCTACACCGGCCAGTCCCTCGCCCGGGTCCTCGGCATCGCGCATAACGGCCAGGGGAATGGCAACGGCGGCAACAAATGAATCTTGCGTGCAAGGTTGGTGCAGTTTTTCCGAGAAGCCGGGCTTCAGCCCGGCGTTTTTTCTACTGCGGCCATTCCCTGGTGCTTGGTATTGTCCTTGTGGCGCGTTAGAGTATTCACAACTCGATGAGCATCTATTCTATTCAACCCATTACCCTGGGCGGGGTACACACGAATCCGCTGGCTTCGCGCAAAAGCAAAGTCAGCGTCCGCGACTTTGCGAAGCCGCTTGCGGCAAACTCCGCACTTACAAAATTTCTGGACTCGCTGCCCAACATTCTTGCGGCCGAGGACCTTCGCAATCTCCTGAGCGCGATTCACGCTGCGCGGAAGCAAGGTAGAGCGATTCTCTGGGGCATCGGCGGGCACGTTATCAAAGTGGGCCTCGGCCCGGTGCTAATCGATTTGATGAAGCGCGGCTTCGTGTCCGGAATGGCCATGAACGGAGCGGCGCTCATCCACGATTTTGAGATTGCGCTCGCCGGGAATACTTCCGAAGACGTAGAAACCGGCCTTGGCGAAGGACGATTCGGCATGGCGGAGGAAACCGGCCAATACATCAATGAAATCGCCAAGCTTTCGCAGCGCATTCGCATCGGATACGGCGAAGCAGCGGGCCAATATCTCTCGAGTGGGATCCTCGCAGTCCAACACGCCGATTCGAGCGTGCTGGTTGCCGCGTACAAACATCGCATTCCCGTGACCATTCATCTGGCCATCGGGACGGACATCTCACACATGCATCCCGCTGCCAATGGCGCGGCACTTGGCGATGCCACACATCACGACTTTCGTCTTTTCTGTGCGCTTGTACAGCAGATGCATCCAGGCGGCGTGTATCTCAATTGGGGCTCAGCTGTCGTGCTGCCCGAGATTTTTCTCAAAGCGGTTTCCGTGGTGCGAAATCTCGGGGTTGCCCTTCGTCCCATTGCTACCGTGAATTTCGACTTTGTTCAGCACTACCGCCCGACGCAGAATGTAGTGAAGCGCCCCACCGCCGCCGCTCCCCGAAGCCGCGGACCGGCTTCACACGGCTATGCCATCACCGGCCACCACGAGCTGCTCTTACCGCTCGTCGCCGCTGCGCTGGTTGCCGGTTGGCCCAAGAAACGCCACGCTGGAAAGCGATGAGCCTCTTCGACGGCAATCCGCCAGGCCCGCCGGAAGAGAATCTTCCCGTCCCGCCCTCGTCTGACCAGGGCGGGGAAACCGCCACTTCCCGGACACCCGCTCTAGAGCTCGGCGGCGACCCACTCTCCTACGTTGTCATGGGGCCAGTTGATTCCGTGCCAACCCAGAATTTGCCGGAAGACTTGCGCATTTCCTGGTCGTGGCCGCATCTTTTGGTGTTCGGCGTCTTTGTGATCACCAGCCTGGTTACTCTGCAGCTCGGCGTGATCGCTTATTTGTCGGCGGACCGGCGCCTTTCGAAAAAGCAGCTACAACACCTGCTAGAGTCCGATCCGAGGCTCCTCATCGGCATGAATGTGCTGTGGTTCGCCCTCATCCTATTATTTCTTTACATTACCCTGGCCGTTTTGCGCGACTTGCCTTTCTGGCGCTCCCTCGGCTGGAAGAAACTTAAGGACGATCCCGGGGCGGGCCAAGGCCGTCCGTGGATGTATTTCCTCTCCGGCTGTGGCTTGTCGATTTTCGTGGCCCTAGCCAGTTCGCAAGTCAAGGACGTGGAGAACGTGCCCATCCAGGAATTCCTGAAAAACCGGACAGGCGCCGTGTTGCTGATGACCATGGCGGTATTCGTCGCGCCGCTGGTCGAGGAAACCGTTTATCGCGGCTACCTGTATCCGGTCTTGGCGCGCATCACGTCGGCAATACTCCAATTTTTCGGCATGGAGTCCTCGAGCGCCATGCGCACCGGCGTGGTGACCAGCATCTTGATGACCGGCGCGCTCTTTGGCCTCATGCATGCACCGCAGCTCGGTTATACCTGGGGGCTGGTCAGCTTGCTCACTCTCGTCGGTGTTATTTTTACGTTTGCGCGTGCCTGGACCGGAACCGTTCTGGCGAGTTTCCTTTTGCACCTGGGTTACAATTCCATGATTGCGTTCACTTCCATCATCGTGACGAAGGGCTTCACGCACATGCCTCCGCATCCCTAGGCCCGCGATGAAAACGAAAGGACCGATCCTCATTTTCCGCGTTGGCAACCTGGACCGCTCCTTCCGCTGGCTGGCCCCTAAGTCGGCGGAGTTATTTCTCTCGGCGGGCATATTTCTTTACAATGGAAGGTAGCGGGGACAACGAAGAAAATGTACGTAGCGCAACCCATCGAATGGACCAGCAAGGGTGTGGTTATGCTGGACCAGCGGCGCCTTCCCGGCGAGGAAATTTCCTACACCTACACGGATTACCGCGAAGTCGCGAAAGCGATTCGAGAGATGGTAATTCGCGGCGCGCCGGCGATTGGTGTCGCGGCAGCGATGGGCGTGGCGCTCGGTGTTTTGCATTCGTCGGCGAAATCCGCACAAGCGCTTCGCCCCGAATTCGTAGTGATCTGCGACACGCTCGCAAAGACGCGGCCGACAGCGGTGGATCTTTTCTGGGCGCTCGAGCGCATGAAAGAACACTTTGCCGAATTGACAGCGAAGACCTCAGACCTAGGCAAGATCCGGCAAGCCGTGATTGAAGAAGCACAACTCATCCATTTCGAAAAGAAGGCGACGGACGAAGCCATGGGGCGCTTCGGAGCGGAATTCCTGCCGCGCGAAGGCCTGGTGATGACCCAATGCAACGCCGGAGCGCTGGCCACGGCTGGAATTGGCTCGGCGCTTGGCGTGATTCGAACGGCGTTCCAGCAAGGGAAAAAGATTCACGTGCTGGTGCCAGAGACGCGGCCTTATCTGCAAGGGGCGCGACTCACGGCGTGGGAACTCGACAAGGCCGGCATCCCGCTGACGCTGATTACCGACAATATGGTGGGGCACTTTCTGAAGACGGGAAAAGTTGGTGCGGTGGTCACCGGAGCGGACCGCATCGCTGCAAACGGCGATACGGCCAACAAAATTGGCACCTATCAGATAGCCGTTCTCGCGAAAGAAAACATGGTCCCGTTTTATATCGCCGCGCCAGTTTCGACTTTCGATTTATCGATTCCGGACGGGGAGCGCATCCCCATCGAGGAGCGCTCCGCGACCGAGGTCACGCATATGCGGGGCGTGCGGATCGCCCCAGACGTTCATGCCGCGCATCCGGCTTTCGACGTTACGCCCGCACGGTATATCGCCGCGATTTTTACGGAACGCGGCGTGGCCCGCGCCCCTTACACGGATTCTCTCCGGGCTCTCGCTGCCGTTACTGTTTTGCACGCCGCCACGAAGTAGAGAGCCGCAGCCATTTGGTGGATCTTTGGTCGTTGATGGCGTCCACGACCACTTCGAAATGGGTGCGGACCGTCAGTTCGGAATTCCCAGTTGGGTGAGGAAGTAGGCGTAATCGAAGGCCGTTTCGTGCAAACGGTCGTAACGCCCGGAAGCGCCGCCGTGTCCCGCGGGACTCATGTTGGTCTTCAAGATCACGGTATTGTGGTCCGTGCGAAGGGCGCGCATCTTGGCGACGTACTTGGCGGGTTCCCAGTACATCACCTGGCTGTCGTTGAAAGAAGTTCGCACCAACATGTTAGGGTAAGTCTTCGACTCGATGTTGTCGTACGGCGAGTAGGTAATCATGTAATCGAACGCCGCCTTTTCTTTGGGATTGCCCCATTCCTCGAATTCGGGGACGGTCAGCGGCAGAGACTCATCGAGCATGGTGTTCATGACGTCCACGAACGGGACGCCTACTAGAGCCGCGTGAAACAATTCCGGGCGCATATTCAGGACCGCGCCCATCAGCAAGCCGCCAGCGCTTCTTCCTTCGATGACCAAGCGGTCTTTTGAACCGTATCCATTGGCGACCAGATATTCGGCAGAGGCAATGAAGTCGGTGAAGGTATTTTTCTTGTGCATCATGCGTCCGTCATCGTGCCAGGCCTTGCCCATTTCACCGCCGCCGCGAATGTGTGCCACGGCGCACACCACGCCGCGATCGACCATGCTGAAAAGGCTGGAGTTGAAGCCGATGTCGTAGGGGTATCCGTAAGAGCCATAGCCGGTCAGATACATGGGACCTTTTCCATCCAATTTGGCGCCCTTCAGGTGCACCACGGTGATGGGAATCTTTACGCCATCGGATGCCGTGGCGGATAGTCGCTCGACTTGATAACGAGTGCGATCATAGCCGCCGGGAACTTCCTTCTGCTTAAGCAAGGTGGAAGCGCCGGTCGCCAGGTCGTACTCAAAGACCGATTGGGGAGTAATAAAGGACTGGTAGCCGTAGTGGAACTTAGTGGTGTCGTATTCGCGATTGGCGTAGGGATAAGTCACGTAGGCGGGCTCTGGAAAATCAATGTGGCGGGACTCGCCGGATTCGAGACGGGTGACGCGAATTTGCGGCAAGCCCTTTTCCCGTTCGTAGGAGATGTAATAGTTCTTGAAGAAGTCCGTGTCTTCGAGCATGACATCGGGCCGCTGCGGCACGACTTCCTGCCAATTCTTGCTGGCAGGATCAGCGACGGGGGCTTTGACCAGGCGGAAGTTGCGGCCAGCGTCGTTGACGCGAATATAAAAGAAATTGCCGTTGTGATCGGCGTAGTACTCGACGTCTTGCTTGCGAGGTTCCAGCAATTTCCAGTCCGCCATGGGCTGGTCGGCGGGAATGTAACGCGCTTCGCTGGTGGTGTGACTGGCAGAGATGAGTAGCAAGTAGGCTTTGCTGCGCGTCTTGCCGACGCCAACATCAAAGCGCTCGTCTTTTTCCTGGTAGACGAGGGGATCGGGCCCGGGGGTGCCTACGTTGTGGCGATACATTTGGTAGGAGCGTTTGGAGACTTCGTCCTCGACGGTATAGAAGATGGTCTTGTTGTCGTTGGCCCAGGCGATGGAATCGACGCGCTCGGCGTGGTCTACCAGCAATTTGCCGGTGCGCAAATCCTTTACGGATAGGGTGAACTGGCGGAAGCCGGTATTGTCGGTGCTGTAGGCGAGCAGATTGCCGTCGTCGCTGACGTCGAAAGCTCCGAGGGACATGAACTTTTGCCCTTTAGCCAGTTCATTCACATCCAGCACGACTTCTTCTGGAGCGTCCAGACGGCCCTTTTTCCGGCAACGAATGCCGTACTGTTTGCCGGCTTCGGTGCGCAAATAGTAGAAGTACCCGCCCTCTTGGTAGGGAACTTCAACGTCGGTTTCCTTGATGCGCGCTAACATTTCGTCGTACAGCTTTTTTTGCAATGGTTCGGTCGGCTTCATGACGGCATCGGTGTAAGCGTTCTCGGCCTCCAGATAGGCTTTCACCTCGGGGTTCTTTTTGTCGCGCAGCCAGAAGTAGTTATCGACCATGGTGCGGCCGTTGATTTCGGCGGTCTTGGGAACTTTCTTGGCTTTCGGGGGAGCGGGGAGTGCCGAAGGCGCGTCATCCGTGGCCTGTCCAAAGACGGCGGCCAGAGCCAACGAAGCGAGGATCAGCGCGGTGATTCGCACGTGCCGTAAAGCGAGTCTATTCATGGGAGTTTCCTTGGTAAGGCGCGAAAACGGGAGTCATTCTATACCAACGGACGGCTATCAGCGAGAGAGGGTAGAGGGCCAAGAGGGCCAGCGCCTCCCTTTAGTTGCCGAAGTGTTAGACGACGGACATCCTGTTCTGGAAAGCGGTTCCATAACCTCCTGCTACGGTGTCCGTCAGAATCAACATGCGTATAATGTTTTCGATGCTCTGCAGGTCGCTTCTGCTTTCTCGTGCGTTTTTGATTTTCCTCTTACTTGGCCAGGCGCCATTTCTTTACTCATCTCCCGGGCCTTCCTGGACTGGAGTGCTGCGCGATGCGGCGGGAAATGCGATCGGGATGGCGACCGTGAGGCTGGTCTCAGTGGAAAGACAGGGCGAGTATTCCGCAACGACATCCACTGGCGGGCGGTTTGCGTTTACCGCGGTCCCGGCGGGCCGTTACACGCTGACCGTAAACGCCGAGGGCCAGACTTGGGCTGCCGTGGTTCCGATTGTTTTCCAGGATGGTTCGGTGCTTACCTCCGGCTTACAGCTTTCTTCACAAGGGCCAGAGGTGCGTGTGGTGGTTCGGCTGGAAGGGGCTAGTCCGCAGGCTAGCGGAGGCGAGCACCTTTCCACGGGAGAAGTTTCCAGCTTGCCGCTGAATGAGCGAGACTTCAGCAAGTTGCTTCTGCTGGCGGCCGGCACCATGACGGATACCAACGGGGCCGCGAATTTCACGCAGCAATTTGCGGTGAACGGCCAGCGGGGTTCCGCGGCAGTTTTTGCCATCGATGATGCGGACACCACCGATCCGGAGCTGGGTGGGGCTACATTTTCCAATTTCAATGTGGACGCCATTCAGGAAGTGCAATCCAATTCCGGCGTGATGCCAGCGGACACTGGCCACGGAGCTGCGGGCTTCACGAACGTGATCACGAAATCTGGGAGCAATCAAGTTCACGGGAGCCTGTTTGAATTTGTGCGCAACGCGGCGTTTGACGCGCGGAATTTCTTTGACCACCAGAGCGCGGTGGACACGCGGCGTCTGCCTCCTTTCGCGCGCAATGAATTCGGAGTAACCAACGGCGGCCCGGTTTTTCTTCCCCGTGTTTATGATGGCCGCGGCAAGACTTATTATTTCGCGGAATATCAAGGATTTCGGCAGGTGCTCGGCACGACACAAGTTTTCCCGGTGCCTACGCCGGCGGAACGGCAGGGAATCGACACCACTAGTTTTCCGGGCGACACGCTGACTGTTCCGGTCAACAGCAGCGTTGCGACGCTGCTGGCGCGTTATCCTTTGCCAAACGATCCCAGCGGCGCTTATGGGCCGCGCACCTATGCGACTTCTTCGAAGGTGGTAACCAACACGGATCAGGCTTCGCTCCGGATCGATCATCGCATTTCGGAAAAAGCGACATTGTTTCTGCGCGCGAGCCGCAACCAAGTCAGCGGTCCGACCACGAACCCCGATCAGACGGCCATCGATCCTGATTTTGGCGTGCACTTTTTCGACCACCAGCGCAGTGCGGCGGCAAGGTATTCGCGCACGCTCAGTCCCAACTTCAGCTTTCAAACCGCGCTTGGCTACATTCGGAGCACGCCGCTATTCCTCACCAGCAACCAAACGCAACCGGCGATCGCCTTCGGCGATGGACTTTTTGAGGGCTTCAACTCGGCTGATGGATCCATCTTCGGCTCGTATGGGAATGTCTACCAGCTTAAACACGACATGATTTATACGCACGGCGCCCATTCGTTCAAATGGGGCGCGGAGTTGCGATTCAATCGCGATACGACCATTTTTGGATCGAATCCCAACGGGCTCTACACTTTTGGGGGAGGGCCGGCTTATTCTCCGGTGTCGATTCCGTCCGCCGGCGGAACGCATGATATTCATCCCGGGGATGAGTTGCCGGATTCGCTGACGGGCTTGCTGACGGCGACACCTTTTTCCTACACGGTGACCGCAGCCGCGCCCCTGACGCCAAAAGGAAATAAGTTTGACGAAGCCGCCGTCCGGCGCGAGGCTTACAATTTCTACTTCCTGGATACCTGGAAAGCCACGGCCCGATGGAACGTCAGCTATGGTTTGCGCTACGAAGTGAACACCCGGATTCACGAAGCGAAACATCGAACGTCGCTGGAGATTCCGATTGGACCGAGCGGTCAAATTGCGGATTTTCTCGCTCCCGGCACGAAGCAAGTCTACGTCTACAATCCGCAACCTCCGTATGCGATGGACTGGAACGGATGGGGCCCGCGTGTATCGGTGAACTACAGCCTGACCAAGCGCACGACGCTGCATGCTGGCGGAGCCATCACGACGATTCTCCCTAATTTGTGGCTGGAGAATTATGTCACCGGCGCATTTCCTTTCGTCTTTCAGCCGTTGGTGACGGCGCTGCCCGGCGTGCCACTGAACTTTCAGGATTCCGTCGTGCCGCTCGCGCTTCCTCCGGTCTACACCACGC
>Ga0307475_10000279_pt1 | contig 31045 bp, 30 predicted proteins | sample atmos_gasesECM1C_FD_203317 | JGI IMG/M metagenome (GOLD analysis project Ga0307475, IMG submission 203317) | Hardwood forest soil microbial communities from Morgan-Monroe State Forest, Indiana, United States - atmos_gasesECM1C_515 | ecosystem: Environmental > Terrestrial > Soil > Temperate... | reverse complement strand
ATCGTACGCAAGCGCTGGCACAACCATCGCCCGCTGCGCCCGGTGGATCTCTCGCGCCGCAATCGCCTCTCGCCCACTGAGGGCTACAGCCTCGCCGAATTGGACGACGCCGGCCTGAGTATCGAACAAGCCGAAAATCTAGGTTTGCCCGTGGACGCCGGCCGCGTCGGCTCCTACGGCCCCAACGTTTCCGCGCTGCGCGAATTCATCCGCGCCACCCGCTCGCGATTCTGACAATCCGACGCGTCGTGTGCGTCCCGGATGGTTTCGCGGGACGAGGATTGTCATCCTGAGGGAGCAACGCGACCGAAGGATCTCTGTTCTTGGACCCCGCCGCGACGCGGCCACTCGAACTACGCTCGCGCGACCCGTGCCTTTCTGCCCGCCGCAAAATTTCCAGCCTTGCGCCCGCGCGCCTGCTTCTCCCGCGCTTTTGGCATCGGCAAATGGATGGGATTCCCCGCCAACACGCGAATAAATTCCTCCACGTACGCCGGCGCGGACTTGCTCTTCAACTGCGCCACGCTCCACCCGCGGTAGAACCCTTCGCGCGTCAGCTTCACCGCCTTCAATTCTCCCGACGCCAGTTGCGGCGCCACCGCCCATCTTGTCAGCACCGCCACGCCCATCCCCGCTTTCACCAGCGAGACGATTGCTTCTGTCAGCGCCACTTCACGGATTCGCTTTGGCGCCACACCTGCGGGTTTCAAAAATTGCAGCAGCACCGAACTTTCTTCCCGTGGCGGGTACACGATCAACTCTTCGCCGGCAAAATCCTCGGCCGCCACGTACGGCTTCGCCGCCCAGCGATGTCCCGGCGGAACCAACACCACCATTTCGTCGCGCAGCAGCGGCGTGTACGCGATCTTGCGGTTCCGCACTGGCGCCCAGGCCAGCGCGAGATCAATTTTCTCGTCCAGCAGCGCCCCGAACGGATGCGGTGTGGCCTCCACCACCAGTTGCACTTCGACTCCCGGATATTTCTTCTGAAAAATTTTCAGCCGCGGCGGCAGCCAGTGGTAGGCGGTGTAGCACTGCGTACTCAGCCGTAGCACGCCATGCATTTCCGACGCGCCCCGCCGGATTTCCTTTTCTGCGCCCTCAATCTCCTCTAGCACACTTCGCGCCGAACGCAGCAGCCGCTCCCCTGCCGCCGTCAGCACCATCTTTTTGCTCTGCCGCTCAAAAAGCGTCTGTCCCAACTGCTCTTCGGCGTCGCGCAGTTGATGGCTCAGCGCCGATTGCGTCAGGTGCAGCCGCGTTCCCGCGCGCGTCACCCTGCCTTCCTCCGCAATCGCCGCCATCACTTTCAGGTGCCGCATCTCCAGGCTCATCGTTTCTCCATTCGGACGGCTCGGGCTGGCCATCCACATACTCCTCATGAATCCTACTCATTCCGATGATGAAATCAATCAATTTGATTCATTTACGCGCGCCTGCCATTTTGCCTCGGCCTGATGTTTGCGCGCGCGGCTCGCCGTCGCCTACTCCACTCGCCCGGCGGCGGCGAGCCACTCGCATAAAATTTGGCGCGAGAAGCGGATAGATCGGTCTATCGGCAGTCCTCTATTCTGACTGGGCGGCCCCAATAGAAGGCAGCCGCCGAAACGACTGTCGCGGAGGTGAGCAATGCAGGATTTCTGGCCCGATTTTAGCTTCGCACTCCGCCGGCTGGCCAAGCGCCCGGGCCTGACCGCTGTGGCGCTGGCCACGCTCGCTCTCGGCATCGGCGCCAACGCCGCGATCTTCAGCTTGGTCAACAGTGTCCTCCTGCGCCCGCTGCCCTACCGCGATCCAGGCCGGCTCGTGTGGGTCTGGGCCAAGGTCAGTGACAATCCCACCGCGCCCTTCTCCATTCCCGACTATCTCGACTACCGCGACCGCAATCATACGTTCGAAGATCTCGTCGCGGAATCGCGCTGGCCGGTTATCCTCACGGGTCATGGCAATCCCGAACGTTTGTCGGGCATCAAGCTCACCGGAAACGGGCTCAGCGCCCTGGGCGCACAAGCGGTCGTTGGCCGAATCCTGCGGCCTGAAGATGATCAGCCCGGCGCCCCGCGCGTCGTGGACATCAGTTTCGGCCTCTGGCAGCGCCGCTTCGCCGCGGATCCGGAAATCATCGGCAAAACGATCACGCTCGGCGAGGAGATTTACACCGTCATCGGCGTCCTCGCGTCCGATTTTTTTCAGCCCAAGCGCTCGGCCGATGTGTATGCTTCGCTGAACCCGGCATCCAGTCCCTATCGCACCCTGCGCGACTTCGAACTCCTTTGGCTGTACGGACGCCTCCGTCCAGGCGTGTGGCTCGGCGCCGCGCAGAAAGACATGGACGCGATTGCCGCGCAACTCCGCGCAGAGTACCCCAAGGAAGATGTCCGCAAGATCAGCAATCCGCTGACTCCTATGCGCGAAGAGATCCTGGGAGATTTCAAGCTCGCGCTCTGGGTGCTGTTCGGAGCTGTCGCGCTGGTGCTTTTGATCGCCTGCGGCAACCTGGCCAATTTGTTCCTTGCAGACGCTGCCGGGCGCCAGAAGGAAATCGCCATCCGCTCGGCTCTGGGCGCCTCCCGCTACCGCCTGGTTCGCCAGTTGCTGATCGAAAGTGTGGTCATGTCCTTCCTCGGAGGCGCACTCGGAATCCTGCTTGGCTATATCGGGATTCCACTTTTGATGACGCTCAGCCCTGCCGGATTGCCTCGCGCCAAAGATGTCTCGATGGGCGCTCGCGTCCTGCTCTTCACCCTGGGCATCAGCCTCGTCACCGGTATTCTCTTCGGACTCGCGCCTTCGTTCGGCGCTTCGAAGACCGACCTGCAGGACACTCTTCGTGAAGGTGGACGCGAGGGCAGCGAAGGCGGCCGCGGAAACCGTGTCCGCCGAGTGCTGGTTGTCGCGGAGTTGGCCATCTCGCTCGTGCTGCTGGCTGGCGCGGGACTGTTGCTTCGCAGCTTTGTTCGTCTGGCCGGCATTTCCCCTGGCTTCAACCCGCACGGCCTGCTGACCTGCCAGTTGGCCGTTCCACGCGTGCGCATGCGCACCCGCGATCAGCTCTGGAATTTCTATCAGCAGCTCAATGCCCGGCTCGTCTCCGTGCCCGGTATTGAGTCGGCGGTAATGGCGCACGATCTGCCGGTCAGCACCGCGAATGTCACTGTGGACTTCACCGTTATCGGGCGTCCCCCTGTGCGGCGCGAGGAACTTCCCGAAGCTCAGTACCGTCTTGCGACTCCCGGCTATTTCCGCACGCTGCAGATTCCCATGCGCGCGGGACGGGAATTCACTCCGGCGGACCTGCCCACCGCGCAGCAAGTCGCCATCGTCAACCAGACGGCCGTTGCCTACTTCTGGAACAACGAGAATCCCATCGGCACACACATCAGCGTGGAAATGGCCGACAACGTCTATCGCGAATTTGAAATCGTGGGCGTGGCCGGCGACGTGAAGCAGGGGAACCTGAACAGCCCCCCTACGGTTGACCTCTACATCCCCATGGCGCAGATTCCGGAGCCATCGATTCCATTCATGGCGGACCAGATGAAGTGGGTGGTTCGCACCAAGATAGATCCTCTGTTACTTGCGAAGGTGGTACGTGAAAACGCCTTGGCCGTGGATCCCGACGTGGCCATGAGCGAATCGCAAACGATGGAACAGTATCTTGCCGTTTCACTCGCGCCGCGCCGTTTTAATCTCATCCTGCTCGGAATTTTTGCAGCCGCCGCACTCCTTCTCGCGATTTCGGGGATTTACGCCGTGATTTCCTACTCTGTCGCGCGCCGCACTCATGAATTCGGCATTCGTATCGCTCTCGGCGCGCAACCCAGGGACGTGCTCGGCGTGATTCTCAGCGAAAGTTTGCGGCTCGTCGGCGCCGGAATCGCCATCGGCTCGGTCGCCGCTTTTGGCCTCACGCGCATCCTCGCTCAGTTGCTCTACGGGGTCGGGTCCACAGACCCCCTCACGTTTCTCGCCGTCGCCGCGCTGCTCGCGTCCGTCGGCCTCGTGGCCAGCCTGATTCCCGCCGCCCGCGCCACGCGGGTTGATCCGCTCGTCGCACTCCGTTACGAATAGCTCCGGCAATTTCTCGCTTCATGGAACTAATCGTTCCCGGCGCGCGTATTCCGTGACACGGAGGGGCATGTCTGTGACCGAGCTGACTGCACCGGATAATCTGTCTTCCCCTCGCTTCTGGTTTTACGGCCCATCCGGATTGCGAGCCGGCTGGCGCCTGCTGATTTTTTTCGCCATCGTTACCGCGCTGTTCAAAGGCGAGAACTGGATGATTCACAAGTATTTGCCCGGACTCGATCAGATCGCAAATTTCCTCGACTTCGAGCTCTCGAGCTTTCTCACCTTTCTTTTAGTGAGCTGGCTGATGGCCCGTATCGAAGGTAGAAAGCTCGCTGATTACGGACTCCCCTGGCGCAATATGTTTCGCAGCCAGTTCTGGGTCGGGGCCGCGATCGGCTTCAGCTCACTCACCTTCCTGCTCACCGTCCTGCGCCTCTGCGGCGCTTTTTACTTCGGTACCCTTGCGCTGCACGGCGCCGAGATTTTGCAGTGGGCCTTCCTTTTCGGTCTCGTCTTCATTCTGGTCGCCCTAAAGGAGAAATTCTCGCTTCGCGGATACGCGCTCTTCACGCTCACAACCGGTATCGGCTTCTGGCCCGCAGCAATTGTTTCTTCGGCGTCCTTTGGCTACGGCCATCTCGGCAACTCGGGAGAAAATTGGTTCGGCGCATTTCAGGCCGGCGCGTTTGGAATGCTGGCCTGCTTGCTGCTGCGGCGAACCGGAAACTTGTGGCTGCCAATTGGATTCCACGCCGCCTGGGACTGGGGGCAAACTTACTTTTACGGCGTGCCAGACAGCGGGATTGTCGTTCCCGGGCATCTCCTGAATCCAAAATTCCTTGGCCCCGTCTGGCTCACCGGCGGCTCGGTCGGCCCCGAGGGGAGCGGTCTCTGCCCGGCACTGCTCATCGCACTGTGGTTCGTCTTCGCCGCACTTTTCCGGGACGTTAAGTATCCCGATCCGGCGGCGATCTCGGACCCGCGCAATTCACATCTGCGTCCGGCCGCCGCGCTCAGCCGCTAACCGCCGCCGCCAAACAATTTGCCTTGACATTGGGGCCACAATTCATGAATATGAATTCATATTCATATTATGAAGCTCAAACTCTTTCTCTACGGCTTAGCGATTTGGGCCGCTGCCACCGCCGCCTTGCGCCTCCGCGGCCAGTACTTGCTCCGCCCCGGCGAGACCATGGGCTTCCTGATCCTTTTCGCGATCACCTTCCCGCTAATTGCCTGGATCGTCCGCCGCATCTGCCGCCGCATGAGACTCCCGCGCGACCAGTGGCTTGATGGCGCGTTCTGGCTTCTGCTGTCGACGCTGCTGCTCGACCCCTTCTCCAGCGCGTTCTTCCCCATCGTCTTTCCCAACATGGCTCCGGAGGTGGCAGGCGTCTTCGGCGGCTGGATGCTGTGGTGTTGCGCCGCGGGTCTGGTGGGCGTAACGATTCGCCGCGAAAATGAATCGTGACCAAGCGGCCAAATCTGCTTGCCGGCGAAGCGCTGCCATCCACTCCTCTACAGAAAAGAAGCCTCGCCAAGCGCGCGCGCCTGAAAGCCGCCGCGCTCGACCGTTTCGGTCACAAAGGCTACCAGAGCACTTCGATCGGCGACATCGCCCGGCACGCTCATCTGGCCGTTGGCAGTTTCTACCAGCACTTCCGCTCGAAGCGCCAATTGCTCCTGGTTCTCATGGACGATCTGCTCGAAAAAATCAGCCGCCTCGATCCCAATCCGAAAGCGGCACCGGACATTCGCGCCAGCGTGCGCGCATTTCTCTCCCGCGCTTTTTCGACGGATCTCGAGTACCTGGGCGCTTACCGCGCCTGGCAGGAAGCCATGCTTTGCGATCCGGATCTGGCGCGCAAACAAACGCAAATCCAGGCCTGGACCACCGCGCGCGTTACCTCAGCATTCGAGCGCCTGCACAAATTACCCGGCGCGCGGGCGAACGTAGATATTCCCGGCCTCGCGCGCGCCATGGACAGTTTCTTCTGGAACCTGCTCGCGCAAGCCACGCGCCTCTCGAAGCCCCAGCTCGACCAATGGATCGATACCGCCACCCACCTGATTTACCACGCGATGTTCACAGACGCCGCGAAGCTCTGCCGCCGCTGACCTGCATCCCTTCTCGCACCGCCTCTGTGGCACAGCCAATCCTGGCTGTGCTCTTACAATCCGCCCTCCCGCCAATGGCAACCAGCAAAAATCGGACCACAGCTCACCGTTCCTCTCCTCACTCCCCGCCCGAAGCCCTCGCGATCAATAAAGATGCAGCCCCCGCCACAACCGCCCCACTCACCACAATCGCTTCCCATGCCAGTCCAGCCGCCACCGTCAACACAGCGGGCGCGCCGAACGGCGCGAGCAAAGCTGCCAGCGCCGCTTCGCGCACGCCGATCCCTCCCTGCGTAATCGGCAGCGCCGCCGATAGTTTTGCCAGCGGCCACGCAAACAGCCACACGCAAAACGGCAAATCGAGTCCGCAAGCCCTCGCCAGCAAAACGCTCAATTCGATAAACAAAAGCTGTGCGACCACCCCCAGACTCAGCGCGCGCAGCATGGCCCCCGGCTGCCTCGCCATCGACCGCCCCGCGCGCCTCAGTTGCACCACCCGCCGCCGCATTCGAAAAGAAAACCGCCCCACTGGCAGCAGCGCTATCACGCCCGCAACCGCAACGGCCCCGAGCAAGGCTCCCGCGCCCAGCAGCAGAAAAATCTTCCGCCCTCGCGCGTCCAGCGCTCCCGGCACCAGCAGCGCCCCCACACCCGCCAGCAGTGTCAGTGCCGCGAAATCAATCATGCGGTCAAGAAAACTTCCCAGCAGCACGCCCGCCTTGCTCCGTCCCAGCCGCAGCGCCAGCCCGGCGCGCACCAGGTCTCCGCCAATCAGCGACGGCAAAAATAACGACCCGAACAGCCCCGCAAAATAGCATCGCGCCGCCTGCGGCACATCTAATCCCGCGCCCGCCACGTTCACCATCAGCCGCCACTTGCCGACGCCGATGCAATGCGCCCCCAGATACCCCGCGAGCACCATCACCCACAGCCGCGCCGGCAGCGATCCGAGCGTCTGCCACACCTGCCGCCCGGGCAACAACCGGAACAGCAGATAGAGCACGAGCGCGCTCCCGCCGTAATGCAGCAGTGTCTGCAGCGCCGTATGGAGATATTTTCTCTGGGAGTTGTCCGTCTGAGATGGAAGCGTCACAGTCGCGTCGCCCGCACATTATGCGGCTCCGCGGCTGATGTCACAAGCGGCCCTGTTCGATTGGAATCCTTCACGGGTGTGCGAACTTGCTCACCATCACTTTCTCCTCGCGCATGGGCGAAAAACTTTCACAGCACTTCATCAATTGCGCGATCACGTGGTAATAGAACTCGTCGTTGTCGCTGTCCCGCAAATCAGCGGACGACTCCCAAACGGAGATTGATGTCGCCTCCTGGCTCGCCGGATCCGCCCCTTGCAACATAAGCAGAACTCGAAATCCTTTGAGTCGGTCCAAGGCGGGAATGAGAGATTCCACGGTAGAGGTAAATTCTTCCAATTTTCCCGGGCGAATCTTGTATTGCGTTACGCGAGCGACCATGGGACCTCCTGAGCGGTGGGCAACCAGGCAACTGGCGCCGATTTTACTGCCACGCGCCCTGGAGGTAAACGGTGGGACTTAGTACCGAGCGGATGCCGTCTCCCGCTTGTCCTGCAATCTCTCAACCCACTTCGGCAATCAGGTCAATCTCCACGCATGACCCAAGCGGAATCTGCGCCACTCCAAATGAACTTCGCGCATGCTTCCCGATTTCACCGAACACCTGCGCAAAAAGTTCCGAAGCTCCATTGGCCACCAAGTGCTGTTCCGTGAACGTCGGCGCGCTGTTCACGAGGACCATCAGCTTCACGATTCGCCGCACCTTGTTCAGGTCGCCCACCGCAGCCTGGAGCGTTCCCATGAGATCGATCGCCACCCCGCGGGCCGCTTCCTTTCCCTGCTCGGTCGTGACCTCGCGCCCGAGCTGCCCCGCCCACGGCTTTCCGTCTTTCTTCGCGATGTGCCCGGCCACGAAGACAATGTTGCCCGTGCGCACAAACGGAATATAAGCCGCCGCTGGCGGCGTAACTTCCGGCAGCGAAATTTTCAGCTCTCGCAATTTTTCATAGACGGACATTCGATCCTCCTGAAATCAGCCTTCACTCATTCCGCAGCGTTCGCTGACGCTTTCCCGCGCCCGCCTTTCTCCGTTCGCTCGCTGAAATCCACCGCCGTCGTATTTCCTCCGCACACCACTACGCCCACGCGCTCTCCTCGCTTCGGCTTGTACCGCCCCGAGAGCAGCGCCGCGAACGCTGCCGCGCCTCCCGGCTCTGCCACCACGCGCAGCCTGTTCCACAGCGCCTCCTGCGCCTCCACGATCGCTTCGTCCGAAACCAACACCACTTTCTCAACCCACTTCTGCGCGATGGGAAACATGATTTCTCCCACGCGCTTCGGCGCCAGCGAATCCGCTGCAATCCCTCCTGCCGGCGCATCCACCGGCTTACCCGCCGCAAGCGCTCGCTCGAGCGTCGGCGCCGCTTCCGGTTCCACACCGATAATTTTCACGCGCCCCTCGTACCATGTGCTAATCCCGCCGATCAGCCCGCCGCCTCCCACAGCCACCAACAGCGTGTCGAGCATCGCATCCTGCTCCTGGAATTCCATTCCTACCGTGCCCTGCCCCAGCAGAGTCTCCACCTGATCGAACGCATGCACGCGCAGCGCTCCCGATTCCGCCGCCCATTTTTCGCTCGCCGCCAGAGCATCCGCATAGCGCTCGCCCGTCACCACCATCTCCGCCCCGCAGCACCGGATATGCTCGACCTTCGACGGCGAGGCCACCGCCGGCACAAAAATCCTCGCCGGCTTCGCCAGCTTCTGCGCCGCGTACGCCACTGCCGCTCCATGATTCCCGCCCGTCGCCGCCACCACTCCCGCCGCCGGAACCTCTCGCATCAGCAAATTTGCAAACGCCCCCCGCGGCTTGAACGATCCCGTATGCTGCAGCGATTCGAGCTTCAGCACCACGCGGATCGAATCCAGTCCGAAGTCGCCGCCGTCCACTTCCACCACCGGCGTCCGCCGAACATATGGCCGAATCAACCGCTCCGTCGCCGCAATCCGTTCCCGATTCACTGCCGTCGTTGCAACTCTGGTCTCCACAATTACCTCCGCTGCCTTATTCTATTCCACCGTTTGTAAGCCGATTCATCCTTGCCTTCCTTTCTCCTTCCCTGCCTGCCTCCCAATTTGGCTGCCACGGCCCTTGCAATCTAGGCTGCATTCCGGTACTCTACGCTACTAAGGAACTTAGCTAATTGTCGATGGAAATTTCAACGGCGATCCGAGCCCTCGATAGCCAGCCACGGCTTCAAATCCTGGACTGGCTGAGAAATCCCCGGAAGCACTTCCCCCCGCAGGTGTACGGCGACCTCGTCAAAGACGGCGTCTGCGGCGTGCTGATCGCCCGCAAGCTCCGCGTCAGCCAGCCCACCGCGAGCGAGCACCTGAAAATCCTCGCCCGCGCCGGACTACTGCGCCCCAAGCGCATCCGGCAGTGGACCTTCTACAAGCGCAACGAATCTCAAATCAAAAAAATCAAAAAGCAGATCCTCGCGCGGGTCTAGCGGTCCAAAGGAACGTTGGGACGTCGCCTTTTATTTCAGACTCCAGCGCCGTAGGCGCGACACAACTCTGATAGCTCGCATCACGACTATGAATAATCCTTCTCACCGCCCCTGCATCTAATATTAGAAAGACATAATCGACCCAGCTCTAATACTGAGCTTTCATCTTAGGAGATGTGCATGACTGACAAGCCCGTCAAACGCTATCTATTCGCGAGCGATTTCGACCAAACGCTCACGTTCAACGACTCCGGCTACATCCTCAGCGAATTGGTCGGCATTGCCGCCGACGAATTCAAGCGCAAAGCCCAGGGCATGGCCAAACTCAACCTCGTCCAGCAGGGCGCCGAACTGGCCTACCTGTTGTTGCACGATCCCGAATTCCGCACGCGCGTCCGCCGCGAGCATCTCTACGACGTCGGCAAGCGCATCCGCCTCAAGGACAATATCCGCCTGCTCTACGAGGCGCTCGATCAAGGCGTCGAAGGCTACAATTTTGATTTTTACGTTCTCTCGGCCGCTCCAGTCGAAGTCATCCAATCCGCCCTCGAAGGCATCGTCCCCGCCGATCATATTTTCGGCACCGAGTTCAGCTACAAGCCTTCCGGCGAGATCGATACCATCCTCCGAGCCACCGCGGGCTACGGCAAAGTTGCCGTCCTCGACCAGTTGCAGCAAAAGCTCCAGATCGGCCCCGACCACGTCATCTACGCCGGCGACGGCGATTCCGACGTCCACGTTATGCTCGACGTCAACGCCCGCGACGGCTTCACCATCGCCGTCTCCGAGACCAAGCATGTCGCCCACATCGCCGCGCGCACCGTGCTCAGCAACGACACGCTCGCCCTGCTTGTCCCCATCCTCGAAAAAATTGTCGGCTGGCACCGCCCGCAGATCCGCGCCTTCTTCGAATCCCGCGGCTTCCTAATCCACGAATGGGACCGCGTCCGCACCGACTGGGTCACCCTGCGCCCCGCCGGAAATTCATCGGTGGATGCCTCCACCGCCACCTAATCTCCGCCGCGTAATTTGGAGTGCCGGGTGCCGCACTCTTTGCGCCGTTTGCAAAGGGTGCGGGTTTTGACTTGCGCACTTTCCGAATTGAACTTCTTTGGCACAAAAGAATCCCCCGATTCTCCTTGACTCTCGCATACCCAGCGAGCAGACTCCCTATGAGTTCCGCGGTTGCATGCGCGATCCTGTCTCACCGGCCGCACCCAACACGCGCTAGACACCACGTCGCAGGTATTTTTTTACCAGCCGCACGGGGCGCAACAGCCCGTACCTCGTTCAGAAGCCTCAACCCTGTAACAACCGCCGTCCCAGGCCTCGCCGCCCAAGCGACTCGCCACACGCGAGGCTGAATTTCGTTTTTTGCAAAAAGGAGAACACCTGATGTCAGAACAAAACAAGGCAGTCGTCCGTCGTACCTTCGATGAACTCTGGAACAAGGGCAATCTGTCAATCGCAGACGAGCTCTTTGCCCCCACCTACGATCACCACGATCCTTCCACGCCCGATGTTGGGCGCGGCCCCGAGAGCGAGAAGAAGCGCGCTACTCTCTACCGCAATGCTTTCCCCGATCTTCGTTTGACGGTCGAGGGCCTCACTGCCGAAGGCGAAACAGTAGTGGCTCGTTGGTACTGCCACGGCACCCATAAAGGCGAGCTCAACGGCATTCCGCCAACGGGGAAGCAGTTCACTATCTCCGGCGTCACCATCGCCCACTTCGAAAACGGCAAGATGGTCGAAGGCTGGGTCAACTGGGACGCTTTCGGCCTCATGCAGCAGCTCGGCCTCGTCCCTGAAATCACCAAAACCAAGGTCGCCGTCGCCGCAAGCACAAGGTAGTCGCAGATCCTGAGCGGAGTCGAAGGGCGCGCGCCTTTCGCGTCCCGAGAGCAGCCGAGGGGTCGTAGGTCCCGCTCGTTGAGACTGAGCGGAGCGAACGTGCCCCCAAGAAAACGGAAGGCCCGACGTGTTGTCGGGCCCTCCGATATCTTTGTAGGTCGCGGTTTCAACCGCGACCTAACAGTCCCCTAATGACCCCCTACCTTTCGGCGCGCCTTTTGCGTCCCGAATGATTCTGCGGGACCGTCTCGCACTAAGTGTTCTGTAGCTCAGGTCCCGTCCCGACCGCTTTTGTCGGGACTGACCTGAGGCCTTTTGGCTTCCCCAGAAAACGGAAGGCCCGACCACACATCGGGCCTTCCGACTCTTGAACTGCCGCCTTCCCGCGCCTACCTTCGCCCTGCCCTGCTTGCCCTGAATCGGAGATGAAGCGAGGAGAGAAGGGAGCACCGTCTATGGAACAGAAACGATCTAATTCAGAAACTTCCTCTTTTCTTTCCTCTTTTGTGGTATAAGAATCGGAAGAAGGGGGAACTATGAAGACCAAACTATACAAGGGCCCGATAGAACGCCCGAGTCGGCTAGCCGAACTCGGCCTTGAGGAAGAGATCTTAATGCAGGCCGTTGAACAGGGCCAAGCGGCTTGGGCAAACTGCACCCCGAATCACCCGTCATTGTTTCGCGGAATATCCGCATGGGCCGAAACTATCAGTGCCCTACGCGAAGCCCTGATGCCGAGGGCTTGGAGACGTTCCGATAACGGAAACCTGCCACTCACGATCAATGAATCGGGCACGATTGCCTTAACCGTGTCCACTGGTGACGAAACGACTGGGAAACGAGACGGTAGTCCATCTACGAAATCCAGCAAAGGACCACGAACAGCCGACGCCGTGACAATTAATGCGGCACAAGCATCACTATTCGAAATCCGATTGCGGCCCGAGGACTTAAAGGACCAGAGCGGCATGATGACATGGATTCTCCTTTTTCATCGCGACGCCGAAGCGCACGAAGTTCGCCGTGAATTATCTCGCCCAATCGAAATGAACTCTGAGGGATACGTCGATGGATGGGCAGAGAGAATCATCCTAGGTTCGATACCTCTTGGCGGCGACACGGTTAGAATTCCAACTAGTAATGCACCGCAAACTCCCAATATTGATGTCGAAGTGAAAAAGCGTGCCTGAGTTAGAAAATGCGTTCAATCCCTCTCGCTTGACCTTGGCCCGAAAAAGAAAAGGGCTGACCAAAAGTGAGTTGGCGAGACAGATCGGCGTTGATTTGCGCTCCGTGTCAGCTTACGAGGCGGGTGAATATCCTCCGAGAGAAGATACACTCAACAGAATTACGGATGTTCTAGGGTTTGAGATGGAATTTTTTTGCGGCGATGATTTGGAAGAGCCTAAATCGGACACGGCGAGTTTTCGCGCACTATCAAAAATGACAGCGGCGCAGCGCGACATGGCCTTAAGTCAAGGAGCCATAGCTCTCTATGTCAACAAATGGCTGGAAGAAAAATTTGAGCTTCCAGCGACTGCCTTACCGGACCTAAGCCATGAACGATCTCCTGAAGAGGCTGCTGAAACTCTCAGGCGTCATTGGGGTATTGGTCAACTTTCCATCCGGAACATGATCCATTTGCTGGAGGCTAAGGGGGTTCGGGTCTTTTCACTGGCAATTGACGCGCGAGAAGTGGATGCGTTCTCAATGTGGAAGGAACAGAGGCCGTTCGTTTTTCTGAATAGTATGAAATCATCCGAGCACAGTCGGTACGATGCCGCACATGAGCTTGGCCATCTCGTGCTTCACCGCCATGCCGCTCCCCAGGGAAGAGAGGCAGAGCGAGAAGCCGATATGTTCGCATCTGCATTCTTGATGCCGAGAGCTAGCGTCATTGCACATGCTCCGAAGTTCCCTACTCTGAATGATTTGGTGAATTTGAAAACACTATGGACTACGTCGGTGGCAGCACTTACCCATCGACTACATGCTGTGAAGATGCTCAGTGATTGGCAGTATCGGACGTTATGCATTCAGATCGCTAAGAATGGATTCAGAATTAGAGAACCAAACGGGGCACCACGGGAGACATCGCAAATCCTACCGAAGATTCTTGCCGCACTTTACACTGATGGTTTTACAAGATCACGAGTCGCCCAGGTATTGTCGATTCCGCAGTCTGAACTGGAGGGATTGATGTTCGGACTCACCATAGTGAGCATAGAGGGCGGTCGAAAGGGGCCGTCCAGTCCGAAACGCGCGCACCTAAACCTGGTTGATAGAAACTGACACATGCCCCCTGTCAACATAAGACCGATGAAGCTGCCACCGAATCCGTGGGTCGAGGGGTACGTCCTCGACTATCACACCGTTAGCAGCACTCCAACTGGAGATCCTTATTATCGCTTCGATACAAAGCGCACGGAGCTCGGCGAACTGCTTTTCCGATTGAAGTACCGTGCGGGGGATAGCGCTGTTGTCGCCAGCATAGTCGAAACTGCTGAGCAGTTCATTCGAGGGTGGAAACCTCCGATCCACTGTCTCGTGCCAGCACCTCCCTCGCTTAATCGTAATTCGCAACCCGCTATCCAAATCGCGCGGGAGCTAGCAGGGCACCTCGGCCTTCCGATGTGCGAAAATGCAGTTGTTAAGATAAAGGCGACCCCCCAAATGAAGAACATTGATGACTGGTCGGAGAGACAAAGGCTGTTGGCTGAGGCGGTCCAGGCCGGCCCGACCGACGTTAAAGGCAAAACCATTCTGTTATTCGATGACTTGATTGAATCGGGATCGACACTTCGCCGCGTGGCCGAAGTGCTGCTTCAAGCCGGTTGCGCTGCAGCCATTTACGCGCTCGTTCTGACTCGAACAAAATGACAACTATGATGAACGGTACGAAAGTGTTCATTGGCGGATCGCGGCGTCTTTCACGCCTGAATCCGAACGTCAGGCGCCGAATCGACACCATTGTCGATAAAGACCTGACCGTGATTGTCGGCGATGCAAACGGAGTCGACAAATCTGTCCAGAAATATCTTAGCAACAAGCACTATATCAACGTCGTCGTTTATTGTATGCAAGGCATCTGCCGAAACAACATTGGAGAGTGGCCTACAAAAAGGATCGCCGCCGTAGATCCGTGCCGACGGGACTTTGCCTACTATTCAACGAAGGATCGAGCGATGGCGGCAGAGGCAGATTATGGCCTGATGCTGTGGGATGGTCAGAGTCGCGGAACACTCACGAATATTGTCCATCTGGTTCGAATGGGAAAGCCTGTCGTGGTGTACTTCGCTCCCGACAAAAGCTTTCACACACTGCGTCAGCTCAATCAGGTTGTAACTGTCCTAGGCCGTTTGGGTCCGGAGACTCTCGACAGGATTGACCGCGAGTTACGGGCAGCCGAGAATGGTCCTAACACTGGTCGCAAGGTGGATACTGCACTGCTTTTCTAGCCGGGTGTCCTATGCGTTGCGCCATCAAAGCATAGGTGCTATGAATTCAGCTTAGTGATTCGACGTCCGCCCCTCGAAAAAGCCAGCTGACCCTCGACACCTCAAAAACTGGTCTCACGGCCAGTCGAATTTTGCTTGCCGCTGTGCCATGCTACGAATGGAGAATTTTCAAATGACCCGCGCGATGAGTCGTGTCGGCAACCTGTCGATGGGTTCACTATCCCCTTGTCACTCGTCCCTTGCAGTCCCAGAGCGAACCCTTTATGGTATTCGTTTCCTCAAACACCAAGGACGGCACAGTGAAAAAGAAGATTCGCGTGGTCCAATTCGGCGTCGGGCCGATCGGCGCTTCCATCGTCCGCCTGATGCGCCAGAAAGACTCGATCGAAATCACCGGCGCGATTGACAGTGATCCGGCGAAGGCCGGGCGCGACCTCGGCGAAATCGTCGGCGCATCCGACGCGCCCTGGGGCGTCGCCATTTCGCCCGACGCGAACGCCGTCCTCGCAAAACCCGTGGACGTGGTCATCCACTCCACCTCTTCCTATCTTCCGAGCGTGATGGGCCAGCTCCTCGCGTGCCTCTCCGCCGGCTGCTGCATCGTCTCCACCTGCGAAGAGCTGGCCTACCCCTATCGCAAGTATCCCGATCTCTCGAAGCAGCTCGACGTGGCCGCGCAGGAAGAAGGCGTCGCTCTCGTCGGCACCGGAGTGAATCCCGGATTCGTGATGGATAAGCTCGTTCTCACGCTCAGCGCCGTTGCGCAGCGCGTGGATTTCGCGAAGGCCGTCCGCATCGTGGACGCATCGAAGCGCCGCCTGCCGCTCCAGAAAAAAATCGGCGCGGGCATGGCGCCCGAAGAATTCCGCGCGCAAGTGGCCGCCGGCGTGATCAAGCATCACGGCTTGCCGGAATCCGTCGCTATGGTTGCCGATGGCCTGGGCTTCGCGCTGGAAACAATTTCCGAAACCATCGAGCCGGTGATCGCGGAAGAAACTATCAAGACGGAATTTCTCGAGGTCGCGCCCGGCCAAGTCGCCGGCGTGCATCAGATCGCCCGCGGCATCTCCGGCGGCGAAGAAAAAATCTTCCTGGAATTGAAAATGTACGTTGGCGCAAAAAATCCCGGCGACACAATCGAACTGCAAGGCGAGCCGCACCTCTCGCTCACGATTCCCGGAGGCACGCACGGCGACGTGGCCACCGCCGCCGTCGTCGTCAACACCATCCCCGCGATTCTCGCCGCCACTTCCGGCCTGCGGACTTCGCGCGATCTTCCGCTCAGCTTTTTTCCGTCTCGGAAATAAATTCAACCCCGATTTTTTTCTTGAGCGCGAGAAAATCCGCGTCCGCGGTGATCACTGGCGCGTTGCGCCTCCTTGATAGGCTGGCCGCGAAACATCCCGCGTAAGGAAGCGCGTACTGCGCCCGGAATTCCGCTGCGACTTTTGTCGCTTCGAAATTTGCATCTTCGATTTCAATCGGCAGATGCGAAATTTCCGCCGCGATTCTATCGGCCACGTCTTTGCCTCGCTCGCGCCACGTCGAGTGATACACTTCGCCCCAGTTCACCGCGCTCATCAGCAGCCGGGATTTTTTCACCACCGCGTCCATGATGAAATCTTCCACCTTCGTCGCGCCCGCTCCGTCCAGGAAAAAAATCATCAGCGCCGTCGAGTCCAGCACGTACCGCCTCATGATTTTTTCTCCTGCTTGCGCTCTTCCATCATCGTTTCGAGCGGCGATGGTTTTCCTTTCAGCAATCCGCGCAACTTCATCACGTACTCGAGCGTGAGCGGCTGCAGCAGCAGCCGGCGATTCTCTTCAAAAAAAGTTATCGGAGTGCCCGCGCTGATTCCCAGGTCCATTCGCAGCTTCGACGGAATCACCACTTGCCCTCTTGCGCTGACTTTCGAAATTTTCGGTTTCATGCCGTCTCCAGATCCGCACGCCCTGCAAAAAAGCCTAGCACTTTTGCCGCAGGGTGTCCGTTTTGGTGGCGGTGGAACTTTTGTAAAAATGCGCAGAATTTTTGGCGTGTATGTTTTTTAAACGCGGGTACGTCGAGGATTTTGGCGTTTGGGACGCTATTTTCGCGCTATTTCGCGTTCGTCATGTTTTTTGCCAGAATCGCGCCACCGCGGCGTAATCCGGATCGTCCTTAGACGCTTCCTTTACAGCACTATACGTGGCATACGAAGCAGCCGCTGCCGGCAGCGTGATCCCTTCCTGCCGCGCAAGCTCGAGCGCGAGCCGAATATCCTTGTGCATCAGCCGCAGCGGAAAGCTCGGCGGAAATTCATTCTTCAAAATCAGCGGCGCCTTCACGTCGAGCACTGCCGCGCGCGCCATGCTCGCTTGCATCACTTCCACCAGCTTCTCTCCCGCAACGCCCGCATGTGTAACCAGCGCAAGAGCTTCCGCCAGCGCTTCCACCTGCAGCGCGAGGATTAAATTCATCGCCAGCTTCACTGTTTGCCCCGCGCCGTTTGGCCCGAGGTGAAATATTTTTTTGCCCATTGCTTCCAGCACCGGCCTCACTTTTTCGAGCGTTTCGCTTTTTCCGCCCACCATAAAAACCAGTTCGCCTTTTTCTGCTCCCCATGTTCCGCCCGTCACTGGCGCATCGAGAAAACCAACGCCGCGTTCTTCGCACGCAACCGCCGTCTTTCGAGCGAGTTCCGGCGAGATTGTGCTCGAATCAATCAGCACACTTCCGCGACGCAACGCCGAGAGTGCGCCGTCCGCGCCCCACAATATTTTTTCTACTGCGGGCGGATCGCTGACGATTGTGATCAGCACATCCGCTTGCGCAGCCGTTGCTGCCGGACTCGCGCCGAGTTTCGCGCCTTCGCGCACCAAATCTTCCGCGCGCGCCGCGGTGCGGTTCCAAACTACCAGTGGGTACCCTGCCTTTAACACGTTTCGCGCCATGGGTTTACCCATCAGTCCGAGCCCTATAAATCCAATTGTGGGTTTCATCCGTGCCTCCTTACTGGAAGATGCAATATACCTGCGGCGCGCCTCATTTCGATTCAGAATTTTTTCGCCACAAAAAAATCGCGAAAAACGAAACGCGCAAAAGAAAATCAGCGAGGTCGAGAATTACAAACGCTTTTTTGTGGAAGACGGCATGGGAGCAGGAGCTGCGGTATTTGCTTTTGTTTCTTTGAGTTGAACCAAATATTCGTAGGGAATTTCGACGCGCATCGTTTTGTCTTTGCCGCCGGCAGAAAAACGATCTTCGAGAATCACCGACTTCCCCGAGTCGGAAATCAAAGTCCCGATGGCCGAGAGCTGAATTTCGCCGGCGCGATACTGCGCTTCGACGCGTTTGCCGACAAGCGATTCGTAGCGTGCCATACTCCTCCCGGCGCGACTCGGCCGCCAAAAGCGACTGATGGTATCACAAGTTGTTGTATCGACAAGTAATTACAGCTACCGATTACTAATGTGATGGATGATGCGCAGGGGCTTCGTGCAAGACGGGCGTGGGCGCTTCCGAACTCAACCGCAGATCGGCCAGGAGAATGAGCAGGAGCGGAGCAACAATACTGAGCGTGAGGTAGCTGTACAAAACGGGCATGAGCCAGCCGAGCGCGGACGCATCTCGCGAAAAACGCGTCGCCGCAAAAACCCACACCAGCGCAGCGGCTGCCAGCGCTCCGAAAGCCGCGAGGTTGCGGCTGAAATCTGAAATTTCGAGCGGCCGCTGGCAGCCGGGGCAACTCAAGTCGTAGGAGCGCGCGGCAATTTCTCCCGCGGGAACCATGGTCAAGCAATTCGGGCACTGTCGAGCAGCCATCATTTACCTCCAATTAACTAATAAACAATATAACATAGGAGGAGCGCGCAAAAATCTCGGCGCGCTATACAAGTGAAAATTCGACGCGATGGCGGAAAGGATCTATGCGCTCGGCGCGCACGCGCACGCGATCACCCAGACGGAAAACGCGCTGTGCGGCGCTGGTGCCGCTGCGCGAGCCGCGGTGAGGTTCGCAGACGATGGCGTGGTCGCGCTCGCGATAGGTGCAGCGCTGGCCGGTGACTTCCTCGAGACGGTCGATGCTGACCAGGCCTTCGACGAAGATTTCCATCAGCTCGACGAAGAAGCCGAATTTCTGGACGGAAATAATCAGCGCGTCGTATTCCTCGCCGAGACGGCTTTCCATGAATTGCGCTGTCTTCCATTCCATCAATTCGCGCTCGGCAGATTCGGCGCGACGCTCGGCTTCGGAACTTTCCGAAGCGATTTCTTCGAGCTCCGCGCGGCGGTAGGGCCCGAGCATCGCGACTGTTTCACCTTCGGCCGCGCGCGCGCGCGGCGAAGGGGCGCGCAGCGGCGCGATCAACGGATTTTCGAGCGCCCATTTGAGGCAGCGATGAACGATGAGGTCCGGATAGCGACGAATCGGCGAAGTGAAATGCGTGTATTCCTTCACGGCCAGCGCGAAATGCCCGAGCGGATCGGCGGCGTAGCGCGCCTGCTTGAGCGAGCGAAGCATTAGATATGAAAGGATGCGCTCCTCGGGCTTGCCGGCAATTTTTTCCGTCAATCGCTGGTAATGCTGCGGACGAATGTCAATTTCTTCCGAAGCGGGCATTGTAACAGTCATCGGACGCATGCGGCCGCGGCCGGTGCGTCCAGTGCGACCAGCGCGCGCGAGCGGGCGGGACTCGCCGTGGCGAACGGTGATTCGGCGCTCGGCGAGATCTTCGACCCCGAGCGTGTAGCCAAACGCGTGGGCCAATTCTTCGAACTCGAGAACCTTTTTCGGGTCGGGCTTTTCGTGCACGCGGTGGAGCGAGGCGACGCCGCGCTTTTCAAGATATTGCGCGACGGCTTCATTGGCCGCGAGCATGAATTCTTCGATGATGCGATTGGCGATGTTGCGTTCGCTGCGCACGATGCTGAGCATGCGGCCCGCTTCGTCGAATTCGATCACCGGCTCGGGAAGATCGAAATCAATCGACCCGCGCGCGGTGCGGCGCTTATTGAGCAGCAACGCGAGAGTTCTCATGCGGCGAAAATTTTCAACGAGTGGCGCGTAACGCTTGGTCATTTCCGCGTCGCCTTCGAGGACTTTGTTGACGTTGGTGTAGGTCATGCGCTCGGCGGAGCGAATCACGCCGGACGCGAAATCCGCGTGAATCATTTTTCCGGTGGCGTCCATTTCCATGATGACGCTCATCACCAGGCGGTCCACCTGCGGATTCAGCGAGCAGATGCCGTTGGATAATTCCTCGGGCAGCATGGGCACGGCGCGATTCGGAAAATAGACTGACGTGCCGCGCAGGTGCGCTTCGCGATCGAGCGCGGAAGCGCGGCGAACGTAGTGCGCCACGTCCGCGATGTGCACTTGCAGTTCGAAATGTCCATCAGGCAGCGCGGCGACGTGAACTGCGTCGTCGAAATCGCGCGCCGTCTCGCCGTCGATCGTCACGATGGGGAGGCTTCGAAAATCACGGCGGCCTTCGATGTCTGAGGGCGCGACTTGCTGCTGCGTGGTGCGCGCTTCGGCGAGCACTTCGTCGGGGAAAATATGCGGCAGGTAATGTTTGCGGATAATGATCTCGACATCCACGCCGATTTCGCCGGGGCGGCCGAGAATTTCGATAACGCGTCCGACGGGCGCGAGGCCGCCTTTGGGATGGCGCGTGATTTCCACGTTCACGACGGCGCCATCGAGTTCAGGGAGACGCGCGCGGCGCATCGCTGCCGGGCTGGCGCCTGCTGAGGCGCCAAGCTTTTCGCGGAGCTGCGGCGTCAGCTCTTCGCCCGGCGGAATGGAAACTTCGCGGAGGATGCGCGTGTCGTAAGGGAGAACCACGTTGCCGTGCGGGCCGTAGCGGAACAGGCCGACGAGCGTGGGATGCGCGCGCTCGAGGATTTGCACCACGCGGCCTTCGGCGCGACCGTCGGCACGGCGGCGGACGATGCGCGCAAGGACGCGATCGCCGTGTATGGCGTCGGCGAGATTCTCCCGGCCAATGTAAAGGTCACCGTCCACGCGAGGTATCGGCGAATCAGGGACTAGAAATCCGTAGCCATCACGGTGCGCGACGATTCTTCCGGAGATTAGATTCAGGTCGCGGCCTTGTTTTGCGGCGGCAGCGTGTGCTGATTGATCAGCATGTTGCGCCGCTCCCGCGCCTACTTGCGCAGGTTCGGAGCGAGCTTGCACGGATGCTGTTTTTTCCTGCGGTGTTGCAGCATGGTGCGCATCGGGGCGCGCAGGCGAATTGCGTTGCGCGTGTTTTGCGCCCGCAAGGCGATAACGCCCGCCGTGAATCTCCTCGATGTCGCCGCGGCGCTTGAGTTGCTGGATCACGCGCGGCAAATAACGGCGACCACGATGTTTCAAGTCCATGCCGTGCGCGATCTGGCGGATGCTGGCGGGCTGTGTGAGTGTCGCGAGGTGAGCGGTCACCTGTTCGGGAGTGACTTCGGCCGGGTGTGATCCTTCACGCGGGTCGGGGGAGTGGCGTTTGCTGCGCGGGCTCATGGCGGCAGGCCCTCCTAGTCGCTGGCGGGCAGGGACAGGCTAACGGATTTGTGGGCGCGTGGCAAAAGATGCTTTTCCGTTGTGCACTGACCTACTTGTTGCGGGGCTTGGCACTAGTTAACTTCTTTATGGCGATTTTTTCCGTTCGACTGGCGCTCAAACGCTGCGTCCTTGGAGCCCTCGTTCACCTCAGCAAGTGTCATCTACATTGCTACTTGAGCGACTTCAAATTCCGGTATAATGCTCGCAGGATTCAACATGGTGATCGGGTCATCCTGAGCGTCAAGAGGACAAGCGCAGAATGGCTTATGTACGGGAAGTGCTGCCCAGCACCAGCGTAGCAAGACCAACCAGCTCACCTCTTGGGGGCTGATTCGTTTCGATTCCGCACTAAATTTCCATAGTGCGGAGTCAGAAGTGGAAAGAGTTCTTTATTTATGCCCCGAAGACATCTAACTCGGCTACGTGGCGATGTTCGGGAATTTCCTCGGTACAGCATTTCCGAAGCTGCATTCTATATCCGAATCCCCGCATCGACGCTGCTGGCGTGGACGCGGGGGCAGGATTACATCACCCATGGAATTCGTCGAACATTTGAACCCTTGATCGACTTGGTCGATCCTCAAGATAAATTGCTCTCCTTTTACAATCTCGTTGAGGCGCATGTACTGCGCTCCACAATCAATAGTGGCGTTCCACTGAAGAATATGCGAAATGCTCTCGACTATATCCGTAGAACAATCCCGGGAAAACACCCGCTCTTGAGCCACGATTTCGAGGTATCCGGCAAGGATGCGTTTGTTCAGCACCTTGGAATGACTATATGCGCGACCAAACATGGTCAGCTTGCGATGCGAAAGGTCTTGGAGCAGCATCTCAAGCGCATCGTCCGCGATGAACGTGGTCTGCCATTGAAAGTTTTCCCGATCAACTCTAGAAGACTGGCAATCGATCCGTTGTTTGCTTCCGGGAAGCCAATCGTGAAAGACAGAGGCATAACCGCTTCCGTTTTGTGGGCCAGAAACAGGACTGGAGAAAGTATTCCAGAAATCGCCAAAGACTACGGACTAACAACGATTGAAGTCAAAGAAGCGATCGAAGATTACGAGTGGAAAGTCGCAGCTTGAAGAACCGCCAGTCTTTTTCACTGACCGAACTTTTGGAAAAGCGAAACTGGCCGAAATGCTGCGCCAAGCTGCGTTCGTCGTCACCACACATTACGAAGAGTATGGTGACGAGGGCCACAAGATCGCTGATCCCGTCATCATTTACGACTGCGGTCTAAAGAATCGCGTCCTCCTCACTGGCGATCAAGACTTAGTTCACACTTACGCCCTTGAAGTCCGAGAAGCCAAGATTGCGGTCTTTGTAACCACCGACAACAACGAAGGGCCAGACAAGTGGGGTCCGCGAATCATTGCAGCCAAACGCGACATTTGGCGGGAATTGTCTAGAAGAGCCAAGCCTTTTACGGCCAGAATTTCTAGAGACGGCAGAATTACGCAGGTAAGGGTCTACGAAAAGGGGCGGTGGAAAACAATCGCAATCGGTCAGAAAAGGCCGCCGCATGAGAGTAAGCAAAGAGATTGACCGATGATCCTCCAGTTCTAGAAAGGCCGAGGGCGAAAATCACCGTTCACCTCACGGCGGAGGGGTTGGGGCCAACGGTAAATCGAGGAACGCGATTTTGCCGTCGGGTTGGCGAGCTAGGGCGGGGGCGTAGGCGCCGAGAAGTTCGCGGCGCCACCAGATTCTCTGGGCGCGCTTTATCTTCAAATCGGTGAACCAGTATTGCCAGAGGACTGCGCGGACTTGCGTGGGCGGCGGGCCCCCTGCGAACGGATTTCCCGCGAAGAGCGCGAGGACAGCCGGATCGCTGCGCAGGAGGCGTTCTTCGGTGTAAACCACGAAATGATTTTCACGCCAGGAACCTAGCGAAGCGAACCATAGATTCCAATCGAAGCGCGGCTGATAGGGCGCGTAGATTCCGGGGGGCTGAGCGACGTCTTGCGGCTTGTAGCGGAAGGGATAGGGGAGCCACGACTTTCCGTCGCGCGAGCCCTGGAATTCGATTTCGTAGCGGCCGTGGGTCATGACGGCGAACAGGCCGTAACGGTTGGCGATGCGAAACGGTTCGAGGAGGCGCACGGGAGTTTCAGGGAGAGGCAGGCCGCGGAAGAGCATCCAGGCAAGCTGCGCGGAAGTTGCGTAGAGGACCCAGAGGAGGCAAACGGCTGCGAGCGTCATGCCTGCGGGCGCGAGAATTTTGCGTGCGCGAGTGCGCCAGTTTTCTTGCGGGGACGGAATGGCCGCGCCTGCAGGAGGCGGCGTGGAGGCGTCTGGCGGAGGCGGCTGGTCGATGAGCCGGCGGATTTTCAGCGGGACGATCCATTCGATGAAGCGATCGTCGAGCAGCAGGAAGCCGAGCGCAAGAACGAGATAGTTCAAGAACGTGTAATTCGCGGTGAGGATGATGGAAATTTCGAAGGGCGTGACGATAAAAAAACAAATGATGCGGAAACGGCGCGGGAGGAACAGCATCCAGACCAGCACCAACTCGATTGCGAGCGTGAGAACCACGGCGAAGGCGTGAAACCAGTGGGGAAGCTGCTGGACGTACCAGCCGAGCCATGTGGGGAGCGGGCCGTTCTGATAGTAGTCGTCCATGGCGGTGAGATTGCGCCAGGCGAGATCGCCGCTCGAGATTTTTGCGATGCCGGATTCAAAATAAATGCGGAACCATTCCCATTGCAGAAGGAAGCGGCTCAATCGCCAGGGCGGGTGCGCGCGGCCGAGCGCGGGACGGAATCCGGGCGGGGCGAAAAACAGGGAGATGAATCCGGCTTCGAGCAACATGCCGTCGGATTGGTAGCCGGAAAAATCCTGGGCAGCGCTGACGAAGGAAAGAAAACAAACGAAACAAACAGCGAGCGCGGCGCGGGGCCAGAAATTCAAGACCATGAGCAGCGAGGCAATCAATCCGGCCCAGCAGATGGCGAGCAACATGTGATTGTTCGCGTTGAACCACAGGAGCGTGGGAGCAAACCAGAATCGCTGCGAATGGATCGCGCCGGAAACGGCTTGCAAATAATCGCCGGCGGGGAGAATTCCGGTGGGGCCGATGAGTCCGGTGATTTGAAACAGGAGCGAGTGGAAGGCGGAGAAATAAATCAGGCCGAGAGCGCGGAGGAAAATCCAGCGCGGCCAGAGGTGGCCGGGGCGGGAGTCGGTTGCGGGCTCGGGGCCGACGAGCCAGTTGGCAATCGAGGACAGCAGTGCACCCATTGCGAGGGGATTATACCGGGTGCAGATTGCGAAGGCTCTTTCCTTCCGCGTCGGAGGCAGCAAACTCTGTGGGCAACTTGGAAACTGGATTGGGCCTTTCACCTTTCCCACACTTTCTATATCTGTTACGTTTCGATGAGTACAGAAAATTTCGATGCAATACCAACCACTCAACGAGAAATTCCAGAATGACTTAAGCCCCGGAGAAGTTGTTCTGTGGACCGGCCAGCCGAACACTGGCGTAATCTTTCACGCGCGGGATCTCTACCTCATTCCCTTCAGTTTGATGTGGGGCGGATTTGCGATTTTCTGGGAACTGAGCGTTCTCGGTTACTGGGGATCCCCGCATAAGACCGAAACGGGTCCAATCAGCTGGTTCTTTGTCCTGTGGGGGATTCTATTCGTGGTCATCGGGCAATACATCATTTGGGGCCGGTTTGTGTTCGACTGGTGGCGCAAGAAGAGAACCTATTATGCAATTACAGATAAGCCGCTGCTGATCGTCGAAGAGGTCCGCAATCGGAAACTCACATCCGTTCGCCTGACAGAAAACACTTTTCTCGGCAAGTCAACGCGGCGGGACGGCAAAGGGACGTTGAGGTTTGGTGTGCCCGAGTCGAGTAGGAATAGTTGGGCCTATTGGGGAAACTTCGAGACAGATGGAAGGCCTTCATTTCGTGATATCGACGAAGTCGAACAGGTATACACCATGATCACGAACTCGCAGGCCCGTCTAAAGAGCGATATCAACGAGTAGTGACGCAAATCAGGCTAGGGCAGATGTCGAGGCAACTGGCGCCGCCCAAAAGAGCGATTGAGCCTGTTTGCAGCCGGAGAAGTGAGGAATCGCAGTTGAAAACTGCGTCTGTTTCACAGCACGCATCAATCTGAGATAGACTCCCTCGCGCATTGCCATTATTCTTGGTGGCGTATCACACGGAGTCGAGATGATTCACACCGGCCGCCACTTCCTTCAGATACCGGGGCCTACGAACGTTCCTGACCGCGTTCTGCGGGCCATCGACCAACCTGTGATTGACCACCGCGGGCCGGAGTTTGCGAAACTCGCCACGGAAGTTCTCGAAGGGCTACGGCCGATTTTTCAAACGCGCGGGCCGGTGGTGATCTATCCGGGATCGGGCACGGGAGCGTGGGAAGCGGCGATCGTCAACACGCTCTCGCCGGGCGACCGCGTGCTGATGTTCGAGACAGGGCACTTTTCGCAGTTGTGGCGGCAGGTGGCGGAAAATTTCGGGATGCAGGTTGAGTACATACCGGGCAACTGGCGGCACGGGGCCGTGCCCGCGGATGCGGAAGCGCGTCTGGCCGGCGACAAAGATCACAGCTTCAAAGCTGTGATGGTAGTTCACAGCGAGACTTCGACCGGAGTGGTCAGCCGCATCTCTGAAATTCGCGGCGCAATGGATCGCGCGCGGCATCCTGCGCTGCTGATCGTGGATACAATTTCCTCGCTGGGGTCCGTGGATTTTCGCCACGACGAGTGGGGAGTGGACGTCACAGTGGCGGGTTCGCAAAAAGGTCTGATGCTTCCGCCCGGGCTGAGCTTCAACGCCATCTCGGAAAAAGCGCTGGCCGCGAGCAAGAAAGCCAAGTTGCCGAGGTCGTATTGGGACTGGCAGCAAATGCTCGAATCGAACCGCACGGGCTTTTTCCCATTTACGCCGGCCACGAATCTCCTGTTCGGCTTGCGCGAGGCGCTGCACATGATTGGGGAAGAGGGGCTGCCGAATATTTTCCGGCGCCACCAGCGGCACGGGGAAGCCACTCGCGCGGCCGTGCGTGCGTGGGGCCTCGAAATTGTGTGCGAGGATCCGCGCGAGTACTCGAACTCTCTCACTGCTGTGCTTATGCCTGAGGGACACAATGCGGACAGTCTGCGGAAGATTATTCTTGAAAATTTTGACATGTCGCTTGGCGCGGGCCTTTCGAAACTCGCCGGAAAAGTGTTTCGCATCGGCCACCTTGGCCATTTCAACGATCTGATGCTCGCCGGAACACTCAGCGGAGTCGAAATGGGGCTTCGGCTTGCAGGGGTGCCTCACAAGGATGGCGGTGTTGCGGCGGCCCTCGATTCTCTTGCTCCAGCGGGCAGAATTCGCCAGCCTGTCCCATCGCTCAAGTGATGCAGCACCAATAGCGGGTCGCGAGGCGGGACGACGGGCTCGGCGACGTGGCGTAACGAGGAGCCTCAGGTCAGTCCCGACAAGGCCGGTCGGGACGGGACAGACTCGCTACACTCAGTGCAGGCCTGAGCTACAGAGCCGTGCGGAAGACGCTTCAGGAAACGAACGCATTGAACAATCTGCATTCCATCGAACCGCTGCCGGCGAGCTCGCACGGGAAGCCCGTTGACTCATTTTTGCAGGCTTCCGAGCTGGAGCGCGAGCTGAAGCGCGCGGTGCGCGGCGAAGTGCGCTTCGACCGCGGCAGTCGCGCGATGTATGCCTCAGACGCTTCCAACTACCGGCAGATTCCCATCGGCCTCGTGGTGCCGCGCGATTCAGACGACGTAGTTGCAGCGGTCGCCACGTGCAGGAAATTTGGGGCCCCCGTGCTGCCGCGAGGCGCGGGCACGAGCTTAGCGGGGCAATCCTGCAACGTCGCCGTCGTTTTAGATTTTACGAAGTACATGAATCAGATTCTCGAGCTCAACGCCGGGGAGAGATACGCTCGCGTGCAGCCCGGCGTCGTGCTCGATGCGTTGCGAGATCGCGCCGAAGCACACCAGTTGACGTTTGCGCCGGACCCTTCGACGCATAATCGCTGCACCATCGGCGGGATGATCGGCAACAATTCCTGTGGCACTCATTCGCTGCTGGGCGGCAAGACCGTTGACAACGTGGAGGAATTGAAAATTCTCTTGTATGACGGGACGCAGCCCACCGTTGGCACCACCTCCGACTCTGAACTTGACCGCATCGTTCGTGAGGGCGGCCGTCGCGGCGAGATTTACGCCAAGCTAAGAACGATTCGCGACCAGAACGCCGCCCTGATTCGCGCGCGGTTTCCGCGCATTCCTCGCCGCGTCTCCGGCTACAACCTCGACGAACTCCTTCCAGAGAGCGGCTTTCACGTTGCGCACGCTCTCGTCGGCACTGAAGGCACTTGCGTGACCGTGCTGGAGGCTAAGCTCAAGTTAATTCACAGTCCTCCGCATCGCGCGCTCGTGGGACTTGGTTACAGGGATGCCTTCCTCGCGGCGGACCACATCATGGAGATTCTGAATTTCCATCCCATCGGCCTCGAAGGATTTGAAGGCAGCATGGCGGACGGCCTCAAGAGGAAAGGCTTCCCCAACCTCGAGCTGCTTCCCGAAGGCCGCGGGTATTTGCTGGTCGAATTCGGTTCGGACGATCCCGGCCAATGTCAGGAGACCGCTCGGCGGCTGATCGAGCACATCAAGCGCTTGCCGGGCGCACCCGCGTCGCGGCTTTACACCAAGCCGGAAGCGCGGGCGGTGTGGCAGATTCGGGAAGCAGGGCCACGCGCGGCTGCATTTGCACCGGGCGCGCCGCCGCAGTGGGACGGCTGGGACGACTCCGCGGTGGCGCCCGAAAAATTGGGCGCCTACCTTCGCGACCTGCGCGCGCTGCTGGATGAGTTCCACTACCAGAGCGCTTTTTACGGTCATTTCGGGCACGGGTGCGTGCACATGCGTGTCAGCTTCGACCTGCAAAGTGAAAACGGAATCCGCAAGTACAGCGAATTTATTGAGCGCGCTGCCGACCTGGTGATTTCCTACGGCGGGTCGCTTTCGGGCGAGCACGGCGATGGGCAATCGCGTGCTTCCTTGCTGCCGAAGATGTTTGGGCCCGAGCTGATGAAAGCGTTTGCGGAATTCAAGTCCGCGTGGGACCCAACGAACGGGATGAATCCGCACAAAGTGGTTGATCCGTACCTCCCGACGGAAAATCTGCGGCTGGGCGTGGATTACAAGCCGCTCGAGCCAGCCACCCATTTCAAATTTCCCGAAGACGATGGTTCGTTCACGAAAGCGGCGCAGCGATGTATCGGCATCGGCGCATGCCGCAAGAGCGACGGCGGCTCGATGTGCCCGAGTTACATGGTGACGCTCGAAGAAGAGCACAGCACCCGCGGCCGCGCTCACATGTTGTTTGAGTTGCTGCTGGGAGAAGCCGTGCGTGGCGGCTGGCAGGATGAACAGGTGAAGAGGGCGCTCGATCTTTGTCTGGCGTGCAAAGCCTGCAAGTCCGAATGTCCTGCGAATGTTGACATGGCGACGTATAAGGCGGAGTTTCTATCCCACTTCTACGAAACAAATCGGCGACCGCTCTTTGCACATGCTTTCGGCAAGATCGACAAATGGCTTCGGCTTGCCTCGGTTGCGCCGCGGGCTGCGAACTTCTTCAATCACGCGCCAGGCTTCAGCCACATTCTGCGAAGCGCGCTGCGCCTTGCTCCTGAGCGCGAGATTCCGCGGCTCGCGCCGGTGAGCTTCCTGCAAATGGCTCGAAAAAATCGCGGCGAATCCGCGAGCCGCGAGGTGCCGCCAGGCGCCCGCGAGGTCATCTTGTGGGTGGACACTTTCAATAACTATTTCCATCCCGAAACAGTCCAAGCGGCGTTTGACGTCCTCAAGGACGCCGGTTTTGAAGTGACGATTCCCGCGCGGCAGCCATGCTGCGGGCGTCCGCTCTACGATTTCGGCATGCTCGATGAAGCCAAGCAGTATCTTGAGCGCACGCTCGAAGTGTTCGCGCAACCGATCGATGCCGGCACGCCGATCGTGGTGCTCGAGCCGAGTTGCGCTTCTGTGTTTCGCGACGAATTGCGAAACCTCTATCCGGATCATCCGCGCGCCGCACGAATGCGCAGCCAGACGTTTCTTCTGAGCGAGTTTCTCGAACGCCATGCTCCCGACTACGAACCTCTGCGCTTGCCGCGAAAAATCCTGCTGCACGGGCACTGCCATCAGAAAGCGCTTATGAAAATGACGCACGCCGAGTCGCTGCTCCGCAAAATGGGCGCGGACTTGCAATCACTTGATTCGGGATGCTGCGGAATGGCCGGGCCGTTTGGCTTCGAGCTCGAAAAATACCCGATCGCACAGGCCGTCGGAGAGCGCGTGCTGCTCCCCGCCGTGCGTCGGGCTTCGCCGGACACACTTATCGTCTCCGACGGGTTCAGTTGCCGCGAGCAGATATTCCAGTCCACCGGCCGACGCGCGCTTCACCTAGCCGAAGCGATCCAGTTAGCCGGCAGAGCATAACTCTTTTAGATTGAATGGTGCCCAAGAGAGGACTCGAACCTCCACTCCCTTGCGAGAACTAGCTCCTGAAGCTAGCGCGTCTGCCAATTCCGCCACTTGGGCACGGTGTGCGGGAAAACGAGGCTAAAGCATGATGCAGCGCTGCCGATGGTTTGTCAACGAAGCACACCGGGCGGACGAAATCTTGACCGTCACAGGCCGAGCGCCTACAGTAGGTAGCTGGGGTCAGGGGAAGTAGGAGAGGCAAGTACATGGCATCCGCACGGGCGATGATTGAGCGCCGCCGCTCAAGCCGCGTTCTAATCCGCATTCCTGTGAAAGTATTCAATAAGGGTGCGTTTGGGACGCCGCTCGATACGCCAGCCGAAGCAATCGCCGTGAGCCGTTATGGCGCGTTGATTCGCTCGCCCTTTTCGCCTGACCTCGGGTCACGCATTAAAGTGCTCAACGGGCTTTCGCAGCAAACGCAGGAATTCCGCGTGATCCGCGTCAGCGACGCCAAGGAAGACGGGCAGTACGAGCTGGGCGTCGAAACGCTTTATCCCACCCACAACTTTTGGGGTATCCAGTTTCCCGACGAACGCCAGGCCTGAACGGCTGTAGGTTCCATTCTGCAGGGCTTCCGATTATTGATTTTGCGTCGAATTGCAGGAGCGGGTCAGTTTCCGGTTATCCGACCAATCAGGAGTTGGAGGCTTCGACGCGGTGTAGACTGTGGGGTGATCGAAGAAACAGCGCGACTTGACGAGACGTACACTCCGATTCCGCTAAAGCATTTAGCTTCTTGTCAAATTGAAGGCTCAAGATGAACGATCAACAAAAGAAGGAGCAGTATTCTGGAGTGCGAGATCAAGAGATCCGTGCGGCACTGGATCAGCATTGGGCGGCGTCCGATGCCAACGATTTTGAAACGGAGCACCGCATCTATCACGAGGACGCGGTGCTGGAATACCCGCAGTCA
>Ga0307475_10000278_pt1 | contig 31295 bp, 22 predicted proteins | sample atmos_gasesECM1C_FD_203317 | JGI IMG/M metagenome (GOLD analysis project Ga0307475, IMG submission 203317) | Hardwood forest soil microbial communities from Morgan-Monroe State Forest, Indiana, United States - atmos_gasesECM1C_515 | ecosystem: Environmental > Terrestrial > Soil > Temperate... | reverse complement strand
CAGTCAACATTCAGAAGTGCGATCCGTATCTCAACGTCGATCCCGGCACGATGAGCCCTTTCCAGCACGGAGAAGTGTTCGTGACGGAAGATGGTGCGGAGACGGACCTGGACCTCGGGCACTATGAGCGGTTCACGCACGCCAAGTTGACGCGCGACAACAACTGGACGACGGGAAGAATCTACGAAACAATTTTGACTAAGGAACGGCGTGGCGATTATCTTGGAAAAACCGTGCAGGTGATTCCCCACGTCACCGACGAAATCAAAGCCATCATCAAGAAAGTTTCGACGGACGTGGATGTGGCGATCGTGGAGATTGGCGGCACGGTTGGCGACATCGAGTCGCTACCATTTCTGGAAGCCATCCGGCAAATGCGGCTGGAGCTTGGCGCGGAAAATACATTGTTCGTTCACGTGACATTAGTCCCCTACCTTGCCGCGGCCGGCGAACAGAAAACCAAGCCAACGCAACACAGCGTAAAAGAAATGCTTGGGATCGGAATTCAGCCCGACATTTTGCTGTGCCGCAGCGATCGTCACATTCCTTCCGATCTGAAGCGCAAAATCGCGCTGTTCTGCAATATCGCGGAAGGTTGTGTCATTTCCATGGAGGATGTGGACACGATTTACGCGGTTCCCGCGGAACTGGCGCGCGAAGGACTGGACGCCCAGATTTTGCGTTTGCTGAGGCTCCCGGAGCGTCAGCAGAATTTCCAGCCGTGGCTGGATTTGATTCAGCGCATTCATCACCCCGCGGGCGAAGCGCGCATCGCGATTGTCGGGAAGTATGTGCAGCTGGAAGATGCGTATAAGAGTTTGCGCGAAGCCTTGCTGCATGGCGGGTTGGCGCACAATCACAAAACGGTGATTGACTGGATCGAGTCGGAAGAGATTGATTCGCTGGCAACGGCTGCCGAGAGGCTGCGCGGCTACGACGGGATCCTGGTGCCGGGCGGATTTGGCAAGCGCGGAATTCAGGGTATGATTTATACGATTCAGTTTGCGCGCGAAAACAAAATTCCCTTCTTTGGGATTTGTCTGGGCATGCAGTGCGCGACGATTGAATATGCGCGCGACGTGGCCGGATTGAAGCAGGCGGACAGTACGGAATTCGATCCGCAGGCGCCATACCGCGTGATTTACAAATTGCGCGAGCTGCTGGGCGTGGACGAAATGGGCGGCACCATGCGGCTGGGTGCGTGGCCGTGCAAGCTGGAGCCGGGGTCGTTTGCGCATAAAGCTTATGCGAAGCTGGAGATCAGCGAGCGGCACCGGCACAGATACGAATTCAACCGCGAGCACGAAAAAACGCTGGTCGCAGCGGGACTGAAAATTACGGGACGCACTCCTGACGAAAATTACGTGGAGATTGTGGAAGCACCAGACCATCCATGGTTTTTGGGCTGTCAGTTCCATCCGGAATTTAAGTCGAAGCCGCTGGAGCCGCATCCGCTGTTCGCGGCGTTTATCGGCGCAGCGTTACAGCACAAAAAAGAACGTAGCAAGCCGGCTTCGGCTGGAGTCAGCGCGGCCGCATTGAACGATGCGCAACACGCGCCGGCGATTGAGAATCCGAGAGCGCCGGTGCTGCGGGCTGCACCACACGCGTCGGCGTAAAGACCACGACCCACGATTGGCTGCGTACCGGTCACGTAGCACATTTGTGCTATCTTTTTCCCTCAATGACCAAACAACTTAGTCGAGACGCGGGACTCCCCCCTTATCCCGGCGACAATCCGCTTTTTTTGATCGCTGGCCCGTGCGTGATTGAGTCCGAGGCCCACGCACGGATGATGGCGGAGCGCATTGCAAAGATTGCCGAGGATGTAGGTGGCATGCCTTATGTGTTCAAGGCCTCCTTCGACAAAGCAAATCGCTCATCCGTCAACTCGTTTCGGGGGCCGGGGTTGAAAGAGGGGCTGCGGATACTTGGCACGATCAAATCGGACTTAAAGCTGACAATTCTCACGGACATTCATGAAGCTTCGCAGGCTGCTCCGGCAGCAGAGGTCGTGGATATTTTGCAGATTCCGGCATTTCTGGCCAGACAAACGGATTTGCTCGTCGCTGCCGGAAAGACCGGCCGCGAGGTGAACATAAAGAAGCCTCAATTCGTTTCGCCGGCTGATATGAGGAACGCGGTTGAGAAAGTGGAGTCCACAGGAAATAAGCAGATTATTTTAACCGAGCGCGGTTCGTCGTTTGGCTACCAGAATCTGGTGGTGGATTTTCGCGGCATTCCGCAAATGAAGAAATTGGGTTATCCCGTGGTGTTTGACGCCACGCACTCCGTGCAATTGCCCGGTGGACAGGGCCATGCGAGCGGAGGGCAGCCGGAGTTTATTGAGCCGTTGGCGCGTGCGGCGGTGGCGGCCGGAGTGGATGGAATCTTTATTGAAACGCATGATAATCCGGCGAAGGCGCTTTCGGATGGGGCGAATGCTTTGCCGCTCGATCGGCTTGCGGGTTTGTTGGGGCGATTGAAAGAAATTTCGTCGTTGGTGCGTGGCTGGGACCAGAAATGAAAGTCCTTCAAGCACGTTTGGTGTTGCGAGGTGGGACGCAATATATTGCGCCCCTGCAAAATCGACTATGAGCGTTGAGACTGCACGGCGGGTGTTGCGCATCGAAGCGCAAGCGATTCAAGATGTGGTGGCGCGACTCGATGACGCGTTTGAGCGTGCGGTGGAGTTGCTGTTCGCTTGCAAAGGGCGGGTCGCGGTTACGGGAATGGGGAAATCAGGAATCGTTGGGAGGAAAATTTCCGCGACGCTATCTAGCACCGGCACACCTTCGTTTTTTCTGCATCCGGCGGAGGCGCTGCATGGCGATTTGGGAATGCTCGCAGCGGGCGATGTGATTTTGGCTGTGTCCTATGGGGGTGAAACGCGCGAAATTATTGAACTGCTGGATGCGCTGAAGCGGATGGAGATTAAACTGGTCGCGCTGACCGGAAATGCGAAGTCTACTATCGCGCTGGCCAGCGATGTTGTGCTTGATGTCAGCGTAAATGAAGAAGCTTGTTCGCTGAATCTTGCGCCAACGGCGAGCACGACGGTGGCGATGGCGGTCGGCGACGCGCTGGCGGTGGCCCTGCTTGAGAAGCGCGATTTCCGTCACGACGATTTTGCGGCGCTGCACCCCGCGGGTAGCCTGGGCAAGCGATTGTTGCGCGCCGAAAAGGTAATGCACGCGGGAGACAAGCTGCCTCGCGTTGCGCCGGATACACCGATGGCGCAGGTGTTCCATGAAATGTCCGCGAAGAAATTGGGCATGACTACCGTGGTGAATGACGACGGCACCTTGGTGGGAATTCTGACTGACGGCGATTTACGGCGCTTGATGGAAAAACATGGCGGCGCGGTGGTTGAGATGAAGCTTACCGATTGCATGACCCGCAATCCGCAGACGATTGGGCCGGGAGTTCTGGCCAGCGAGGCTTTGACGTTGATGGAGAAGCGACGCATTACTTGTGTGATCGTTGTGGATGAAGAGCGAAAAGTGCTGGGAGTTGTGCATTTGCATGATTTGTGGGGATTGCAGTTGGTGTGAGTCAGTTGGTGAGGAGAAGAAAAACGGCGCCCTAAACGCCGCCGCTTCAAACGCAAGAAGAGAGCCGCGCAAACTGGAGGGAATGTGGCTTGGACGCCTAAGACTTCACCTGCACTGAAAAAACGAGCCGCGAAAATCAAGGTGGTGCTGATGGACGTGGATGGCACGCTCACTGATGGCAGCGTCACGCTGCTTTCGCAGCCGGATGGATCGGCGATCGAGATCAAGACATTCGACGCGCACGACGGTCAGGGAATGACGCTGGGACACACCGCGGGATTGCGCATGGGAGTGATTACCGGCCGGGAGAGCGCTGCGCTGCGCCGCCGCATGAAAGAGATGAGTGTCGAATTTGTGTACGAAAAGCAGCCGCAAAAGGTTGCCGCGTACGAAGAAATTTTGCAGAAGACCGGCGTGCAGGAAGACGAGGTCGCTTACCTGGGCGACGATTTGCCGGATTTGACAGTGATGAAGCGAGTCGGTCTGGCGGTTGCCGTCGGTAACGCGGTGGACGAAGTAAAAAGTGCGGCGCACTATACGACGGTGCGGAACGGCGGCAAAGGCGCGGCACGCGAACTAATTGAACTGATCCTCAAATCCAAGGGAATCTGGGAAGAGATGCTTGATAAGGCGCGCGCGTAGGCGATGCACTGGAAGCAACGGCGACGGTCACAAACACAGGCGCGGTCGCGGGCGACGAAGTAGTGCAACCCTACATTCATCAGCGGGCCGGCTCAACTTCACGGCCCATTCGCGAATTGAAGGGCTTCGACCGCATGGCGCTGCAGCCGGGAGAATCGAAAACAGTTCGCTTCACGCTTGGGAAAAAGGAACTTACCTACTGGAGCGAAAGCCGCAAAGCCTGGGTGGAAGAACCGGAGCAGTTCGATGTCTGGGTCGGCGGAGATTCCAACGCTCAACTGCATGCGGATTTTCGTGTGGTGGAATAGGAACGCAATTTACGTTTGCTGTGTGGCGGATTTTCGCGCTGCTTTAGGCGTGAGCTGATCCAGGCGCCGGCCGTTTGCAGAGACTTCGATAAGTTTCGCTAGCCGTCGCACGCGCGTTTCTTCCTGTTTCGCGCTGCTAACCCAATAGCCAGCGGTTCGCTGATACCACGGAGCCTGCTTTGCAAAGAATTCCCAGGCACGCCGGTTGGCGCGAAAAACTTTCTTGAATTTTGCAGACAGGCCCGGACGCTTCTGTTCGAATGCGTAAATACCGGTGCGCTGCTTTTCGCGCAGTGCAAACGCCTTTTTACCCGGCTCCGCCATTTTCCCGGCCTTTTGCAAACGCTCCACGTTGCGGACATTCACCAGACTCCAGATACTTTTCGATTTTCGTGGAGTAAAACGGATCGTGTAGCTTTCTGAATCTACCGAGCGGCGAACGCCATCAATCCAGCCATAGCACAGTGCTTCGTCGAGTGCCTCGGAATAGGTTGCGCCCTCCTTTCCCGATGACTTTTTATAGAAACCGACGAAGAGCTCGTTCGCCGTCGCATGATTTTGCGCAAGCCAGTTGCGGAATTCTGCTGAGAATGAAAAGTGCACGATTTTTGTCATCATCGGCCGTTACGCTAAATTGTCAGCGCTGGTCTTTACCGTAGGACAGGCAGCACAATCGACGAGCCATGCTCGCCGTCATGGTACACGCGCTCGATTGCTTTCTGAAAGTCTTCGGGCTTGGCATCGGGAATATCTTCGAACTTCTGGGGATTGCGGTCCACGAGCGGAAACCACGTGCTCTCTATCTGCACCATGATGCGATGGCCACGGCGAAAAGTGTGATTGATACTGGGCAAATCGAAATTGATCGCGGCTGCTTTGTTGGGTTCCAGCGGCTCCGGCTTTTCGAAACTGTTGCGGAACTTTGCCCGGAACGGTTCGCCACGGACCAATTGCTGATATCCACCCATGTGCACGTCTCCGGGATTCGGATCGGGGTCGGGAAAGTTCATCGGATAAACGTCGATTAACTTCAGGTCGAAATCGGAGTCCGTACCAGAGCTGGAAACCCATAGTCTGGATGAAACTGAGCCGGCGACCGTGATGTCGTGCTCGAGCGGTTCGGTTTGATACGTCACGACATCGGTACGTTTCGCCGCGAAGCGCTGGTCCGCATCCATATAGGTTTGCGGCACGCTGGTGCTCTGGGTTTCCACGAACGGGATCGGACGATTGGGATCGCTGACGTATTCGTCGTAGCCGGAATTTTCTTTTGCCGCATCGAACGAGAGTTTTCCACCCGGGTGAAAGTACAGAGTCTTCGCCTGGGTGTTTTCCGGCGGCCACGAATCGTAGCGCCGCCAGACATTAGTTCCCGTTTCAAAAACCAACGCGGTCGGCAGTTTGGGATCCGGGGCGTCTTTTAAATATTGCTGAAAAAACGGCAGGAGCACCTGATCGTTGAAATAAGCGGAATTGTCGCCAGCGAAACTCACCGGGCCAAGGTGATCGCCCTTGGTGAAGGCCCAGCCGCCGTGCACCCACGGTCCTTCGACCAAGTGATCGGCAGTGCCTGGGCTCATCGCAGCGACGGAATGAAAAACTTTGTAAGGACCTTGCAGGTCTTCGGCGTCAAACAAACCGCCAACGGTCATCACCGCGCAATGCACGTTTTTCATGTGCCTGGAAATATCGCGAATTTTCCAATATTCATCGTAGTTAGGATGCCGCACCTGATCGTCCCAATAAGAATTGGTGTCTTTGAAGTACAGCTTCTTGGCATTCGAAAGCGGGCCCATCGCCAGGTAAAAATCGTAGCTGTCGTTCGTTCCGTAGTTGAAATTATCCCAATGCTTCGGAGGATATTCGAGGCCGGCGCGCGGTTTGAAGACTGCATAGAAGCCGAAGTTGGCTTCGAGCATGAACGCGCCGTTGTGATAGGCGTCGTCACCCATATATAGGTCGGTCACTGGCGCCTGCGGCGAGCAGGCTTTCAATGCTGGATGTGTATCTGGCATTCCCGCGGCAACATAAAATCCCGGATAAGAAATTCCGTAGGTGCCGACTTTGCCGTTATTGTTCGGCACATTCTTCAGCAGCCAGTCGATGGTGTCGTAGGTGTCCGTACTTTCGTCAACATCCTGCGGAGCCTTTTTCACATCTTTGTGCGGCGTCATTTCCTGCCAGGTGCCATCGCTCTGAAAGCGGCCGCGTACGTCCTGATAAACAAAAATAAATCCGTCGGCAACAAAGCTCGGCGCCGGGCCGAGGTGCTTCGGATAGTTGTCCGTTCCGTACGGCGCAACGCTATAGGGCGTGCGTTCCATCAGGAATGGATAGGTCCTGGTGGGCGAAGCATCCTTGGGAACATAAACCGCAGTGAACAGCTTCACGCCATCGCGCATTGGAATGCGGAATTCGTATTTCGTGTAGTCAGCGCGAATTGCGGCTGTGGATTTCGCGTCATCGTCCGGCTCCTGGGCGCGCGTGCGGTATCCAACTGCCAGCAATGCAATTGCCAATGCGGCAAACACTCCTACGAGAACTATTTCGCGCTGCCCGCGTTTGTTCATCCACCGCTCCCGTGAAAAAATGTGCCAAACGATTTGCCTTGTGCAGGGTACCGCCCGCTTTACATTGTCTCAGCGCATGGCCCGTTGCACCGGCTTTTTTCACAGCGCGAAAAACTTGCCTTGACCAAGGCTGCGCACGGCGCTACGGTGGGCGTTGTCCTTAGCCCCGAGTTTACCCCCCTCACGGCTCGACTCACACAACACCATTATAGGAGGCATCTCATGATCGCACGTATCATCAGTTGCGCCGTTACACCGTCGAAGGTCGGCGAATTTCGCACGCTGCTGAACAATAGTTTGTTGCCGAAGATTCAGTCGCAACACGGATTCGTTGAAAACATCGAAGCGCTTGATCCCAACACAGGACAGTACTGCAGTGCCACGCTATGGCAGAACCGGTCCGATGTCGAAAATTATGACAATAACGTGTTTCCGGAAATCGCTGCGAAGATGAGCCCGCTTCTTAGCGGCAATCCCACGGTGCAAACGCTTCCCGTGGAGAATTCCTCGGTGCATCACGTGAGGGCGGCAGCGGCCAGTTCACGATAACCTTGGTTGAATCCAGTTACATCGTCACAAAAACCAAATGCCGGAGGGCAGCCTCATCCCCTCCGGCAAGGTAGTTTTGCACTCTACATAAAACGAAGAGCGTGCGCAGTATCCACTCCGCGGACGCTCCTCGTTTCCGCTGCTGGGCAATTTGAATCGTTAGCTCGCCGACACTGGTCGCTCGGATGACAAGAGGCTGATCCTTTCGCGACCTCGATTCGGTGATGATTTCGAACTCGACGAAATTGCGCTGGCTGACGGTTCTATGAAAAAGCTGGCCATCGGTCAGCAGCCTATTTGGCCCACGATTTCCACGAACGGTGACAAGTCTGCAGGTGAGATAGCCGTACTGACGCTTGCAGTCACTAGACCCTTCTGCCTCGGGTCGAGGCCCCGCCGCTTGGAACACTTGAAAAGAAGTTGCGAGCACCGCTCGAATGGAGAGAAAAGCAGAAGGGGTCAGCGGGATGCTTGCGCTAAGGCCGTCTTGCCCAGAGCAGATAATTGCCGGTCAATGATTTTGGTAAAATCCGCATCCGACTGCGCCCCGCTCAAAAACTCGCCATTGATAAAGAAGGTGGGCGTTGCGTTCACTCCGGCTTGGGAACCTGCATCAAAATCTTGCTGAACCGCAGCTTTGTATTTGCCGGATTTCAGGCAGGACGAAAATGAGTTCTGGTCCATGCCCAAGCTGGCAGCAGTCTTGACCAAAGCGGCTTCCTCGAGTTTGGACTGATCGGCAAACATCGCGTCGTTCATTTCCCAGTATTTTCCCTGCGTGAGAGCGCAGTGCGAGGCCTCCGCCGCCATCTCCGCGTGCGGATGAATTTGCGAAAGAGGAAAATCCCGATAGGCCAGCTTCACTTTCCCTTGATACCTGGCAAGCAGGTCCTCCAGCGTGGGCTGTACTCTGCTGCAGAACGGGCACTGAAAGTCCGCGAATTCTACGATAGTGACAGGCGCATCGGCGCTTCCCTTCACTCGCGCCGGGTCGTACCCGACTTGGACCGATGGTGGCTGAAGAAGAATGGAAACCTGGGACTTGTCGCGGAGGGAGTCGGCATACGCCTCGCGCGCCTGCTGAATCTCGGAATTCTTCAAAAGCTGTTTAGCCTGCGGCTTGATCTGTTCGAAGGGCAAGGAAGTCTGGTTGCGAAGGGCAAGATAATAGCCTTTGGCTTCGTCGTCGGAAGGTTCAGTGATTTTGGAGTCGACCTCCAGCTTAAGCAGTTCTTCGCTGCTAAGGCCTTTCTTTTTCGCTTCCACCTCAATAAGCTTCTTGCGAATGCACTGATTCAGAGCATCGTTTTTGAGTTTATATTCCTGCTTGCGCAGATCGAGCAAACCCGGTCCGGCCACAGACATCAAATCCTGCTCGTAAATCGGCTGGCCGGCAACGATGGCAACGGGCTCATCAGATCCTGCTTGATGCTTGGCCTGTGCAGAACACAAGTTGGCAAAGGCCAGGCAAGGAACAAGAATTAATGGAAAAGCTGTCGTAAGTCTCTGTTTAAACATGAATCTCCTAAAATCGATTGCGTTCGCAATCGCTCATCTTCGTGCTGAGCGCGCCCTACTCCGGTTTCCCTGTATCCTTCAGTGATTAATTCTTCTGCTCTAGTTGATTTGCCGTGCCGGTAGAGGCAGTCGCGACTTTTGGCTTCCATGCTGCCGCCAGCGCCTTGCCAGTGGCGATCTGTTCCGGGGTCATTTGTCCTTCCGCAGAAAGCAGCTCGGTCTGATAAAAATCTAGATTGTTCTTGGCCGCCAGCCGCAGCCACATTTCGGCCAGGATGGGGTTGCGCGGAAGATCCTTGTCGTCTTGCAGGTAGCTCTTACCGAGGAGCAACTGGGCGTCCTGGTGTCCTTGCTCGGCGGAGAGCCGTAGCCACTTGATTCCTTCCGGGATGTCCCGGTGAGGCAGCAGATAGTAGGAACCAAGGAAGAATTGAGCGTCGGCGTTTCCTTGCACGGCCGAAGCCTTGAACCACTTGACTGCCTGGTCCGGGTCTCGGAGACTACCTTGTCCCATCATATACATCTTGCCGAGAAAGAGCTGGGCGTCCGCATTGCCCTGCTCCGCCAGCGGTCTAAATTCCTTGAACGCGGCGGCGTAGTCCTTTTCCTGATAAGCGCGCTTGGCGGACTCGAGATCCGCAGCGTTGGAGAGCGTTACACAAATCAGCATCGCGAAAACACAAGGCGAAAAGCGCCGTAGTCGTGAAGCCATCTGATTTCCTCGTATTACTTTTTGCGCTGGAAATTGAAGTCAGGCCTCGACCCATATGGGCCGAGGCCTAGCTTGCAAGTTGTGATTACGATTATAGGGAGTTGACGGAATTGAAGCTGAAGATCTTGTTCTGCTGTACCGTCAAGTTCACTGGGCCGACGCAGGCCAACGCCTGGCCGATGCCCGTAACTGAAAGACCACCGGCAGAGGGCTTCCAATCCACAGTGACGCCATACTGGCCGGAAGACAGGGGGACCTTTGAGCCAGTGGGGCCGCCAGCGATCCAGTCAAAGCTGTGGGCGGACACCGTACTCTCGGCAAAGGTAAGGAAGCAGCCGTTCGATAATGCCGTGCAATTGGTGGCAATCGCACTAAAAAGGTTGCTGCTGATTTGGACGAAACGAGCGTCATAAGTGACGTAGCCGGAAGGGGTCAAGCTCGGATCGGGCTGGCCGTTCTCGCCTTTAACAGTCACACGGAAGTCAATCCCGGCGAGTGCAGAACTGCTTACGCTGTTGCCCGACTGTTTCGAACTGATGGTGACGTCCGTCAAAAGGCCGATAACAGCCGAGGGTCTGATGTCAAACACGTTGCCGCTGCCGCTGTTGGTCTTTATTCCAGCGACGGCGCTCCCTATGCAGTCGCCACTGCTCGGCGGAAGTTGACACGTCCCCGCGCCGGCTGCGCCAGTCGGGTTGTTACAGGTGGCGCCGGAGTTGCTCCCAAAGATGGCCGTACAGTCGGAATTGACTGAGCAGGAAAGACTCGTGCTTCCGAGGGACGACACTGAACATTGCTGTCCCCCACTAATGGTGCCGTTGCCCATCAAAACGCATCCCGTAGTACCAGTGTTTCCGGTTCCATAGCTGAAGCTACCGCTGCTCTGACCTTTGGCCAGTCGAGGCACCATCACCGCAATCGCAAGAATCAACAGGACCTTTTTCATATTCTCTCCTTATCCCTCAATAGCATGGATGGGGTAGCGAAGGTTACGCGATCTGAATGCCAACCAACTCCCAGAAGCTCCCGAGAGAAGCGTAGCCCCAAGACCTCAATCACTCTCAGCACCTTGAATGGACCTGACTCCCCGTGTTCGAGGGACTCAGCGTCACAAAGCCCCGGCGGGATGCTCAAAGGTGGGACTTTAAGAGTGCGGGAGGGCCAATTGTTCAGCCGAGCCTATGCGGCTACTATAGTTCTCGCGAGGGCTGTTGCTACTGGACGGAAGGACAGTTTTCGGGCAGGTGTTCGACCCGACGCCGAGTCCAGACGCATGCAGGGAAATTCTTCTCTGCTGCGGTCGCGGAGAGCGCGGTCGCTTTCCATTTCCTCTCGGGAGATAATGTTTCTTTCACACTTCAATTACGAGGCCTGTGACTGTGACTCACGCTTGGCATGACGTTTCTCCCGGTAAGGATGTTCCCCGCGATTTTCAGGCGGTCATTGAAATTCCGCTCGGCTCCAACGTCAAATACGAACTGGATAAGCCCACCGGCCTGCTTAAAGTCGACCGCATCATTCACTCCGCCGTTTTTTATCCGGCAAACTACGGCTTCATCCCGCAAACCTATGCCGAAGACAACGATCCTCTGGATGTTTTGGTCCTCTGCCAGGAGCCGGTGCAGCCGTTGGCTCTCATCAAAGCGCGCGCCATCGGCGTTATGACCATGGTGGACTCGGGCGCCACCGACGATAAAATCATCGCTGTCGCCACCAACGATCCTGAATTCAGCGAATATCTGGAGGCGCGCGATCTTCCCGGCCATCGTTTGCTGGTACTGAAGCGTTTTTTCCAGGATTACAAACAACTCGAAGGCAAGCAGGTGCAGGTCGAAGAGATTCGTCCCGCGTACGCCGCGCTTACCGTGATTGAGCAATCGCTCGCGCGCTACCAGCAGCTTAAAGAAGAACTGATTAAGGGCGAGAGTCACGCTCACAATCGGCGGAAGAGCGACCATTAGAAGGACGGCTAGTAGAAAAGCACTATGTTTTGTGATCGACCTCCATTGCTATTTTCATGCGTAGATTTTTTGCTGCCGAGGCGGCGTTTGGTGACGAGGTTCTCGAGGTGAGGAAGTTTTTCAATTGGATCGGCATCAGCCTGGGCGCGCTGCTGGTTATCGCGTTTGTTGCGCTCTCCGTGATGGCGGGCGGCCCCAAGGACGCCCTGTATATGGTGCGTTACGCGCTGCCGCACATGCATCGCGGCAACTTAAAAGTCGGCGACAGCGCGCCGGATGCGCGGATTTACGCCCTCGATGGCGCGGAAACTTTCCACATTCGCGAACGCACCGGCGCGAAGCCGCTGGTCGTCATATTTGGCAGCTTCACTTGACCACCATTCCGTCGCCAGGTCGGCGACGTCGTGCAAATTTTCAACGACTATAAAGATCATGCGGATTTTCTTACCGTTTACGTACGTGAGGCGCATCCCACCGACGAATGGCAAATGAAGTCCAACGTGAAAGATGATGTCTGTTACGCGCAACCGCGCAATCTTTCTGACCGGCTCGCGATTGCGAATGATTTTATCAAGCGCTTCAAGTATCCGCTGCCGTTCGGCGTGGATGACATGAAGAATGCCGCGAATGACGCCTATGCAGCGTGGCCGGAGCGCCTGTACATCATCGATGAGAACGGAAAAATCGTCTACCGCGGCGGAATGGGGCCGTTCAATTACAAGCCGGCGGAAGTGCGTGCATGGCTGGCTGAGCGGTACGGCGAGGTGAAACGCGTCGAAGCAAATCCGGCGGCGCACTGACTCGGGATGCGGTGCTCCGAACGCGCACATCGCGTGGGGAGCGCTTGCCGTTTAAAGTGAGGTCGCTTCGATTCCTAGGGCTTGGCAGCGACTGCGGCTGCCGGACGAATTTTTTCGGCGGGCACTATTCCCTGGCCTTCCAGTACCGAATAGAATCTGTCGGCGTCCAGATTCTTTAGCGTCTCGATTTTCCCTGACGGCCAGCGAATCTCCACGCTGTCGATTTTCTTTGCCGTGTTCAGCCCGAAGTGAGCTCGCAGATCACTCTGCGAAAGATAACTTCCGCCGCTGTGAATTTCCTCCGTCTGCGTCATGCCGCCCGCAACAATCTTCAGCCGCGCTCCAATGGCTAAACGGTTGCTCTTCGTCCCTTGCAGTTCAAAACTTACCCAGTGACGGTCGGGAATTCCGTTGTTCTTCAAAATCATAGGCGAGCCTGCCAGATCTTCCACGACGATGTCGACGTTTCCGTCGTTGAACAGATCGCCGGCCGCGACGCCGCGTGATACGCGGGGAATGCGCAAGTCTGGCCCAGCCTCGTCGCTGGCATCGCAAAACGTTCCGTCTTTCTGGTTTAGCTGCAGGACCTTCGGTTCCTTGTAGCGAGCGCCAGACGGCAAAGTATCCACCTGCGGATAGACATGTCCGCCAACCACTATCAGATCCAGCCAGCCATCATTGTCGGCATCGAAAAATACAGTTCCCCACTTCACGTAGGGGAGCGATGGCAGCGCGACTCCCGACTTGTAAGAGACATCGGAAAAATTCCACGCGCCATCGTTGCGATATAAATTGCTGTACTCGTCGGAAAAATTGGTGACAAACAACGAAGGGCGTCCGTTGTGCAAATAATCGCCGACGGCAACTCCCATGGAAGCCTGCTCCGAGCCGTCTTCGCTCACCGCGGTACCGGATTCCAGGCCGATTTCCTGGAATTTTCCGTTGCCCAGATTTTTGTAGAGAAATTTCGGCGTGGAATCGTTGGCAACGTAAATGTCCGGCCGCCCGGTATTGTTGAAGTCGGAGAAAATTACGGACATTCCGTAATAGCCGTTGGGATCGTCAACGCCGGCGGATTTGGAAACGTCGGTGAACGTGCCGTCGCCGTTGTTATGAAACAGCGCATCGCCAGCGCCTTTCAATCCGCGCGGACCGCATTGCACATCGATCCCGCGGTACTTGCAGTTCGGCGCGGTGCCAAATCCCGGCAGATCGTTGAGATGAAAATCCACGTAATTTGTGACCATCAAATCGAGGAATCCGTCACCATCGTAGTCGCCGAATGCAGCACCGGTGGACCAGCGGCCGTCGGCAATACCCGCCTGCTTGGTGACATCGCTGAAAGTTCCGTCTCCATTATTCTTGAAAAGTTTGTTTCCGCCGAGGCAGGTCAAATAGAGATCCGGCCAGCCGTCATTATTGTAGTCGCCGACAGCTCCGCCCATGGCAAAACATGGCGTGGCCAACCCGGCTTTTTCCGTTACGTCGGTAAAAGTTCCGTCGTGATTGTTGCGATAGAGGGCGCCGCGCGCGGCTTGCCCTTTAATTGCCATGTCCACGGTGGGCGCATTGGTAAAATAAATATCCTGATAGCCGTCGCGATCGTAATCAATCAGCAGAACTCCGCCGCTCATGGATTCGACGACGTATTTGCTGTCACTAGAAGAGACGTGATTGAAATGAATTCCAGTCTTGCTGGTAATGTCGGTGAAGTGCGGCACGTCGCGCCCGGTGCACTTCACGGCTTTCGCGCCGGGCGGGGGAGGCGGCGGCTGGGGATGTGATTCTTGCGCAGAGGCTACTTCGACCGACAACAAAAACAAAGCGGAAGCGCGTAAGCACTTGGCGGCCGCAAACAGGTTCAAGGATTCACCGGAGCCAGAGGATTCCTGTCAGTAAGATTTGCCAACAGTGCGTTGAAAATGAAAATGGCTAAGCTCAGTATAGCAGCTCATTGATTCGTGCTTTTCACTTGGACCCGCAAACGCAACTGAGCAGATCGTGTAGCCCGACTATCGCCGCGCCGTTGCCAGCGCCGCTTTGCGCTGCTGCTGAATCAGGAAATCCTCGTAAGGTCCCTTGAAATCTTCGATGTGGCCGTGATCGAAATACCAGAGGCGCGTGGCCACTTCGTCGATTACATCGTGGTCATGGGTCACCAGCAACACCGTTCCTTCGAATTTCTGTAACGAAATGTTCAGCGCGTTGATGGATTCCAAATCCAGGTGGTTTGTGGGCTCGTCGAAAACCAGGAAATTCGGTTTCTGCAGCATCAGGCGGCAAAAAAGAATGCGCGCCGTCTCGCCTCCGGAAAGAGCACGAATGGGTTTGGTCACATCATCACCGCTGAAAAGCATTTGACCCAGCAGTCCGCGCAGCTCCTGCTGACCGGCCATGGTGTCCCACTGCGCCAGCCACTCGATGACGGTGAGGTCGTTATCTTTTTCTAGGGTGTGCTCCTGGCCGAAATAGCCGACGGCAACCTCGTGTCCCCAGCGCACGGTGCCGCCATCGACGCCGAAGTGCCGTTCCGGCTCGTCAATAAATCCTGGGGCGTTTCGAATCAGCGAGCGGATCAGAGTTGTTTTGCCTGCTCCGTTGCGGCCAAGCAGAGCGATCTTTTCGCCGCGTTCCAGATTGGCGGAAAATCCGTCGATCACTTGCAAATCGCCGTAGGATTTCCGCAGCGTCTTGAATTCCAGCGGATGCCGCCCGGACGGCTTTTTCATGACAAAGTTAATGTACGGACGAGCGATGTTCGACCGCGCCAGCACGGTAGTTTGCAGCCGTTCGATTTCTTTTTTTCGTGAGGTGGCTTGCGCCGACCGCGTGCCCGCTCCGAATCGGGCGATAAAATCCTGCAACTGGGCGATTTTCTTTTCGCGTTGCGCGTTTTCCGATTCGATGCGCGAGCGCACCGAAGTCTTGGCCATCACCATGTCATCGTATCCGCCGACATACATAAGGACGGATTCGTAGTCGATGTCCGCAACGTGCGTGCAAACGCTATTCAAAAAGTGGCGGTCATGCGAAATCACAATGAGCACGCCTTCGTAGGCGTTCAAGTAATCCTGCAGCCAGTGGACGGAATCCAAGTCCAGGTAGTTGGTCGGCTCGTCCAGCAACAACGCCGCTGGAGTCCCGAACAGCGCTTGCGCCAGCAGCACACGCACTTTCTGGCCGCCTTGTAGCTCGCCCATCTTGCGTTCGTGCAATTCCGACGGCACATCCAATCCGTCCAGCAAAATTGCCGCGTCGGCTTCGGCAGTGTAGCCGCCTTCTTCGCCGACAATTCCTTCCAGCTCGCCGAGGCGCATGCCATCGGCATCGGTCAACTCGTCGTGCGGCTTGGCGTAAAGCATTTCTCGCTCTTGCAGCACTTCCCAAAGCGCCGCATAACCCATAATCACCGTGTCGATCACGCGAAATTCATCGAACGCGAACTGGTCCTGACGCAAAACACCGATTTTCTTGGGCCGCGAAACGTTACCTTTGGTCGGCTCAATTTCGCCGGTCAAAATTTTCATCAAAGTAGACTTGCCTGCGCCGTTGGGCCCGGTGATCGCATAGCGTCGCCCGGCCATAAAAGTCGTCGTGACGTCATCAAAGAGCACACGGGCGCCATAGCGCATAGATATATTGTTAAGCGAAATCATAGCTCTTAATTGTATCGTGAAACACGCTGGCGTTCGACTCGAAGCCAGATCGACTCGCGCATGTTGCTATTTTTTATTGTATCCGCACGGAAGAACGCCGAGCCACGCGGGCCGCGATGTCAGTTCAGCGAGACCATCCAACGGGCTTCTGGTGTGATGGCGGAAGCGATCTCGTACGGTCCTATTTTTGTGCCACTCGCGAGGCTCAGCGCCGGACAAATGTATACCCTTTCTCTGCTTTAATCAGGTCTCGAGCACCTTGCTAAGTTCCACGGGAAATGCCGCCAACCTCTTCTTTTTCCGGGAACCTTTTGCCTGGTTACTGGGAAGAGACTGTAACCTAAGGATTTTTCGCAAAAGCGGGTAGCCATTCCTCCAGGCGGTTTCGCCACCTGCCACACGGTCCTGGTGGCCGTGAATCGCCATCTTGGGGGCACCTATGCCTCGCCGCTTCCTGCGCCTCGCCGTTTTTGTGTCATCGCTGTCTGCAGGAATCTTTTCAGCCTCGCTCGCTGGTCAGGAGTCCGCTCCTGCGGAAGTTCCTTTTCCAAAGAACGATGCCGGACTAGCCGTGCTGGACGCGCGCAAAAAGGCACAGATCGAAACAGAAAAACAATTCAAGGTCTTTTACAACTTTCATTTCAGCGACAAGCTTAAGGAGAGCGGGATTACCTTCCGCAATCGCGCGGTCCCGTATGCCACCAGCCAATACATGCCGGTCCACTACGACCATGGCACGGGTATTGCTGTTGCCGATGTGGATAGTGACGGAAAATACGACATTTATTTTGTGAGCCAGCTTGGAGGCAACGAGCTGTGGCGAAATCTGGGCAACGGTAAGTTCGAAAATATTACCGAGCAAGCGGGAGTCGGCCTTAAAAACCGGGTCAGCGTTAGCGCTGCTTTCGGAGATGTGGACAACACCGGGCATCAGGATCTTTTCGTGACCACAGTAAATGAAGGAAATGTGCTTTTCCAGAACGACGGGCACGGTCACTTCAAGGACATTTCTCGCGAGGCCGGTCTGGACTTGGTCGCGCACTCATCGGGCGCTTTTTTCTTCGACTTCGATAATGATGGCCTGATCGACCTGCTGGTCTGCAACGTCGGTGTCTATACCACCAATGAAAAAGGCCCGGAAGGCGCCTACGTCGGAATGAAGGACGCGTTCTCCGGACATTTGCACTCCGAGCGTTTCGAGTACCCGACCCTGTACCGGAATATGGGCCACTACAAGTTCAAGGACGTGACCAAGGAAGTTGGCCTCGATCCGCGCGGCTGGTGCGGCGACGCCAGCTTCGCCGACCTGAAAGGGGATGGATTTCCGGGAATTTACTTTTTAAATATGCAGGGTTCGGGACATTATTTCGAAAATATCGGCGGCAAGAAATTTGTCGACAAAACGCAGGACTATTTTCCCAAAACGCCATGGGGAAGCATGGGGCTGAAGTTTTTCGATTATGACAATGACGGCCGCATGGATCTGTTCATCACCGACATGCACTCGGACATGATGCAGGAGCAGAGCCCCGAGCACGAAAAAGAAAAAATCACATCGCACCCGCCGGACAATCTGCTGGGTGGACCCGCGGATAAATTTATCTTCGGCAACGCTCTCTATCACAATCTGGGTAATGAAAAATTCGAGGAAGTTTCCGACAAAATGGGCGTCGAACAGATGTGGCCGTGGGGAGTTAGCGTGGGCGACCTGAACGCGGACGGCTACGAAGATTTGTTCATCACCGCGGGCATGGATTTTCCGTTTCGCTACGGCATCAATTCCCTGCTGCTGAACAACCGCGGCGAAAAATTCCTGGATTCTGAATTTATCGTTGGCGTTGAGCCACGACAGACGCCTTACACGCCCTGGTTTGTGATGGATTGCACCAACCACGATGTCCTGGGCCCATTGGGAAAAGTTGTTTGCGAAGGACTGACTCAGAAGATCATGGTGACCGCGCCGAAATCCAGCCGATCCTCTGTAATCTTCGATCTCGATGATGACGGCGACCTGGACATTGTCACCAACGATTTCAATTCCGAGCCGATGGTGCTGATCAGCGATCTGGCGCAGCAGAAACAGATCCATTGGCTGAAAGTTGTGCTGGTGGGGACAAAATCCAACCGGAACGGCCTGGGCGCAACAGTTCGCCTGCACGCGGGCGGCAACACCTATACGCGCTATAACGACGGGAAATCCGGTTACTTGTCACAGAGCGTCTTGCCGCTCTATTTCGGACTGGACGAGACTGCGAAAATCGATCGCATTGAAGTGGATTGGCCATCTGGCCGCAAGCAGGTGCTCGGCAAAGGCCTACGTGAAAACGAGACGCTAAAAATTACCGAGCCGTCCAAATAATCCAGCCGCGCCGGCCCGGCGCATTTGCAGAACTATTTTCCACCCTACGTTGGAAGCAATCGCGTTACGGACGTTCCATCGGACGCGGGATCGTGAGCTCGCGATTTTTCGCCTTCAATTCCTTGTAAATTTGCAATTCGCGATCCGCGTCCGCGTTGCGCGCTTCCTTGCGATAAGCGGCTTGTAGTTGATAGTGCACGTAGTCGGTCTGCGGCAGTTCGCGAGCCGCTTCCTCAAGTTGCGCCACCGCTTCCTTGACGCTGCCGCCGTCGAGCAAAAGTTTTCCCAATTGATAGTGTGCGTTTCCGTTCTCAGGGTTGGTGGCGATCACGGAACGAAACAGTTCCATCGCTTCGGCACGCTTGGCTTGCTGCAGGTAGACATAGCCCAACCCGATCTTCGCGTCAGGGTCGTCGGGAGCCAGTTTGAGAGCGGCGTTGAATTCGGCGATTGCTTCGTCGATATGTTCCCAGTGCAACTGCGCGAGTCCCGCGAAATAATGCGCGCGGACCAGCGATGGATCGCGATCGAGCGCGCGGTGAAACGATTGCACGGCGCGTGAGTAGTCCGCCATGTCGGTCCAGAGCTGCCCGACCAGCAAAATACTGTCCGGAGAAAGATCGGACTTTTCGTACTCCTCGAGAATCTGCGTTGCCCGCTGCAGTTCGCCCAGACGGGAAAGCGAGTAAGCCCACGCGTAGCCGAGCGTGCTATCGCGCATAGCGCGATCGCCAAGTGGCGCAATGGTTCGTACGGCTTCAGGATAATTTTCCACCGCGAAAAATGCCGAGCCGAGCATGGCGCGGGCCGCAGCGTCGGAGGAATTGTCCACCAGAACTCTCGATAACGCGCGCACACATTCCTGATAATTCTGCGAACGAAATGCAGCAACGCCGAGGTTGCGCAGCAATCCGGGAACAGCAGGATTCCATCGCTCAGCTTCCTGATAATGCGCCAGCGCGGAGGAATAATCGCGGCGAATCGCTTCCGAAGTCGCGAGATCGCTGACGCTGGCGCCGACGATCGCGCGGAGCCGGGCCTCCTCCGCATCGGCGGCCTTTCTGGTTTCCTCCGTAAGCCCGGCACGCGCCACGACTGCGGAATCCACGGGCAATGTTGGATCGATAGTGTCGGAAGCCACCGCGACAGGCGCATCCTCCTGGCGATTCAACAAAGCCACGACGGCGGCGGGCGAAACGGAGCCTTCCTCTGACGCTTTTCCTGCCACGGTTTGCTGCGCTTCTGCCAGCGATTGCTTCTGGAACTCGCGCGCCTTCTCAAGATACGGCGCAGCTTCATTGGCGCGTCCGCTGGCGGTGAGAATACGGCCCAGAGTCACGTAAGCCCTGCGAACCTGATAACTGCCGCGAGATTCGTCCTTGCCGGTCAGTTCGATACATTTTCGAAGATACTCCTCGGACTGCTTGGCATTGCCCTGGGCATAGGCGTTCAATCCGAGGAAGAGCCACGGCTCTGGCCACGAAGGATCGATGTCAATCGCGGCCTTGAGGTGGCCGTTGGCCTGGTCATAGCGGCGGTCATTCGAATCGAGATAGCCGAGAAAATAGTTGGCAAGGAAATCGCGCGGGTAGTTGCCGAGTTCCGTTTCGAATTCCTGCAGAATTTCCGGCGTGTCTGTCCATTCGTTGTTCCAGAGCAACGACAGTCCCAGGAAATAGTGCGCATGCGGAGTGCGAGTATCCAACGCGACCGCGCGGCGCAGTTCACGAATCGCGTCATCCTGCATTTCCGCATCGCGATAAGCGCGGCCAAACATCACGTGCAGCGAGCCGGAATCGCCCATGGATTCGACTATTGTGTCGAAAACTTTTGCCGCTTTTTGTTTGCTTTCAGGATCTTTCAGGGACAGCAGGCAGACGCCGAGCGCATAGGCGGATTCGAATTCCGGATGTAACTGGACGGATCGCTGCAGTGATTCTGCTGCTTTAGCGTAATCGCGCTTTTTCATCCAGGCCTTGCCCTGAATGTTGAAAGCGCGGGCGCTGTTCGGATCGAGCAGCAAAGCTTTGGATGCTTGCAGCAGCGAGTCGTCAGGGCGATTGGAGTACAGATCGGCAATGGCCAGTCCGACGTGAGTCTCCGCGGCGTCCTCGTAGGTCAGCGAGCGTTGAAAGAGCGCGGCAGCTTCGGGAAATGCGGTCTGTGCGATGCGAACGTTGCCCAGTTTCCGCAAAGCCAGTGCCAGCACCAGGGAATTGGTACGCGCCACGTCCTGGGGATTGCCGGCGTCGCGAGCTGCAGCGGCGGCGAGCAGCCGACTTTGCAACTCGTCGGCTTCGGGAACAGAACCGGCGGGAGTGCCGGGCTGTCCTTGAGGAGCGCCGGAGGCAGTTGAGGACTGCCAAGCAGCTGCCGCAGGCAATGCCAGAACAAAAATAATAGAAGCAATAAAACGGAAGAGAGATGATAACCGGCGACGCCTGGCGGGTGCGATGCTGTACAACTTGAACATCAAGTGCGGGAATCCCCCCGAGATTGTAGCAATAAACCTGGCAGAAATTTGCCAGACGTCTTTCACGGAACAAAATTCACTCGCAACAAAAAACGACGGGGCCCGTGTCGCAGGGCCCCGCCGGATAATTGTTGGAACCGCTGAAGACTGCGTTCGTCAGAAGGTGAACTTCAAGCCGTACTGCAGTTCGCGGGCGTTTTTCGTGCCATTCGCCTGACCCCAAACAGGGTTCGCGCCGCCGATGTTGGGGTTAGTAGTGCCGTAGGCACTGATCACGTTGTTGGTCGGGCCGCAAGGCTGATAGAACCCTTTGGCGTTCTGCGCACCGCAATATACGCCGCTGCCGTTGTAGAAGAAGCCAGACTGATTGCCGACGCCCTGGACGGAGTTGGCGTCGAAATTGGCATGGTTGAAGGCATTGAAGAAGTCCATGCTGAAACGCAGGTTGAACTTCTCCTTGAAGTGCCAATTCTTGTATAGACCCATGTCTGCGTTTACGTAGTGCGGTCCCTGGCAGACACCGCGGCCGGCGTTGCCTACTGAGCCAATCGCAAATCCGATCAGCGTGAAGGCGTTTGGATTCATAATATCGGGTCCGTGCTGCCCGGAATTGCAACCCACTCCCGGAACCGCGTTCGGGCGCTGGTTGTTGCCATAGCCAGTACCAGTAAGCGCGTTGACTTGGCACGGGAAACTTTTTCCATTGAAACTGCAATTTAACGGATTGGCGTTCGGATCGAGCAGAGCCGTCGCCTGCGATACGCCGTTTTGATAGACGGTCTGGGAGTTTCCGTTTTCGGCAGTGAAGATGGTGTTGAACTCCCAACCGCCGACGGTTTGACGAACGAACTCTTGCTTGTGATCGAGCTTTGGCAGGTAGAACACTTCGTTCATAATGAAGATGTTTGGCCGGTTGATGGTGGCGTTGCCGCGATCCAGATGCAAGTTCTGGATGTCCGTAAAGCTGCCCTGGCTGGCGCCACCGTTCGCCGCGTCCTCTTCGATATCGGCGATGGTATGCGACCAGGTGTACGCCGCCTGGAAGGTTGAGAAGTTGCTCAGCTTGGAACGGAACATCACCTGAAGCGCATTATAGTTGGCGTGGCCGTCGCGGCTGAAGAAGTTGATCGCGCCGAAGTTACCCGCAGGGCGCAAGGTATTGATACTGGGCGTGGTGTAACTGCAGGAAGGCGTAGCCCCGCCTGCGAATACGCCGCCACCTGGGCAACTGGCTCCGACCGGACCGGCAGGGCCAGTGGTAAAGGACGCAGATGAGGCGCCGCTGGGCAAGAACGCCCCGAGCCCGAAGCCACTTTCGGGAACCTGGTTGATGTCGTATGTGCTGGTCTGGTGGATAGCAACGTTGCCGACGTAACCGACGCTGACAGTCGTGTTACGCGCAATCTGCTGCTCGACGGACAGATTCCACTGCCAAGTGTTTGGTGTCACGCCTCGATCCGACCTGCCGCCCGATGGAGAGGTGGACGCACCCGCCAACGGAACAGCGGTATCGAGAGGCCGGATAATGTTGCCTGCAGTAATGGAAAACGGCGACGTGTTCGATAGACCCACTTGCGGGCTGACGCGTTCACGTTGATAGAACTGGCCGCCGCCGATGCGCAGGGCAGTCTTGCCGGTTCCGAACACGTCCCAGGCAATGCCGAGACGCGGTGCAATGTTGTGATTGTTGTTTTCGACCAAGGCCCGGTTTACGCCCGGTGTTCCTGCGCTCAACGGCAAGCCAACTGAAGAGGCAGCCGCGGAGCAGAAATTGGTGCCGGGTACTAGCACGACGCCGTTGCAAGCGTCACCAGACACGCTGGCCGGGTTGTAAGCGGCCAGGCTGAACGACGCCATCTGATTGTTGGCATCGTACGGTTCACGCAGGAACGACCAGCGGAACCCATACGTCAAGGTCACGCGGCGGGTCAGCTTCCAAGTATCGCCGACATAGAACTCGATATCATGCCAGCGGCCCTGGTCAACCGGGTTGATGTTGGTTTCGCTGATACTGCGAATTGTCTGGGGGCAACCCGCTATGTACGGCGAGGTTCCCGAATTACTAAGAGGTGTGCACTTTGGGTCGTTGAATGCGAGCGGCGTACCGGTTCCCGGCAGCAGTACGTTGGCCAAGGCGTTACCGGTGGAAATCGACTGGCCCCATCCAGTGTTTCCGACGCCGAAGGTCGGACGGTCTGAGCCGCCAAACTGATTTTCTTGCTTAATGTTATGGCTGACCAGAGCGCCAAACTTCCAAATGTGGTTGCCCTGGACTTTGGAGACGTTGTCTTGCCACGTAAACAGATCCATATGATTGCCGTAGCCGACAATGGCCCAAATGCTTGCGAAATTTCCGTAGTTTTGCAATCCGCCCCATAACGTCGGCAAACCACCAGCGGTCTTACCGCTTGCAGGCCAAACAGGAGGCATCGCCTTGTCAAACTGCGCCCCAAGTGTAGGGTCGGTGCCGCCGGGCGTCACGATGATCGCGTTGTGTGAATATCCGAACTCAAAGTCGTTAATCAGGCTGTTACTGATCTGGGAGCTGATTTTGCCCATAATGCTCTTCGAGGGCTGCTGCCAGCTACCCTGGTAGGTTGCGAAGTTGGTGTCACCCCAACCAAAAGCGTTGTTTGGGGCGGGAAAACTCCACGCGTCCTGCGTGTAGCGGAAGCTGACGCGATTCTTCCTGGTCAGGTCGTAGTCAACGCGCACATTCTCTTCGCGCCATGGCACCCGGCTGCCCTGGTTCTGGGCGAAATTGAAGTCGGTCCCAGCGATGGTTGACGTCCGGTTGGGAAGAGGATAGTAGGCGGCCAATAACTGTCCCGCCGCATCTGGACTCGCAATCGCATAAGGATTGCCAGCAGTCTGAAAACCTACGGGAATGTTCGAAGTTGCAGTGTAGACACCACCTGCGCCTTTTGTGAAGGTTGCAGGTGCAGGGGCATTGCACGTGGTCGTCGCGGTGGCGGATCCGCCTGAATTCAAGGAAGCCAGCGCCGCATTTACGTCCGCGCTGAAATCACCGCCGCGCTCAGCAGCAGTGGGTACGCAAGTATCGACCAGCACGCCACGTATGTCGCGGTTCCATTCTTGGTTCCACCAGAAGAAAAGTTTGTCCTTCTTAATAGGACCAGAAAAATAGTAGCCCCAGTCATTGCGGCGAAGCTCCGGCTTTGCGACTCCGGCCGCGTTGTTGAAGAAATTGTTGGCATTCAGCTTATCGTTGCGGCCCTCATAGAAAACGCCGCCATGGAACTGGTTTTCACCGGAGCGTGTGGTGATGCTGATGATCGCGCCGGACGCCTGGCCATATTCCGGACCGTAGGAGTTGGTCAGCATCTTGAACTCAGCGATTGAGTCCACCGAGGGATAGATCAAAATTGTGCGGTTGGAGCCAACGTCGTTGTTGTTCACACCGTCGATCAGGAACAAGTTGTTGGTGCTGGGGTTGCCGTTGACCGAAAAGTCCGAGCCGCCCTGCAGACCCTTGTCCTTCGAATCGAACTGGTTGTTCGCGGAAACGCCGGGCTGCAGTTGTGTCAGCTCCATGAAGTTGCGCCCGTTCAGCGGCAACTCGCGAACTTGAGTGCCGTCAATGACCGCTCCGACATCAGCGTTGGTTGTCTGGACTTGTACGTCAGTCGCTTCAACCGTGATAATGTCGCTGGAAGCGCCCATCTGCAGGCTGGCGTTCACTTCGGTGGCCGTAGAAACGTGTACTTCGACGTTCTTGGCGACGAACTCCTTGAAGTTGCCGGCCTTCACGGTTACTTCGTATCTGCCGACGTTAACAACCGGAAAAGAATAAGCTCCCAAGTCAGTCGTCGTAGTACTTACCGTGGCGTTGGTACCGACGTTGCGAAGCGTAACGCTAGCGCCAGCAACTGAGGCACCAGACGGATCCGTTACCGTTCCGTTGACCGATCCCGCATAGCTCTGAGCATGCACAGCGAGTGGCGAGAGCAGTAGCGCGAATGCCAGCAGCATTCCCGCAACAACGCCCAGCATTCCACCGGCGGTGTTCGCTTTATAGTTTTGCATCTTCATTACCCCTCGAAGAAGTATTTTCACCCAGCACCCGAAGCCGAACCTCTCGCGTACACAAGCCCGCGCGGAATCCGTTCGGTGCCACCCCAGTCGAAAATCAGCCGTGAGAAAGGACCCAATCCCCTAAAGCACAATGTAGTGCTTTTCTACTAGGGGCTATATATCACTGTAGCGCTACCTCTTGTCAAGCGAAAATATTGATATTCTTAAGAAAAATAATGTTATTCTACGCGCCGCCTGAACGTATGGTTTTTGGGAGACGGCTTCAGAGTGGCGTTGTTGAAAGGTTTTTTGGGCGGCCTTTCTTTTTAAGAAGTTGCAGCCGATCGTGATCTCGCAGAGCTCGCGCTATATGATAAATGGTGGAATCTACCAATATACGGTTTTGCGAGCGTTAACGGACACGCTTAAGTTGGCAGGTGTCAGCCGCAACTTTTTCAAACAGGAGGTCTGACTTAGAGATTTTATCCGCGTAACTCCGTCGAAATCGTCAGAGAGAATCAAAAGTGTCTCACTCGAATGCAAAAAGGTCCTTGGAGGACCCCAGGATGACCACGCCGGACAAGAGAAAAACGCACCCAAAAGTCACCCTGAAAACTATTGGGGAACGCCTGGGCCTGACACCGGGAACAGTATCGGCCGCGCTGAACAATTCGGCAGCGGCGCGATCCATACCGGAACACACTAAACAGCGCATTTTGCAAGCTGCGCGCGAACTCAATTACCGTCCCAACTTTTTTGCGCGCACACTGCGGCTCAAGCGAACCTTCACCATCGGTGTGATTGCGTCACAGATCGGCGACGACTACGGCTCGCAGGTCATCAATGGCATCGAGCATTATCTGCAACAGCGCAACTTCTTTTTTTTGACGGTGGTACACCGGCACGACCCAAGACTGATGGCCAGCTACTCGCAGCTGCTGCTTTCGCGCGGCGTGGAAGGACTGATCACGGTCGATACTTCCGTCACCGAAACGCCATCCGTGCCAACCGTAGCGGTGGCGGGGCACCAGCTCGTAGCCGGTGTGACTAACATTATATTAGATCATAAGAAAGCCGTACGTCTGGCGCTCGAACATCTTAAGAACCTGGGACACGAAAAGATCGCATTTCTAAAGGGGCAGCCCTTCAGTTCGGACTCGGCCAGCCGATGGGCGGCGATCTGCGAAGTGTGCGAGGAACTCGGAATCCAGATCCGGCCGGACCTGACGGTGCAACTTGAAGGCACGGACTCGACGCCCGGCGTCGGCTACCCGGCCGGTAAGCAATTGCTTGAGCGGCGCAAGCCGTTCACAGCCCTTTTTGCTTACAACGATATTTCGGCGATTGGATCGATTTGGGCGTTCCGTGAGGCGGGATTTCGCGTGCCTCAAGATATTTCGGTAGTGGGCTTCGACGATATTCCTGGCGCGGCGTTCGCCAATCCAGCGCTATCCACCGTGCGGCAACCTTTAATTCGAATGGGCCAGATCGCCGCGCAAACTCTCGTGGACCAGATCGAGGGAAAAGGTGAGTATCTGCCGGAGATTGCGATCGAGCCGGAGTTCGTCGCGCGCGCATCCACAGGTCCAGCGCCTGTGAACAAAATGACAGAGGAGTCCATCGAAACGCGCATCGCGTTTTAGAAAAGTCCGCAGTAGCAGAAATTCTTTGGCGAATCAGGGTGGCGGGCCAATTCCCGTCGTCGGAACTTCGCTGGTCGGCGGTCCCTTGTAGTCCTTATCCGCCTTGATTTCCTTCGCTTTCATCTGCTGATAAATTTCCAATTGAGCTTTGGCTTTGTCTGCTGCGCCGCTACGGGTGTACGCCAACGCCAACTGGTAATGATTCTGCGATTCATCCGGAGCCAGAGCGATTGCTTGCTCCAGCGCAGGCACTGCCCGGGCCAGATCGCCGGCTTGCAGGCAGAGTGCGCCGAGCGCGCCCTGCGCATCAGGATTCCTGGGATTGCCAGCCACACTTTTCGCAAGACTCTGAATAGCCCCGCTGACATCGCCCTCCATTTTTTGAATCATTCCCAAATAGTAGAGCGCCCCGGGATCTTGCGGATTTTCTTTCAGGCAAATATCCAAGTGCTTGCGCGCAACCGGCAAGTCGTGGTCGTCATTCAACGCGATATCAGCCAGGATCAACCGCATCTCGCGGTCGTCAGGATGCTCCGCCAGCACTTGCTCGGCTAGCGGCTTGGCTTCTTCCCACTTTTTCGCGCCGAAAAGCGCCAGCGCCAGCAGGTACGTCGCTCGCAAATCACCGGGAAGCAAAGCGTGCAACTTCTCCGCGTTTTTTATGGCCACCTCAGGCTCATTTATGTGCAACTGCGCCGAAACCAGGCCGTATAGAATTTCCGGCCGATCTGGGGCAAGTTTGTCAGCCAGAGAAAAAGCTTCGGCCGATGCCGCCCAGTTCGATTGTTGTTTGGCTACATTTCCCGCGGCCACCAACGCTTCGACCGAGTTGGGAGTGCGCTCCAGAACGCCCTCCAACGTTTTCTGCGCTTCATCAAGTTGGCCCAGTCCAGCTTGTGTACGCGCAAGATCCACCTGAAAACGATCGCTAGCCGGTTGCTTCGCTTGCGCGAACGAAAGTAGCTGCTGCGCGCTCTTGAAATCCCGGTGCGCCAGAAAAAATTCCGCCAATTCCGGCACCAGGTCGGGCTGCTTTTGCGCCACCTCCAGCATGCCTTGAATTTCCACGCCGGCTTTTTCCGGCTGGCCAAGTCCAAGATAGTCCGCAGCCAGTGTCGGCAAAAGTTCCTCCGTGCGCTTCGCGGGCAAAATATTTCCGGCGGCCTCGATGGACTTGGCGAATTCTCCCGCTCCCAGGTACAACTTCGCCAAGGCCAGATTGGCGGCCGCGTCGTGCGGCGCAATTTTAACGGCCCCCTGATAAGCCGCCTGCGCCTGCTCGACCTTCCCATCCGCAAGATACGCGTCCCCCAGGTTCACACGAGCGTCAATCATCGCGGGCGCGGCGTTGATGGCTTTTTGCAAAACGGCTTCGGCTTGCGCAAAATGTCCCTGGCGCAGATAGACCGTCCCCAGAAGATTGTTGGCTTTGCTGGAGCCCGGCAGCTTCATCAGATACCGGTCGAGCCGCTGCTCGGCTTCGTCCAATTTTCCTTGCTGAACAAGCGTGGAGATGGAATTAAGTTCAGCGCCCGCGGCGGTCTGCGCGTTTGTAATCTTGCCAGACAGCAAAACAGCGAGAGCGAAGCAGGCGTATGGGAAAACTTTCGTCCGCCCACGCGCACGTAATGCGTTTCCGGCGAGATCGTGGCTATGACGTTGGTTCACAGCAATCCTCTGCCGAAAATTCTAGCCCACGCCTGGCAAACAAACTAGAAACTCTTCGCTCTTTCTCCGCAGGCAGCTTTACCCTAAAATTCCCAAGGTTCACAAAATTTTTCCTATGCGACCGATTTCCACCGCGCTATTCGTGTTGTTTTTTTTGCCCGTGCTCGTGCGCGCCCAAACCACCCCCATTCATTTTCGCGAAATCGGCAAGGAAGCGGGCCTCACCAAGGTTCCATACAGCTCGAAAAGTCAGCATTACGTGGTCGAAACCATTTCCGGCGGCGTCGCGCTATTCGACTGCGACAACGATGGCAAGCTGGACATTCTAGTAGTAAACGACGCCACCATCGAACAAGCCAAGAACGGTGGCGTGCCAATGGTCACCCTCTACCACCAGGGCGAAAATTTGAAATTCACCGACATAACCAGGGAAGCCGGCCTAACTCATAAAGGCTGGGGCATGGGCATCGCCGTCGCCGACTACGACAACGATGGCCTACCCGACATCTACGTCACCGGATACAACGGCAACGTGCTCTATCACAATCTCGGTAACTGCAAATTTGAAGACGTTACCGAAAAGGCCGGAGTCGCGGGCGGCGGTTTCAGTTCGGGTGCGGCGTGGGCGGACTACGATCGCGATGGCCATCTCGACCTATTTGTATCTCGCTACGTTCATACCGACTTGAATCATTTGCCGACCGCTGAAAACCCTTCCAAAAATTTCTTTCACAAAGGTCTCCCCGTCGAAAATCCCTGGACCATGGACGGCGAAAGCGATCTTTTATTTCACAATCGCGGCGACGGCACCTTCGCGGAAGTCTCGAAAAAAGCCGGCGTCGACGATCCTGCCGCGCACTTCGGCCTCGGCGCGGTGTGGGGCGATTACGACAATCAAGGCTGGCCAAGCCTCCTCGTGGCCAACGATACCGGTCCAAATTATCTTTACCATAACAAACGCGACGGTACGTTCGAGGAAGTAGGCATGCTTAGCGGCGTGGCGTTAAGTCCCGAAGGCAATCAGGTCGGAAACATGGGCGTGGACATGGGCGATTTCGATCGCGACGGGAAGCTCGACTTCTCCATCACCGATTACGCCGACCAGCCCAAGGGCCTGTACCTAAATCAAGGTGAGCAAGGGTTCACCGATATTACTTATTCCGCCAAAATCGCGCAGAGTTCCCTGCCCTACGTCTCCTGGGGCACCGGCTTAATCGATTTTGACAATTCCGGCCTGCTCGATCTGCTCATCGCCAGCGGTCACGTCTATCCCGACGTGGACACAGTGCCCAGAAACGTGAAGTATCGTGAGCCGCTCCTGCTTTATCACAACAAAGGCAATCGCACCTTCGACGAAATCGCCGGCCCCGTCGGCCTCAACGATGGCCCCATGTACTCGCGCCGCGGCGTCGCCTTCGGCGACATCAACAATGACGGCAAGATGGATATGGTCATATTTAATGTGGGAGCGCCGCCTTCCCTGTTTCTCAACGACACCAAGAATTCCAACCATCGTGTCCTTTTCAAATTGGTAGGAACCAAAAGCAATCGCGGCGCGGTCGGCGCGCGCATCACCGTAACTTCCGCCACTCGTTCGCAGATCGAAGAGGTCAAGGCCGGCTCCAGCTATCTCTCGACCAGCGATCCTCGCCTGCATTTCGGGCTTGCCGCCGACACCGTAATGGATAAAGTAGAAATCCGCTGGCCCAACGGAAACCTCGAAACCCTCCGCAACGTCCCCGCCGACGCCATATACACCATCACCGAGTCCCAAGGCATCACCGCAACTATTAAGTTTCCCGCACTCCCTCCGCGCTAACGCGCCGCGTTTATCAGGCAGTTCAATTTACCGACGCGACTGGGAGGCAGTAGGCGAAGTTAGTTAGCGTAAGCGAGGCCGGCGATATGCGCCGGGGTCAGTGGTTGATCGTTTGAGGCATCTCAGAAGGCCGCAAAGCAGCCCGCGAACCTAGACCCGAGCTAAGTCCAAGTAAGGATGGAGGTGGCGGAGTGGATCGATCACGATCGCCTTCCCCTCGCTCGTCACCAAGTAGCTCAGGCACCCTCGCGCAGGCCGGCTCACCTGGTAGATCGCCAGGTCGGACCTTCGACCAGAGCGCGTGTCGACCCCAGGCTTTCATCCCGCCTTTGAGGTTGGCGCTGGCGTAGCCCAGGCGACGCAGCCCTTGCGCGACAAACTCCGAATTATCGCCCATGGCGCACACCGCAAGGATTGGTAGATCAGAAGGAAGGTCCGCAAGGTCCCGCTCGACATAAGCGACGACGGAATCCAACATCTCGTCTTTGCCGCCAAGTTCGAGCATCTCGAAATAAGGAATATTGACGGTGGGTACGGGGCTGGCGGCCTTCGAGTCGAAACCTCTCGAACTCATCGCGACTGCGCACGTCGAGGACGAAGAATTTGGCGCCACGCTGCAGCCGTTCGAGCAGGTCGCCCGCAGCCCAGACTTCATCGTTCATTCGTTCTGCCACTGTGGGCTCCCTCACCGGCACACTGTCGGCAAATCCCTCATCACCGTCATCACCGGCCAACTCCCGATTGCGCCGCGTACTTACCCCGATCCTCGCTGGACCACTCTTCGCTGGTCACTGATCTCCGGTCTCGGGTTTCTAATGCGGCGGCAGGTTTCGTTGGCGCAGCCAATGAATAAGCAGAGTGCCCCACTCACCAACGGAGGGATCCGCCAGATCGAGTCCGACTCCGTGCTGAGCATTTTCGAAAATGTGCAACTCCGCTGGAACTCCGGCTTTGTGCAGCGCCAGATAAAACGCCACACTGTTTTCAGGTGGCACAACTGTATCGGTCGAGGAACTGAAGAGAAAGGT
>Ga0307475_10000277_pt1 | contig 31389 bp, 29 predicted proteins | sample atmos_gasesECM1C_FD_203317 | JGI IMG/M metagenome (GOLD analysis project Ga0307475, IMG submission 203317) | Hardwood forest soil microbial communities from Morgan-Monroe State Forest, Indiana, United States - atmos_gasesECM1C_515 | ecosystem: Environmental > Terrestrial > Soil > Temperate... | reverse complement strand
GTGCTGCGGGCATGGAATCCGGCGCATGCAAGTAATATTGAAATAGCTCTTCCAAAGCGCATACGGAGCGATTGCGATCTTCGGTGATGACTGCCCGCTCGTAGACATGCGCAAAGAGGAACCGCTTGAGCTGCGCATTGCTGGCGGCAGCCTCGCCGCTGAAGGCCGTGAGCCGATGAGGGGCATTGCGAATATCTTCGACACTGGCGACGCGCGAACCTTCTACGCGCTGCTGCGTGGTCTCAATCAAATCGGTCGCCAGAATATCCAACACTTTCTTCAGCGCTTCGTTGAATTTCAGCTTCTCGCGAGCGGAGGGATGCGTTGCGTGCACCTGCGCATACGCTTCCCCAAAGATCGGAACTTCGCCACACAGCGTTGCGATGTCCAGAAGCTCCGCCTCGCGAGCATCATCGAGATCGGCGGTGTTGTAGGCGATTTCGTCCACGCAGTCGATCAGTTGCGCTTCCAATGGCGGCTGCAAATCCAAAAGGTATTCGGATAGCTGGGGAAACTCCCTCGCCGAATACTGGCGTGAATGCTTGATGATGCCTTCGCGCACCTCAAACGTAAGATTCAAGCCCGGAAAATCCAGATAACGCTGCTCGAATTGTTCGACAATCCGCAGCGCGTGCAGGTTGTGATTGAACGAACCGCCGTAGGGACGCATGAGCGCGTCCAGCTTCCTCTCTCCGGCGTGACCGAAGGGCGGATGGCCAATGTCGTGCACCAGCGCGAGGGCCTCGGCGAGCTCGGAATTGAGGCCCAGCGCGGCGGCCACCGTGCGGGCAATCTGCGCAACTTCCAGCGTGTGCGTCAGGCGATTCCTGAAGTGGTCGGAGAAGCGCGTGGTGAATACTTGTGTCTTGGCTTCCAGGCGGCGGAACGCGCGGGAATGAATGATGCGATCGCGATCTCGCGCGTATTCACTGCGATATGGATGTGCCGGCTGCGAATAACGCCGCCCGCGCGAATGCTCCGCGCGCATAGCCCAGGGCGCCAATGCCGGAGATTTTTCGATGGGCTGCTCCGTCTTTCTTGGGTTGGGAGCTAGGATTTCGGCGCAAGCAGGTCCAAGCCGCGGTCGGCCTGCTCGGAAATAGCGGTATCCGGAAATTCCTTCTTGATTTGCTGGTACACGTTCGCGGCTTCCTTCGGATTGGTCTGCCGCAGGACATTCGCCAGCTCCAGCAGCGCCAGCGGGCGGGGAACGAAAACGGAGCGCTTGTCCGCAAGTTCGCGGAAAGTCTTCGCGGCGTCCTCGGGCTTGCCGGTACGCGAATAAATCACGCCTATCTGATATTGCGCCATGTTGCCCAGCTCTTTGTCGCGGCCGGACGCCAGCTTCTTCAAATCTTCGAGGGCCTGGTTGTGGCGGTCCAGATCTTCCAGGCAAAGTGCCGCGTAGTAGAGCGCCTGCCTTCCTGGAATCGTGTTGGGATATTTGTTCGCGACGACGTTGAACTTGTTCAACGCGTCGCTGGAGCGCGCGGCCTCATCCTTATAGGAGATGTCGCTCGGATCTTGCGGATCAGGACTCCCGCCGATGCGGCCATTGTAGGCTTTCATGGCCGTGTCCAGCATCACCGAGGCCGCGGCGGTCTGCCGGTCGTGATAGACGGTCCAGGAACCATAGGCAATTGCGCCGACGAGAATCACAAGCAAAACAATCAGAGTAAATAATTTATGAATGTAAAAAGCTTCGGCGCCATGCTCGATGGCATCGTGAATCTTGTCCTGCTTCAGTTCTTTGCGCGAAATATGTTCAGACACCGCCGACTCTCCCGCTTGATTTGCAAACTGCAATCGTAGCACAACCGGCCGGAGTGCGCCGCGAACGCGGGTCGCCGGCAGTGCAGTTTCCGAATAGCCGACCACCAGCGCATGGGCGTCCTGTTTTTGGCGGCCTTTCGATAACGCCACTCGCCAGACGCCTTGCTTTCCCCTTGTCAAACTAGGAGAGGTCCGAATATACTCCTAGTTAGACTAGGAGGCCGTTACACTGTGGGGAAAAACGCGGAACTACTCCCGGGCACGCTGGACATGCTGATCCTCAAAGCGGTTTCCTTGAAACCGCTGCACGGATACGGTGTCTTGCTGCGTATCCGGCAGATCTCAAGAGATGCGCTGGAGATTCCACAAGGATCGTTGTATCCGGCCCTCTACCGGTTGGAGCATCACGATCTCATCGCCGCTGAATGGGGTCAGAGCGAGAACAACCGTCGGGCGAAGTACTACACCTTGACCGCCGCCGGGCGTCGCCGCCTACGGGACGAAACCGCCGGCTGGAACCGGCTAGCGTCCGCGATTGCCGCGGCCTTGAATACGACCTCGGAGGAGGTGTGAACATGTTCAAGCGCTTTCGTTCTTTGCTTCGCGTGCTCACTCGGCGGCGCGACTTCGAAGATGGTATGACCGAAGAACTGCGTTTTCACATCGAGCAATACGCCGATGACCTTGTGCGTTCCGGCATGTCAACGGATAAAGCGGCCCGCCACGCACGCATGGAGTTTGGCAGCCTTGACAGTGTCAAGGGGGACTGCCGCGAGGAACGTGGCCTTCACCTGTTTGATGAGTTTCGTAGAGAGCTAAGCTATGCCGTCCGATTGCTGCGAAAGACGCCCGGATTCACAGTCACTGCTCTTTTGACCCTTGCCGTTTGTCTCGGTGCCAATCTGACGATTTTTGCCGTGATCGACTCAGTCCTGCTCCGTCCGCTGCCATTTCCCGAGCCCGACCGGCTCATGACGATATTCAACACGTATCCGAAAGCCGGCGTCGGGCGCGACGGCTCCTCGCTGACCAACTACTACGAACGACGTGGTCATATTTCCGCCTTCACCTCGCTCGCGATCTATCGCTATGGCACGGAGATTGTCGGTGAGGCTGGCTCAACGGAACGCGAGCAGACCATGCGAGTATCTCCAGATTTTTTCTCTACTCTTGGGCTCGGCCCGGTGATCGGACGCACTTTTACGGACGAGGAAACCACTTCTGAAACCGACCATGTTGCCATTCTTTCCGACACATTTTGGCGGCAGCGATACAACTCCGATCCCAATGTGATCGGAAGGCAGGTTCGTGTAAACAGTGTTCCCAGAACCGTGATCGGCGTCTTGCCTTCGGCCTTCCGCTTTCTCTCTTCCGATACCCGGCTGTTCCTCCCCCTTGCATCGCGCCCTGAAGATCGCACGCCCTTGCAACGGCATTCCGGCGGGAACGTCACTCAAATGATCGCCCGGCTTAAACCGGACGCCACTCTCACGCAGGCCCAGTCTCAGATCGATGCGCAGAACGCCGCAATGGAAGTAGATGATCCGCAGGCCAAAATGATCGCCGATGCGGGCTTCCGTTCCATGGTGGTGTCATTGCATGCCGACCACGTCGCAGCAATCCGTCCCACTCTACTGCTGTTGCAAGCAGGCGCGATTGCCCTTCTCTTAATCGGCGCAGTCAACCTTGTAAACCTGCTTCTCATTCGTGCCAGCGGCCGAGTTAAAGAATTAGCCGTTCGCCAGGCGCTTGGCGCAAGTCGGGGATACGTCGTGAGCGAAGTGGTAGTCGAGACCACCTTGCTTACGTTAGTCGGAGGACTACTCGGACTCGCCGTCGGCGCCGGCGGAATCCATCTCCTGCGCGTGTTGGGTGCTGAGCGCCTGCCCTTGGGCGGCCGCATCGCCTTCGATGCGCGATTGGCGTTGGTCGCCCTGGTCGCAGCCATCATCATGGGCATCGTGTTCGCAGTGCCGATCGCTTGGCTTAATCTTCGACGCCATTTGGGTAACGCGCTTCAATCGGAGAGCCGGGGTGGCACGAGCGGGCGCGCCGCTCAAATCCTGCGCCATAGCTTCATCGTCTCTCAGATTGCGTTGGCATTCATGCTGTTGGCCGGAGCCGGTCTGCTCGGCCTCAGTCTTCAGCGTGTGATGGCCGTTTCTCCGGGCTTCCAGTCCGATCACGTCCTAACTGGGCAAATCCTGCTTCCATGGGCAACCTACCCGGACGCGGCCCGCCTGACATTTGTTGAAAGCTTGGTGGACAAAACCGGCCGCATGCCCGGAGTGTTGGCCGCGGGCGTGGTCGACAATGTGCCCTTCAGTGGCAACAGCGGCAAGAGCGCCGCCACCGTAAAAGGCCACATTCTCCGTCCGGGCGAATCAGTGCGAGGCCACTACTCTTACGGCGTCAGTGGCGACTACTTTCGCGCCATGGGCTTCTCCCTGCGGGCAGGACGTTTCCTCACCGCCGACGATTCACGCCGCTCCGAGCGCGTCTGCGTTGTGGATGAAGACTTCGCGCGATACTACTGGCCAAACGCCAGCGCTATTGGCCAACAATTGTGGGACGGGTCCGAAGCGGGGAAGGATCTCGAAGCGTTCACTGTCGTCGGCGTTGTTGGCGGGGCGAAACAAGCGGGGCTCACCGAAGAGCAGGCTCAGGGCGCGGTTTATTATCCCTATGCCTTCCGTATCGGTGACAGCGTCTTCGTCGCCGTCCGCACGAGCCTGCCGCCGGAATCGCTCGGGTTGGCGCTGCAAAAGGTGGTTCGGCAAATCGACTCCGACATACCGGTCAACGACCTCCGCTCAATGGACACGCGCATCGCCGATAGCCTTGTCGCGCGTCGTTCGCCGGCGCTGCTGGCTGGTCTCTTCTCTGGCATAGCTCTGTTGCTCACGGCCATCGGCACTTACGGTGTGTTGAGCTACGCTGTAGCACAACGTCGCCGCGAAATCGGCCTGCGCATGGCCTTGGGGGCGCAGCCGGGGCAGATCCGCAGCCAGTTTTTTTATCTCTCCTTACGCTTTCTCGCCGGCGGAATCATATTGGGCGTCATCGGAGCTTGGCTGACAGGCCAAGCCATGCAGGCCGTGCTTTTCCACGTGCCGGCTCTTAACCTGGCGATTCTCGTAGGCGCTGCCTGCGTGATGGGGTTGGTGTCTCTCGCCGCTTGCCTGTTGCCATCTCAACGCGCCGCGCGAATATCCCCGATAGAGACTCTCGCCGAGGAGTAGAGAGTCTGCTCAATCCGTCGGGCTAACGTCAGGGTCATCGGTCGCTGTGTGGGATTCAGCCCGAGTGACGGGCTACGCGGAGTTGACCATCGCCGGATCGTCATTGCGGGGAGGTAGGCCCAGTAACCCTTGCGGCAAGCCTGTACCGCTGCCCAGCTAGTGGGCGCCTGCGAAAGGCTATACGTTTTAGAGCATGAAGGCGTCGTGCGGCCATTGCGGCATGGAGCACGTCCTGAAGGACGCGGAAGTCGCCGCGCACAAACAGGTCCAGTTTCATTGCTCGAAATGCCGGCAATTGACGACCGTTGAAATCACGCTGCGCCCCGACCAAACCATGGTGATTTCTCCGCTGCCTTCTTTCGCGCGCAGCAACGCCAACAGCTCCAACCTGAATTTGCTGCAGCAGGATGACGGCCTGAAACTTCCCGCGGCGAAGAGCGCGATGCTTACCGTTGTGTCCGGGCCGTCGAAGGGTGCGGTGCACAACTTGAAAAAGCCCCGCGTGATTCTGGGGCGCGAAGACGCAAACATCGTCTTGGACGACCAGGAGATTTCGCGCCACCACTGCCTGCTGGAAGTGCGCGAAAATTACGCCAACCTGAAGGACCTGGATTCCACCAACGGCACCTTCTTCGAAGAAGAACGCGTGCGCGCCGCCATGCTGCAAAATGGCGCTGAGTTTCGCATCGGCAACAGCGTCATTCGCTTCTCGCTCGTCCCTAAATAGCATCAGCGCCTTAGCCTGCGCCACAACTCGTGAGATACTGGCGCGGACTCCCTTTTGTTCTGTTCTCCCAATGAACCGCCTCTCCGTCTGCATCATCACGCTGAATGAAGAAGGAAACCTGTCGCGCGCGCTGGCTTCGTTGAAGGAAATTGCGGACGAAATCGTGGTTGTGGATTGCGGAAGCACGGACCGCACCGCGGAAATCGCGCGCGAACACGGCGCGGCCTGGTTCGAGCGCTCCTGGACCAACTTCGCCGACCAGAAAAATTACGCCGCGGAATGCGCCTCCGGTGATTGGATCTTTTCCATGGACGCGGACGAGGAGCTGAGCAGCCCGCTGCAAACGTCGCTGCTCGCCTGGAAAAAACACACACCGGAGTATTGTGTTTACGAAGCCTCCCGCAAAGCTTTTTATCTGGGCGCGTGGATTGAACATTCCGGCTGGTATCCGGATTTTCAGCGCCGCTTGTACCGCCGCAACGAAGCGGAATTTTCCGGCATCGTGCACGAGTCCCTGCGCTATGCCGGCAAGGTCGGGCGGCTGAGCGGCGATTTGCTGCATTACACGGTGCGCTCGTTTGAAGAGCACGAAGCCAAAGTCGAGCGCTACACAACCCTGGCGGCACAGCAGATGTTCGCGGAAGGCAAGCGCAAATGGAAAAGCGCCATGTGGTGCGCCACGCCGTGGAGCTGGTTCCAGAATTTCGTCCTGCGCGGCGGCTTCATGGATGGGTACCGCGGTGCGCTGATCGCGAAAATGGCCGCGCGCGCGGTGCGCCTCAAGTACGCCAAGCTGGGAAAGCTGGTGCGGGCTACGCGCGGCGGCGGTGACGAGGCCGCTTCGTGAAGGTGCTGCTCGTCGATCTGGAGACCGAATGGCGCGGCGGGCAAAACCAGGCATTGTTGCTGCTGAAAGGGCTGCGCGAGCGCGGACATGAAGCGGAGTTAGTCGCGGCAGTCGGTTCCGCGCTCGGTGAGCGCGCAGGGTCGGCTGGCGTGCGCGCGCATTTTGTATCGCGCGGCCTTTTTCGGCTGCCCGCCGCGCAGAAAGTCCGCGCGCTGCTGCGTACCCGAGAATTCGGTCTAGTCCACGCCAATGAAGCCCATGCGGTAACCGCCGCGTGGCTCGCGCGGTGGCCAAGAGACACGTCTGCACTTCCGTTTGTGATCTCGCGCCGCGTGGGTTATCCCATCGGCCAGAGCCCATTGGCGCAGGCGCGCTACCGAGCTGCGGCGAGAATCGTCGCCAATTCCAAATGGGTCGCCGAACAAGCGGCCGCGTCCGGCGCGCCTCGCGAAAAAATTAGCGTAGTGTACGAAGGCGCTGACGTTCCCCCACGATTTACAACCGAGCAACGGCAACGTGCCCGTGCGCGATGGGGAATCTCGCAGTCGACTCCATTGTTAGGCTGCGTGGGCGTACTGCTTCCTGACAAAGGGCAGGAGTGGTTGATTCGCGCGCTAGCGGAAGTGAAACGGGAATTTTCCGGTGCCAAGCTCTTACTGGCTGGCGACGGGCTGCTTCGCGGACAGCTCGAATCGCTCGCACGGGAACTTGGGCTGAAAGACGACGTGATTTTTGCGGGGTTCGTCAAGGACGTCGAAAGCGTTTACGCTGCGCTGAGTGTCTTCCTGCTGCCATCATTCTTTGAGGCACTCAACAATTCCCTGCTGGCCGCGATGGCTTACGAAATTCCGTCAATCGCATTCAATAAAGGTGCACTCGGAGAAATCATCGAGGACGGCAAGAGTGGCTTACTGGTGTCCGGACCGAATGTGCGAGAAATTTCGGAAGCGGCGATCAAACTTTTGAGTGAGCCCGATCTAGCTCAACAACTCGGCCGGGCCGGCCGCCTCCGAGTGGAGCAAAACTTTTCAGCCGAGAAAATGGTGGAGGACATGATTCGCGTGTATGAGGCGTGTGTGAACGATGCCCTATAGAGAAGTGAAAGTTTACGACGACCCTTTTCCCACTTTTGACCAGATCATTTCAGGAGATCCGGCAGCGCCCCCGTTTCCAAGGGAAGCCTGGCTGCAGAAGGTTGACCCAGGCGAATTCGCCGTCCGGTACAAGGACTTCAAGACTGGACTAGCGCGCAACCCGCTGGGCGAGCATGTCCAAGCGTCAGAGATTTGCCGCATCTTCGATGACTTGGACGAAGCGCGCAGCAATTCCGTGCAAGTCAGCCAAGAACATTGGACCGTCCAATGTTTTATCTATGACCACGCGGGAGCGCATATTGACTCGGTATCGAACACCAGGGAAACAGGCAAGTTCGCCGCTAGGATGTATTCAGCAATTTTGTTCTGGGGAGGCCTCCTCACAATCGCGGGTATGACCTTTATTTGGGGTACCTATCGAGTCACTCTCTTCCTGCTGGCGCCGGGGAGTGAGCCCATCGGCCCTTTGAACTGGCTCGGCTGGTCTGTATTTTCCGCCGCGGGCCTGGCAATCGCGGTTCTCGCTTGGTGGATGAAGCTGCGGCGAATAGCGGGCCGGAGGATAAATAAAATTCGGGGGAGTTTCACCAAAGGGGAGATGAAAAAGTTTGAAGAGATCAATACGCTTTTCGGAACCGCTGATCCTGCCGAACGGAAACGCTTCCTCGAATTGACGCGGGAATACCAGCAGAAAATCAAGGAGGCCCTGAAGAAATAGCTGTCGAAGGCCGCCTAAAAAAGGACGAAGCGCCGAACGGCCTTCTCTCCGTGCGGCGCTTCAGATCCTTTGTAACTTGTTTGCGCTAGTTATCTGACTTCTGTTCCGAACGTTTCTCTCCTTCCGCCCAGCCGTTGGGCCGAGCTATCTCTGGGATTCAAACAACCCATCGCCCTTTGGTCTCGAGGAACTCCACGCCAACCGCATAGCCTTCGCCATGCAGTGGCTGGCAGTAGGCCACTCGAGCCGAGGAGCGAAACTCTCCGGTGCGCGAGACAAGCGTCAACTTGTCGCCTTTTTCCCAATTGCGCACACTGACCACGCGCGCGCCGCGCGCACTCACATTTTCCGTAAACGTCGATTCCGTGCCGGGCGTCCGCCGATGGCCGGCGAGCACCACAGGTATCTCCATCGGGATGCGCTTCTCGGCGCGAAAAAACGTATATGTCGTTTTTGGCGGCATGGCGTGGGCCGATCATCCTCACAAACACGCCGCAATGCGCGCGAGATTTTGCACGCTGGTGCCGCGATTTTTCATGCGATACAAAGCGCGGTCCGCAGCAGCAAGAAGCTTTTCGGGGGTATCGCCATCTTCTGGAAACGCGGCAACGCCGGCGCTCACGGAGAGTGCCGGCGGTTCGGCCTCGGCGGCCAATCGTTCGCGAACGCGTCCAACAACGCGCGCGGCAATATCGCGGCCGGCCTCCGGCAAAACCAGAGCAAATTCGTCTCCGCCGTACCGCGCGGCAGTATCAATGGCGCGCGAATGACTCCGCAAAATCTTGCCGAGGCGCACCAGTGCGCGGCTCCCGGTCAAATGTCCGAATTGATCGTTGATAGCTTTGAGACCATCCATATCCAGCAGCACGACACTGAAGGCCCGCTGCGTGCGCCGCGAGCGATCCAGCTCCGCTTCCAGCACGCTCAGCAGACGCCGGTAGTTGGCGAGCCCGGTCAGCGGATCGCTGACCGCCATCGAGCGCACCTGCTCAAAAAGCCGCGCCTGATCCAGCAGCGCGCCGGAGAGCATCACCACGTAGCTGATGGTCTTGCTGATCTCAGCGAGGAAGAAAGGGCCGTCGAAAAGTTGACGTGAGAAAGTGGCCGCCGAGTGGCAAACAAAGTTCAGCGCCGCTACGGCGAAAAGCGAGTAGTCGTACAAGCTGGGCGCGCCCTTGCTGCCGTTGGACAACAGGCGCTGCCGAAAATAAATCGCAGCCGCAAGAAACAGGCTCGCGGGGAGCAAATCCCAGGGACGCGAGAAAACATGCGAAGCGTGCGCGACGGGCGCCGCCGGGGCCGCAAGAAACGCCGCGCTGGTGAGATATGCCGCTGTGGCCACCACTAACAGTGCGCCCGCGGTCTCGCGGCTTGGCTGGCGCGCGGTGGGAATGTAGCGCTCGATCAAAATCGCGGCCAGCAGCATGATCCCGAGCAGCGTGCGGCTGACCATCCAGCCCATCGGAATGCTGGTCATCGGCACGTGCCCGGACTGCAACTGGTCGTTCAGCCCAAAGTAGCTGACCGTCTCAATAATTCCGGAGAGCACGAAGCCGAAGGAAAGAATCAGCGCGGTGCGATCGTGCGTGCCGCGGAAGCGCACCAAAGCGTTGGCCGCGTAGCAAAAGCTGATCAGCGTACCGCCAATTTCCAGGTACAGATACGTTTGCGGATTGCCGGAAAGCTGCGCGGCACGCAGATAGAAGATGGAGCCGAGGAAGAGGACGCCGACGCCTATGGTGGAAGCCAGCAGAATTCGCGAATGCTCCTTCTTCCAGAACGCAGCGAGACCCTCCGCAGCGTCAGCGGCGCTCCACTGGCCGTCTCGCAAAAACCCGGTGATTGTCCCCCAACCGCCCACGAAATCCCCCAAATGCCGATAAAAGACCGACAACTGGCGGAAGATTGCAAGTTCGTGTCCGTTCTGGGCTGAATTTGACTCCTTCTAAACTACTGAATGTAAGGGACTTATAATGTCGCCCGGACAGCGGCGAGGAATTCGTCACAGGGCGAGACAAGAGAGCGCAGAGGTGTCTAAGGTATATCTAATTAAAAATAAAAGAGTTAGAAGGTGATTTGAACCGTTTAACGGGGGAACTGCCGCGTGTCTCATACTTGAGACTGTCTCAATCTTGAAGCGAAAGGCAGCTACAGTTTCGGTTTGGGCGGCGGCAGCTCGCGCGCAACGACCGTGTCCGCGAAGCCGCAAGTCTTGTGGGAGCCGTCGCAAAAGGGCTTATTTGCGGAGTGTCCACAGCGGCATAGCGCTAAGGTCGTCCGCCCCGCCAGGCCGAATAGCCGGCCTTCCGGGTCGACCAGCTCGAAATCGCCCTCGATGCGAAGCGAACCATTGTGGTTTACGGTGATCTTGGTTGCCGCCATTTTTTCTCCTGAGAATCTCGTCTCATCATACCGCATCGACACACGCGTCCGTGCGCTGCGTGAAATTCAGATCGCGGAGATTTGCGTTATGCCGGTCAGTATTTCGGGACCGAGGGATCGACCTCGTCCGACCACGCCAGGATGCCGCCCTTGAGATTCAGGATTTTGCGGAATCCGGCCTTGCGCAGAAAATCCACGGCCTCGGCGGAGCGTTTGCCGCTGCGGCAGTGCGCCACGATTTCGCGCGAAGAATCCAGCTCGTGCACGCGGCGCGGGAGCTCGCCAAGCGGAATCAAGTGTCCTTTGAGATTGCAGATCTGGAATTCGTGCGGCTCGCGCACATCCAGAATGAAGAGATCGTCGCCGCGATCGAGGCGCGACTTCAACTCGCGCGGCGTAATCTCCGGCACCTGCACATTTGGCGCTGGTGCTTCTTCGCCGCGCACACCGCAGAATTCGTAGTAGTCGATGAGTTTGTTGATGGTGCGATGTTCGCCGCACATCGGGCAGTTGGGATTTTTGCGCAGCTTCAGCTCGCGGAACTTCATCGCCAGCGCATCGAACAGCAGGAGGCGACCGGTCAAGCTATCGCCGCGGCCGAGAATCAGCTTGATGGTCTCCATGGCCTGAATCGAGCCGACGATTCCAGGCAGCACGCCGAGTACGCCGCCCTCAGCACAAGAAGGCACCAATCCCGGCGGAGGCGGCTCAGGATACAAGCAGCGGTAGCATGGGCCGTCAGGCATGCCGAAGACAGTCGCCTGGCCCTCGAAGCGGAAAATCGAGCCGTAGACGTTGGGCTTGCCCAGCAAAATGCACGCGTCGTTCACCAGATAACGGGTGGGGAAATTGTCAGTGCCATCCACGATGACATCGAAATCCCTGAACAGCTCCAGCGCGTTGTCACTAGTCACCTTCGTCTCGAAAGTGTCGATCTGAATGTCGGTGTTAAGGCTGGAGAGACGCGCGCGCGCGGCTTCCGTTTTGGGCTTGCCAACATCGCCGGAACCGAAGGTAACCTGGCGCTGCAAATTGGTGAAATCGACGACATCAAAATCCACAAGGCCCAGGCGGCCGATGCCCGCCGCTGCAAGATACAAACCCAGCGGCGCACCCAATCCACCCGTGCCAATCAGCAAGACCTTGGCGTTTTTCAGCTTGAGCTGACCTTCCATGCCGACCTCGGGCATGATCAGGTGCCGGCTGTAGCGCAGAATTTCTTCGTTCGAGAGGCTCGCTGCGGGTTTCGCCGTTCCTGGCGTGCCCGGCATGGGTTGGACCTTAGTTGCCATAAAAATTTCCCCTGAAACTAACAGTCTAGTTCAAATCAGATGCAAAACAATGCCAAGAGATGCAAATCGAGCAGGCACAGCGCAAAAAGCAGGTTCCTCGCTACGCCTGCCTGCGCAGGCAGGCTCGGAATGAAAAAGTTGACGAGTAGCGATAGAAACGACAATCGTGAAAAAAGCAGGAGCCGCCGGCGATGGAAGGCACGATGCTGATGGTGTCGCCATCCTTAGTCGGCGTGTTTTCCTTGGCCAGATAGCGAATGTCCTCATCGTTGACGTAGACGTTCACGAAGCTGCGTAGCTTTCCGTCCTCGGTGAACAAATGCTTGCGCAGCTCGCCGAATTCGGTGGTCAGCCGGCCCAGCGCTTCGCCCACGGTGCCCGCTTTCACCTCCGTCGAATCGCGCTTTCCGGCATAGGGGCGCAGCGGCGTCGGAATAATCACTTTCACTCCCATTTCAATTTTCTCCTCGCTAGACCTGTCACCTGGCCGCGTGATCGCGAATGGCAAGTTCCTCGCCAGCATATTCCGAACGGTCATCGCTCAACCGCCAGGACGTCATCTCCGCCGGCTTGCCGCCGGCCACGCTCACAATCACGTAGCTATACCAGGGCCACGCATGCTCGCGGTCATACTGGCTGGGACGCGCCGGATGGTCCGGATGCGAATGATACCAGCCGACCACGTCCAGTTTCTTTTCCCTCGCCGCTTTCTCCGCGTCGCGCACATCTTCGGCGGTGACGGAAAAGCGATTGTGCGGGGAGTCTTCACGGCGGTTTATGAGCGGAAACAGCGCCAGGATTTCGCGCAGCGGCAATTGCACGCCGCCCGCCGAGGCAGTTCCATCGGTGCTGGTGGCGTCGCGGCCCAGCAGCGCCCCGCAACATTCGTTAGGATAGGTCTCCGCGCCGTGCTGGCGGATTTTCTGCGCAATCTCCGTGCTCATCTTCAGCGTTGGTGTGGTTGCCATGACTAAAACTCGTCCCAAAAGCGTTCACTCAAATATTTCGCGCCGGAATCGGCGAAAATCGTAACTATCACCGCGTGCTGCTCGCGAGGAATCTTCTTCGCCACTGCAAAGCAGCCGCTTAGCGCCGCCCCCGCGCTTGGACTGACCAGCAAAGCGTCGTCGCGCGCGATACGCTTCACCAGGCGATACGCGTCTTCGGTGCTGACGGCGAGATCTTCATCGGCCAGCGTGTCGTCGTAGATGGAGGGACGGATGGCAGTCTCCATGTGCTTCCAGCCTTCGAGTCCATGAAATGACGCATCGGGCTGCAAACTGATGCAGCGAATCGCGGGATTCAACTCGCGCAAACGTCGCGCTGTTCCCACAAACGTGCCGCTGGTACCCAGCCCGGCGACAAAGTGCGTGATGCGCCCACCGGTCTGCTCCCAGATTTCATTTGCCGTGCCACGATAGTGCGCTTGCCAGTTCGCTGGATTGCTGTATTGATCGGGATAAAAATATTTCTCGGGCTCAGCCTTTACCGTTGCTTGTACGCGGCGAATCGCGCCGTCGGTGCCTTCGTCGCCCGGAGTAATGATCATTTTCGCGCCAAAGGCAGCCAGAATGCGTTTGCGTTCATGGGAAGCGCTGTCCGGCAAGCACAGGGTTACCGGATATCCCAGGGCCGCGCCAATCATCGCGTAGGAAATGCCGGTATTCCCGCTGGTGGCATCGATGATGGTTTTCCCCGGCCGCAATGCTCCGCTGGCCAAACCAGCCTGAATCATGCCTAGCGCCGGACGGTCCTTGACTGAGCCGCCAGGATTGCACCATTCCGCCTTAGCCAAGAACTCGATGTTGGGAAACTCTCGTGCCACCCGCTCCAGCCTTAGCAGCGGCGTATTCCCAATGCGCTCAAGCACAGACTGCCCAACCGCACTGGAACCGGCGTGTCGTTCGCTGCTAGCCATTGCTGGTCGCACATTTATTCCGAAGGATTAGACGCTCTCCCAAGTCAAATCGCGGCAAAGAAGACCATCATTTTACTCCTGTTGGATGCGCCTACCTAATGAGGCGGTATTCGGCCAGAATTCAATGGCCTGTGCCGGTCCGATCTAAACTGTGCCGCTTTACAGGCATGCGCTCCTTCCCTTACCCTGAATAGCCATGTGGAACGTCAACGAGCGGTTTTCGCAAAAAGCGATCGAGAGCCTGGCGGCGCTGGGATTCGGCGTCGGCAGCACGCGCGGCGTAGTGCGCGTGGAAAAATACGGATGCGGCGCGGAGTTCCGCAAAGAGGCGGACGGCCAGTATCAGATGACCGTGCAGCCGACCATCATGCTCAACGGGAGATTCACGCGTTTGTGGGACGCGGGCTATCAGAAATTTCTGCTGACGGACGATGGTCACAAAGTGCCGGCGCTGGCTTCGCACCTGGCGAATTTACGCAAATTCAACGAAGAGTTGCGCACCGCCCTGGGCGTGCCGACTTTTTACAACGAAGCGCTTGGCTCGGTCAGCCAAGTCAGCGTCTACGACCGCGTTAAAGGGCGCCTCGGGGACGTTCCCGATAAAACTGTCGGCGCTCATGGTAACGGTGGTGAGCACTAGATAGCCTATTCATATCGCGTCCTTTAGTTGGCGACGGAACTTCACTGGGTCCACACGATGCTTCGCGGCTTTGCGCGAGCCAATAAAAATCACTGGGATGTCCGTGCCATACCTCTGTCGCAAGACCGCGTCCTCGTCGATGTTGACCTCGCGCAGCGTGGCGCCGAATTCGCCGAGCATCGGCTCGATCAGCGCCTTCGCGTCCTCGCAGAGATGACAACCCGGACGCGTGTACAACGTAATCGTGCGAGGTTCGCTAGCCGCGAGCCGCTCATCTTCAGTGCTGCCATTCGTAATTTGCATGCGGAAAGAAATCCCGAAGCAGCGTTTCAAGTGGAACCGGCGTCTTTCCGAGTAGCGCGATGGCGCACCCGGATTCGTTCCCAGGCCGTCCGCTGCGTGCGCTCCCGGTCAGCGGCATTGTAGCGCAGCCGCCCAGCACTGGCCGCGGAACAGGGGCATAATGCAACTGATGATGATCAGGAGGCGCAATCCATGGGCAGAGTCGTGGCGCTGATGGACGACTTGTTTTTTCAGATGAAGCTGGCGGAGACGGCGAAGCATCTCGGTGTGGAAGTGAAAGTAGCCACCACTGTCGACGCGTTACTCCCCTTGCTGGATTCCGCACCCAAACTGCTGATCGTGGACTTGAATTCGCGAAGTCAGCCGATCGCCGCGATCGAGCGGCTGCGTGCTGCAAAAAACGGCGTGCGGGTGGTCGGCTTCCTGTCGCACGTGCAGACGGACCTGGCTGCGCAGGCTCGCGCCGCGGGTTGCGATGAAGTGATGCCGCGTTCTGCGTTCACACAGAACCTGGCGGCTATACTTGCCGCGGCGAAGGATTGACGTGGTTCAAAGCACACCTTTGCTCAGAGCTGCTATTCTGCCGGCGATGTTGCTTTTCGCCTGCACGGCCGGTGCGCAGGAAGGCAGTTCCGCGGCGCAAGCCAACACTGCGGCTGCTCCCGCGAAGGCGCCCGACGCGCCAACGGCGGCTTTGCGCGACGCCTTGTTCGCGGCTTGTTCGCAGAGCCAGCAGTCTTTCTCCAAGGCCCTCACAGCGCGAAACGCGGATACGTTTGCGCACCTGACGCCGTCCGCGCGCGTCGCACTGATGAAGCGCTTCGTGCTCCTGAATGAGCCTGGCAAACCCTCCCTGCTCCCGACGGGCTCCGACCGCCCGTCCATCCGCTGCGATACGCCCGCGGGAGCCGCGGAGTTGCAAATTGGAGGCGCGGAAATTTCCGACAATCTCGCTTTCCTGCCGGTGGAGGTGCGCGAAGCCACGGATACCAGCGGCGCGAGCGCGATCCGCGTGCAGATGGGGCTGGTGCGAGAAAAGAACGACTGGAAACTGCTCTCCGTTGGACTGGTGTTGCTGGACTTGCCGGCGCTTGCTTTTGAATGGGACGCGGCGGAGATGGAGTCCACGGAGCGCGCGGCCATCGATGGGCTGAAGAAAATCGCGGAAGCGATTGAATCCTATCGCCGCACCTATTCGCGTCTGCCGGAATCGCTCGCAAAGCTTGGCCCTCCACCGCGCGGTGCGGCGGCCGGCCCGGATGCCGCCGGACTCTTGGAGCCAGATCTGGCCTCGGGCATTCGCACCGGCTACAAATTCCGCTACGTCATCTCCGGTGGCAACAGTCTCGGCGCCCCGGCGAAGTACGAAGTGGCAGCGACACCCGAAACGTACGGGCGGACCGGCCGCCGTTCATTTTTCCGCGACACGAACGGCGGTTTGCACGGCGCGGATCGTCAAGGAGCGGTGGGCGGCGGAGTTGACCCGCACATCGAATGAAGCCTGGTTCACGGGTGGCATTTTGGAACGAGGCAACGCTTCGTTCTTGCCCGCGGCCGCGTATCCGCCACAAAATGAGTGTCGGGCATTCTTGTTTCCCGGAACTCTTTGCCGATGCAAAGCGTTAACGACCCACAGGTTTCTCGCCGCACAAGGCGACTTCGGGAATGCCTGACGCGATGATTGACCGCCGTGTTGCGCCCCGCTATCCACTCGTTCTTCTGGCGGAAGTCACGGACCAGCTCAGCTCCACAAAATTTACCGCGCGGACTCGGATGTGAGCCGCACGGGCTGTTATATCGACATGCTCACTCCGCTTCCGCGGGGGACGCAAGTCCACGTACGCTTACACAATCAAAAAGAAATGTTCGAATCGGTGGCAGCGGTAATGTACGTCAGCCCGGGCCTGGGCATTGGCGTGGCGTTCGCGGAGAATCTGCCCGCGAAACAACAAGAGGTTCTCGATCGCTGGCTGGCAGCCGCCGCCAAGACTAGCCGGTAAGGCGCGTTGCCAGAGTCCTAATCCTCATTTGTGCGCGGGCACGGTTGGCGCTACCATCGGGCACTTCACCATGCAATGCACCTCTCCTCTACGCGTGCCTGTACTTATGGTTGTGGCAGCGCTGCTATTTGCGACCACGCTTGCAGCCGCTCCGCAAATTGACTCGGTCTACGGACCCCTTCCCGTCTTCGAACTGCACAGCGGTTTCTGGATCAATCTCCATCACCGGCTGTATGAAGCAGCGCGGCAGCAGCGTAGCGCGGCTCCCGCCGGGAACGCAAAGTCCGCAAAGTCAGCCAAACCCGTCTTGCAGGTCGCGCCGGGTGCAAAGCCCGCACTCACCGGCCCCGAGCAGCGGGCCTGGGATGACGCGGTCTCCTACTATGCGGCGAATTACGCCGACAAGGATTTGCTGTTCAGCACCGAACTCGTGCTGCTGAAGAACCAGCTCGGCGATTTTGAGACTTGCGATGAACTGTCCGGCGCGAAAAAAAGAACCTGCGACGCCGGGTTGCCCGGGAAGTTGACGCAAATTCTGGAAGGCGCCGCGCCGGTCTACCGGGCCCACCACTGGCTCGCCGATGACCGAGCTAACCGCGCATGGATCAAGCGCGTGGCTCCGCTGGTGCGCGAGCAGGGCGTCGGATTGTCGCACCGGCTGGCGGAGATTTACCAAACGCAATGGCCAAACGAAAAAATTCGCGTGGACGTCAGCGCCGTCGCCAATGCCGCCGGAGCCTATACCACGCTCGACCCGCTGCGCGTCACCATTGCCAGCACGGACACGCGCAATCAGGGCGCGGCGGCACTGGAGGTGCTCTTCCATGAAGCGTCCCACGGAATCGCCACGCCGGTGGAGCAAGCTATCGCGCGAGAGTGCCGCCAACGCGACAAACCGATCCCGCGCGATCTGTGGCACGCCCTGATTTTTTACACCACGGGTGAGGTAATCAAGCCGGTCATGGACACGGAGGGCGACGCATCAAGCGACCGCATGGTCCCGAGCGGGTCAGGGGGAAGCAATGCGTCGCAAGGTGGCAAGCACAGTTCGGACGGCGACTACACTCCCTACGCCATGCGCGAAGGCCTATACCAGCGCGGGTGGGAAAACTACCTTCAGATCCTAACGCGCTACTGGCAACCCTACCTGGAAGGGCAGGTAACGTTCGACGATGCCATCGCGCACATGGCCTCTGCGCTGTAGCTCTTTGCGGCGTTCGGGCAGGCGCGGTATCGCGCGCGCCGGTCCCGAGGCTACTATCTAATTCTTGGATGGCAAGGACTGGAAATTTAAATCCAGAGTGCTATACTCCGCGTGAATACCGGTTTACCCCTTGCCTGTCCACCTCTAATCCTCTGGGCAGGCACCGCGGCACGGTTCCACGGAGGTTACGATGGAAGCGACGCTTACGGGGCCCATTTTGTACCTTCTGATCGTCTGGGGAATCGTCACCGCCACATTCTTGGCCTTGCTGCTGTGGCGGAGCATTCTCACCACCCATGAGGATGATCAATTGTGCATCGATGCGGCGGGCGAGCACGTAGCGCAGGAACAGCGCGAGTTGATAGCGAAGATCACGCGCCTGTCGAAGCCGATCGCAACCAGCGGCATCGCGGCGGGAGCGCTCCTGCTGGTGATTGCCGGCATGTGGCTGTATGAAGGACTGAAAAGCTTCTAGCGATTGCCGCCACCTGGTTGGCTGAGCATCAAGAGTTTGGAGGTTTGCTCGGCTGTTGTTGTGGTGCGTTCGCCGCCGGAGCGGCTGGCTGCTGCGGCTGCGTGGTAGTGGGCGGCGCAGCTTGCGCTACGGACGTGTGATTGTGCACGATTAGCCAGCGGTCGTTGCGCTTCTCGAACACAAGCGTCGTTTGCCCGCGAGCAGTCATTGACTGGCCGTCCACCGTGCCGCCGAAATCCCACTGATAGCATGCCCATCCTACCGCCCCGCTCACTTTGATATAGGTGTTCACGCGGTCCAGGCGCACCTGCTGCATGCGCGCGATATTTAGTTGGTACAAGGGCAGAAAGTTGGACCAGCCGAAGACCGGAGGCGCCCACAGGCCGCTGACGAAGACCGCATCATCGGCGTAGGTTTTGTGTAGGCGGGCGACGTCGCCGACCTGCCAGGCTCCGAGCATTTCTGAAATGTTGTAATCAATCTGCTGCTCATCGGGCATGGGGATGGTGGTGTGAGTGTCGGCGGGCGTGTTGGCGTCCTTTTTCTTCTTTTTTTCCTTCTGCGCCGCCGCCGGCGACGTTATCGACAAGAAAATCGTGAAACAAACAATAAGCGTGAAAAGCGCGCGCAAGCTGCGCGCAGCCGCGGGGACGGGCTTTACAGCCATTGGATTGCTCTCCCTAACAATTTGAAGGTACCGCCGGAAGAATAGCACGCGGGCGCAGGCGCAAGTCTTTAACGTGCGGGTAAGTTACTGCGCCACGAGCCTGCGAATTGTTGCGACAACATCGAGCTCAACGCGGCGGGCGGGAAGCGGACAGGAGATTAACGAAGAGACGGTAGGCGCCAGGGACGCCTTCGGGAAGTTGACGGAAGAAAGCAACGCCCGTGTAGATGTACACGCCTCTGCCGTAGCGAGCATAGACGAGGGCGCCGTTCAGGTCCGGCTCGCCAGGATCGTTCATGGCGATTAGCGGTGTGTATTTCGCATCGAACTGCGTCCAGAAATACAGGCCGCGTTCCTGGACCCAGCCTTTGAAATCGCTTTGCGTGATCTTGTTCGGGCGATTCAGAAGCGGATCGTTAGGCTTGAGAAATTTCACCGGAGAGTTTTCGTCGGTGATGCGCGGTAGAGGACGCGGCGCCGGGGTTGCTCCTTCCTTTGCGGGGGGCGCCGACGGAGAGATTAGCGCGGGATAAGGAGCGAAGAAAGATTTGTCCCAAACGAAATCGCGCTGGTACTGCACGAGGAGCGTGCCGCCCTTCGCAGCGTAATCGAGCAGGCGCTGGTTCGCGGCGGGAAGTTCGGGACGCAACTCGTAGGCGCGCACGCCGACGACCACGGCGTCAAATTTGGAGAGGTCGCGGAAGGCCAGCGCTTGCGCATCGAGCAGTTCGACCTGAATGCCAAGCATGCGCAATGCGTCGGGGATGGGTTCGCTTTCCGCAGTGATGTAACCGACTCGAAGGTTCTGCGGCACGTTGATGGCAAAGGCGTGAACGAGACAGTGCGCCGGCTCCGCCCAGAGCAGCGTGGGCATAGTTTGCAAAGGTTCGAGGGAGAGAGTGAACTTTTGATCTTTGGCGCTAGGTGTACGATCGGCAGTGTTGTAGGCGCGCGCGGAAATTTTGGAGTTGCCGGCCGCGAGCTTCAGGGGCGCCGTTACTTTGAAGCGGGCGTATTGGTCGCCGACGCCGTTGAAGCTGAGAGTTACCGGAGCGCTTACGATCCAGAGGCGCGGTGCATCGAGGCCGACGCTGACCTTGCCAGGTTGCGTGGCGTAGGAGTGGATGCGAAGCAGGACTTCGAAAGGTTTTCGCGGCCGTGGCGGCTTGGCCAGGACGCTGATCAGTTGCGTCGGCTCGACGGCGAGCGTATATGCTGGAACCACGCGAGGCGCAATACGATCCGCGCGAGTGGATGTGGCGCGGATGCTGGTGACCGGAGAAACAGCGGTGAATGAATAGCCATCGAGCACGACGTCTTGCGTAGCAGTCGCGAGCGGCGGCGGCTCGGGAAGCAAAGCGGGAGAAGGCAGGCCCGGAGCATTGCCCGGGATTCGCTGGGACCAAAGAAGCCATTCGGAGACGTTTTGAGGAAAGCGCAAAGCCTGCGGGATAGCAACCGTGAAGCGAATCGCGCCGTTCGGTTCAGGGTCTTCCTTGACAATGTTCCAATCGTGAGGCGGAGCGAGGCTGATTTTCCGAAAATCGCCGTTGATGGCGTCGCGGTGGTGCGGATCGACGCGAACGGTGAAGGTTTCACCGGGAACGAGCTCGCTACGATCGGAGATTGCATCGAGGCGGACGCCAGCGACGAGAACGAGCGCGGCGTTGATCTTCTCACGCTTGCGGTGAATGCTTCGGAAAAGAGACTGGACCGGAGCGGGAGTCTGGCTCGAGAGGGCAGGAAGCGGAATTTGGTCGAGCTTTTTCCCGGCTGCGATCAGAAAATCGGCGGAAGCCTTCCAATCCAGGCGCAGTGCGGCATCGCGTGCGGCAACGAGGGAAGCATCGACAGCGCGCATGAGGGGATCCACGCCGCGGTTGGCGACCTCAAAGTCCTCATCGAGCGGGCCAAGGGGTTCGTTGAGAGAAGCGAGATCGAAGTCACCGCCGTCTTCGCGTTTTAGAGTGATGGGCCGGCGGAGAAAGGGCGAGTTCAAGAAGCCGGTGATGCCCTGCGTGTGATGGTTGGCGAAGGCGTCGAGACCGATCTCGCGCCAGGATTTTCCGTAGAGCGACGAAATATCGTCGAGCGGCAAAGGATATCCTTGCGGCTTTTCGCCGCGATCCACATCGAGCAACAAAATAGGGCGCCGGTCGCCCCAGGTCGCGTCTTCCTGGACGGAAGATGAGCCACGGAGCTTGTAATTGGAATCAGCCGCGAGCTGAACAGCTTTTGGCGTGAGAAGGCCGGCGGCTTGATGATGGCCGTGGCCTGAGTGGACGCCGCCCCAGCCGTTGAGGACGACAGTTGGCCGAAAGGTGCGGATGATCTCGACCATGTCCTGCAGGACTTCGTCGCCCCAGACTTTTTCTGTTTCCTCGGGAGTTTTGGAATAGCCGAAGTCTTTTGCGCGAGTGAAAAAGAGTTTGACACCGTAGCCGCGCGTGGCAGCCAACAGCTCTTGCGAGCGGATGAGACCAAGCTGGGGAGCCTGCTCCGGGCCGAGATCGTTCTGCCCGCCTTCACCGCGTGTGAGAGAGAGGAGCGCGACTTCGGCATGGAGACCACGGGCGAGATAGGTGAGCACGGAAGCAGATTCGTCGTCGGGATGGGCGGTAATGTAGAGGATGCGAGTCGTCACGCGGGCATTTTCGATGGCTTCCACGGTTTCTGGAAGTCCCGGACCTGTGCCGGGAGCCGGAGGGAATTGGGCCTTGGCGCTGGCTGCAAAGAGCAAAAGCAACTGTAAGCAGACGACGAGAAGGCGCACAGCCGGGATTGGCTGTGCCACGCAGACAGGTCGCCCCAGCTCGTTTGGCCGGGCCGGATTACAAATATTCATTGGGCAGCCTCAGAGGGAGGCGCGGCGAACGGCCATTCTTTGCGAAAGCGCGACTGCACGAGAAAAACAGCGAGTCCCAAGAGAATCACGAATAACCCCCACCAGATAGCTTTTCCGGTTCGAAGGAAGAGCCAGATCCACCCCGCGATGGTCAACAACGCAGGCAGCGGATACAACCACATCTTAAACGGCAGGCGCTCCGGAGGCCAACGGCGCCGCAAAAGCATGACGCCTACCGCCTGGCCAATGAACTGAATGATGAGGCGCATGGCCAGAACGGCGGCGATGACCGTCCGCAGCTTGAAGAGTAGCGCGAAGAGGAAGGTTAGCGTGCCGAGAAAGAGGAGCGAGATGTGCGGGAACTTCTTCTGTGGATGCACGCGGGCGAAAACGCGGAAGAAATTTCCGTCCAGCGCCGCGGAATAGGGGACGCGGGAATATCCGAGCAGCGAAGAGAATACCGAAGCAAACGCAATCCATAGAACCATGGCCGTGGCGAAGCGCGCAGCCCCGGAACCATAGAGCTTTTCGACGAAGGCACTGACGATAAAAGGCGAATCCTGGGCTTGCTGCCACGGCAACACGCCAAGGATGCTGGTCTGCATGGCGAGGTACAAAACGGCGATGCCGATTATGGAAATGAAAATGCCGCGCGGAATATTACGCGCGGGATCGCGGATTTCGCCTCCGAGATGGCAAATGTTGTAGTAACCCCAGTAGGTGTAGATGGTGTTAACGGTCGCGGAGCCGAGGGTGGCAAAAAACAGCCAGGAAAAATCCCAGGATCCCGGCGCATAAGTGAAAACGAGCCGCGGCTGGAAGTGCGTGGCGCCGCCCCAGATAAGCCACAGGATCGTGCCGACAACGCCGACCCAGAGAAAAAGGGAGATTTTTCCGATGGAAGCAATGCGGCGATAGAGCAGGATCACAAGCAGAATTACGAGAGCGCCAGAGACGGCTTTCTGTCCATATTTGCCAAGGGGGTAGAGGTAGGAAGCGTATTGAGAGAAGCCGATGGCGCCAGATGCCAGGCTCAATGGAGCTTGAATCAACGTCTGCCAGACGAACAGGAAGGACATCAACCGACCCATGCGGCCGGGGCCGTAGGCTTCGCGAAGGAAAACGTAGCTGCCGCCGGCCAGCGGCATCGCAGCGCCCAGTTCTGACCAGACAAAGCCATCAAGCAAGGCGAGCACTGCGCCTGCGGCCCAGGCCAGCAAACACTGCGGACCACCCATGGCCTTGATGACCAGCGGGATCACGACGAAAGGTCCGATCCCGACCATCTCGATCATGTTCAGGGCGACGGCTTCTTTGAGACCGAGGGCGCGCTCGAGATCGCCGCGCTCACTTCCAAGCGCTGTGCGTTGAGCAGAGCCTTCGGGAGGATTCATAGCGCCGCCGAGAATAGCAAATGCGGAGCGAGGGCGCGAATGCAAAGCATTTCGTTTTGCAACGCTCCTGGAACAGCTTAAACTCATCCGGCGAAGAGCTTGAAACGTAGCAGCCGGATGGTTTGCTGTGCAGCGAGTGCGAATCATTTCCTACGTCTGGGCGATTTCCTTGTGCAGCGCGGGATTCTTCTGCGCTTCGGTTCGCGCGGACAAGCTGCGGGTGCCGCCAGAAGTAATTGCGGCAGCCGACCAGATTTACTCCGGTGATCTCGAGGGCGGGCGTGAAGCGGCGTTGCGCCTCCAGCAAGGGCAGCCAGAAAATCCCATCGGATACCTGCTGGAAGCAGAGGCGCTGTGGTGGAAGATCTGGTGCACTTCCGCGGAATTCAAGTACGGGATGAACTTTCCGCGGCACCGCGCGAAGTTGGCAGCCGACCGGCACTATTTGGAATTGGCGGCAAAGGCTTCCTCGCTCGCGGAAGGTAAGATCGCGCAGGACGATACGGCAGAGATGGAATTTTATACGGGCACGGGCGAAGCGCTGGCCGCGCGACTCTATGGGCTGCGCGGCGAAGGGCGCAACACGGCGCGGGCGGGAGTACGCGCGCGCGAACATCTGCAACGTGCGCTGGCGATGAACCGGGAGCTGGCGGACGCGGACCTTGGTCTCGGCTTGTACAACTACTACGTCGATACCCTTTCTGCGGCAGCGCGCGTCTTGCGATTTTTTATGGGCATTCCCGGAGGAAGCAAGAAAGAGGGGATCCGGCAACTACAGGAGGCGATGGAAGAGGGCGTCCTGGTGCCACCGGCGGCGCGCTTTTATTTGGCGATCAATCTTCATAACTACGATCAGCAATATGCGCGGGCGCTGGAAGTAATCGGGCCGCTGGTGAAGAAATATCCATCGAATGCGCTTTTTCTGTTGGCGCAGGGGGATCTCTTCGCCAAGCTGGGCAGGAAAGAACAGGCTCGCGACTGCTACCAGGCGGCGGAAGCCGCAGCGCTCAACGATCCGGAGTGCCGCCGGCACGTGCACGAACTTGTGAAGGCCTCGCTGGCGGCCTTGGGTGGCGATTGAAACCACGGTTGCAGGAGCGTTGGTGCATTGACCTCGTCCCGCCTGCAATGGTAATGATGTAAGGTTGCGCGATGCTGCTTTTGCGTGCTGAGGCGCGCGCCGCGGCGGAAATGCCGGCGCAAATTTGAGACAGGCACGGCGGGTCAACGCGCAGCGCGAATTCTGCATCACACCCCGACAGCACTGTGGCAAACGCGGCTCTCAGCGGAATGCCAGGGTGGTGGTCCTGGGGACCACCGAGCGAGGCGTGACCTCGCGGTCACACGTGACGATGAAGGAGTTTTCATGAGGCGGTCCTGGACAGCACTGGCTGTCGCACTGTTGGCGATTTTCGCCGCCACAGGTTGCAATGACTACGGGAACACGTTCCAAGTGCCCACCGGGGCGTCCATCACTTCACTTTCGCCGGCCAACACTACGGCAGGAAGCCCGCAGTTCACGCTGACCGTGGTTGGCGGCGGGTTTGTCGCCAAGACGGTCGTGCAGTGGAATGGCGGGACTATTGCGACCCAGTTGCAGACCGACAGCGCCGGCAATGTCATTGGCATAACCGCTACGGTGCCGGCATCACTGGTGGCCAAGCCGGGGACCGCTTTTGTCCAAACGCTGAGCCCACACTCCGGCGCGGGTACCAATGGACTCTCAAACTCACTCGCGTTCATCATCAATCCGCCGGGAAATCCGCTGCCAGCCGTGTCTTTTCAATCTCCGAGTTGTGCCGTCGCGGGTGGCGCGGCGTTCACTCTGACGGTTACGGGCAGCAGTTTTCTTCCCACATCGGATCCATCAGGGGGCTCGCAGGTCTTGTGGGGCGCTGGTGGAACGCAGACGACGCTGACAACGGTGGGCACGACCAGCGCAACGCAGATACAAGCGACGGTAAGTAACACGCTCATCGCTAACGTTGGAGCAGCAAACGTCAGCGTCTTCAATCCACCGGCACCGCAGTCAGGAAGCGGGAGCGGAGGGGGCGGCACGAGCCAGATGAGCTTGCCGTTCACGATCGCGGCCACTTCTTGTCCCGCTGGCAGTGCGCGCCTTGTGGCGGCGGTGCGAAGCGCGGCGGAGGAAACTCCCGCGGTGAGTGCGGACGCGCGATTTGTCGCTTACACTGCGACGCAAAATGAACACGCACAGATCTTTGTGCGAGACACGTGCCAGGGAGCCACGGGAGGGTGCCAGGGTCGGACGCTGCTGGTTTCCGCGGGGACGGACGGAGCTGAGGGCAACGAGGACAGCGGGTCGCCTTCCATGAGCGCCGACGGTCGCTACATCGCGTTTAGTTCCGGGGCTACGAATCTGCTGGCAGAAGCACCGCCGGGACGCCAGGTGTATTTGCGCGATACTTGTTTGAGCACGCAGGCACCGTGCTCACCTTCGACGCAACTTGTTTCGACCGAGCCGCAAGGGGCGCTGGTGGGAACCGAAGCAATTTTGCCGTCGGTCAGCGCATCGGGAAGATTCGTGACGTTTGTCGCAGTAACGCCCAGTCACGTTACCAACAGCGGGTTCCGTCAAGTCTTCGTGCGCGACACTTGCCTGGCGACGATTAACTGCACGCCGGCGACAATTCCTTTTTCGCTGCAACAGAATGACTCTCCCACGGCAGATGGGATAAACAAGCGGTAGTAATCCTAGCCTGGCTGCCGCTAATAGAATCGCACTTTCACATCAGGCCGCTTCTCAAGGTGCACGGAATCGATAAAACGCACCTGGCGGTCGTCCAGGGTCAGAATCATGGAGGTGGTGCGCACGCCTTCGCCAAAGAACCGCACACCCTTCAGCAAATTCCCATCGGTCACGCCGCAGCAGGCGAAAATCATTTTCTTGCCGGGCGCCAAATCCTCGGTGTCGTAAATACGTTTGTGGTCCTTGACGCCCATCTTGGCCAGGCGCTCCGCGTCCTGCGGTTTGGCCACGACCAGTCGAGCGAGGATTTGCCCGTTCAGGCAGCGCAAAGCTGCGGCGGTGAGAACGCCTTCCGGCGCGCCTCCGGTGCCCATCACGGCGTGGATGCTGGTGCCGACGACGGCGGCGGTGATGCCCGCGGACAAGTCGCCGTCTCCAATCAGACGGATGCGCGCTCCGGCCTTGCGAATGTCCGCGATTAAAGTTTCATGGCGCGGTCGGTCGAGGACGATGATGACCAAATCCTCGACGTCGCGATCAAGCCGCTTGGCGATGGATTTGAGATTGTCCGAGACCGGAGCATCCAGATCGACCGCGCCCTTGCAGGACGGACCGACAATAATTTTTTCCATGTATAGATCGGGAGCGTGCAGCAGTCCGCCTTTTTCACTGGCCGCGAGGACGGCGATAGCGCCAGCAGCCCCAGTGGCGCAGAGGTTGGTGCCCTCGAGGGGATCGACAGCAATGTCAACTTCCGGGAACAGCGCTTTGGGTGCGTGGGTGGCGAGGCCAACCTTTTCCCCGATGTAAAGCATGGGCGCTTCGTCGCGCTCCCCTTCGCCGATGACAATGGTGCCGTCCATCGGCACGGCATCCATGGTCTTGCGCATGGCTTCCACGGCCACTTCGTCAGCCTTGTAGCGGTCGCCGAAGCCCATGGTGCGCGCGGCCGCGATGGCACCGTTCTCCACCACGCGCAGAAATTCCAGGCTGAGTTGTTCTTCCATGCTTCCTCCGAAAACGCTTCAGGTGAATATGGTGGCCCAGTTTGGCATCGTGTCGGTCAGCGTCGCTTGTGGACGGCAGGCTATGCTAGACCAAACCGTGTGCGCGCGTCGACACGCCTGGCCTGCCTCTGAGGCATCAACCCGGTGCCGCTGGTAAGATATGATGCTCGCGATGAAAACCTTTCCATGCTTTCTTGTTGTATGCGCACTCCTGTGTTCAGCGGCGGCGCGCTCTCAAAACAAAGACGCAAGCGTACGCCGTGATTGGCCGGCGTGGGGTGGCGGGCCGGAAAACATGCACTACTCACCCTTGGCGCAGATCAACCGAAGCAACGTGAAGAAGCTGGCCACGGCTTGGACGTTCGATACCGCCGAGCAGGGTGGCTTGCAGACCAGCCCGCTCATCGTCGACGATGTGCTCTATGGAATCACCCCAACGCAAAAGATCTTTGCTTTGGATGCCGCGACCGGGAAATTACTTTGGAAATTCGACTCCGGGATCAACGGCACGCAACCTGACCGCGGGTTGGCTTATTGGTCCAGCGGGAAAGACAAACGAATCCTCGTTGGAGTGATGAATTTCGTTTACGCGTTGGACACCGCGACCGGCAAGCCCATTCCTGCCTTTGGTCAAGACGGACGAATCGATCTTCGCAGGGATCTGGGACGCGACGCGGAGAAGCAATCGATCGCGCTGACCAGCCCGGGAGTTGTGTACAAGGACTTGATCATCGTGGGAGGACGCAATCCCGAGACTCTGCCGGCTCCCCCCGGTGATGTGCGGGCCTACGATGTGCGCTCCGGCAAACTCCGTTGGGCGTTTCACACCATTCCGCACGATGGCGAATTTGGCCGCGACACCTGGCCCGCCGGCGCCTGGAAAACCAGCGGAGCGGCGAATAATTGGGCTGGGATGGCCGTCGATCAGCAACGCGGGATCGCCTTCGTCCCCACCGGATCAGCGGCATTTGATTTTTATGGCGCGGATCGCATCGGTGACGATTTGTTCGCTAACAGCCTGATCGCGCTGAATTCAGAAACCGGCGAACGAATATGGCACTTCCAGGGCGTTAAGCACGATCTCTGGGACCGCGATTTTCCCTCCGCTCCCGTATTGTTCACCCTGAAGCGCGACGGAAAAGACGTGGACGCCGTGGCGCAGACTACCAAGCAGGGTTTTGTGTATGTGTTCGAACGCGCCACCGGCAAGCCGCTCTTTCCCATCGAGTATCACAAATATCCCGCGAGTACGATTCCTGCCGAAATTGCGGCTTCCGAACAGCCGCTTCCCACCAAGCCCGCGCCCTACGCGCGCCAGCTTCTCACCGAAGAAATGTTGACCAACCGCACGCCGGAAGTTCACCAATGGGCAGTCGAGCAATTCCGAAAATCCCGCAGCGAAGGGCAATTTGTTCCCTTCAGCGTGGGAAAGGATACGGTTATTTTCCCGGGGTTCGACGGTGGCGCGGAGTGGGGAGGTCCCGCGATCGATCCGGAGACAGCGATGATTTACATTAATTCTAATGAGATGGCGTGGATGGCTGGGCTCGCGGAAAACACCGGCTCCAGCGGTGCGAAAGCAACCTACATGAGCCAATGCAGCGTCTGTCACGGCGACAAGATGGCCGGTTCCCCGCCTGCCATTCCGTCGCTGATCGGCATCGCAGGACGGCTAGCGCCCGACCAAATCACCGCGACGATCAAGTCTGGGAAGGGCAGAATGCCGGGGTTTCCGAATCTTTCCGGGGAGCAATTGCTCACGCTCGTCGATTTTCTGGCCAACGGCGAGAGCAAGGAACTCAGCAGTATCGGACCCGAACTCCTGGGAATGAAATACCGATTCCTGGGATACCGCAGATTCTTGGATCCCGACGGCTACCCGGCCATTGCTCCGCCTTGGGGCACGCTCAACGCGATTAACCTGAGCACCGGCGAGTACGCTTGGCGGATTAATCTGGGCGAATTTCCAGAGCTTGCCGCTCAAGGAATGAAAAATACGGGAACGGAAAACTATGGCGGGCCGATTGTGACCGCAGGCGGACTGCTCTTTATTGGCGCCACCAGTTTCGACAAGAAATTCCGTGCGTTCGATAAATCGACCGGCGAACTGCTGTGGGAGACGGCGCTTCCGTTTGCGGGCAATGCCACTCCGGCTACGTACGAGGTGAATGGGCGGCAGTACGTGGTGATTGCGGCTGGAGGCGGCAAGGATTTGAAATCGGCATCTGGCGGCGTTTACGTTGCGTTCGCTTTGCCAAAGCAGTAGCGAGGAAAGTATAGGATGAGTTGCTATGCCGGATTTAGGGCGTAGCAGGCGCGAGGACACGCACTGCTTTTGGCAGCACCTCGATTTCGACGGGTGCCGGTCCCAAAATTTCGCCGTCCCCGTGGAAGAGGCACTCGCGATCGGTGGTCAAGCGGACGCGCGCGGCGCTAACACGCGTCACATACGATTCAGGGAGATCGCCGCGAGCGAGTAGCCGGGGGACGGCAGCGAGCACCTGCGCCGCGCTTAAGTTCCGCACAAACAAAGTGGTGAGTAACCCATCGTCAATTCGCGCGTCCGGCGCGAGACGCAACCCCGCTCCGTAGCTCGGCGTGTTGAGCGCGCCGGCGAGCAGCGCCTGCGCCTGCATTGGCGGCAAGTCGCTGCCTGGGAATTCCGCTCTGATCCGCAAAGACTTGAATTCGCGAAGCGCTCGCAACGCCGCGGCGATATAGCGTAATCGCCCGGGGAGCTGCGTGTACGCAGCGGAGTAGCTTGCGGCGTCCGCATCCAGCCCCACTCCACCGCCACCTACGTACAAACGCCGGTTTCCGTCTGCGGTACGCGCGCAAAGCACATCCACCCAGCGCGGCTTAGCCGAAAGAATGGCCGCCGCGGCAGCGATGGGATTCTTCGGCAGCCGCAGCGCAGCAGCAAAGTCATTCCCACCGCCGGTGGGCAAAATCCCGAGCACGACCTCGCGGCCGTGCGCTGCATTGACCAGCGCCTGCAGCGTCCCGTCGCCGCCCATCGCGAGCAGCACGCGCCGACCCGCCTGGATTGCGGTGCGCGCGTGTGATTCCAGCGCCTCCGCGCTCTCCGTGAAAATGAAGTCAGCGGGGAATGAGCGCTCGGCGAAGATGCGCTTGATGGGAGTCACGCATTTTCGAGCGCGTCCGCCACCGGCGCGTGGGTTGACAAAGACAGCAGCGGGAAATTCGCGCGACGCGATACAGAATTCGGCCACTGGGCAGCACATGCTGCCCAAAGGCCTCCCCGGTGTCAATTGAAAGTAAGCAGGCATGGCAGCGGTTACGCGCTGCTGAGAGCAAACAGGGTTGCACGATCAGACTGCTAAGGCTTGGCGAAGTAGCTAGAAAGCCGCGCGAGGTGGAATGGTGCCGGCGGGGGGAATCGAACCCACGGCCTAGGGATTATGAGACCCTCGCTCTACCACTGAGCTACGCCGGCCCAAAGGTAATTTTCCATGCTACGAAGTAGCGAGCAAAGGTGTCAAGGGCATCGCGGGACGCGGCACAGTCCTAATTTGAAATACTTCGGTGGTACAGATCCCTGACAGGCCGCCAGACGTCATTTATTTGTCTTCGTCTTTTTCGCTTGACAAACGGTTACTCCTCGCCTATAGTAGATCCCGGGTAACATAGCGCGTCGTGTCCTACACCGCCAGCACGCTTGCTGGCTTTTTTGGTTTCTGGAGCCTGCCCGCAGGCCCCAGTGTTTCGTTTGCCGCTCTTGCGAAACGCACCTCATCATTATTTTTGCTGCAATACAAGTTCTTTAGAATCAACACTTGTAAAAGTGTATCAAAACAAACGACTTTAACCGGCTCTGTTGACATCCTCGTGGACGTTGGGGTGCCTCAAGCGGTAGAGGTTATAGGTCATGCCGAGCAACAAGGCTTGGCGGATCTGCGAAGCCAAGCTGCGGCCCGGAGCGCGGGCGGAGAGTTTGCGCTTGACCACCGAAAAGATCGTTTCGATCTTCGCGCGTTGTCCATAGCGCTTGTGCGGAAACTTTTCGTGCATCTTGCGACGCAGAACTCCTTTGGGAATCCCCCGGCGAGGTTGTGCCGGGATAATGCTCTGCGCTCCCCAGCGCTCCCGAATATGCCGGTGGTTGGCTTCGGAATCAAACTCGGCATCCG
>Ga0307475_10000276_pt1 | contig 31552 bp, 24 predicted proteins | sample atmos_gasesECM1C_FD_203317 | JGI IMG/M metagenome (GOLD analysis project Ga0307475, IMG submission 203317) | Hardwood forest soil microbial communities from Morgan-Monroe State Forest, Indiana, United States - atmos_gasesECM1C_515 | ecosystem: Environmental > Terrestrial > Soil > Temperate... | reverse complement strand
GAGGAAATCTGTAACGGTTTGCGATTTAGCCTCTCCGGAGTATTGCGCCACGGCACCGGCGTCCAGCGTGGCCGGGTTGATATTGAAGGCGCTGCCCGGGCGCACGAGATTTCCCACGAGGAGTCCGATAAGCAGCGCGAGACTCGAAACCACTTCAAAATACAGGAGCGCCTTGCCGCCGACCCGGCCGACTTTTTTCATGTCGTCCATTCCGGCGATGCCAGTAACCAGCGTGCAGAAAATGACCAAGGTAATGATCATGGTGATCAGCCGGATGAAGGCGTCGCCGAGTGGCTTCATGGCTACGGCAGTGTCGGGTCTCGCGTAGCCGAGAATGATGGCAAGGGCCACGCCTGCGAGCACCTGAAACGAAAGGCTCATGTAGAACGGCTTCTTGCGCGCGGGTGAAGAGGTTTCTGGTTCGTTGGCGGCGACGCTGATCATGATGGAAGGTTAGCTCTTTTGGAGTGCGGGCCGGAGTTCGCTCACGTCATGCAGAGTTTCGAGCGCTAGCATTTTATTTATTAGCGTGGTCGTTATCGCGGTGCCCAGAACGGGCGCGATCAGGTCGCGGGCTTTGTCCACAACTTCTTCACGCGTCATGGGATTCTCGGCAGTGCCACGAACATCACGAACCCATTGCGTGAGTTCGGTGCCATCGTTGAAAGTTAATTCCACGATGGCTTCGCGGCGGGGACGACGCGCATCAATGCGCGGATCGGCGACTACTTCCACTTTGGCGCGCTGACGCAGCACGGCGGGATCCTTCATACGCGCCTTGTCATGCACGGTGGCAAAAGTCACCGTTTTGTCGAGGAGCATCACCGCGACCATGTGCTCCATACAAATGTCGGGAATGTCGCGATTACTGACGGTGTTGGCTTCGTCGGTAGCGACGCGCACGGTAACTTTTTTTACGTCGTCTGCAGAGAAGGAGCGTTGCTTAAAAAAGCCCGCAAGAGCGTCAAGTGGCGCTTGAATCGGCGAGCCGACGGTCCATTTCTTGATATTAGTGCGGGTGATTTCATAGCGCTCGCCTAACTTATCCACCAGGGCGGAGGGATCGGCTTTCACAGTGCCATTTTCGCGCGGCGCGAAGGCCTCATAAAAATTGTCGGAGCCGGAAAAAATATCTTCCACGCCATTCCATCCGGCGCGAATCAGAGTTGCCGCCAGCACCGCGACGGAGGCGGGTTTCCCGCCAAAAAGAAACGCTTTTTCCATATGCGCCGCGTCGCGCGACCACGCCCCAATTCCGGAAGTTTGTTGCGCGGTGTAGTCCAGCAGTAAGCGCATTTGCGCTTCGTTCAAACCGGCGGCACATCCGGCGGCCGCTCCAGCGCAGAAGCAGGCTGCCGTTCCGTGCGTGCTGCGGTGCGTGAGGGCTTGGTACGCGGGACCACCAAGGCTCATCGAGACGCGCGTTCCAATGTCATAGCCGAGCGTAACTGCGCGCACGAACTGTGCTCCGCTAATGCCATATTGTTCGCCCGCAGCAAAACCTGCCGGCACAGTGGACACGCCCGGATGCGAGCGCGACGGTCCATGCGAGTCGTCGGTTTCGTCGGAATGGGCGAGCACTCCATTAGCGAATGCCGCTTCAATCGGGCCGCAAACAATATTAGAGGCCACCACGGTGGCCACTGCCTTTCCGCCGTAAGCGCGAGCGAATTCCAAGGCGGCGTGGCCGGGAACAAGACCTGAACCTGAAATCATGGCGGCAAATGTATCGAGAATGTGTTGCTTGGCTTTCTCGCTGACTTCTTCCGGTAAGGGACGGGTGGCAGCCGCGCTCATGTAGGCACTCAGTTGCTGCATAATTTCGCTGACCTTGGAGGACGCTTCTTCTGGATAGAACAATTCAGCGGCTTTCGCGAAATTTGAAGATAGCGCAGCGAGCACGCTGGTGAAGCCACTGAGGCGAATAATTTGCCTACGCGTCAAGGCGGCGCCGCCTCTAGCTTCGAATTCTGCTTCGCGTGAATGGTTCATTTCTATTTCTCCCGCCGGGCCTGATAGATTTTGCGATTTTAATTTTCGACCAACGCTTTCATGACGCGGAACAATTCATTCTTGGCTTCGAATCCAATTCCAGGAATGTCAGGAAGTTTTACGTAGCTGTTCTCCACCGGAATGCCGTCCGCGAATCCACCAAAAGGCTGGAAGACACCGGGATAAGATTCGTTGCCCCCCAGACCCAACCCTGCGGCGATGTTCAGCGACATCTGATGGCCGCCGTGCGGAATGCAACGCAACGGGGACCAGCCGTATTCTTTCAACATATCCAGGATGCGCAGATATTCGACGAGACCGTAACTGAGCGCGCAATCGAATTGCAAAATATCCCGGTCAGACCGCATTCCTCCATAACGAATCAAATTACGCGCGTCCTGTACGGAAAATAAATTTTCGCCGGTGGCCATGGGGCCGGGATAAAACGGCGTTAGCTTGGCCTGCAGTTCGTAGTCGAGTGGATCGCCGGCCTCTTCGTACCATCGCAGTCCGTATGGCGCCAAAGCTTTCGCGTAGGCGATTGCCGTATCCAAATCAAAGCGCCCGTTGGCGTCCACGGCCAGCTGGTCGGGTGTGTTTAAAATTTTGAGAACTGCTTCTATGCGACGTAAATCCTCGGCCAGCGGTACCGCGCCGATTTTCATCTTCACGACGGAATACCCAAGATCCAGGTAGCCGCGCATTTCATTTTGAAGCGCGGTTAAATCCTTGCCCGGATAGAAATATCCGCCGGCGGCATATACAAATACTTTGGCGTCGACTTTTCCGCCGCGATAGCGATCGGCGAGAAGCCTATAAAGAGGAACACCGGCGATTTTCGCGGTGGCATCCCACACGGCCATATCCAGCACGCCCACGGCGACAGAGCGCTCCCCGTGGCCACCTGGTTTTTCATTGCGCATCAGAACATCCCAAGCGCGAGCGGGATCCAGATTGTCATGTGTGTCGTTCAGCAAGGATTCCGAACCCGCCGCCGTTAGACGCGGGATGAACCGCTCACGCAGAAGCCCGCTCGGCGCGTAACGTCCATTGGAATTAAATCCGAAGCCAACAATGGGCCTGCCGTCGCGGACCACGTCAGTAATCAGCGCAAGGACGCTAACGGTCATCTGGCTGAAGTCGATAAAGGCGTTGCGAATCTGAGATTTTATCGGCACCACGATCTCGCGGATGTCGATAATTCTCACGAGCGCACCTGCTGGTTGGATTTGAGAAGGGTCATTTGAGTTGGAGAAGGGGACGCAGCTCGCGAACGTCTCGCACATTTTCGAGACCCATCACTTTGCCGATGAGCTCGGTGCATTTTTTTTCTCCCAGAACAGGCGTGATGAGGTCGCGAGATTTGGCTAATACTTCCTCGCGAGTCATGGGATTTTCTGGCGTGCCTCGAACGTTGTCGACGCGCTGGCGAAGTTGCTTGCCAAGTTGCGTGCCGTCGTTCAAGGTGAGCTCCAGGATGGCCACGCGCAGCGGCATAAGGCTTTCGAGTTCCGCGTCAGGAATCAAAGTGATTTTCGCTCGCTCGCGCAACGTCGCAGGATCTTTCAATCGCGCCTTGTCATGGGCAGAAGCGAAGGTGACTGTTTTGTCCAGTAGCGCGACGGCCAGCATGTGCTGGACGCAGATGTCAGGAATTTCTCGATTGTTGACGATAGCGGCTTCGTCGGTGGCGAGCCTGATTTTGACCTGTTGCACCTGGCCGGCGTCGAACGGATGCTGCTTGCGAAGAATTTCAAGCGCATCCAGCGCGGCCTGGATGGGCGAACCAACCGGCCATTTTTTTATGTTAGTGCGGGTAACTTCGTAACGCTCGCCAAGTTTGTCGATCAGGCCGGAAGGATCCGCATTGGGATTGTAGGCCTGGAAGAAATTATCCTTGCCGGAAAAAATATCCTCGACGCCGGTCCAGCCGGACTTCACGATCAGCGCGGAGGTGACGCCGTTCCGCGCATTCATGCCGCCAAAAAGAAACGCCTTCTGGATGTGCTCAGGGTCGCGATTCCAGGCGCCGAGGCCGGAGGATTGCTGCGCGGTGTAGCCCAACATCCAGCGCATTTCCTGAGCGTTCAGGCTGGCCGCGCAGGCTGCGGCGGCGGCAGCGCCAAAGTGCGGCGAGATGCTGTGCGTACTCCAGTGGCTCTCCACTTCAAATTTTTGCCCGCCGAGAGTCATGGTAACGCGGGTTCCGACGTCGTAGCCCAGCGTCACGGCGCGCAAGAAATGCGTTCCGCCAATTTGAAATTGTTCACCGGCCGCAAATGCAGCGGGCACAACCGCGCAACCCGGATGTGACTGCGACGGCGAGTGCGAGTCGTCCGTCTCGTCGGCGTGCGCCAACATACCGTTAGTCAGCGCGGCCTCGATCGGTCCGCACACAATATTGGAGGCGACCACGGTGGAGATTTCTTTTCCACCGTAGGCCTGCGCGAATTGCAAAGCGCGCTGGCCCGGCAGCAATTTCGATCCAGAGACCATGGCGCCGAGTGTGTCGAGGATATGGTGCTTGGTTTTTTCCACGACCTCGTCGGGCAGCGGATGGTTAACGGCTTCGCTCATGTACGTGCTGAGGGTAATCATCACGCTGCTGGTGGATTTGGACGTCGCGGATTGTTGCGGCGGTGATAAAGCGCTTAATGTATGGTTAGGAACAGCGGCGGCGGTAAGCGCCAAGCCCGCCCATTCAAGAAGATTCCGGCGAGTGATGGACGGCGGATCGAAGGTTTCCGGATTGCTGGATTTAGATTTCATGCGGTTGGCGGTTGGCATTTTGCGTATTGGAATTTTTTAAGATGTGCGGGCCCAAGTTTCACGAAGACCGGCTAAGCTCCACTAACTTGTTTGGCAATCGCCTCACCCAGATCTCGCGTGCTGGATTTCCCCCCAATATCCGTTGTGCGCACTTGCGATTTCGCGAGCGTCGTGGAAATTGCCGCCTCGATGGCGTCCGCGCCTTCTTCGGCACCGAGATGACGAAGCATCATGGCGCCTGACCAGATTTGTCCGATGGGATTCGCAATCCCTTTTCCGGCAATGTCCGGCGCAGAACCGTGAACCGGCTCAAACATGGAAGGAAATTCTTTTTCGGGATTGAGATTTGCCGATGGTGCGATGCCGATGGATCCGACCACGGCGGGCCCGAGGTCGGAGAGAATGTCTCCAAAAAGATTTGAGCCCACCACCACGTCAAACCAATCGGGATGACGCACGAAGTGAGCGGTGAGAATGTCGATGTGATATTGATCGGTGCGAATATCCGGATATTCGGCGGCCATCGCACGGAAGCAGTCATCCCAAAAGGGCATGGTGTGAATGATGCCGTTCGATTTTGTGGCGGACGTCAGATGCTTGTTGCGTTTGCGGGCCAATTCGAATGCGAAGCGCAACACGCGATTCACGCCGCGGCGGGTGAATACCGTTTGTTGAACGGCCATTTCATCTTCGGTGCCTTCATATAGGCGGCCGCCAATGTTGGAATATTCGCCCTCGTTGTTTTCGCGCACGATGGTGAAATCGATCTGGCCCGGTTTCCAATTTTTGAGTGGCGAATCGATGCCTTCGAAGAGTCGCACCGGACGAAGATTGACGTACTGGCGAAACGTGCGGCGGATCGGAATCAAAAGTCCCCAAAGCGAAACGTGATCGGGAACGGTAGGGTGGCCTACTGCGCCGAGAAAGATGGCGTCGAACGGCCGCAGTTGTTTAAGACCGTCATCAGGCATCATTTTTCCGGTCTGCACGTACGTTTCGCAGCTCCAGTCGAATTCGTGCCACTTCCAGCGGAAACCAAAACGCTGCCCCGCGGCTTCGAGCACGCGCATGCCTTCCGGCACCACCTCTTTGCCGATGCCGTCTCCGGCGATGACCGCAATGTTGAAGGTTTTCATTTCCTGTTTATCCCGCCGACGACGAAGACAACAGCGGCGTTAGTGCGGACATGTCCGGCGCAGCCTCCAGCGTTTTCACAAAAGCGATTATTTTGTCGGTCTTAGCTTGCGGCCACTCGGCAAATTCAGCGCACCCGCGGAATTTATCTGATGCTTCATCGAAACTCATGGGGTTGGCTGGACTGCCTTTGCCAAACGCGGCCTGCCCGGTAATGACCTTGCCATTTTTCAGAGTGATTTTAAGAATGGAGGTCATCTTGTCGAAACCGGCGCTCTCTGCCTGGGGATCGACGTAGAAATTAACTTTGCGGATCATTTCGCGTACATCCGGCTGCTGAACAACTTTGTCCGAAAATTGCCCCAAGCCCGCTTTGCGCTCCAGCAGTAGAATCGCGATGCAGAATTCCATGCTGAATTTTGCTTCGAGGCCGGTCTTGGGATTGTGATGAAGCAGCGTGGTGGTCATGTTGTGGTTAGCGCCGACGTCCACTTTCTCCACCTGATCTGCCTGAATATTGTTGACCGCGATCAATCGCGCGAGTTCGGTCATCGCCGGGTGCGTGAGCGAGCCTGAAGGATAAGGCTTCAACGAAACGCCGGGGTCGGCGAACGTCCAGGGCTGGCCCAGGCGATTCATGATCGCAGAAGGGTCGTACGAGCCGCCGGCTGCGTGAAAAAAACCTCGCTCCGCTTCGAGAATTTGCTCCGCAGCGGTCCACCCTAATCCTGCCATTTCAGCCGACACCAGCCCGCTCTCCGCTGCATGTCCGGCCTGATAAGGCTTGGTCATTGTGCCAAAGTTTTCGCGCAACCCTCCCGATTGGCTGGCAGCCAACCCAAAGGAATTGAGCGTTTTTTCCCGATCAAATCCAAGCAGTTTTGCGCAAGCCGCCGCGGAACCGAACGGCCCGCATGTGCCAGTGGTATGAAAACCATCCTGATAGTGTCGCGGCGAAATCGCTTCCGCGATTTTGCATTCCACTTCGGCGCCGAGTTGATAAGCCAACAACCACTCTTTTCCACTGACAGGCCGCTGCTCCGCGAGCGCAAAAATTGCGGGAAGCACCGGAACGGTGGGATGCAACAGCAATCCGTACACGCGATCTTTTGCTGCGGCGAGCTGAGTATCGTCGAAATCATCGGCGTGAATGGAAATGCCGTTCAGCAGCGCAGCGAAACGCGGCGACGTTTTCATTGCGGTACCAATCACAGTGGCGTTGCCATTCCCGCCGCACTGCTCGATATATTTTCGCGAAATCGGTCCGCTCTCGGCGCGCGAGCCAGCCAGGGCCAGCCCGAAGCCATCCAGAATGGATTTTTTGCCCAGCTCGATGACTTCGGCGGGAATATTTTCGTATTTGGTTTGCAGGACAAATTGTCCAACGTATTGCGTCAATCCCGGAGTCTTGGGAAAGTCGACTGCCGAAACAGCATGTGCGCCGCCCGCAACTTCGGTCCGAACTGCTTCGGAAGGGCTAGTAAGTAATGTAGCGCCCAACAGTCCCAAAGACGTTTTGCCAAATTCACGCCTTTGCATAATTCACCTGGAGGCAGCGCACGCTACGGCTGGACCTCGTAGACGCGCACTTCGGCGTCTTTGCCTGCGTGATGCGGCACGCCGAGATAATAGCGATTCCACTCCGGGACCAAGACGCCAGTTTTCGCGCGGAACCCGGTTGGAATTTTTGCCACGAGCTCGTAGTGGTCAGCATCTTTTTGCTGAAATACATCCAACGACCCGTCGCCCGCAAGGTAGATGCGCTTATGCTGCGCGTCATAAACCGCGTCGTCCACCAGGCCCACCGCCGGCAGCTCCGCGATAACCTTGCCATCATCAGAATTCATCACGATCAGTTTGCCTGGGTCTCGCGTAATGACGAACAAGCGATGGTTTGGTTCGTCAAAGGCCATCGCCACATTGGCTTTGTCGCCAGCCGGCAACGGCCAAGTAGCCGAGAGTTCAGACTTATTGCGGTCCATCACTCCAACGGCGCTCTTGCCGGTGATATTTATGAACATGCGCGGCCCGTTCTTTTCAAGCGTGATGGCCTCAACGTGATTGTTGGGGACTTTTATGTCGCGTAATTTTTTTTGATTATTGGTGTCGATGACGCTGATCAGCGAATAAGGAGTTTTGGCTTCGCGACCCCCATTTACCACATACAAATACGAAGTGGCCGGATCGTAAGCGATGGAGTCGGCGTCGATGGAAACTTTGATTTCACCCAGCGGTTTGAAATTATCGCTATCGTAAATCTTCACTGCTGACGCGTCGCCTTCCACCACGAATAATTTCTTGAGGTCCTTGCGAAACAAAATGGCGTGCGGCGCTTTGGCTTCCTCGATGGTGTGAACGCGCTTGTTGGCATTAGTATCCAGGACGTCCACTTTGTTGTTTTCTTCATCGGTCAACAATAGCCGGTTCCCACTCAGGTCAGGCGTCAAATGGTCGAAGTCGCCATCTTTCAAGCCAGGCAGCGGAATGGTGGCGACCTGCTTGAGCGGCTCTTTGCTCTGGGCAAAAGACAAAAGGGGCATCCACAGAGTTAGAGTGCATACGGCGAATACTTTGCGCTTGATCACGTTGTCTCCATTCGAATGTTGCAGCGTAACTATAATTGCGCGCGACAAAACCACGCGGATGCTACGACACACTCTGGGAGGCGTCAACGCCAGCATCCAGGCGAGGTACGCCTGGCACACGTTTCGACCCATATTTAGGCCATTTAAAAGGGCTTGCACCTACCCTCGGGCATGAGGCTAAACATAAATTAATCTTCCTTTAAGTTCGTAACAGCCCTGGTAGAGATTATGCTTTCTCGCGGCTGCATAACGCAGTTCCTCAATTGTGAAATGAAGTGGTTACAAAATTTTGCTAAATCGCGTCTTCGGGGGCGAAATGAAAAAATCGTTTTCAATTCTGTTGGCAGTGTTGTTTTTATTCGCGGCGAAAATCTCTGGGCAGGAGTCCGCGCCGCTCAAGTTGGTTCAAACCTATAAACTTCCTCCGGATGTAAAAGGAAACTTCGATCACTTCGCCATCGATCTAAGCGGCAACCGGTTGTTTGCCACGCCCGAAGAATACAAGGCGGTGCTGGTGTTCGACCTCAAGTCTGGAAAATTGATGCACAAAATAACCGGGATTGAGAAGCCACACGCGGTTCTTTACCGCCCGGATCTAAAGCGCCTGTACATCACGGATGGGGAAAGCGGCGATGTGAAAATCGTGGACAGCGACACCTACGCGATCGTGTCCAGCGTGAAACTTCTTGAGGATGCCGACTCCATCGGCTACGACCCCAAAACGAAATATCTGTATATCGACAACGGTGGCGGCGACGTGCATCAGACTTATTCCATGCTCAGCGTTGTCGACACTACCGCGGGTAAGAAAGTGACAGATATAAAAGTAGATGGCGACACTCTTGAAGCAATGGTGCTGGACCATGCCAGCCCGCGAATCTTTTTGAACAATAAAGCCAAAAGCCAAGTGGATGTGATTGATCGCGACAAGCGCACGCTTTTGACGAGTTGGCCGATTACCAAATCCAAAACCAATGTAGCCATGGCGTATGACGCAGCCAATCATCGCCTCTTCATCGGCTGCCGCGGAGGAGGCATTGTGGTGATTGATACCGACTCTGGAAAAGAAATCGCCGTATTGGAGATAACCAAAGGCGTGGACGATATGGTTTTCGATCCTGCCAGCAAGCGCTTGTATGCGTCCTGCGATGGCAACGCTGACGTCTACCAGCAGACCGACGCGAACACGTATAAGTCGCTGGGCAAGGTTCCCACCGGCTCCTTGGCGCGAACCGCTTTGCTGGTGCCCGAACTGCACCGCTACTTTGTGGCCGTGCCGCAAAAAGGAAGCAGCAGCGCGGAAATCAAGGTGTACGAAACCAACTAGTCTCAACGTATATGCATATTCGCGAAGCGCTCAGCTTAGTGTTGGGCGGGCTTCGCAGATTTTCTCGCAGTAAATCTTCAGCGAACCGCAGTTTAGCTTTCTTGATTCCTGTAAGAATGCCGGAGGCAAAAGTGAAAATCGCAAGAAGCATTGCGGCGAACGTTGTACTTACATTTTTTATTGCGCTAGGGGCGCAGGCTCAGACCCAGACGGCCCCCGTGATCGCCATCCGCGCCGGTCATCTGTTCGATAGCAAATCCGGCAAACTTCTCAATAATCAAGTCATCTTGGTGAACGAGGAAAAAATTATTGCCGTCGGCGCGGCCGATGCCGTGCAAATTCCCCCCGACGCGCAGATTATCGATCTGTCCAAAAATACCGTGCTGCCGGGATTGATTGACGGCCACACGCACATCTTCGGCTTTGGACTGGACGGCGTGCAGCCCGGAGCGCCGCCGTTTGCGAGCCCTATCAATGACACGCGGGAATACCGCACTCTGCTGGCGCTCGCCAATGCGCAGAAAGATTTGCGCGCCGGATTTACGACCCTTCGCGATCTGATGAGTCACGGTGGCGGCTATGCGGACGTGGACATCAAGAAAGCTATCAACCGCGGCTATTTCCCCGGGCCACGCTTGCAAGTTTCCACCATGGGCCTGGTGGCCACCGGCGAAGGCATTCTTGGCTCGCCGGAAGTGAATCTGCCGCGCAATTATCAAACCGTGGATGGGCCGTGGGCCGCGCGACAAGCGGTGCGCGAACAAATTCATTATGGAGCGGACTGGATCAAGTTTCATTCCACCTCCGATTACGAGTTTGAACCCAGCGGTTCGCTATTCAGCGAGCCAACTTTTACAAAGGAAGAAGTGGAAGCCATCGTTGACGAAGCGCATCGCCACGGAAAGAAAGCCGCGTGCCACGCGTTTGGCGGCGAAGGTTTGCGCAACTGTGTTGACGCCGGCGCAGACACCATTGAGCATGCCATCGAGCTGGATCAGGAGACGGCGGACTTAATGAAGAAGAAGGGCCTGTATCTTGAGCTGACTGCCTATCACTACTCGCTCAGTGAATACACCGCGCGCGACGCAATATCCACCGGAGGAAAATACAGTCTGGAAGCGCTGCGAGAAAAGAGCGGCCGGCTGGCCATTTCTCGGGGTTTGAAGATTTCTTTTGGAAGCGGAGTTGGACCTTTTCCCCACGGGTCGCAGGCGATGGAATTTACTTATCTGGTGAAGTACGGCATGTCACCTAGCCAGGCCATTCAAACGGCCACCACGGTGGCGGCAGAAATGATGGGCTGGCAAAATAAAATAGGCTCCATAGAAAAAGATAAGTTCGCGGACATCATCGCCGTTTCCGGGGACCCTCTTCAGGACATCACAGAACTTCAACGCGTTAAGTTCGTCATGAAGGGCGGAAAAGTAATTCGCGATGATACCAAGTAGAAGATACCCAAAAAACTAGCCCACCTTCCGCCTACAGTACGCCGGGCTATTCCAATTGCCACTGCTTTTTCGCTGAATTCATTGGATTTCCCCGCGATTTATTCATATTTCCTGGCTCTATTTTTCATCGAAAAGTTTGTCGCTTTGACACGGCTAAATATAAATTAATCTGCCGTTAAGGCATCCACTGTGCCGAAGGGTCTAGGCTCCGCCCAACTGGGGGTTGAGTCCTTGTCCATCAAAACTTCTTCCGTTACGTATTCGTCCGGCCGCCTTGCAGCGATTATTTTCATGCTGAGCATGTTTGTTTCTGCTGCAGCTCACGCGCAAGTTGCCGGCGGGACGCTCTCGGGCACCGTCTCCGACACAAATGGCGGAGGCGTGCCCAAAGCCAGCGTGGTGATCACCAACGTGGACACCGGTGTGAATCGAGAGGTCACTACAAACTCCGATGGTTTCTACACGCTGGTAAATCTTTTGCCGGGAACTTATCAACTCAAGGTCACCGCCACCGGATTCAATCCGGAAGAGACCACCGGTATCGTCATGACCGTCGGAGCGCAACAAACGGTGGATGTGACACTGCACGTGGGCACCGTTTCGAACCGCGTCGAAGTGACCGCCGAAACACCCGCCGTGCAACTCACCAGCTCTGACATTAGCGCGGTCGTCAATGCCACCACGGTGCGCGAATTGCCACTGAATGGCCGCAGCTGGACGGACTTGGCGGCGCTGCAACCGGGGGTTTCCACTATTGAAACACAGCCGTCGTTTGCTACTGGATCTGATCGCGGCAACCGTGGCTTCGGGCAACAACTGACCATCTCTGGGGCTCGCCCGCAGCAAAACAACTATCGTCTCGACGGCGTCAGCCTCAACGACTACGCCAACGGCGCACCCGGCAGCGTGCTGGGTGGAAATCTGGGCGTCGATGCTATCCAGGAATTTTCGGTATTGACGAGCAACTACTCCGCCGAATACGGCAAGACCTCCGGAGGAGTTGTGAATGCCATTACTCGCTCCGGTACGAACGAGTTTCACGGCAGCGTGTACGAATTTCTCCGCAATAGCACGCTCGATGCTAAAAACTATTTTGAATCGGCGGGCGCTCCAAAAGCGGCCTTCAAGCGCAACCAGTTCGGCGGCGCACTTGGCGGGCGCATCATCCCCAACCGCACCTTTTTCTTTGTGGACTACGAAGGCATCCGGCAATCGAAGGGAATTGCCAATGTGGACTTTGTGCCTTCGCCTGCAGCGCGCGCTACCGTAACAGATCCTGCAATCCTGAAATATTTACAGTTGTACCCGGTGCCTACGGCTGCCGAGTGCGCTACTGGTGGGCCGGTGTGCCAACACGTCTTCAACGGAAAACAAGTTGTAACTGAAAACTTTGTCACCACCCGAATTGATCACAGATTTTCAGATAAAGACAGTTTGTTTGGAACTTATCTGTACGATAAGACTCCCTATAATTCTCCGGATGGCTTTGGCAACGTTGGCCTCAACACCTTGTCCGCAAGACAAATCGTTGCAGTGGAAGAAACACATAGTTTCACTACTACTTTTGTGAACGCATTGCGTTTCGGTTACAACCATGAACGCGTCGATAATGACGCCAGCGTAACGGCTCTCAATCCGATTGCAAAAGACACCTCGCTAGGGGCCTTCGCCGGCAGGGATGCCTCGGTCGTCAACGTAACCGGTTTTTTGACCTCCATGCCAGGCGGGGTAGGCGGTTTACCTACCTATTTGTATCGCTGGAACTCGTTTCAAGCTTACGATGACGCCTTTTACACCATCGGAAAACATTCCATCAAGTTCGGCGGAGCCTTCGAGCGCATGCTTTTGCAAGTGACGGCCCTTACCGACGCTAACGGAATATGGTTCTTCAACACTCTGACGGATTTCCTTTCCAATTCTCCCAACAAGTTTCAGGGCGGCGTCGCGAGTTCGCTGACTCCGCGGAATATCAGCCAATCCATAATTGGAGGCTATGTTCAAGACGATTGGCGGTGGAAACCGAATCTGACCTTGAACCTGGGACTACGCTACGAAATGACCACGGTTCCCACCGAGGCCAACGGCAAGTTTGCAAATCTTCGCAATCTTTCCGATCCGCTCCCGGTTTGCGGCACCCTGGTGCAGGGCAGTTGTTCAGGCACCGGTCCACTTTTCTACAATCCAACTTTGCACAATTTTGAGCCGCGCTTCGGTTTTGCCTGGGACCCGCTACATAACGGCAAGCTCGCGGTGCGAGGCGGAGCAGGTCTCTTTGACGTTCTGCCTTTGCCTTACCAATTCATCCTGCTCACCACCCAGTCCGCTCCGTTTTTTCAATACACATCTCTGAAGGTGGGCTCCACTCCGCCCAATGAGCCGCCGCTCACTTTTCCATTTGTCGATCCGGCGCTCATCACCGCCAATAAATTGCGTTCGACCTATATCGAATCACATCCCAAACGCAACTATGTAGCTCAATGGAACCTGAATTTGCAGTACCAGCTCACTCCATCCTTGGCGGCCTTCGTGGCCTACGTGGGATCGCGCGGCGTTCACCAACCGTTCCGTGTGGATGAAGCTGACCTCGTGATACCGACCAAGACTTCGGCCGGATATCTGTGGCCCAAAGTTGACGTACTAGGGAACGTGTTCAGCGCCCAATGTAATCAGACGGATCCCAATGCCGCCGTGAGTGACGACCCTAACCTATGTGCGCCGCCAAATACTATTAACCCCGCTTTTGGATCCGTGCGCGGCATGTTTTATCAAGGACGTTCCTACTACAACGCTCTTGAACTGCAGTTGGCCAAGCGCTTGAGCCACGGCTTCCAGATGCAAGGCACCTATACGTGGGCCAAGAGTATCGACACCAGCTCCGCTACGGTCGCCGGCGATGCCTTTGGCAACTCTATTTCCAGCCTTGACTGGTTTGATATGAAGCTCACTCGGGGCTTATCGGATTTCAACGTCGGCCGCACTCTGGTGATCAATACTACCTGGGAGCTGCCAACCGCTAAATCTTTCACCGGCCCCGCCCAGTGGCTCATCAACGGGTGGGAGCTCGGAATGATTTTCACCGCGAGTGACGGCGTGCCTTTCACTCCGACGTGGGGAACCGGCGCTGATCCGGCAGGCACACTTAGCAGCGACGACTTTGCGTACCCGAACCGTCTCAAAGGGCCCGGCTGTGGCACCGCTGTTAATCCGGGCAATCCCACCAGCTACATAAAGACCCAGTGCTTCAGTGTTCCAGTGGCGCCCAATCAAGCGTTCTTCGATGCCAATTGCGACCCGGCTCCTCCCACTTTTGGCGGTCCGTTGCCTCCGGGAGATCTGCGCTGCTTCAACCTGCGCGGAAACTCCGGCCGCAACGTTCTCGTTGGCCCGGGCGTGACCAGCCTGGATTTCTCTATTTTCAAGAACAACAAGATCAGGCGCATCTCGGAAAATTTCAACGTGCAGTTCCGCGTCGAGATGTTCAACATTATGAATCATCCCAATTTTGCGCCTCCGGGGCCGGGCGATACCAACACGGACATTTTTGATCCTACCGGCGCTTCGGGCGCTCCTCCCGCAGGCACCGCAGGAGCGCTGGTGCGCACCACCGTTTCGGAGCGGCAGATTCAATTTGCGGTCAAGGTTATTTTTTAACCAACGTCAAATTTTCCATGGCTAACTTCACAAAACGGGCGCTGCTCGCATACTCTTTCATTGGTCATCGAGCAGGCCTTTGGGCCGCTGCACTCTGAGCCGCACTATCAGGATCTACTTCGCCGAATGGGGCACACCATGGCAGGCCTGAAGTCTGAATAACGGTTACGAAGCGGTGCGAATTATTTTGTTTGCACGAAGCTCTGCCAAGCCAGATCGCCTTTCAACAGCGTCGCAATACCCTCGGCCGACAGCGGCCTCGAAAAGTAAAACCCTTGCCCGTATGCACAATTAAACTTTTTCAATACTTCAAACTGTTCTAACGTCTCAACTCCTTCAGCCACCACATCCAGCCGAAGATTTTTTGCCATCGGCAGAATAGTCCGCGCGATTTCCATCCCGTCCCCGTCGTCATCCATGCTGCTGATAAACGAGCGGTCGATTTTCAACGTGTCCAGGGGGAAACGATGCAGATAACTGAGGGAGGAATACCCTGTTCCGAAATCGTCTATAGCCAGGCGTACTCCCAGCGATTTGATCTCCTGCAACATCTCCACCGCCCCAGAAGGATCTTTCATCACCGTGCTTTCGGTGATTTCCAGTTTTAAAGCGTCCGGCGGAAGTTTTATTTCACGCAATAAGTCTGCGATGTCCGCGACCAGGTTGGGCTGCAGAAATTGTTTCGCGGAGAGATTCACGCTGATGATCAGATTGCGATTGGCAGGGGAAGCCGCGCGCCATTCGCTAATTTGCCGGCACGCCTCGCTCAAATTCCACCAACCGACTTCGCGAATAAGGCCGGTTTCTTCTACTACACCGATGAATTCAACGGGCCCGAGCAGCCCGCGTGTAGGATGCTGCCACCGCAGCAAAGCTTCAAATCCCGCAATTTCTCCGGAAGCGAGATTCACAATCGGCTGATAAAAATTGCGAAATTCTCCGCGTTCCAAGGCATGACGCAGGTCGGTCTCCAGTTGCAAACGAGCCATGACATTGGCGCGCATTTTCGCGTCGAACACTTCATACCGGCCCTTCCCAAGGGACTTCGCGTGATACATGGCGGTGTCCGCGTCGCGCAACATCTCGTCTGGCCCTTCGTACACCGGATTGCTCTGCGCAATGCCGATGCTCACCGAGGTGTATACCTCTTTACCCGCAAGTAGAAACGGAGGTTTGAGCGCTTTCATCAGGCGGTCCGCGGCAATCTTCGCATCATTCGGATCTTTCAGGTCGTCGAGCAGCACGGTGAATTCATCTCCGCCCAGACGCGCTACCGTGTAGGTGTCCCTCAACCGCGCCAGCGTATCGGTGGCGCGCAAACACTTCTCCAGTCGCTCTGCCACTCCTACGAGCAACTGATCGCCGACCAAGTGACCCATGCTGTCGTTGATCATCTTGAAGCCGTCGAGGTCCATGAACACCACGGCGAAGCAATGGTTTTTGCGGCGCTTGGAATATTTGATAAGCCGGTTCAGCCGATCGATAAATAAGAGCCGGTTGGGTAATCCCGTGAGCGGATCGGACACCTTCGCTTGGGTAATGTCGGTTTGCGAACCGGCCATGCGCAACGGTCTTCCGGACTGATCACGAATCGCGATGCCACGGCTGAGCATCCAGCGAAAAGTTCCGTCGTGATGCAGCATGCGGTGCTCGCTCTCAAAATGCGGTGTAGCTCCATTTTGATGCGCCGTGATTTCGTTTTTCACTCGGGCGCGGTCGGCATCGTGGATTCGGTCAAACCACTCTTCCGGTTTGTTGCTGATTTCGTTCTCCTGAAAACCCAGCATGGATTTCCAGCGAGCCGAAAAGTGCACTTCGTTCTCGGGAATGTTCCAATCCCACAAGCCATCATTGGAGCCGAGAGCTGCCAGGGCATAGCGCTCTTCACTCTCCTTCAGCGCTTCCTGAGCGCGCTTGTGCGCCAACTGCGTGCTGATTCGCGCAACAGCTACCGGGAAGTCGATGGGCTTGGTGAGGTAATCGTTGGCGCCCAGATCCAAAGCGGTGATGATGTCTTCGCTCTGATTTTTCGCGGTGACCATAATTACCGGCAGCTCCGCAGCGGAGTACACTTTTCGCAAAATGCGAAGCGCGTCGAGACCGCTGATTTCCGGCATCTCGATATCCAGCAACACTAAATCGATTCCGTCCTGTTTGATGCTCTCCACCAAATCGTGAGCGCCATTGGCCACCAGCACGTCGTAGCCCTTGCGCGCCAATCTGCGCGCGAGCATGTCGCGGTTCATCTCGTTGTCGTCGACGATCAGCAGGCGGTTCGTGTGTGGTTTCATGATAGTTTCTTCGCCAACAGGAAATTTTCGATCTTTTCACTCAAGCGCGTGAACTCGATGGGTTTGGTGTCGTAATCATCGCAGCCGGCTTCAAAGGCCTTCTCACGATCCGTCACCATGGCGTGCGCGGTCAGCGCAATGATGGGAATGTGTTTCGTGGACGCGTTGCTTTTCAGCAGGCGGGTAACTTCCCAGCCATTCATCATCGGCAAACTAATATCCATCAATATCAGGTCGGGCGATTTAGAACACGCCAGCAAGTGGCCTTGCTCCCCATCGTGTGCGGCAATCACCGTGTACCCCTTGCGTTGTAAACGCCTGGATAGCATGTCGCGATTCATTTCATTGTCTTCGACCAACAAGATCGTCGGCATGATGAACATCTCCTGTCGATTTCAATTCTGTTTGACGCTTGGATTTCCTGGCGCCTGATAAAGATGGCGTTGAATGTGGACGGTCGTCACTCGGCGAGCGAGCCATGCGGTATTTTTCAACCAGCACTGCAAGACGGTCACGATCGACGGGTTTCACAAGATAACTGGCGGCTCCCAGATCTAGTCCCATGGGCTCGTTGTCGACGATGGTCACGATAATGACGGGGATTTCCGCCAGAGTCGGATCGCTCTTCAGTTTCTTCAACACCGACCAGCCGTCGAAGTCCGGCATAACCACATCTAAAGTGATCACCAGGGGTTTCTCTTGCTTGGCAAGTCGCAGCCCTTCCTCTCCATTGGAGGCGACCAGCACACGAAATCCCGATTTGCTGAGAAAGCGCGACATCAAATCGCGTACTGATGCGTCATCGTCGATAACCAGAACCGTGTCTTGATAAATCTTCGAGCCTGCCGGCGAAGTTTCCCCATCATTCGCCAAGGCCGGACGCACGAGTTTCGTACTATCCAGGACCACCTGCGTGGGCAATTTCACGGTGAAAATGGAACCCTTGCCGGTTTCGCTTTGCACTGAGATGTGTCCCCTCATCAGCTGTACGAAGCGATGGGTAATCGCCAGTCCAAGCCCAGTGCCGCCATACTTTCTGGCGATAGAGGCGTCTGCTTGCGAAAATTCAAAGAACAAATTCTGTTGCTGCTTCTCGGAGATTCCGATTCCGGTATCGCTTACGCGGAACTGGATGTTGCCGTCGCGGTCGTTCTGATCGACATCCAGCGCGATGGTGCCGTGGTCGGTGAATTTACAGGCGTTGCTCATTAAGTTAAACAGGATCTGCCGGACTTTGGTGATATCCGCCCGCATGGTAGCGACGTTTTCCGATACGCGGATCTTGATCTCATTACTGTTCTTGGCGGCAGCCGGCTGCAAGGTCGTGGCGATTTCGTCGATGAGCGGCAATACGTCGAAATCCTCGAGATGCAGCCCCATCTTCCCGGCTTCAATTTTCGAAAGGTCCAGAACGTCATTGATGAGTGACAATAAGTGTTTGCCGGCTGATTGAATCTTTCGCAGATCTTCCACGTTCTCCGAGCGCCCAGATTCCCGCGCCTCTTCGTCCAGCATTTCGCTGTATCCGATGATGGCATTCAGCGGCGTGCGCAATTCGTGGCTCATGTTTGCGAGAAACGTGCTCTTCGCGCGACTGGCTTCCTCGGCGGTGTGTTTCGCGGTCAGCAACTCTTCCTGCGTTTGTCTGCGGTGCAGAATTTCTTTTTCCAGTTCCAACGTCCTGGTTTTCAATTCGTCGTTCGCGGAGCGCAGCGCTCCATCCCTATGCTGAATTTCCGACAGCATGGTGTTGAATCCGTCGATCAGCCTGCCAATTTCATCGCCGTAAGACTTCGTGGCGCGTACCGAATAATTCTTGTTAGCGGATACCTCTCTCATCGAATCTTCCAGGTGCAGAATTGGCCGGGAAATCAGTCTTTGTAATTTCGAGGAAACGAACAGTGCGAAGCTGCCGGAGATCAGCACAAAAATACAAAGAATTCCACCGTACCGTTTGGCACGCACACTCCATTGCCGCATGTCCGATTGCAAGAACAGCGTTCCAAGGTGTTCCCCGTTCAGAGTGACGTCGTGAAACACTTGCAGGTATCCGCCGTAAAATCGATAACCCTGTTCTTGCGACAGCGGAGGAAGCACTTTTGGGAAGATGTCGTTGGCGCGCGAATAATGCGCGAATTCCTTACCGTCCACGCCGTACAGCACCGCGGCCACGATGTCTTCTTTGGCGGTGAGCGCCGTAAGCGTAGCCGTTGCGGCCGGCACGTCTTTGAATTCCATGGCGCCTGCGCTGTTATAACCAATGATCTCCGCTTGTGTGCGCAGGTCCTGAATGAGCAAGTGCCGAAAGGCCACTAAGTCGTAAATGAGGAAACTCAATGAGGAAAGAACCAGCGCGGCGCTGCTGGTGAGCATGGTGATGAGCGTTAATTTACGCTTGATGGAGAGATCGTGAAAATTCATCCGGGCTTCCTTGCCAAAGCACCGGTTGGCGAGATGATTCTTGCCAGCGTCAATAGCCTGGAACTTATATTCAAATTACCGTCGTGCGCCGCATCGACATTTACTTCAAATCGCACGCGGTTGTCTTCCAACATCAGGCGGATCATGCCGCCGCGTTCGGCAAAGCCTGGCGCTTCACCGACGGTCAGGATAGGAAGCCCCTTAACAGCCTCAACGATTTCCTCGAAGTGCATTTTCTCGGAGGAACTCACGAACAGAATCCTGCACTCCTTAAAATCTTTAAGATCCTTCAGTTCTTTGCTCCACTTAAATCGCCGGATCACAAAACCACGCGCCCCGATTTTCTTGCCTTCCACAACGTGATTGATGATGTCGCCGAATGGATCCGTTCCCAGCACTCCGATCACAATGGGAGAGTCCGGCTCCGCAAATGCCGTGGAGGGCCACTCCACGAATTTCGCGAAGTTGTAAATGAAACCCGCTTTGATGAGGTATTCCGACGAATCGGAAGCATCGCCGGCTTGTGCGCCAGCTGATACCGTCCAATTCAACGTCATGCTGAAGACGGCGATCAGGATTGCCAGTCGCCTCAACATGCCGTTCGCGGGCCGCGGATGTTCAAAATGCTTCACAGGTCACTTTCCAATTACTTGAAGTTTACAGTAACGCTGCCGTAGATGGCCCGGTTTACGATCGTGGGAGCGGTGTTGATGAAATCCGGAATAAATTCCAGGTGCTGATGATTGAGCAGGTCCTGCCCCGTGATGGAAAACTGCACTCGCGGCACTGGGCGCCATCCGACATGCGCATCCAACGAGTAGTACGACGGTATATTCAAGGCCGGAAGGTGATCGACAAATCGCAGAGTGTTGTCGAGATCGAAATGCTTTGGCAAGTCCAGCGACGAGCGCACGTACCACTGATGACGCGGATTTGATCCGTTAGGAAGATCGGCCGTCGGGTCCAGGCTGTTGGAGTTCTTCACTATATCCATTTGCAGATAGCTGTAGGAACCCACCAGCCTCCATTTCTGAGTGACTTTCCAATCGGCAATGAGCTCCGCGCCGTACGTTCCGCCGCCCATTTTGTTGCTGGCCACGAACGGAACAACGATGTCCGTGGGCACCGGATTCCCTTCCAGGAATGGTGCGCCGGGCTCTGCGGTCCGCAGATTGGAATAGCTGTTGTAGAAGGTGGCGATATCGGTCGACAACGTATTGGTTACCTGGACGCGATAGCCCAATTCATAGGCCAGCAGATCTTCCGATTGGAAGTTGTGGCTCCCATAAACCGTTATCAGCGCTGGGAACGGCGTAGGATTCTGCGGTATTCCAGGCGGCACCACCGAATTCGTCAATCGCAGTCCTTCTTCAGTCAGCGCCGGTGTCCGAACCGCGCGAGAAACAGCGGTCCAGATCGACTGGTTCGGGGTCATGGTCCAGAGCAGTCTGACGTTCGGCTCGAATTCGAAACCGGTGAAGGCGTTATGTTCGAATTTCGAACCGACCGTCAAACGCAGAGAATGCACTAGACTGATTTCGTCCTGCAGGAAAGCGCTGAATTGATTCAAAGTTAGCTGGTTAGGTTGCAGCGAAACGGAAAAACTGGGGTCGTTGCGATCGATAATGGACCGGTACCCCAGGCCCCAAACCATTTGTTGTGAATCGCCAACGTGGAAGCCGTCCTGGAAGTCCACGTCGAAAAGATTCTGATGATCTACGAATAACGAATTGTCCGATAGCGTGGTGTTGTCGTAGTACATCTGCAACGACATCGACGACCCTTCGGAAGAATGGTTCCAGCGGCCCAAAATGTTTCCGCCGCTGTATGCTCCGCTATTCGGAAAGGTGCTGGAAAAGGGCGCAGCGAAAGAAGGAACCGTTAAAGTTTCGTTGTATCCGCTGTGGTAAATATCCCCTTGCAAGGTGAAAGAGTTCGAGCCCGCCGGAGTGTAGTCCGCGCGAAACCCGCCACGCTGAGCCTCCCATCCGTCATTCGCCGTACCACCGGTGGCATATTGAGAGGGAGCCCAATCGAAATACTTGCCGTAGATGCGGTAGGAAGTATCGTTGCCGATTTTGTCGCCATAGCGGCCTGCGACTGAACCCCGCTCTTCGTTGCCGCCGCCTGCGGTCACGACACCGGATTGCGTAGCTTTTGCTTTCTTGGTGATGATGTTAATTACGCCGTTGACGGCATTCGCGCCCCACAAAGTTGCTCCGGGACCACGAATGACTTCGATCCGGTCGATATCCTCGAGCATCACGTCTTGAACGTTCCAATAAACTCCCGAGAAGAGCGGCGTGTATACGCTTCGGCCGTCGATCAGAACGAGCAGCTTGTTGTCAAAGCGTCCATTGAAGCCGCGCGAACCGATGGCCCATTTGTTTTCGTCAATGCGCGCCACTTCCAGACCTGGGACCAGTCGCAGCGCCTCGGGAATACTCGTGGCGCCCGAGCGTCGCAAGTCCTCCTGCGTGATGACGAAAATTGCGGCAGCGGCGTCCGCGACCTTCTGCGTCCGTTTGGAGACGGAGGTCACCTGAATGTTCATCAGGTCTTCCATGCTCAGAGCGGTGACGTCCGGCACGCTCTGCTGGCTCTGCGCAACGCCGTTCGCTGCGAGAAATACGGTCATGAAACTCGCAAGCATGGTTCGCCCGACGAACCGTGCGGCGGCTAAAGTGGGTGGGTGTTTCGGAAACATGGTTATATCCCCTTCTCTGAAGTCTTGAGCAGCGTTCTTGTTTGATCCCCAAACTGGATATTCATTGCTTTTCCTGGCCCTTAGTCTCGTTCACACTGCATTTCAATCCTTGGCCCGCTGCTTAACTGAATGCTTCTCAAACACACCTTTACTGCAGCGGCTTTTTTCCACTTACCGTGAATACTGTTGAATACGTCAGCGTGTCCGGCCGCCGTAGATATTCGAGAAATCTTTTTGCGTGTTCACTGGCTGCCGTCTCGCTGCCCAACACCTTTTTCAGTTGCGGCGCCGCGATCTCCAACTTGAGTTCCCACTGCTTCAGGATTTCCGGCCCAACTACTCCTGCTATCAGGTGGTAACTTTCCACCTGGACATCGATGTGTTCTAGCCCCGCTCTTTGCGCAAACGAAAAAAGTTTTCTTCCCACGAAGGGATCAAATCCGGTGGCGGCCAGCGCGGTAACGACTTTCTCGCTGGTCCGTTGCATCTCCGCATCTTCGGGGTAGTGCCACAAAAGCTGACCGTCCAGGTCTTGCAAAAGTAGCGTCCCGCCAGGTCGGCAAACTCTCACCATCTCGCGTACGGCCTGTTCTTTGTTCCTCAGGTATTCGAGCAACATCCGCGAATACACCAGGTCGAAGCGATTCGAGGGGAATTCCATAGCGTGCGAGTCCCCGCGCACAAAATTCATTGATTCGACCCCGCGATGCCGCTGTCGCGCCTCCCGTATACGGTCCTCGCTGATGTCCACGCCCGTCGCTTGTATCGACTTATCGAGCGCGACTACTTCGCGCAAAATCACTCCCGGCCCGCAACCCACAGAAAGAACTTCCGCGCCGGCGCCAACGCGATGCGCCAGGTATTTTTGCACCCACCCATGGGCGTCCACTTTTGCCTCAAGGCGCACGGCCTCGCGCGGATCTTCCATGATGTATTCGAATGCGGACACGCCTTTACTCATTACCGTTCCTGCCCAATTAGAGTTTCCTGCGGCTCTTGCTGCCTCTCGAGACGCGCTAATATCCGTGAATAAAAACCGTCAACATGTTTGTAAAAGCCCGGGTGCCCATCCTTGAGCCATATTCCCTGGCAGTAATGCCGGACAAACTCGCCTCCCAGTTTCACCAGGGCGTGCGTTGCCATTTCGTCGGCGATCACCGGGATCTCATCCAGTTCGAAATCTTTATAAGCGGCGGAAGAGGCAGTCAGGAGCGCGGATGCCACGTCGGTGACTTCCGACTCCGGAAGTGTGGGCAGTAGCAGCAGGTCGCAGCGATTCTCGAGGTAACTGAAATTGATGCCCAACGGCCCGCGATACGCGATGGCGGCGCCGACTGGTTCTTCTTTGTGCGCGCGATAGGCTAGCCAAACGTGCCGTGAACGCCGCAATCCGACGCTGCGATACAATTCCGCAACCGTTTCAAACTGTGTGTCTTGTTCTAATTCCTCAGCGACGACATAAATTCTGCCCCGCGCCTGCGAAGCAATTTCGAGTAATGCGCTCTTATGCGGCGCGCTGTATGGCACCACGCGAATTCGTTTCGCCGTCGGCAACACCAATGTTCGCGGTAGTCCGAAGTAAGCGTGCCGCTGCACTGACGACAGGGACTCCCCGATCGTCTTTACCATCGAGCCGAATACGCGTGCCGGGAAGCGATTCTCAGGACGGAACCAGTTCTGCGCCGACACGTCGCAATCTTTGCGGATTCTGGCCGCCGCGGCTGCCAACAACACGGCGCGAGATGCATACGGGTTGTTGTCGGAGACCAGGTGCTGGGACATCCAACCGTTCTGTGAGGCTCTCCAGACGGCTAAAGAGGCGAGTCCGCGTTTTTTATCGCCGGCGGTCAGCACATATAAAAGTGAATCGCCGACTTTTAACATCCGCCGCCAGTTCTCACGCACTTGCGCAAGATGAGGGAAAAGCCGTGCCGCTTTATCCGGATACAGAAACCCAGTGCGCTCATAAAGTGCGAATATTTCCGGGACCGATAGCGCGTTCACCTCCACGCCATAGCGGTCATAAACGTCCGCCAGTTGCGGAAGGCTGTCGACCATTTGTTGGTCTAACTGGTCTAGTGGCATTTCTCTCCGTGGCCGACTAAGGCCACCTGGTTAGCACTGCGCATAAGCGCACTGGCGTAACTCCACCGAAGGGCAGAGTTAGGTGTAGTTAGGTGTATCTAGTACTATCAGTACCGTTTTAGGTGGCAGAGAAGTGTTTCAGAATGGGACCTTAGTACTGATTTGACCCCCCAACACGGCTAGACTATTAACGCCTTGTATACATTTGTTCCGCCGTATCCCGCTGGAACAGTGGGTTTTGCCGATGGTTGGGATTTTGAACGTTAATGAAACTTATACTTTTTGGAATTTTCTCTATCCACCTCAAGTGAGTTCTGAAATTGCGGGCCGATGTATCTCCCGCATTTTCCGATGGATCCAAGTAAACTGGCGGGCTGATGGCATCGCTTTTATGAAGGCGAGAGCCAGGACAAATGAGGAGGCGCACATGATTGCAGAGTGGCGTGGAAAATGGGCGTTGATTACCGGGGCCAGTGCGGGAATCGGCGTAGCACTCGCTAAGGAATTGGCCGCCGGTGGCGCGAATCTGGTGCTGACCGCGCGGCGGCAAGAACGTCTTGAAGAACTAGCGAGAAACCTCACCGCAAAACACAAAATTAAAACTTCTGTATTTGCAGCGGATCTGGCGGAGATGACCGCGCCGGAAAAGATTTTTGCCTTCACGCGCGCACAAGGAATTTCCATTGAACTGCTCCTGAACAACGCCGGTTTCGGCGCGTACGGCGAGCTGCCTTCCGTTGAAGTTAGCCGCTTGATGGACATGGTGCAGGTCAATTGCGCGGCGGTGGCGCATTTGACGCGACTGTATCTGCCAGAGATGGTAGAGCGGCGCAGCGGCGATATTCTGATTCTAGCTTCCACTGCGGCGTTCCAGGCCGTCCCATACATTTCAACTTATGCGGCGACCAAGGCATTCGACTTGCTCTTCGCGGAAGGCCTTGCGGAAGAAATGAAGCCTTACGGCATTCGCGTTTGCGCCCTTTGCCCAGGATCGACAGAGTCGGAATTTCATGTGGTGGCAGGCCAGGAAAAATTCATGCGTAAAGCTGAAACGGCCGAGAAAGTAGCACGCACCGGACTGAAGGCCTTGGCGGCCGGCAAAAGTTACGTGATCTCTGGGCTGGGAAATTACCTTGGCGCGCAAGGCGAACGCCTGGTGCCGCGCAGAATGGTCACACGCATTGCCGCAGGCATGTTCAAACCACCCGAACGCTAAACAGCGCGAGCGCTAGAAATAGCCACAGCAACCTGAACTTCCTCCTCTAGAAACGAGAACGCCTTTCCGACAGCAACTTGCGCTGCCAGAAAGGCGTCCGCCGTCTTCAAGGAGAGAAGAGGTTAAATAAATTGGTTAGCTGCCCGGCGGCGGGACTGCACCGGCGCCGCCGTGACGTCCATGTCCAGGTCCGCCGGCTTGCACGGTGTAGTCTGCCGGCACAGTAAATAATGTCGCGGCGGGCTCGGTCTTCTGAATGTTTGTCAGAGAGAACGTGGTGGTGCCGAAACGCGGATCCGTTCGCGAACTCTGTACCACCGTTTGGAGATCTGGCGAATACCAGCGTTCCGATACGATTTGTATAGGGGCGCTATTGCCGATTTCTCCCGCCGCGATCGTGCGTGTGGTGCGAGTGCCTTCGGCATTCACGCCGTTCACTACTTGCGTTCCGAGAGGCTCGACCTTCAACGCGCCAGAGGCCTCTTCCTGCTGCTGGCGAGCCTGCATTTTCTGCTGAAAGGCTTGCGCTTTAGCGGTATTCCCGGCGGTTCCGCCCGCCGGCGGGGTCATCTTGTAGGCAACTTTTTTATCGGGATTCAGCATGTAGTGCACGCCGGCGAGATCGAATATTGCCACCATTTTATGTGTGCCGCCACTGGCCGCTAACGGGCCCACGCCGGTAAAAGTCGCTTCCCGGCGCAAGCGCCCCTGGCTATCGCGATAGATAGCGCCCTGGACGGTGCGATTGATGGTCGTCTTTCCATCCTGCAAGGTTTGATTTGTAGTTGACGTGGAGGTCGCCGAAAATGGAGCGCCTGTTACGACTTTCCCAGGGTGCATTCCCTCGAAGCCCATCCATTCCATCGGACCGCCAAATGGTCCGTGATGACCGCCTCCAGGCCCTTGCGCAATCGCTGTTCCTACACCCACAACTAAAGCGCCACCCAAAACCAAGTGCATCAAACCAATTCGCTTCATGCAGCTCTCCTCTTCTCTCCTGACGCAGTGACTCATCACCGCGGAAACTTTTTATTCACGCAAGCGAATCGCTTGCGCAGAGCCGTCGAGGCCCACCAGTAAATCCACTTGAATCCAGTCGCTGGCCTCGTCTTCATTCACTGGCAAACCGAACGCCGCAAGCGAGGCTCTTTCCATTCCGACTCGCACGATGGCGCCGTCTTCTACTTCCTGCAAAGAACCTCCGGGTAATTGGGTGAAATCATTAACCCAATTGCCTTCATTTCCTTCGTTGCCGGCCATCAGTATCTCGGAATCATCAGTGACCGCAGTAGCGTTAGTCGCCGACGAACCTGTCAGAGAGACCGTATTGTGAACCGCAGCCGGCGTGCCAGCGATGTTTCCGCCTGTCGAACCTTGGCGCCATTTATGCCAGTCCCACACCCCGAGCGTGCATACAATCACCGCAGCCGCTGCCAGCCCCCAGCTCGCAAGCTGCAAAAATCTGCGCTCTTGTCTGGGTTGATGCTTGAGCCGAAACTGTTGCAATACCCTTGCTTCCACGCGAACTGGCACGCGCATTATCCGGCTGCTCTCCGCCAACGCAGCTAACTCCGCCTGGGCCGCGGTCCATGACGCTCCCAGCGCCGCGCACCGCCCGCAAACTCGTGCGTGTTGCAGGGCGTGTTCGCGGCCTTCTTCGCTCATCGATCCGTCGCGTTGCGAATCCAAACCCAGAATTTCAAATTCTTCGCAGTTCATATCAGCTTTTCCATTTCTCATCGTGCTACCGAGCTCCAGCGCCGCGGCGCGTCGCGAAGCATTTCCAGCTTGGCGAGCAGCAGCGCGCGCCCGCGATGCAAACGCGAACGAATCGTGCCGATGGGACAATCGAGCACGCGCGCGGCCTGGTCATAACTCATTTCTTCCAACTCGCACAAAACCACCGTCTCGCGAAATTCGATGGGAAGTTCCATCACTGCGGCTCTCACCTTTTCCAGCCGCTCGCGCTGTTCCGCCCACATCGCAGGCGTGAAAGAGTCCCGTAGCGTCAATCCGCCGCCGCTGCCGTCTTCCTGGCGCTCCACCAGAGAAATCTCCCGCGGCAAGCGCTCGTTGTACTTCATGATTTTGTTGCGCGCGATTCCAAAAAGAAACGCGGGCAGAGTGCCTCGTTCAGCGTCGTATTTGCCCGGCTCGCGAACCAGCGTCATAAAAACGTCCTGAACAATTTCTTCCGCTCCCCAGGAGCTGCCGGTCATGCGAAACGCAAAGCGGTACAGAACGTCCGCATGTCGGCGATATAGAACGGTAAATGCATCTTCGTCGCCCTTGGCGGAGCGTCTGAGGAGCTCTTCGTCCTGATCGTTCTGTCGAATTTTCATCGGGTCGGATCAGGCATTATGCGTTTCATATAGCATTTCCCAGGCCAGGCCTAAAAAGTTCCCCGGCTCTTCGGGCCGAGAGAAAACTGCATTTCGCGTGGAACGGTAAGTTGTGCGGTAGCAGGGTGTTAGACGGACTCGCGCAGATTTGGGTTTCTTGAGTGGCTTGATCGACCTGAATCGTGCCATGGGGTGCAGCCGCGATTCACTTCGAAATGGCTTGGTCAAGCAGTTCAATCACGTGTAAAACCTGTTGATTCGTGTGATGCATTTCAGCCCCTGCGCGCATCTGCAGTAGGCAGCCGGGATTAGATGTGGCAATGACCTGGGCCCTCGTAGCGGAGGCACAACGCATTTTTTCCGCAAGCAACTCGAGGGATGCTTCCGTCTGTGTAACGTTGTAGACGCCCGCCGACCCACAGCAAAGATCGGAGTGCGGCAATTCCACCAGATCAAGCTCAGGAATAGCACGCAGCAATTTTCGCGGAGCTTCCCGCACTTTTTGTCCGTGAAGCAAATGGCAGGAATCCTGATACGTGACGCGCAGCGGCAGCGCCTTGACGGGCGCGGATAATCCTAGAGAGGCAAGGAACTCAGTCACATCGCGCGTTTTCTTTGCAAACGCTGCAGCTTGCGCGTATTCAGCTTCATCCGGAGTGAACAGATGCTCGTATTCTCTCAGCGTGGAACCACACCCCGCCGCATTCGTCACAACGGCATCTATATCATCCAACACGAACGCGCTGAGGTTCTTGTGCGCCAGCTCGCGAGCTACATCGCGAATACCAGCATGGGCCGCAAGCGCGCCGCAGCATAGCTGCCCGTCGGGGATCACAACATCACAACCGTTCGCGGTTAACACGCGGATTGTTGCGGCGTTAAGCTCGGCAAAAGTTACGTTGGCCACACAGCCCGCAAAAAAGGCCACCCGCGCGCGCCTTTCGCCTCTGGCGAAAAATGTTTTACCCAGCCAATCGTAGAAGAAATTACTGTCAACGCGCGGCAGCAGTCGTTCACGTTTATTCACACCAAGAAGTTTCAGAATGCCGATGGACCGCGCCAGCGATTGTAGTCCGGAGCGCTGGTAGAAACGCAGCAAGCGCGCCACGGACGCGATGCGCTTTGGATAAGGCAGCAACCGTCGATAGACCACGTCGCGAGCAATGCGCGATAACAGCGGACGCCGGTAATCACGCTCAATCCGCGCTCGAGCGTACTCCACCAGCTTTCCATATTCGACCCCGGAGGGACACGCCGTCTCGCACGCGCGACAATCGAGGCACTTATCGATGTGATCGACGAACGAATCCGTCACCGGAACATTCCCTTGTTCCACGTGAATCATTTGATGAATTCGCCCACGCGGCGAATCGGCTTCCAGATTCCAAAGCCGGTACGTGGGGCAGGCATTCAGACAAAGCCCGCAATGAATGCAGCGCGCGTAATCTTCGTAAACAGGAATTAAGCCAGGTATGGGACTCAGTGCCATGAAGTGTCGATAATTTGTCTATCATAAGCCCGCCTTGACTAGTGGCACAGCCAAAACGCGAACGGCGGTGCGAAGTCATTGATGCGAAGTCATTGAATGGTTAGCGACTGAGTGATACTGTCCCGCGTGTAATTCGCCACGTATTCCGCAGGAGATATTGTGGGAAATTGGGTCAGCTGGATTCTCATTATCGGGGGCCTGGTGTGCGTGACCATCGAATTGGGGCTCGGCGCGGCCACCGGCCTTGATTTAGCGTTGGTGGGAGCGTCTCTCACGATTGGTGGTGTGATCGGCTTGAGCTTGCGCTCACCCATCGCGGGACTTTTGGCGGGCGGAGGATTGTCGCTGGTTTACCTCGCGGTATTTCGGCGCTGGTTGAAAGCCAGGCTCACAATTAAAAATCAACTGACAAATGCGGACGCGGTGATAGGGAAGACCGGCGTGGTGACAAAAAAAATCGCCAGCCGAAGCGCCGGAATGGTGAAGTTGGGAGACGAAATCTGGCGGGCCGAATTATCCACCGCTGATGATAGCGTCCGCGAACCCGGCGCGACGGTGAGAGTGGAAGCAGTGGAGGGCGTAACTCTGAAAGTGAGGTAAAAAATGGACGCAGCGATGAGCGGAGCGCTATTCACGGCATTTCTTCTGGTGTTCTTGATTTTTGGCTTGGTCACGCTAGCGAAAGGCGCACGCACCGTCAGACAATATGAGAAAGGTTTGATTATTCGTCTGGGGAAATATCATGGCATGGCCCCGTCGGGGCTCACCTTCATCATTCCTTTCGTTGATGACATCGTGTGTGTGGACATGCGCGAGCAGGTGATTAGTGTGCCGCCGCAAAAATTAATCACTAAAGACAATGTGACCGTGGAAGTAGACGCAGTGGTTTATTACAAAGTTGTCGACCCCGCGAAATCGCAATTCGAAGTGCAGGATTTTGGCTATGCGTGCACCACCTTGGCGCAGACCAATCTCCGCAACCTGATTGGGGACCGCACGCTGGACGAAACGTTGGTGGCGCGGGACATGATCAATACCAACCTTCGTGAAGTACTTGATGAAGCAACGAATGGCTGGGGCGTCAAGGTCACACGCGTCGAAGTTCAGAAAATCGACCCTCCTAGGGACATTACCGATGCGATGTCCCGACAGATGAAGGCAGAACGCGACAAGCGTGCGGCTATTTTGGATGCTGAGGGCGTGAAACAGAGTCAAATCTTACAAGCGGAAGGCACCAAACAATCCGAGATCCTCAAAGCCGAGGGTGACGCTCAGGCGCGTATTACCCGCGCGAATGCTGAGGCCGAAGCCATCAAGCTGGTTTCTAATGCCGCGGAAACATTTTTCAAGGAACGCGCGGAAATAATGAGAAGGCTAGACGTACTCAACAATACGCTGGCGCAGAATACAAAGTACATCGTGCCTGCCAACGCAGGACTGATCAATGTTTTGGGGCTTGATGCAATTGTACAAAATCCTCAGAATCCGCCGGCAAGTTCTGGCGGCTCTTCGCCATCGGCAATGTTGCCCGGTCGTTCGTTGTAGATGTATCTAAGCCCTCATTCAGAGCTGTATTCTGCCCAAGCGGTGGTCTCGCAGGTTGCGGAAAAACTCGGTGATGTGCAGTTCGGAGATGAGTCCTATCCCGCCCTCTCGAGGATGGTGCGTTGTCCAGCCAAATCGTCCTTGCGGTGTTCCATAGACAAGGTCTGCCCATCGGGAGACAAGGACCAGCAGTCACAGAAATGCATCTCGCGTGTACCAAACTACATCCACGATTCGATAACGAGTTCCTCTCCTTCCCACCTTGCGTTTCCACGGACTGCCCTGCCGTTCAGCAGGCTTTTACCCTGCTCACCGTTAGTCCAACATTCGAAGATGACTCGCTCTTCGCTTCCATCGACTTTCGTAACTACTATCTCTTCCTGCAACTCAGGATTTGAATGCTGGATCTCTACCTTAATAGCTGTCGGCAGTGGACCCAAAAATCCGCTCTTGGATAAATTGGCTTTCCAGGTACCAGTGAAATTGACGCTCATGTGCCTTTCCAGATGCTTTGACGCAGACGCGGTCTGCTAGAAGACTCCAGAATTAG
>Ga0307475_10000275_pt1 | contig 31809 bp, 27 predicted proteins | sample atmos_gasesECM1C_FD_203317 | JGI IMG/M metagenome (GOLD analysis project Ga0307475, IMG submission 203317) | Hardwood forest soil microbial communities from Morgan-Monroe State Forest, Indiana, United States - atmos_gasesECM1C_515 | ecosystem: Environmental > Terrestrial > Soil > Temperate... | reverse complement strand
ACTCGATCCATTCCTCCTCGGTCATTTCGTCGAGATCGATTTTCATTTTCATGTCGCGAAGCTGGCGGAAATAGTAGCTGCGGCCTTCATCATCGCTCGTCCAACCTAGGAATACATCGCTCGCGGACTGCAGCATGCGCTGGCCGGTGACGACCCTCTCGCCATGGTTGGCGTAGCGGCTCTTGCCGGCGTACGGCTCGAGAACCGAAGGGAGCGCTTCCTTGAATTGGAGAAAAAGCGGATCGTGCTCGTCGGCCATTAACAAGATAACCGCGCAGCGCGTCCCCACGCTGCCTACGCCAACGACCTTTCGGGCCACGTCGACGATTTTGTAGCGGTCGAGAATTATGCGGCGCTCTTCGGGAAGCGTTAGGCGGTAGCGGTGAAACATTTCCGTCACGCGCTTGCGGATTGTTTCACTCGAGCGCGGATGATAGACGAGCGGAGGATGGTCGACGATGCGCCTGCGTCCGTTTACGACGTCGGTTATTCCGGGAAACACATGCTCGCCGGTTTGCAGCTTGGCTTTTGACTCGAGCTTCTCCCAATAGTCTTTGGATTCTTTCGTTTTCGCGTCGTCGATTAGGATTTCCGCGTCCAAATGCGAGTACCAGGCATCCAGTGCGCGCATGGAGGCGTACTCGCGCATGTGCTCGCGGTAGGACTGGGCGACTAAACGGGCAGCGTCCGCGCAGTCTCGTTCTCGTGCACCTAGCTGCCGCCCGGCCAGCAGGACACTCGTGGACAGGCGTTTGACATCCCATTCCCACGGCGCACGCAGTGTTTCATCGAAATCGTTAATGTCGAAGACCAGCCGGCGCTCCGGGCTGCCGAAACCGCCGAAATTGGCGGCGTGGCAATCGCCGCATGCTTGCACGCGAATTCCGGTGGTTGGAGTGTGCGCGAGATCAGAGGCCATCAACGCGGCGGCACCGCGGAAAAATGCGAAAGGGGACTGGCGCATACGGGCGTAGCGGATGGGAATGAGTTCCTTTACTCGGCCGCGATCGGTGTGTTTCAGAAGTTCGGCGGGATCGGGGCGCCCGGAAGGCGGAGTCCATTTGGAGTGGGCCGTTCGTGGAACGCGTTCGCGCAGCGCCTTTCCCAACGCCATGCGCTGTTTCGCGTTCGGGCCTAGCGCTTCGGGTTTTTCGCGCGTGATGCTCTCGACCTTGGGCCTTGTTGTGGTCACGCCGCTCGCTCCTTTGGTGTGAGGCACGGGGACGGACGCTGAATCTCTCGAACGCATACTACAAAAACCTGCAAGAATTCGCTAGGAAAGACCCTGATGGCGTTTGTTTTCTATAGTTTAGATGTGTGTTTCGAATCGCGGATTCGCTATTCGGAATCTGGCGATAGACGACGAGCGACGAGCGGCCTTAGGAATTAAAGAGCGAATACCAAACAGCCGGCGAGACACATTCCGGACCAGGCGGGCAGGCAGCGAGTTTAGGCTCGCGTAATGAACATCGATATTCAGCATGGCGCGCAGCATATTACAATCGGAAGTCCGACCAGCACATGAAGAATCCGCAAAAGTCGATCCTCGGAAGCCTGGTTGCACTGCTGCTCCTCTCGCTGGCAGCAGTGATTTACACCCGGGACTGGGCGAACTATCACGAGCAATTGCGCAAAGTACGCAAGGTCTCGAATCGTGCGGCGCAGTTAGTGGATACGCATGCACTCGATATGGCTCAGCAACTTGCACCGCTGGCCGTGACGCACACCGAACAGGACTACGCGCAAGAGGCGCTGCGGCTGGCCGATCATTCCGTGGATCTGGCGTTCGCGGCGGCGCTCGCAGACGCTGAAGCGAATCCCGCGCCGCTGACATCTGAAACCCGAGCGATCACGCAGCGGTTGAAGGCCGCGCAAGCAAGCGTTACGACAGACCAGGACCGCATCGCGCAACTCACCCGGCAGATTGCGCAAGCGCGTCCCGCGGCTAAGGACGCGCTGCAGGAACAGCTCGATCTGGCGAACGCGCAACTGGAACTCGACCAGGATGAGGCGGACGACGCTCATCAGGAGCTCATCCGCGCGGGCGGAGACAAACACGCCACCGTACAGCTTCTGCTCGATCAGCACCAAGCGTCAGAGCAACACGCGACAAGCGCCAGTTCGGCGGCCGCAGGGTCGGCGGTGGCTTCTCCGGAGCTGACCAAATCACGCAGTCTGACGCCCAACGTGGAGGCATGGCTTTCGCTACACGCGAAAGAAAAGCTTCTTGTCCAGGCTCAGGAGAATGCACGTGCGCGGGAAGCGAATCTTACGACCAGCCACGACACGCTTAAGAAGCAAGTCAACGACGAAAAGGCTCAAAAGCAAATTCTGAAGCACAAGGGAAAGGATTCTTCGGAACCTTCGGGTGCGCCGCAGGAAACCGTTCCCGCGCAGCCGAATTCGCCGCTTTCATTCCTTCGGCGCCTCACCGAAGACCAGAAAGACCTGAACCAGCTCGACAAGCGAATCGCGGACGAACAACAACTTGCCGCCGCGTATGCGAACTGGACGACTTTCGTACGGGTGCGGAAACACGCATTTCTTCATGCCATCCTCCTGACTGTTTTTTGGCTTCTTCTGATTGGGGTCTGCGTGTTCGTCGCCAGCCATTTCGTCCGGCGTATCTTTTCCGATCTTGCGCCGGAAGCCCGACACCTCCACGCCGTGAGTGCAGCCTTGCTCGTCGTGCTGAACGCCATCGGCGTGATTATGGTCCTGTTGGTTTTTTTTGGAGTGCCAAACAATTTCGGCACGGTGTTAGCGCTTGCGGGGGCCGGTTTTACGGTGGCCATGAAGGACTTCATCCTGGGGTTCCTCGGGTGGTTCGTACTGATGGGGAAAGACGGGATTCAGCCCGGGGACTGGGTGGAAATTAATGGAGTGGGAGGGGAAGTTCTCGAAGTCGGGCCGTTCCGGACGACGCTGCTCGAGACAGGCAACTGGTCGGACGCCGCACATCCGACAGGCCGAAAAGTGACGTTCGTCAATAGCTTCGCCATAGAAGGCCACTACTTTAACTTTTCGACGTCGGGCCAATGGCTGTGGGATGAACTTCAGGTGCAGGTTCCGTTGAACGAAGATCCTTATCCGGTGGCTGAAGCGATTCAGAAAATCGCTGCGGATGAGACGGAAGCGAATGCGAGGGGGGCCGAACAGGAATGGGAGCGCGTGGTACCCAGCCGCGACAAGAAGACGTTTTCGGCAGCACCGTCGATGAGCATTGTTCCCGTAGGGTCTGGCGTGAACGTCGTGGTGCGTTACATCACGCGCGCCCGCGAGCGTCAGGAAGCGCGCACGCGCCTCTACCGCGCGATCGTGGACCTGCTGCGCCGGACGAATCTTCCTGAATCAGTCGCGAAGCCGGTACCCGAGCCTTCCGCGCGAAAGCAAGAGTCTTGTTAGCATCTAACTGGAGCGGTACCGTCTATCACTGACCGGCCCCGCAAGGCTCATACGCGCGGTGCGGCGTTTAGCGCGGACGGTGCTCGCGTCGACACCTTGGGCTGATTGCGCCTGAAGCGCGTAGGAGCGGGCGAGGCCGAGATGCGTGAGCACCCCGGTCGCACAATTGCACAACAACCCACGATGGTCGAGAATTTTCTGGAATTCAGCAGCGGAGACCTGGGCTAGATGCGCGAGTGAAAGTACGGCGTGCTATACTCCGGTTTGTGAACATCGTTAACTCAACGCGCGCCAAGATGGTTATCGTGGTGTTCGGTTTGGCGATGGTCTACGGATCCATCTGTTCGGCTGTGTGCGTAGCGGGGGTTTGCCCGAATCTCGAGCACTATTCCGAGAGTCACAGCTGCGATCAGCCCTCACATCCGCACTCGCACGGGCAACACGACCATGGGCAACATGGTCCCGATTGCAAGCAGCATGCTCACCCTCCTGACTTTGTTCTGAAAGCGTCAGGGATAGCGCCCTTTCAGGATCACAGTGCGAGTGTTCGACACGCGGCGGCAGTCATTGCGCCGCTCTCGAATGCGTCGCCGATCACGCAAGACATCCTCCAGGAATATCATCGAAGACCACTGGGTGTTCCCAAAAACACTTTGCACCAGCAAGTCTCCGTTCTCCGCATCTAGACCCACGCTTCAGCGACCCTTCTCACCTGTCTTCACTTTGCATCTGAGCACGATGGTGTGTGACTGGGGTCCTCTATTCCGTCCATTTTCACGAAGAACATAACCACCGCGATGGCTGATTGCCCTCGGCGCGACTCCCGCACGCTCGTGGCGCTGTCGGCCAAACAGGCCAACAGCCAACGCGACATTTCGCAGTGACTTCTGGAGGTACTGGAATCATGGATCGAACACGGAGAGACCTTTTGCAGGGCGCAGCGATTTTGGGAGCAGGCCTGCTCGGGACGCGGACGGTCGCCGCTCAAAAGGACGAACAAAACGAGCATGGAAAGATACAGGCGCCTCCTGGCATCGACATGGACCGGCACGAGACGGAAATGAACGAAGAAACGCAGCAGCGTTGGCCCGCTACCAGATCAGGGTTCTTGCCAGTCGTGACGCCGGACATACCCGATCTCCCTTACAAAATGGAAAACGGGGTCAAAGTCTTCCATTTGATCGCCGAACCGGTCCAGCGCCAGATCGTACCCTTCAAGATGATGGAGGTCTGGGGTTACAACGGGAGCTGTCCGGGCCCGACGATTCAGGCCAATCAGGGCGATCGCGTCCGCATCCTTTTTGAAAACCATCTCCCCGAGTCCACAACAATCCACTGGCACGGTCTCGAAATTCCGATCGAGATGGACGGCTTGCTGTACGTTACCCAGAAACCAGTTCCGCCGGGTGGGCGATTCGTTTACGAATTCACGCTGCATCAGGAAGGAACCTATTTTTACCATTCACACGGTGCCATGCAAGAGATGATGGGCATGATCGGGATGTTCATTTTGCATCCTGAGAAACCACCCAAGCCACCCGTTCATCACGATTACGGAATCGTCTTGCAAGAGTGGGCGATCCTGCCCGACAACACGGTTCCGAATACAGCGAATATGGAGTTCAATTGGCTGACGTTCAACGGTGTATCAGCCCCCGCCACAACCCCGTTGATCGCACGGCTTGGGAGCCGCGTTCGCATTCGCCTGGTCAACCTTGGCATGGATCACCATCCCATCCATCTGCACGGCAATCAGTTCGTGGTTACCGGGACGGAAGCAGGACGGGCCCCCGAATCCACCTGGCGCAGGGAAAACACCGTGCTGGTTGGAGTCGCCCAAGCACGTGACATCGAATTCGAAGCCAAGTATGCCGGCGATTGGATGCTCCATTGCCATTTGCCACACCACATGATGAACAGTATGTCTGATTTGCTTCTGAACGGAGCGGTCGTCCAGGACCGCATGATCATGACGGCGGCGACGAACGATCCTCAGGCCTTGAGCCAGATGCAAACGCTCGCGGACGCGGTTGGATTTGAGCACGTCCACCATGCCCCCATCGCTCCTGACGCGAATTCAGTGCCCGGTTTCCCGCAGGATGCGTTCATGGACATGGGAATGGACGAAGCGGTGGCCAAACCAGAGACCTACGGACTGCCGAGGAATTGGAGCGCTAACATGATGGGCATGATGACGCTTGTGCGCGTCCTGCCTCCAGAAAAATACGACCAGATCATGGCGTTGAAACAGCGTGGCTTGGGAACAAAGCCGATGGAAAAGCTGGCTCCCGAACACCTTCACCGATGACGTTAACGGCGGCGAGACGCCAACGAGGAGAGGAGTTGATGAAAACCGCGATGAAGAAATTCCTGCTGATAGCCACTTACACCCTAATACTGCAGACACAGAGCGCCGTGGCCCAAGACCCCGTCCAAGGAATGCAGCCGGAGCGGCCGCTTCCTTCGAACGATCAAATGCAGGAGATGCACCACCACAGGAACATCCCGGTGGTAAAACCTGAATTACCGCGATTGGGGCGCGGGCAGGAGAGCTCTTCGGGAAAGCTAATTCAGCTCGAAGAGTTAGAAAAAATGGCCCTCGAGAAAAATCCGACGCTGGTTCAGGCGAACGCAGAGATTGGCGCGGCCAAGGCTCGCCAGCTTCAATCGGGACTCTACCCGAATCCGAAGGTCGGCTACTCGGGTGACGAAATCCGCGGCGGGTCATTCGGCGGCGGCGAGCAGGGGTTCTTCGTATCACAACCCATCGTGACCGCGGGCAAGCTTGGGTTGAATCGCAAGATACTCGGGCAGGACGTGCGCATCTCGGAAATCGAATCCCAGGAACAACGTCTGCGCGTCATGAATGCGGTTCAAATTGAGTACTTTCGGGTCCTTTCTGCACAAGAAAAACTGGACGCCAAGAAAGACCTCTCTCGAATTGCAGGGGACGTGGGTAAGACTGCGCAACAACTCAGGAACGTAGGCCAAGCGGATGAGAGCGAGGTGCTCCAAGCAGAAATCGAGCAACAGAAGCTTGAGATGGACCTAATGATGCAGGAAAACACGCTGCGGGAAGAATGGAGGGCGCTTGCCGCAGTGGTGGGAAATCCGGGCCTGGAAATGGGAACGCTTGCCGGGTATCTGGATCGGAACTTGCCGGAACTGGACGAGCAGAAAGTGGTTGAAGTGCTGCTCCGCGAGAGCCCGTCGGTCGCCATTGCCCAGGCGGGCGTCGATCGCGCGGAAGTCGTCCTGACGCGCGCGCACCGCGAATCAATTCCCGATATCGAATTACGGGCTGGTCTGTCTCAGGACCGGGAATTCCTCGATCCGGCGGGACATTCCACCGGCCTCATCGGCTTCGCAGAGGTCGGAGTCCAACTTCACATCTTCAATCGGAACCAAGGCAACATTGAAGCTGCCCGGAAGGGCATCGAGCGTGCCCAGGCCGAGACGAAACGTGTTGAACTCGCTTTGCGCGAACGATCGGCAATGGTCCTGGACACCTATCGAAATTCGCAGATCATGGTGAACCAATATCGCAACCAGCTCCTGCCGCGCGCGCAAAGGGCGTATGAGCTACTCCTTAGCAGGTACGGTCGAATGACCGCTTCCTATCCGCAGGTTCTCAAAGCGCAGGAAACCTTGTTTCAGTTACAGGATGGGTACATTTCCGCCCTCGAAGGGCTCTGGGTGAGCGCGATCACCTTGCAAGGGCTATTGCTGACCGATGGACTGGAACCTCCCGCGAGGCCCGGCGAGATAGACATACCCGTCCGCGAAATCAACGTGCCGACGCAGCGGCGCGCTATGCCGGGTGGCAGGCAGCCGTGAAGGCGCGGTCTGCGGAGCGTTCTGCGAGGACCGAGGAACCGCCGACACCGATACTTGGGAAGTCGTGCTGTCCATTGACCACTTGCCACAATTGACCAAGAACGAATGGAAGGAAATGGAGAGCCTAGCCCGGAACAGACGAAGAACGACGCGAAGAAAGTGAAGAGCAGAATTTCCTGCAAGGAAAGATCCAGTTAATAAAAAACAGGACTGTTTCCAGCGATCGCCGAAATTGTTCGGCGCACGGCGGGAAGTACCACCCACCTAGTCATAGCAATAGGAAGGCGTAGTAGCTCAGGACGCCCAGCAGAATTCCGATTGTTGAGCCGGCCAGAACGTCGCTCAAGAAGTGCATTCCTAGAATGATTCTGGACGAGGCGATCAAAAACGCGACGGCCAGCAGGCAGCCTTGCAGCTCGGGATAGAAGAGTCCTAAGGAGAGGGCCACGGCGAACGCCGTTATGGAGTGGCCGGAGGGGAAAGAAAATTTGTCGGGCGGCAATATGGCGGACCAGCAATGTGGCTCGATCTCGCAAGGGCGCTGCCGGCGGCTCGCTCGTTTCAAATTCTGGAAGAGGATGATGCCTACGGCTGAGGCCGAGGCCGCGGCGCCAATCGCCGGGAAGCGGCGTTCGCCGCCGTAGACCACCAAAATGAATCCCAGTGCATACCACAACCACCCGTCACCCATGCGCGTTGCAAGGATCATCAGGATGCGAAACCAGCGCGGTGGCCGCCAGCGGTGAACGCGGCGCATAATCCTGTGATCGTTCGACTGAATTTGATTCCAGACCGCTTTGGCGACTGTCATACCCATTCCTCCACCGCGGGCTGGGGCGTTCGGATCCAAGGAGCGCCCTTGCTGTTCTCCTGCTTACCAAAGAGCTCTGTTGCCCATCGTCGAGAGAATCTGTGCTCGTCGATGTAGTTGAAAAAAGTCGCTACGGGAATAAGAACAGCGATGGGCGAAAGAAGCGCGGTCCATTGTCTCTCGCGCATCATTTCGGCAGCGATCAGGAACACGTCACGAGTAAGCTTCGAAAAACGGCCTGATTCACCGGCCACGCGGCCCATTCCCGTGCGCAAGCCGGCAAAGAATTCTTCTTTGTTGTTGGCGCCGGCCACTTCCGTGTAAGCCGTGCCCACCGACGGCAAGGCGTGAGCATCGCTGCCGCCGATTCCAATTTTCTTCCATTGCTTCGCCAGGTGGACTGCGTGCGCATTCTGCTCTTCGAGCATGTGGCCGTTGCGCGTTTCCATTGCCGGGAAATATTCCAGGAACCATTCGAAGTCGTCATGCACTCGCGGGCCGGTAAGGCTCGAGAAAACATGATTGATGCTGAAGAAAAGTTTGTGTTCGGTGAGATACATCAAAAGAGCCACCAGATCGTTGCGCCGCTGCTGAAGCTGCTCATGCTGGCGGTCGGTCATGTCGTATACGCCGACGTGAACTTCCGTGCCGCTGGGCATGCGGCAGGTGAGTTCCTCGCTCACGAAAAAATTCGCGTAGCGCCGCAGCGTTTCGGCGCCTTCGACCGAATCGTGGTCGGTGAGGGTGACCAAGTCCATTCCACGGCGGCTGAGCAGGGAATAAACTTCCTCGGGATCGCTGTAGCTTTCACGGCAAATTCCGCTGACCACCGGCGTGGTACAGGGGCCGGAAAAGTAGGAATGGACGTGTAGATCGCACTTCACGACTACAAAAGTAGGGGATGACCGTTACAGGCATATGAAGATGGTGCTAAAGTTCAGAAAATACATATACTTATCGTTTTGGTCACAGGTTTTCCACAATTCACATTCCTGTAAACAGCTGCGGCCCTCTGCCTGCCAGAATACTCGGCGCATGGAGCGAATTGAGTTCGTGTTTTTCGATGCCGGCGGCGGCCATCGTGCTGCGGCGACGGCACTTCGGCTAGCCATCAAAGAGCAAGAGAGGCCCTGGGAAGTCGGGCTGATGAATCTGCAGGAACTGCTGGATGAACTGGATATCCTCAAGAAATACGCGGGGATCCGGATCCAGGATTTTTACAACTCGATGTTGCGAACGGGCTGGACACTCGGCAGCCCGCAATTGATGAAGGTGCTGCAGCTCGCGGTGCGAATATACCATCGCGCGACCGTGCGCCTGCTCGAGGCATACTGGAAAAAGAACCAGCCGGACATGGTGGTGTCCTTCGTTCCGCACTTCAACCGCGCTTTGGGGGAAAGTTTTCGCCGCGCATTTCCCGGGCGTCCATTCGTGACGGTGCTTACAGACATTGCGGACTATCCGCCGCATTTCTGGATCGAACGCCAGCCGCAATATTTTGTCTGCGGCTCCGAGCGCGCTGTCAAGCAAGCCCGGGCGATGGGACATCCCGACGATCGAATCTTTCGCGCTTCAGGAATGATCCTCCATCCGCGGTTCTACGAGCCAGCCGTCGAGGATCGCGCCGAAGAGCGTTTGCGGCTGGGACTGCCTCGCGACGTTCCTACGGGCATCGTGCTGTTTGGGGGCCATGGCTCGAAGGTGATGCTGGAGATCGCCGAGCGACTGGATCGTTCGCGACTTGAACTCCAATTGATTTTCATTTGTGGGCGCAATGAAAGACTGGTGAATGCGCTGCGCGGGCAGAAGCCGCGCATTGCGCGGTTCGTCGAAGGCTTCACGATGGATGTGAATCGTTACATGCAGCTCGGCGATTTTCTTATCGGCAAGCCCGGGCCTGGAAGTTTGAGCGAGGCGCTGGCCATGCGCTTGCCGGTAATCGTCGAATGCAATGCCTGGACCTTGCCGCAGGAACGCTACAATGCCGAATGGGTGCTGGAAAAACAAGTGGGCATTGTGTTGCGAAAATTTCGCGATATCGAAGGTGCCGTCGCACAATTAGTCGACCCGGTGATGCTGGCGCGCTGCCGCGGCAACGCCGCGGCGCTGAATAATCAGGCTGTATTCGAGATCCCCGGGATGTTCGAGCAGATACTTGCGAGGATGCGGACAAGCGCCAAGGCAAGCGCAAACGCTGTGCTTGCCGGGCGTCTTTCGTAGAATGCCGGCCTGAGGGATTCCCTCCTTTTGCACTCCTACTAAGCGCTCGCAGCTATCCAGCTTCGACTCGACCAGGCCGTTTCGATATGGCAAGATAAAGTTTCACGCGCGGCACACGCGAGATTCGAAGGAGTTTAGAAAAAATGGCTAAAGCTACGTTTGCGGCGGGATGTTTCTGGGGAGTGGAGGACGCCTTCCGGCAGTTGAAAGGCGTCACATCGGCGACCGTCGGCTACACGGGCGGCACCACGAAGAATCCCAGCTATAAAGAAGTTTGCACCGGCCGCACCGGGCATGCCGAAGCGGTCGAGGTGGAATTCGATCCGGCACAGGTTTCCTACCTTCAGCTTCTCGCGGCTTTCTGGCAGCTCCACGATCCGACTACGATGAACCGGCAAGGACCGGACGTCGGCACGCAATATCGCTCGGCGATTTTTTATCATGACGCCAAACAAGAAGCCGAAGCGCGCGCTTCGAAGGAATCTCTCGAGAAAGCGAAGGTCTACAAGCGTCCGATCGTGACGGAGATCACACCCGCGTCAGAATTCTACCGAGCTGAGGAATACCACCAGAAGTACTTCGAGAAGCAGGGAATCAAAGCCTGCCACTTTCCGTCGTCCGCGAGCTAGGCGACCTGCGGCCCCGCGGCAATCAAAAGCCTGGGAGAAACCCCTACTTAATCTTCGAAGGGCTTTCGCTAAGCTCCTCATAGAGCGGAAAGGCAACAGCAGCCCCCAGAACGCCCGCGACAATCAGGGCAAAAAGTAGATGGCGGCGCCTCTGAGGAACAAACTTTACTTCCGGGGTTGTCTCGGCGCCTTCAGGCTTTTGAGTGTCGTCCACGAGCGCCATGGTGACGCGAAACGAAGTTCCGGCGCCAATGGTGTGGAGCTCGCCGTCGTTGTCGAGCACCAATGCTCCGCGGTATGCGGATATCACCACCTCGTTCGGAGCGCTGATCGTTACCTGCCCGAAGGCGGGCTGCCCATTCGCGGCGCGCAGAATACCTTCGGGAATCACCAGCTCGAGTCGATTCGATGGCGTAGAAGAGAATCCTACTGTGCCTTTGCTGACGTTCGCCTGGATGACGCCGGAATTCTCGCCGATCGTCACACTGCTTGAGGCCAACAGATAAAGCTGCCCAGTGCCGATCTGCAGCCGCAATGTGCCGCCAGCATCCGTCCATAGGACGTCGCCAGGGTACACGGTGGTCCCGACGGCAGCCGGCGCTTTGCCCAGGCCGGCAATTTTCGACTCGATGACCATTCCCAGCGCCTTATCGTTCGACGCGAAGGCCGGAAGGTCGAGGAGGCCACAGATCAAAAGCGCAATAAGGCAGGAACGAGCCACAGATCGCACGGCGCCCTCCGAAGAATACAAGTTCAATTTAGGCCCGTTGAAGCGCCGGTGTCAAGCATGGAGAAGCACAGATAGAGGAATCTTACATCATTTGTTCAGGGTATTCCGGGACGCCCCAACTCGATGTTGCGGCGAATTCTGCGATAGAATAAACGAAACGTGCCGGAGAGCGCATGATTCATCGCTTCGTCTTCCATAACGAGAAATTGCTTCCAGTCGAACAGGTGCGGCTCTCGCCCGGTCAAGCAGGGCTTCTGAATGGATGGGGTCTGTTTACGACGATTCGCGTGGTTGAGGGTGTACCCTTTGCATTCGAGCGCCACTGGCATCGGCTGGAACGCGACGCTGCCCGGACGCACTGCCCATTCCCGTTTGAAGCCGAGACGGTGAGGGCGCAACTGGGAGAGGTGCTGTGCGCGAATCACGTCCAAGAGGGATGCGCGCGCATATACGTGATCTACAACCAGGTGGGTTTCTGGCGCAGCGATGAAGACTTCCCTCGGGTTGACCTGATTCTCTACTCGGCGGGATTGCCGGCGTATCAGGAACCCGCGCGGCTGGGTCTGCGCGAGCACGGCCGGTACGCCGCGTCACCGCTGGCGGGCGTGAAGGTCACTTCGTGGCTTACGAATGTCTGGAATCTCAACGAGGCGCAGGAGACGGGCCTCGATGAAGTCGTACTGCTGAACGAGCGCGGAGAAGTGGCGGAATGCACGGCCGCGAATATCTTCTGCGTGCGCGCTGGACGGGTGATGACTCCTCCTCTCTCGGCGGGGTGCCTCGAAGGCGTTACCCGCGGCGTACTGCTCGAGATCGGCGCCGCTGCGGGCGCGTCGCTCGAGGAGCGCACGCTGCTGCCAGAAGACTTGTTTGGCGCGGAGGAGGTTTTTATCTCTTCGACGAACCGCAACTTGCTCGCCGTAGGAGAGATCGATGGACGCAAGATTCAGGCGCCAGGGCCGGTCACGAAGAAACTTGAAAAGGCCTTCGATCGTTACGTAGGAGAATACGTCGACGCGCGTCGAGCGGCTTCCGACAAGCGCCGTTGAGACGGCGCAATCCGTTGTCCGCGATTCGCTATTTTCCAGGCTAGTGGACGAAGAATCCCGCTGCGCCGGCGGCGATTCCAAGAAGGCCCAGCAGCGTTCCGCAAAGCCAGAAAATGCGTTTGCGCGTCAGAAGTGTGATCGAACAAATCACCAGGCCCGCTTCCAGCAAGACTTCGCCGAGATCGAACCGGTCGGCTCTGCGCCGCTCGATGGCCATTTCCGACTCCTCTTTCTTGGCGTCCGCCTGAATATCTTTCTGCTCTTCGGTGTAACGCTCCACTTGTTTCGAGTATTTTTCACGGGCCTTTTGAGCCTGCTCCGCGTTTTGCACCGTGAAGATCGAAAGTTCATCGAGAAGAACTTCGTAATTCCGGCGGCGGATATCCTTAGCCTGATAGTAAGCCCACTGGTCGGTTGCTTTCGTTTGCAGAACGATTTCTTCGGTATGTGCGCGGTGGCCGAGCAGCGAAACAGCGGCAACCAGGACGGCCAGAATCGACATGGTAATCGTCACCGGAGCGAGGGTGCGTTCGTGTGAGGCGCTTTCAGCGCGTTCTTCGAGTTCGTGAAGGTCTTCGGTCATTATCTTCCTCCGCCGCGAAAAATTCCGGTTGGAGCGCACGAGGATAGCAGACTACGCTCGCCCGCCGCCACTGGAGGATCTACCTCAACTCCCATCGTTCCGGTACAATCGTCGCCGTACAATGAATCGAGGAGGCGACGTTATGGCGGATCTCGCGAGCAAGACCTGTGTCCCGTGCCGAGGCGGCGTGCCGCCTCTGGCGGGCGACGAATTGAAAAATCTCGCCCAACAAGTACCACACTGGAAAGTGATCGACGCGCATCACATTACTCGCTCCTTCGCGTTCCCCGACTTCCGTCAGGCCCTGGCCTTTGTAAATCAGGTCGGAGAGATCGCCGAACAGCAGGGGCACCATCCCGACATTCTGCTTTCGTGGGGTAAAGCGGAAGTCACCACCTGGACGCATAAGATTAACGGCCTGACCGAGAGCGATTTCATCCTCGCCGCAAAGATCGACAAGATCTCGGCCTAGTCATACATTCGTTGAACTTCAAGGGCCCTGGCTTCCACAGCTTTCGGTACCGAGGTTTCCGCTATGCCCACGCGGGAATCCTAACTATCATTGCCGATCGAGTCTTCCAGCTGCAGGCGACCGAATGACCGGAAATCTGAGAACGCCGTTTCGCGATAGTGCTCTTTTTGAGCCGTACAAGCGCGTTGCGTTCATTGGGGAATACACCTGGTGGCGCTTGCGGGGTTCTCCAGGGCCCAAAGTGCCGCATTTGGTGAAACAGAGGGCGCTGACCGACTTCGCACGCCAGTTCAAGCTCGAAGTGTTGGTGGAGGGTGGCACGAATCTCGGAAACATGATCCACGTTCAAAAGAATCGTTTTCGAGAGATCTACTCGATCGAACGCGATGATTATCTGGCCGCCCGCGCGAAACGAAAATTTGCTGGCCATCCGAATATTCACCTGTTTCATGGCGATAGCGCCGAAGTGCTGCCTAGAATCGTCGAGACAATCCAGGAACCGGCGCTTTTCTGGCTGGACGCGCACTGGGGAGCAGAGTCGGCGCCCATTCGGCAGGAACTTGCCAGCATCTATCGGCATCCCATTCGGGAACACGTCCTGCTAATCGATGACGCGCGGTATTTCGATGGCTCGGGTGACTATCCGTCGATTGCGGAGCTACGCGAGCAAGCCACCCGCGAATATCCCGGCAGCGTTGTGGAGATAAAGGACGACATCGTGCGGATCTACAAGAGCAAGCGGTAATACGATAGCCGTTTTTTCTCGAAACTATTCCCTATAGACTGTGACGAGCCCGGAGGTCGTGCGCGCGGCAGTTGAGGCCGGAGTCATGCTGAGGCGTCTGTTCTCGCACTACATTGCGGAGGAAGTGCGGCCCATGCTGGGGTTGGCGATGCCGCTGGTGATGGCCGAGCTCGGCTGGATGACCATGGGCGTTGTGGACACCATGATGGTCGGCCGCCTGCCGGACAGCGCCCGAGCGATTGGGGCTGTGAGCCTTGCGGGAATTCTCTATATTGCCGTGGCGATATTTGGGGCCGGTTTGATGCTAGGGCTCGATACGCTCGTTTCGCACTCCTACGGAGCCGGTGACGTCGAGGATTGCCATCGATCGCTCGTAAACGGCGTCTACTTGAGTATGGGAATTGCGCCGGTGCTCATGGGGATTGTGCGAGCCGTGGAGCCCGTGTTGCGCGCGGTGAAAATCGAGCCATCGGTGCTCGATCAAGCGATTCCCTATCTGCGGGCGCTCAATTGGAGCACCTTCCCTCTGCTGCTCTTTTTTGTTCTTCGCCGTTACCTGCAGGGCATGAGCCTGGCAAAGCCGGTAATGTTTGCCTTGGTCTCCGCGAATTTCGTAAATTTGCTCGGCAATTGGATTCTAATCTGGGGACATTGGGGATTTCCGGCAATGGGGACGGTAGGCTCGGGATGGTCTACCTGCGTCGCGCGTGTCTATATGATGGGTGTGCTGCTCGTCTTCTCGCTCTACTACTCGCACCGCCACGAAACGGGCCTGCGCGACGCGCGGCGTCTGCCGGATTTCTTCCGAATCTGGCAACTCGTCGAACTCGGTTTCCCCGCAGCCACTCAGTTCGGAATGGAGGTGGCCGTTTTTGCGGTTGCCACTACGCTGATTGGAAAGTTGGGAGCAGTGCCGCTCGCGGGCCATCAGATTGCGCTCAACACCGTGAGTCTGACCTACATGGTGCCGCTCGGAATTTCGTCAGCGGCCGCCGTGCGGGTGGGACAGGCGCTTGGTCGCCGCGATTCCGACGCGGCCAGCCGTGCGGGATGGACGGCCATGGCGCTGGGAGCGAGTTTTATGGGCTCGATGGGCGTACTTCTGTTGGTGGCGCCGCGAATGATCGTGCGGGTCTATACGCCGGATCTGGCTGTCATTGAGACAGCGACTGGGCTCTTGTTCGTAGGCGCGTTCTTCCAACTCTTCGATGGCTTGCAAACGGTTGCTACCGGCGCTTTGCGCGGCGCGGGAGACACCCGAACGCCGATGATCTGTCATTTGGTTTTCTACTGGTTGCTCGGGTTGCCGGTCGGCGCGTTTTTATGTTTTCGTTGGGGATGGGGCGCTCAGGGATTGTGGGCGGGTCTGTGCCTGGCGCTAATCTTGATCGGCTGCGTGCTGCTGTACATGTGGCATCGCAAAGAGCAGTCGTTCATGGCTCGAGAAGCGAAAATGGAAGTCACCGCGGCTACCTGAGCCGCTCGAAGCGACTCGCATAATGCCACAGGAAGCACCCAATCCGATGCAGGATTCATTCATGGCGCGTGCCATCGAGCTTTCGATTGAAAATGCCCGCTCCGGACGCGGCGGCCCATTCGCCGCCGTCGTTGTGAAAGACGGCAAGATCATCGCCGAAGCGGCTAACTGCGTAACTTCGACGAATGACCCAACCGCGCACGCTGAGATCGTGGCCATCCGCCAGGCTTGCGCCACGCTCGGCAATTTCGAGCTCAAGGATTGCACCATTTATACGTCGTGCGAGCCGTGCCCGATGTGCCTCGGTGCGATTTACTGGGCGCGTCCGGCGCGCGTTTATTTCGGAGGCACGGCCGCTGACGCCGCGAAAGCTGGATTCGACGACTCGTTCATTTACGAGGAAATCACGCGTCCGCAAGCGTCTCGCAAAATTCCCATGATTCAGATGATGCGCGAACAAGCCCTGACCGCGTTTCGCGTCTGGGAAGAAAAGTCCGACAAGATTGGCTATTGAGGGCGCAACCGATGGAAACACGCATCATTGGCAAATCGGTGCCCCGCAAAGAAGGGCGTGAAAAAGTCACAGGCCGCGCCCGTTACGTGGACGACCTCGCTTTTCCAGGAATGATTTACGGCGCGACCATTCGCAGCGCCGTTCCTCGCGGCCGCATTCGCGGGATTTATTTCGAAGGCGATATTCCCTGGAATGAGTTCACCGTCGTTACCGCAAAGGATATTCCCGGCAAAAATTGCGTCGCGCTGCTCATCGATGACCAGCCCTGCCTCGCCGCCGAATTCGTAAATCACCCCGAAGAGCCTGTCGTGCTCCTGGCGCACGCCGACGAGTGCTTGCTCGAAGAGGCCCGTCGCGCCATGCGCCTCGATATCGAGCCGCTGCCAGCTGTTCTTACCATTGACGATTCGCTCGCCCGTCGCCAAATCATTTGGGGCGAAGACAATGTCTTCAAATCGTTCCAGGTGGAAAAAGGCAGCGTCGATTCTGCCTGGGCCACCGCGGATTTCATTGTCGAAGGAATCTACGACACCGGCGCGCAGGAGCAGCTCTATATCGAGCCTCAGGGAATGATCGCCCGCTCGACAGAGGCCGAGGGCATTACCGTCTGGGGTTCGCTGCAGTGCCCTTACTACGTACACAAAGCGCTCACCGCGCTTTTTGGCCTGCCGAAAAATCGAATCCGCGTGGTGCAGACCGAAACCGGCGGCGGATTCGGCGGCAAGGAAGAATACCCCTCGATGATCGCCAGTCACGCCGCGCTGCTCGCATGGAAGTCTGGCAAACCTGTCAAAATAATCTACGACCGCGCCGAGGACATGGCCGCCACAACCAAGCGCCATCCCTCGCGGACCCGCCACCGAACCGCCGTCACGCGCGACGGCAAACTCCTGGCCATGGAAATCGACTTCACCATCGACGGTGGCGCCTACGAAACCCTTTCGCCCGTGGTGCTCTCCCGGGGGACGATCCACGCCGCCGGACCGTATCATTGTCCCAACGTTCGCATTCGCAGCCGCGCCGTCGCCACAAATGCCCCGCCACACGGCGCCTTCCGTGGCTTCGGCGCGCCGCAGAGCGTCTTTGCCCTCGAGCGCCATCTGGATCGCGTCGCGGCAGCAATCACTCTCCCGCCCGACGAGTTGCGCCGCAGAAACTTTATTCGTGAAGGCCAATCGCTCGCCGTCAGCCAGGTGATTCGCGAAAAAGTGGACATGGCTCGCCTGATGGACCGGGCCTTCGAACTCAGCGGCTATCAGCAGAAGAAAACCCAGTTCTTCGCCGCCAACGCGCGCAGCGCGACGATCAAAAAAGGCGTCGGCTTCGCATCCTTCCTTCACGGCGCCGGTTTCACGGGCTCAGGCGAGGAGTATCTCGCTTCAGAAGTTGCCGCCGAAGCCACTCGCGACGGCGTTGTGCGTATCTTTGCCGCCAGCACCGAAATGGGCCAGGGCACAAACACGATTTTTTCGCAGATTGCAGCGGAAGCGCTTGGCCTCGGCTGCGATCGCATCGAAATTATCCAGCCCGACACCGCTGCCGTCCCGAACAGCGGCCCCACCGTGGCCTCCCGCACTTCGATGATCGTCGGCAAGCTCGTTGAAACTGCGGCACGCGAGATTCAAGCGAAGCTCTTCGCGAGCGGCACTCTCCAGCCCGATTACGCCGCCGATGAATTCTCGAAAGCCTGCAATCAGTACATCGAAAAACTCGGCCCGCTCAATTCCCTTGCGAAGTACGAGCACCCGGTCGATCTCCACTGGGACGATGAGCGTTATCAAGGTGACGCCTACGGCGCCTACGCCTGGGCCGTCTACGTCGCCGAAGTTTCCGTGGACACACGCACCGCGGAAGTTCGCGTAGATGATTTCGTCGCCGTTCAGGAAGTGGGCAAGGTGATCAATCCCGTGCTCGCCGCAGGTCAAATCGAAGGCGGCATCGCCCAGGGTATCGGCTTCGCGCTGTATGAAAACGTCGTCTGGCAGGAAGGTCGCATGGTGAACAGCCAGATGACCAACTACGTGATGCCCACGTCGATGGATGTCCCGCCGATTCGTGTGTTCTTTGAAGAAGTGCCCTACGCGCGCGGCCCCGCCGGGGCCAAGGGCATCGGCGAATTGCCGCTCGACGGCACGGCGCCCGCCATTGCGAATGCCATCGCGCACGCCACGGGCGCCGACATCACCAAGCTTCCCATTACGCCGGAAATGCTCATCGAAATGTTGGAGAGCATCCATGCCTGACGGGGCGCACACGATTCGCGTCGAGTGCCGCGTGAACGGCCAACCGGTGACGCTGGAAGCTTTTCCCATGTCGCGCCTGCTCGATGTCCTTCGCGAGCAACTCCGGTTGACCGGCACGAAGGAAGGATGCGGAGAGGGAGAATGCGGCGCCTGCTCGATCGAGCTCGATGGCGCGCTGGTCAATAGTTGCCTCATTCCTGCCGCGCAGGCCGAGGGAGCAAACATTCGAACGATCGAAGGCATCGCGGACGGCGCCCATCTTCACGCCATTCAGGCAGCGTTCCTCAGGCATGGTGGATCGCAGTGCGGTATATGCACTCCCGGCATGATTCTCGCCGCGGCGAATCTTCTCGCGCGATACCCACAGCCCACCGAAGCGCAAATCCGTGAAGGGCTTGCCGGAAATCTCTGCCGCTGCACTGGATACACGAAAATTTTTGAATCGGTCGTTGCGGCGTGCCGCCATGCGGAGCGCCCAGCGTGAGATCGTTCATTCCCGCGTATGAAATGAAAACTCCTCGCGACCTCGCCGCCGCGCTGGACAGCCTGGCGCGCGACCCGGGAGCCTGGAAGCCCTTCGCGGGAGGTACCGATCTGATGGTCTTGCTCGAAGCGGGAAAACTCGCGCATCGCAAATTTTTGAACATCTGGAACGTGCGCGAGTTGCGTGGAATCGATGTCACGCCTTCCCATGTCACCATCGGTTCACTCGCGACCTACACGCATGTGCGCTCCAATGAAATGCTGTCTCGCGAATTTCCTTTGCTTGGCCGAGCGGCCGCAGAAACCGGAGGCATGGCTACGCAGAATCGCGGAACGCTCGGCGGCAACATTGCGAATGCCTCGCCGGCAGCCGATTCGCCTCCGGCGCTGCTGGTGTACGACGCGGAGCTCGAGCTGGTCTCCGCCACCGGCTCGCGCTGGCTCCCGTACCGCAATTTTCACACCGGTTATAAGAAGATGGACCTGCGCCCCGATGAATTGATTCGTGCGATTCGGTTGCCGCAGGCCACAGGCGGCTGGAAGCACTATTACCGGAAAGTTGGCACGCGTCGCGCGCAAGCGATTTCGAAAGTTTGTTTTGCGGCCGCGGCTCGCATCGAAGGCGGCCGGATCGCGGACGTTCGCATCGCTCTCGGCAGCGTCGCTCCCACCGTGCTTCGCGCCGTAGAAACCGAAAGGTTGCTGCGTGGTGAAAAGCCCGGACCGTCGGTGCTAAGCGCGGCGGAGGCTGGCCTGGCAGGCGAAGTCGCGCCCATTGACGACATGCGTTCCACGGCTCGTTATCGCCGCCGCGTGGCGCAGAATCTCCTCGCGGAATTTCTCGAGGTCCTGGCAGCCTGACCTCCGATGCCCACTCCACCAAGCGCGCCTGCGAATCCCGCAACAAATCCGGATCTGATCGTTCGCGGCAAGCGCGTGATTCTTCCGGAAGGCGAACGCCCCGCTGCCATCCACGTCCGCGGCGGCGCGATCACCGCCGTCTCCGGGTTTAATGAAATTACCCCCGGATGCCCGCTCCACGAAGCAAATGAGTCAGTGGTGATGCCCGGACTGGTCGATACGCACGTTCATATCAATGAGCCCGGCCGTACGGATTGGGAAGGGTTTTCCACTGCGACGCGCGCTGCCGCCGCCGGGGGCGTAACAACGCTCATCGAAATGCCGCTCAACAGCATTCCCGCCACCACCACTGCCGCAGCATTTCGCGAAAAGCTGGCAGCGGCGGCAGGAAAACTTTGGGTAGACGTTGGTTTCTGGGGCGGCGTTGTTCCAGGAAACATTTCGGACCTTCGGCCGCTGTGGGACGCCGGCGTTTTCGGTTTCAAATGTTTTCTTGTGCCCAGCGGCGTCGACGAGTTCCCCCACGTCGAAAAGTCGGATCTAAACTCCGCGTTGCCCGAGCTCGCTGCGCTCGGTGCGCCGTTGCTGGTCCACACGGAGCTGCCCGCGCCCATCGGCGAAGCCGCCGCGAAGCTCCCAAAGTCCGCATCGGCCCGTCGCTATGCAACCTGGCTCGCTTCGCGGCCACGCGCCGCAGAGAACCAAGCCATTGCGCTTCTCCTGGATCTTGCCCGCGAACTCAAAGCGCGAATTCACGTCGTCCATCTATCCTCTTCCGACGCCATTTCCGATCTGCGGAAGGCGAAGTCCGAGGGCCTGGCCATCAGCGTCGAGACCTGCCCGCACTACCTCACATTCGTCGCCGAAGAAATCCCCGACGCGGCCACCGAATTTAAGTGCGCGCCGCCCATTCGCGAACGCCACAACCGGGAACTGCTTTGGGCCGCGCTCGACGACGGCGCCATCGACCTCATCGCGACCGATCACTCGCCGTGTCCTCCGCCAATGAAGCTGAAAGATGACGGCGACTTCCTTCGCGCCTGGGGCGGCATTTCCTGTTTGCAGCTCAGCTTGCCTGCCGTCTGGACGGAAGCACAGCGGCGCGGCTATGCTGTCTCGCGCTTGGCCTTATGGATGTGTGCTGCGCCGGCCCGTCTCGCCGGTCTTGAGAAACGGAAAGGATCGATTGCCGTGGGCTGCGACGCCGACCTGGTGATCTGGAATCGGGAAGCGAAGTTTCGCGTAGATCCGGCGCAGCTTCAGCATCGGCACAAACTCACTCCTTATGCGGGACGCGAGTTCGCTGGAACGGTCGAGACAACTTTCTTGCGCGGAAGAAAAATCTTCGACCGCGGAGAATTTTCGGCGAGCTCCATCGGCCAGGCGTTGCGCCGGGGAAGCGTATGAGCGCGTTCACGAAATTGCCGGACCTCGCTTCCCAGCGCCTGGGCGGCCGCGTCGTCTTGGCCAACGACGAATTCTTTGGGCCTAAGGAGAATCTCCTGAAGCCGTCCACGCCTATTTTCATCGAGCACAAGTACACCGCGCGCGGCAAGTGGATGGACGGTTGGGAGACGCGCCGCCGCCGCTCACCTGGCTACGACTGGTGCATCATCCGTCTTGGCCTTCCGGGAATTCTTCGCGGCGTCATCGTCGACACCAGCTTCTTTAAAGGAAACTATCCCGAACACTTCTCGCTCGAAGCCTCCGATCTCGGCGGCGTCGCGCCGTACAAGAACGAACGCAAGAGGTTACGCGCCGGCGGAGCCGAGTGGTCCGAAATTCTGCCGCAAACTGCGCTGAAGGGCGATTCCAGGAATTTATTCGAGGTCCGCCGCCCCGGCCGCTGCACCCACTTGCGCCTGAACATTTATCCCGATGGCGGTGTTGCGCGTCTGCGAATTCATGGCGAAGTTGTACCGGAAACCAGGCAGCGCGCTCGTGGCCACATCGACCTTGTGGCGTTGCAAAATGGCGGTCGCGTCCTCTCGTCGAGTGACGAGTTCTTCGGCGCCCCTCTCCATCTCCTCATGCCCGGCCGCGCCAAGAATATGGGTGACGGCTGGGAGACCAAACGCCGCCGTGGCCCAGGCAACGATTGGGTGATTCTCAGGCTCGGCCTTCCCGGAATCATTCAGCGCATTGAAGTCGACACCAATCACTTCAAGGGAAACTTTCCGGAAAGCTGTTCCGTGGAAGCTTGCCATCTTGGCCCGCTCGCTGCGGAAATTTCTTCTCTCGACGCCGCGAATTGGCAGGTTCTTTTGTCACGGACCAAGTTGAAAGGCAACTACCGACACGTTTTTCGAAAGGATTTGCGCAACGTCGGCCTCGTGACGCATCTTCGTTTGCAGATTTATCCTGACGGTGGTGTGAGTCGCCTGCGAGTTTGGGGCCGTCCCCCCCAAAATGCCGACAATTTGCAGGGAATCGACCGCTTCAACGCGCTTTCGCCGGCGCGCGCGCGAAAAGCGCTGCTCGATTGCTGCGGCTCGAAAAAATGGGCCGATCAAGTTCTGGCGCAGAGGCCATTCACAGGAGAAGCCCAGCTGGGCGATGCGGCCGACAGCGCCTGGGAAAATCTGAGCCGGCCGGAATGGCTCGCCGCTTTCCGGCATCATCCCCCCATCGGCGCCAAGAAGGCGAATGCGCTCCAGTCGTCAACCGCCCGCCGCTGGTCTGCTGGCGAGCAATCGAACGCGCAAAAAGCATCGCCGCAGACACTCGCCGCTCTGGCTGCTGCCAACCAAGCCTATGGCGCTAAATTCGGCTACGTCTTTCTGATCTGCGCCGCGGGCAAAACGAGCGAAGAAATTCTCAAGCACTTCGAACAACGCCTATCGAACGATCCCGACTCCGAATTGGATATCGCGGCGGAAGAGCAACGAAAAATCATGAGGCTTCGCCTGGAGAGACTTCTCGAATCATGAGTGAAATCACCACGCACGTGCTGGATGTTTCGATCGGCCGCCCTGCTTCGGGCGTGCCGGTCATTCTCGAAATCACCTCCCAGGGTGGCGGTTGGAAGGAATTGAGCCGCGGCGCTACGGACGGTGACGGCCGCCTCCGCCATCTTGTCGCGCCCGGCTCGCTGGTCGAAGGAACTTATCGCTTGACGTTCGAGACTCGTCTTTATTTCGAAGCCCGTAAAATCAGAAGTCTCTATCCGCAGGTGATCGTGGTGTTCCAGGTTCATGACCCGAAGGCGCGCCACCACATCCCGTTGCTTCTGAGTCCGTACGGCTATTCGACGTATCGCGGGAGCTGACGCATGTCCATCACGCTCGGCGAAAACACCTACGGCAAATCGCACATCCGGCTGCTGCGCGTGGTACGCCAGGAAGGCCGCCACGACGTCAAGGAATTGACTCTCACGATTCGATTCGAAGGCGACTTCGATGACGCTCACACCAAGGGCGATAACCGCAAAGTCCTGCCCACCGATACACTGAAGAACACCGTCTACGTTCTTGCGCGTCAATATCCCGTCGAAGCCGTCGAGGATTTTTCTCTGCATCTGATCGAGCATTTTCTCACTTACAACCCGCAAGTCTCGCGCGTGCGAGTGGAAGCTTCCGAGAATCTCTGGGCGCGTATCGCTCAGGGAGGTAAGCCGCACGCTTCGGCGTTTACCCGGGCGAGCGAAAAGCGCACGGCGACAATCAACGGCACGCGCGAAGGAAACACGATTCGTGGCGGTATCGACGATCTGGCTGTCCTGAAAACGACGAAGTCCGGGTTCGAAGGTTTTTTGCGTGACCCCTACACCACGCTGAAAGAAGATCGCCATCGCATTCTTTCCACCATCATCCGTGCGCAGTGGCTGTATGACGGCGGCGAAATCGAATTTAGCCCCGTTTGGCACGGCGTGCGCCAGGCAATTCTCGATACCTTCGCCGAGCACGATAGCCGCTCGCTCCAGCACACGTTGTATGCCATGGGCGAGGCCGTGCTGAACAGCTTCGATCATATCCGCGAGATTCACCTTTCACTGCCGAACAAGCATTTTAATTTGGTCGATCTCTCGCCCTTCGGCATGGATAATCCTGCCGAGGTGTTTCTTCCCGTGGATGAGCCGCACGGCTTAATCGAAGCAACGCTGCGCAAGGAATAGGACATCCTATATTCTCAACAAAATTCGCAGCGGCGTCCCGGAGCCAAAATCCCGCGGCCCGCGTTTTACCGAATCCGAATTCGTCGAGCGTTTTCCTCCGAGTGAGCCAGCCGGTGCCAGGAAAAATTCTTATCGTGGATGACGAAACGTCTGCCCGCTCGGCGTTCGAGCTGCTTCTTCGCCGCGAAGGTTACGAAGTGCGCGATGCTGCAAGCGGCGAGTCCGCGCTTGCGGCCTGCACCGAGTTCAAGCCCGATCTGATTTTGCTCGACATCCTCATGCCTGGAATTGACGGCTTCGAAGTCTGCCGCCGCATCAAGGCCACGCCGGAAACACGGCTCACTCCGGTCGTGCTTATCACCGGACTTTCCGACACCGAAGACCGCATTCGCGGAATCAATGCGGGCGCCGATGATTTTCTGAGCAAGCCCATCGACATCAACGAACTTCTCGCGCGCAGCCGCTCGCTGATGCGCCTTAAGCAGTACACGGACGAGCTCGAAAGCGCCGAAACCGTTCTTTTCACCCTGGCTCTCAGCGTCGAAGCGCGCGATCCCTATACGCGCGGCCACTGCGAGCGCCTGGCGAAAATGTCGATGATGCTCGGCGAAAAGCTCGGATTGCCCGAAGATCACATCAAGGCGTTGCGTCGTGCGGGAATCGTCCACGACATCGGCAAAGTCGTCGTGCCGGATGCGATTCTGCTGAAGCCGGGTCCGCTGACGCCGGGAGAAATCACGGTGATGCGCAAGCATCCCGTGGTTGGCGAACACATCTGCGCGCCGCTGAAATCCTTGCACTTGGTGCTTCCCATTATTCGCCACCACCACGAGAAACGCGACGGCTCGGGCTACCCCGATGGTCTGTGCGGCGACCAAATTCCGCTCGACGCGCGCGTTTTGCAGCTCGCGGATGTCTACGACGCGCTCACCACCGATCGCCCGTACCGCACCGCCGTTCCATCGGAGGTCGCGCTCGACATGATGGACGAGGAATCCGGTCTCGGCTGGTGGGACCATGAATTGTTTGCCGCGTTTCGCGACATGATCCGCGCATCGAAATCCGCGGCTACCGACGAAGCTGCCAGTTGGGGTGGCTTGGGTTAGACGTCTTGGCTGCCAGCTAAAAATCAGCCTCAGAATCGTCGGCACTCACAATTTGCGCATCCGTTCTTGGCCTGAATAAATCACGAACCGCCGCCCGCGCAAGAACCCGATCAGGGTCAGTCCCAACTCACGCGCCAGTTGCACGGCCAGGCTGGACGGCGCCGAAACGGATGCAACAATCGGAAGCCCTGCGGCAATGGCTTTTTGCACGATCTCGAACCCGCCGCGCCCGCTGACCAGCAGGACCAAATCCGAAAGCGGGACACGGTCGTCGAGCAGCGCCCGGCCGATTACTTTATCCACGGCATTGTGGCGGCCGATGTCTTCACGTAGCACCAACAAGTTTCCTGCCGCGTCGAAAAGCGCGGCGGCATGCAAACCGCCGGTGCGCCCGAATACGGCTTGCGAGGCGCGCAGCGCGTCGGGCATCCGAAGAAGGATTTCCGCATCGAGGCGAAATTCCGGATTCGGCGACTGAAGCGCGCGCGCGCGAACCGCATCGATGGAAGCTTTCCCGCAAATCCCGCAGCTTGACGCGGCGAAAAAATGCCGCCGCATTTTTTCAAAGTCGGGCGCGGACTCGCGCGCGAGTTCTGCGACCACGACATTACCGGAATTTTTGTCGCTCTCTTTCGGAGCGTTTTCGAGGCTCAGAATTTGCGCCCGCTTCTCGACGAGTCCTTCGGTGAAAAGAAAACCGGCGGCAAGTTCCACGTCGTGCCCCGGCGTGCGCATGGTCACGCTCAAGGGGTTTTTGCCGACGCGGATTTCGAGCGGCTCTTCGGCGGCGAGATAATCTTCCTTGCGCTCGAGCGCGCCATCGTTCCATTCGGAGACCTGGGTGAGATCCACGCTGCGAGTTTTTCCAGGCACGTTGCGCGTCTCCACAAAATAAAAAACCACCGCGAGCAGCGTCAAGCGTACCGCCGAAACTCAAGCGGGGCGAGTATTAAAACGGATCTGGCGCGGACCGGGGCATCGGTCCGCGCCAGAGGGGTGTTCCTGGCGGGGTGACTTCGGAAGATGCTCGGTTAATCGTTGCCGTCGCCGTGCGTTTGGACGACTTGACCGGTCGACGGATTCAGAATCACGATGTCGGTGCGCTGGTTCTTGAAATTGAACATGTTGAACAGGGTCCCCGCGAACTGATCGAAGGATCCGTTTCCGATTTGCGGGAGTTCCCAGTTCTCTTCGATGAAGCGGGGAACCGAGCTGAAGTCCGTAAGCGTACTGTCTACGAAATTCTTTTTCGCGTAGGGGGAGATCACCAGCATGGGAATGCGTGGGCCGTAACCGCAGCGTCCTTGAATGCCTTCGAGTGAACCCGCTCCGTTGCCGCAGGAGCTCGTGCCGGTGAGGCCATCCTCAGAGGTATTCGATTGGTTGAGGATCGGGCTCATCACGTGATCGTACCAACCGTCGGAGTCGTCCCAGGTGATGATCACCGCAGTGTTTTGCCAGTCCGGAAGGCTCTCGAGGAAGTTGATGGTGTTGACCAGGAAGACCTGCTCGTCGAGCGGCGAAGAATTGCTCGGATGACCATCCTGCGCGCGGTTCGCTTTGAGGTAGGAAACCGCAGGGAGACTACCCGCCCCCGCCGCGGAGAAGAACAAGCTCAGGTCATATTGGTGATTCGCCGGCCCGTCGTTGCCGATTTCCGCCGCGCTCGCCGGCGGCGTGTGGTGCGGGTTGGATGTCGAGAGGTAATAGTTAAACGGATTGTGGTGCGCGCTATAGGCCTTCTCCGGAGTGCCATCGATGCGATTTGTGGTCGTCGCGCACACCGCCTGGCCCGCAACGACGCTGGACGGCGTAAATCCTCCCTGGAACCAACCCCAGGTTATCTTGTTCGCACTGAGCAGATTGCCGATGTTAAGGTTTGTGTTCCGCATGCCGACGACGTCCGAGCTGCTGCAGTCATCAAAAGCCGGATCTGGATCGCCGATCACGCTGCCGGCAATGACCTCGCTAATCGCGTTGTTCTTACTGGTGGTCGGATCGACGCCGCCGGTCATACCCGAAATCACGTTGAGTGCGCCGGGCGTAGAAGGGCCGAAGTTCGTGCCAAAGAAGTAGTCGTTCAGGGCAAAGTGCTGGGCGTAGTTCCAGAGTCCAGTGACGGTGTTGCCGTCGTAGTAGCCCATCACGATGTCCGTGCCCAGGCCCTGTACGGCGGGAAATGAGGAATTGCAGGCTGTGGCGGTGAATTCGGGGAACTTGTCCATCAGGCCGCTGTCGAATGCCTGCTGTTCGGGCAAGTAGTCGTGGTTTTGATCGCAGGTGTAGTTCTGGCTGGGATCGAGACGGACCGGCTGGTTGGAGTTCTGGTTGTGCTCGATCAAGCCCCGGGTGAGACCGTTGACGGAAGGCGTACCGCCCTTTGCGACGAATCGCGTCTCGCCTGCAAGATTCGCAGCCACCGGGTAAGTTCCGAAGTAATGATCGAAAGAAACGTTTTCTTGGAAGATTACGACCAAGTGCTTGATGGGAGTGGTGGTCGCGGTGTTATCGGCGGCGTTGGAGTTCTTCTTTTTTCCCTCGTCGGCCATCACGCCGGCGGGCATCAGAAAAGCGAGATTCGTGGCGAGCACCATGGCTGCTATCCAGTGAAGATTCTTCCGAATCATGAACGCTCCTTGTAAAGGTAAGAATTTTCGGTTTGAAACCCTGCCGCCCCGTTTGCGGGGATCGCAGCACGCTGCCGCTGCTGAGGGGCTTTCGGGTTCAAACGCGCGTATGGAGTGGATACCCGGCGGTTGTTATCGCCAGATGAAAGGCGCGTAAAAAGTGCAGCGACTCGCTGGCGGGCCGGAATCATCGTGGTTGCTAGGGCTCTACCTTATGCATCGAAGGCGGTGCGGCATGAATTTCGGATTCTTGAGGTGGTTCTACACGGACTAGGCCCATCATTCCGCCGTCCTCGTGTTCCAAGAGGTGGCAGTGATAGGGAAACGTTCCGACGATCTCGGGATTGCGGAAATCCATGCGCAGCCGGACGCTCGGAAACTTCGTGGATTTCCCGTCCCAGAACGGGACGTTGATCGTGTCGCGCAGGAAGGGCTCATTGACGGGAACGCCGAACCATTCGGTGAGCATGAAATGAATTTGGTGGATGTGGAAAGCGTGCAGCTCTTGCGAGCGATTCTCGATGATCCAATCCTCTACGTCTCCCAGGTGAACCACGATGTGGGGGACGGTCGAGCCCGGGCTAAAGGGGATTGGAGTTGCGCCGTCCACGGTGATGTAAAAAGTGGTGGGACTACTGGGATCCTTCGGGTCTTGTAACACTTCAGAGAAGTACAGCTTTCTTGTACGCGCGGGCTTCACGGTGCCAAGCCACGGAACGGTTGGGTGCGCGAGTGGCTCGGAGGAGGCCAAAAGTCGTGAGGTGAGGTCACGCGCCTGGGTTGCCGCGACGATCGCTGCGAGCGGCCGCACCGGATCGTTTTCGCCTCCCGCTCCGGTGTTCACGCTTCGCGTCAGAAGCGTTTCCTGAACTCCCGCCGGAGGCCCGGTGAAAATAAATTCGGCGCGACCGCCGGGTGGCAGACCCAAGTGGTTCTGCCACACAATGCCGTTTCCACCCGAGCCATTCAGTCTGATTGGAACGCCGTCGAGGGCCACGACTCCGAAGCCCTGCGGAGTGCCATTTAGGATGATCTGGAGGTTCAAGTAGGTAATCGCCGACGCGTTCAGAACGCGCCACAATTGGCGCTCGGCGGGCTTTATCTCGATTCTCGCTGGCCGGTAATCGGGATAGGGTACCGGAACAAAATTCAGCGATAAATCCTTTGCGGGCTTGCCCGTTCCTGAGCCGGTGTTTCGCTGGTCGCCATCGGGATCAAGCACGACCGGCGGCGCGTTTACGTCCGAGGTTGACGGAGGCGCGCTCGGATTTAATAAGTCCTGGTCGCGGATTACTAATATTCGCTCGGGGAGTCCGGCAACTTCGGGATTCACGCGCTCCATGCCTTCGATGATCAAAGCGCCGGAGGCGCCGCCGAGAACTTGCGCTTTGCTGAAACCGTGAAGGTGAGGATGGTACCAGTAGAGACCGGGCGGCTGATTGGCGGGAATGCGCACGCGGTATTCAAACGCAGCGTCGGAGGGGAGAACCGAAGTGGTGAGCACATCGTCCTGGTGACAGACGGGCGGAATTGCGAGTCCGTGGAAATGAAGATTGGTCGCCGAAGGCGTCATCGCTCCGCCTCCTGCGCAGGCGTCCGGCGTCGAGTGGTCATGCGATGGCGCTGGCGTTCGCGATGGCGCTAGCTCGAACGCCAATGGCGATGCTGCTGGCAATTCGTTCTTCAAGCTCAGTATCAGCAGGTCGCCGGGATGGACGCGCAGATTGGGCGACTGGGCGCCGTCTTCCGATACGTAACAGTATCGCGTTTGCCCTTTCGCATCCGTGAAGTTCCGAAACGCGAGATTAACTTTGAGGACTCCATTCTGACTGCGCAGATCCGCGGGTTCGGTAACCGTGCTGCCAACGGGCGGGCGGGAGCAGATCTGGTTTAGGGAACTCTCATTTGTCAAAACCTGCGCGCGGGCACGCGCGGGCGCAAAAGGAAGCAAGACGAGGGCGGCGAGGGAAAATTGCAGCGATCGGGAAATGCGTAGGCGATGGCCAGAAACGTGGATAGGGCTGCTGAAAGAAAAGGAGTTGCGCCGAGAGGACGCAAAAACGTGCGAAAATTCGCTAGGGGAGGCTAGAGTCATGCGCCGATGTTTGTTTTCTATGAGTGAGACGTACGCAAAGATCAATACGCTCTAGAACCTGAAGCCGGAAGCTACCGCCTCATTGGGTGCCCATTCACACTTACCCGGTTGCAAAGTAGGCAAGAATTGTTAGGGTTGCGTGAGAGTATGGTAAATGCTCGCGTACCGCGAGAATCGGCAGGAGGATCGGTAGAAGAGTCTCAGTTATCGAAATCCCGAGAGGCGCCAGCAACGTTCATAACCCCCTTGGCGGGATTCTGTTCTACCGAGGACTGTTTACTCCCTTCTTGAGCATTTCAATGGCTTTCTCTAATCTCTTCCATCGTGTTTCTTCCTTTTTGGCGTCGGTGATCCAGCGGCAGTACTCCTTGCGGTGGGTGTAACTCAGTTTTTTGAAAACTGGAAGCAGCCCTTCTTTCTTCATCAACTTTTCGAATGGAGCAGGCACTTCGACGGTTCTTACCTCTTCATCTTTCCAAACAACGACTTCAATCGTATCGCCTGGGCCTTTCCCAGTTTGCTCGCGTATGGCTTTAAGGATACCCAGCATGTGAAGTGGATTACCGTATTTGATAAGCGAGCCCGTATACGGAACACCATCGAACGTCGCCTTTACAGGCACCTTCCCTTTGGTGGCGAATTCCTTCCCAGTATCGTATGGAAAAAGCACGTAAGCCCCTCCGCCATCGCTTGCTTCAATTTTCGCCCTGAATTTGTATTTCTTCATTGGTTTACCAGCATTCTCACCGTGCGGCTCTCGGTCACCCGGAATGAAACCACCGTCCCCCAGCGCGCGCTACTCAGGCGATCACTCCCGGTTTGTCGCGATAAGCGTAAAGGGAGAAGTCAATTCAAATGGACGGTTGATGCCATAACGACGTCAGCCTCGCGACGGCCCGAGTAAACTGTTTGGTGCCTTGTCATAGCACCGTCATCGGGGGGTGCGCCGGCGCACGCGAATACAGAAGGCGATTGCCATGGCGAATGGCGCCCCATACCCCCATACCGCTTATCGGCGGAGCGAGTGGCAGGCGATGTACGCAAAGTTCGAGGCTGAAATAGAGAAATGAAACCAACCAGTCCACCAGCAAGCTTGCTTCGCTCCCGGAGCACGGCTATTGGGCGCATGCGGGGTTTGGTCCTAGGTGCAAAAAAGAAAAGGGGCGATTGCTCGCCCCTTCCCTTCAGTCACGAAAGGAAACAGCCGTCGAACATTCTCCCGGTGTTACCGGGAGAAGCCGACCACAACAAGTCTCGCTGGGTCGATCCGCGGCTTGGCCTCGCGCTGCCTCGTCAAGCGATGCTTGACGGGACCACGCCTGACCAGTAGTGGACCGGACCTTGGATCTCGCCGTGATGCCGTACCATTCCGAACTTTGTCGAAGCCGTTCTACCCGTCTGTGCCCTGCATTGCTCGTCAAGCTTTCACTTGCCGGGCTGCTCAAGACTCAGATGATTGAAAAGCTTTGGCAACGCGCTTGTAACTCTGCGCGGACCCGGAGTCAATCAGACCGGAAGGATTTTTGGATGTGGAAATCTCGGAAATGTGGAAATTGCTCCTCTAGAACGCTCTACCTATGTCCGGTTAGCGTTTACCAGATGACGCCTAGCTTGGTAGGTTTCTATTTGCATTTACGCCATGGAAATCGTCTTGCGCATTGCATCCCATGCGTGAGTAGCTGATGCTAAACGGGTGGCGGTCTAACAGGCGTCTGTCAACGTAATCGGGAGTGAGCCCCTTGGGCTTGAAACCGCGCGCGGAACGAAAGTGAGGAGAAACGTATGAAACTCAGCCCAGGGATTCGGTT
>Ga0307475_10000274_pt1 | contig 31843 bp, 26 predicted proteins | sample atmos_gasesECM1C_FD_203317 | JGI IMG/M metagenome (GOLD analysis project Ga0307475, IMG submission 203317) | Hardwood forest soil microbial communities from Morgan-Monroe State Forest, Indiana, United States - atmos_gasesECM1C_515 | ecosystem: Environmental > Terrestrial > Soil > Temperate... | reverse complement strand
CAAGCGTGCTGCTGACCGGAATTCCCTTCTCGTTCACTCTGTTGGGAATTCTGTTCGCCCATGAGATGGGGCACTACATCGCGTGCAAGTTGTACAGAATCGATGTGAGCTATCCGACGTTTATCCCGGCGCCAAATCTCTTCGGCACTTTCGGAGCATTCATCCGCATTCGCTCTCCGTTTCCGACGAGGCGCGCGCTATTCGACGTCGGCATCGCCGGGCCGATCGCAGGATTCATCGTGGCGATCCCCGCGATTGCGTACGCAGTTGCGGCGGCGAAAATCGTGCCCGATATGCAAACGAACGCCGACATATTACTCGGGGCCCCGCCGCTCGTGCGCATGTTCGCCGCGCTCTTTCATCCCAACGTGCCGGTGAGATGGCTGCTGCTCAGCCCAGTCGGCTGCGCGGCGTGGTTCGGTCTTTTTGCGACGGCGTTGAATCTGCTGCCGATCTGGCAGCTCGATGGCGGCCACATCCTCTACAGCCTCGCGAATGAAGGCCATCGCAGAATTTCGATCGCGCTCTCGCTGGTGCTGATCGCGCTGGGCTTTCAGTGGCTGGGCTGGGCGTTGTGGGGATTTATTCTGCTCGTGCTAACGCTGCGCTTCCGGCATCCGCCGGTGATGAACCGCTGGGAGTATCTGGACGGCTCGCGGCGGCTGCTCGCGGTGGTTGCGATCGCGATTTTTGCGCTCTGTTTTACGCTGGTGCCGCTCATCACGCCGCAGTAAATCCGGAATCGCCCGGCCCTCGCCCCTTCACGACAAGCTCGCAGGATCGACATCCACAATCACGGCTGTCTCCGGAATATCTTTTGAAGCGCAGAAATCGAGGCACCCGCTGAGCGCACCCGAAAGCGCCGAGCGCTTCGGCGATTTCAGCACGAATTGAAAGCGGTATTCGCGCCGCAAACGCGCCAGCGGCGCAGCCGCAGGGCCGAGGATTTTCACGCCGCGATTTTCAAATGGCTCGAAAAATCCGGCCAGCGCGCGCGACCAGCGAATCGCATTCTCGATCTTGCGGTCGCGAATCAGAATGCTGGCGAGCGCGGCGAAAGGCGGGTAGTGCAGCATGCGGCGGAAGTGCGCTTCCTTCTCATAGAACGAAACGTAATCCTGCTTCACCGCGCATTGAATCGCGTAGTGCTCGGGGTAATAGGTCTCGACGAGAACCTCGCCAGAAAGCTCGCCGCGCCCGGCGCGCCCTGCAACCTGCGTCAAGAGTTGAAATGTTTTTTCGGCGGCACGAAAGTCGGGGCGTCCGAGCGCCAAATCGGCAGCCACTACACCAACTAGAGTGACGCGCTGGAAATCGTGTCCCTTTGCAACCATTTGCGTGCCTACGAGGATGTCGATTTCGCCGCCAGCGAAAGCGCCCAGCACCTGCTGGTATTCACGCTTCGTTCGCACCGTGTCGCGATCGAGACGCGCGATGCGGGCTTTCGGAAACTGTTCGCGCAAATATTCTTCCACGCGCTCGGCGCCATCGCCGACGAAATACAAGTACTCGGCTTTGCACTTCGGGCACTCCTTGGGTGGGCGAATCGAATATCCGCAGTAGTGGCACTCCAATCGTTGGCGGGTTTTGTGATACGTGAGGGCGATGCTGCAGTTCTGGCATTGAATCATCGAGCCGCAGCTGCGGCACAGCAGAGACCAGGAATATCCGCGGCGATTGATGAGAATCATGGCCTGCGTGCCTTCTTCGAGGCGCAACTGGATTGCCGCGCGTAAAGTTTCTGATACCGGCGTGGCGCGATGCTCGCGGCGGAACTCTTCGCGTAGATCGACGATGCGGACTTCGGCGAGCGAGCGATTCTCTACGCGCGAGGTCAACTCCAGCAGGTGATATTTTCCCGCGCGCGCGTTGTGATAGGTCTCGAGCGACGGCGTCGCGGAGCCGAGAATTGCTACTGCGCCTTCGAGTTGCGCGCGATAGACGGCTGTGTCGCGCCCGTTGTAGCGCGGCGTTTCTTCCTGTTTGTAGCTCGATTCCTGCTCCTCATCCACGATGATCAAACCGACATTTTCGAGCGGTGCAAAAACTGCGGAGCGTGTCCCCACCACCACTTTCGCTTCGCCATGCCGCACGCGCCACCATTCGCGGGCGCGTTCGATATCCGGCAGGCCGCTGTGCAGGACGGCTACGCTTGCGCCGAATCGCGCACGAACCAGGCGGCCGACCCACAGCGTGAGCGCGATTTCGGGAACGAGTACGATTGCCGTCTTACCGCGCGAGAGTGCCGCTTCGATTGCGCCGAGATAGACCTCCGTCTTGCCGCTGCCCGTGACGCCATGAAGAAGCGCTGCAGCAAACTTGCCCGTCACGATCCATCGCCAGATTTCTTCGAGCGCGCGTTTCTGCTCGGCGTTCAAGACATTCGTGGGCGGAGTGAAATCCGTGTCCCAGGAGTCTTCCTCGATCGTGAGCGGCTCTTCCCAGGAGAGTAGACGGCCTTTTTTCTCGAGGCGCAGAATCACCGCTCGCGAAACGCCTGCTTTCGCCGCGAGGATCGCGAGAGGCAGCGGCCCGCGCACGGCGGTGAGGACTTCTTTGATTTTTTCCTCCGCGTCATTTTTAGGCAGACCGGTTTTCGCGGGCGGATCCGTCTGCGCGGGCGAATCTGTTGGCGCAGGATTCCAGGCCAGAATTTTCTGTGTGCGGGTTCGGCGTTTCCGAAGCACTTCGCGAGCGCTGAGGTAGCCGCGGCGAACGAGACGTTCGGCGGCCGCTTCTCCGCCGGACCAGCGGCGAATTTGGGTTGACGATGCGGCCCCGTCTTCGTCGTCCACTCGCTCGAGCAAAGCGCGCTCGGTGGATTCTTCTTCGGTGGTTTCGACGCCGGAAGTTAACTGCGCGAGGTAGGCGCGTCCGGCATCGCTTAGCGAATATTCGCGATCGTGGCGTACTTCAATTTCGGGTGGAAGCATCGCGCGCATCGTCTCGCCGATCGGCGCGACGTAATAGCGGCTAATCCATTGTCCGAGCTCGATCAGCTTCGGCGGCAGCGCGGGGAGCGAATCCATCAGCTCGACAATTTCTTTGATGGATTTCTTACCTCCGGCGATTTCCGGGGCGCGATCCGAGAGTGCGAGGCCTACGCCGACCATTGCACGATTGCGGAATGGCACCACCACGCGCCGGCCGATTAATTCTTCGCCGTTGAACGACGCTGGCACCGCGTAGGTGAATGTGGAGCGCAGCGGGACGGGGAGCGCCACTTCGCAGAATCTTTGTACCATGGGCGAGGATAGTGTAGCAGCTGGGAAGCTGTGACTCGTGACTGGCGGCTCGTGATTCGTGGCTTGCGAAAAGAGGTCACCTGCTGAGTGCGAGAGAAAAACCTGCGTTTTGTAACGATTAGAAATGAGATGCGGCGTTTGTTTTCTTGGTTTTGCGAGGAATTCTAATCGCGGTGTAACGATTAGGTTTTGGAAGCTGGAGACTAGGGGCTGGATGCTGGAAAAGAAAACTGTGGATGCGGGGAGCTGAGCGGAATTGGGCTGAAATTCAGGATGAAAAATCGCGAAAAATTTGCGATTAGAAAATTTTAGATCGTTGATTCTTATGGAGCTTAGCTTGAATTCTAATTCCAGATTTGCGATTAGGATTTGAGACGGTACCGATAGGGCGGCGTCTGCCAGCTGTAGAGTCGTCGGCGTAGCAAAAGCGCACAGGCAGGAGTGCCTGTGCCACTGGGCCGGTATGATATCGCAAGCGAGGCTCAAGTCCCCCCGAGATGCCTTTGTGGCTCGGAGTAAACCATTTGAGCGTCGGGGCTAGCCCAAGTGGCGGCCGATAGTATCGTCTTCGTCATCATATAAAAACGGGAAATGGTAGCGTGGTTTCGGGCGGTTGTATATCCGTAGAACTACGCAGGGCTGTGAAAAACGCGATCTAAATCCCGAGAGCCAAACGAGATCAAATGAAAAAAAGTGATGCGCGACGCAACCGCTTCAGGGCTAGAGGCTTACGAGCACTATTCCGACGAAGACGAGGACAATGCCGAGCCACTGGCTGCGTTCTAGTTTCTCGCGTAGGAAAATCCAGGCGAGGAGGACTGTGACCGCTCCGTAGAGCGAGGCTAGGACGCTGACGACGGAGACCTGGCCGGTGTGAAGGCCGGCGTTGTTTGCAACGAATGCGGCTGTATCGAGGAAGCCTACGGCTGCGAGCAGCCACCAGACGCTGCCGCTCGGAAGCTTGAGGCTTTGGCGCGTAGGGACAGCAGCGATTGCGAGTACCGAAAAGCAAGTGAGGCGGATCACCCACACGGAGATTGTGGGGCCGACCGCCGGCACAACATAGAAGCCAAGGAACCAGAAGAGCACGCCGAATCCGAGAGCTGCGAGGAGAGCCCGGCCGACGCCTTTCGACAGATGCGCGGTTTCCTTCGCGGCAGCTTCTTTCGCGCCGGTTTCCTTCACGCCACTTTCGTTCGCGGTACTTTCTCTCTCCGGATTGGCATTCACGGGAGTAGCGGCGACCGGGGTGAAAGTTGTCGCCGCCAGGATCACTCCTACCAGGGTAACGGCGAGGCCCGCGCCGCGTAGCGCCGTGATTCGTTCGCCGCTCGCAACCGCCAGCGCAACCGTGAGCGCGGGATACGCTGACGACACCGGCCCGACGATACTCATCACGCCAATCTGAAATGAGTAGTAGAGCGAGAGCGACGCTATCATGTTGATCACGCCGGCGAGCGCGGCAAGCGCCCATGGATGCCATCCCGGGGCGATACCTTCCAAAAACCCGCCGCGAAATTTTAGATACACGCTGAGGGCGATGAACCCAAAGAATTGCATGAAGAAAAGCGTGCGGTAGGCACCGACGCGACGGGAGGCGAATCGCGCTGCAAAATCTGCGCCGCCCCAGCACACGGCGCCGGTGAGTCCCAGGATGATGGCGAGCGATAGTTGCAAGGAAGGGCGCTACCGTTTCTTCGGCTGAAGCCCGAGGACCGCCATGACCTTCTGCAAATCCTTCCAGACTTCGCTTTTTGCGGGCGGATTGCGCAGCAGATAGGCGGGGTGATAGGTGGCGATTAATTTCGAGCCGCGAAAGTCGAACCATTCGCCGCGGAATCGCGAGATGCCTTGATTTGTGGCGAGCAAGGTTTGCGCGGAGCACGCGCCGAGGCAACAAATCACTTTCGGCTGAATGGCCGCGAGCTGACGCAGCAGGAACGGGGAGCAGACGGCAATTTCGTCTTTGTCGGGGAGGCGATTTTCGGGCGGGCGGCATTTGACGACGTTGCAGATGTAAACGTCCTCGCGGCGCAGGGACATTGCCTCGATCATTTGCGTGAGAAGCTTTCCTGCGCGGCCTACAAACGGCTCGCCCTGGATATCTTCATCGTGTCCCGGGCCTTCGCCAACGAAAACCAACTCGGCTTTGGGGTTTCCGACGCCGAATACGAGCTTCGTGCGAGCTTTGTGCAAACGGCAGCGTGTGCATTCGCCTAGGTCGGCGCGAATGTCGTCGAGCGTTTCACCCGGCACGCGTTCGGCTGCTTCAAAGAGCGTAGGGCCGGGCGGGACGGAAATAATCGGTAGAGATGGACCGGCCTTGGCGGTGAGCGGAGTTGCCACACTGCTGGCGGCTGCGGCTGCGACGGGCTTGGCTGAGGATTTCGCGGTGGAGGCCATGTTCATTGACGTTGACGTTGACGGGGGCGGGGCCGAGGCGTGCGCCGAGGAAGCTGCTGATTCAGTTCGCGTTAAGAAATACGGCCCGAGGCCGAGCTCATTGCCGTACTGAAGCCAAGCTTCCACACGGCTACGCTTCGCCGAATCCATCGATTCCCCACTTTCCGCCGACTGGAAAAATTTTCGCCGCAGGGAGTGTAACCGATTGCGCGGAAATTGTGAGTAGGGAAAAACGAACGATCTCGGCGCCGAATTTAGCGGATGATCAATTTTGCGCCGCGGGGGTTTTCTCCGCTTGTGATTCAATCATGGGCGTGTCGGCAGTGCCATCCGACCATTGACCAACTGGGATCAGGAAAATCGTCAAGCGATCCTGATCGACTTTAGCTGCAATGATCGGTGAGCCCGTCGAATCTGCGCCCCAAGCCGCGGGATCCGTGAGTGGAACGAAAAACATCAAGTGGGGATGCCAGTGCCCGGCGCTGTCGCTCAGGTAGCCTTGCTTGGAAAGCATGTAGCACATCGCACCTGATTCGATTGTGGGCAATTCTTTCTTGTCGAATGCGGCGCTCATCGCTTCGGACATTTGAGCCTTGGATCGTCCGGCCAAAACCAACTCCGTCTTTTTGATCGTGAGGGGAAGGTAGGTTCGGGCGGCCGATGCGTTGAGGCAGATCGGTCCTCGCAGCTTTGGATTCCAAAAATCGGGATCGTCGATGGGGGCAGACCAAGATCGTTCCACCATGCACACGAAACCGTTCTTGCCTTTTACCGCATTCTCATATCCATGGTTCCCGAGAACCATAATCTCGGCATCCATTGAGATGGATACTGGCGCGGCGCTCCGTGCGAGCGCAATCTCCGTATCTCGCTCCATCAAATATTGGCCGACGGGAGCCATGTTTGGGTATGGCGTCTTGACGTCCTGTGCTTGCGCGCGCAACGCGGCTCCCAGCATGACGACCAGCCCAAAGGCACTGAATGCAATCGTTCTGAAAGGTTTGAGCATCGCTGTTCTCTTTTCTAGAGAATCGTTTTTACCGCGCGAGAATCACAACTTGATCGAGGATGCGGTTAGCCACGTCAAATTTGCTCATCTTAGGCAGTGCAATTTCGCGGCCATCGCGCAGGTACATGGTGACGATGTTGGTGTCCGTGTCGAAGCCGGCGCCTTCCTGGGTCACGTCATTCGCGACGATCATGTCGGCGCCCTTGCGCTTGAGTTTGCCGCGCGCATTTTCCGCCACGCGGTCTGTTTCGGCGGCGAAACCAACCAGGATGCGGTGGTTGTGCGCGTCTTGCGGAGCACGGCCGAGTTCCGCAAGAATATCGGGCGTGGGCTCGAGATCGAGGGTGATGCTGCCTTCGCGCTTCATTTTCTTTTCATGCGAGGTGGCGGCGCGATAATCGGCGACAGCCGCGGCCATGATGACGATATTCGCATCGCGCGCGCGATCGAGCACGGCGCGGCGCATTTCTTCGGTGGCGCGCACCGGCACCCAATCGACGCCGTCCGGAATTTTCAGGTCCGTGGGGCCGCTGACGAGCACAACGCGCGCACCTCGGCGGCTGGCTGCTTCGGCGAGCGCGTAACCCATTTTGCCTGACGAGCGGTTGGTGAGGAATCGCACCGGGTCAATGTCTTCGCAGGTGGGGCCGGCGGTGACGAGCACCGTCTGGCCAGCGAGATCGTGGCGCAGGCCGAGGACGTCGCAAACTTTTTTGGCGATCGTTTCGGTGGCAGCGAGGCGGCCGGAGCCGGTCATGCCGCACGCCAGATAGCCTTCGTCCGGATCGACCACATTCACGCCGCGCGCGCGCAACGCTGCGAGATTCTGCTGCGTTGCTGGGTGCTCCCACATGTTCACGTTCATCGCAGGCGCAACGACTACGGGAGCTTTTGTGGCGAGGTAAAGCGTGGTGAGAAAATCTTCGGCGATGCCGTGCGCGAATTTTCCGAGGATGTCGGCAGTGGCAGGAGCTACGAGCAAGAGATCGATGCGCTGGGCGACGGCGATGTGCTCGATGGCGCTTTCCACATTGGCCGGCGCGGAATCGTCCGCGCTGAACATGTCCGTGATGACTTTTTGTCCGGTGAGCGCGGCAAACGTGAGCGGGGTAATAAACTGCTGCGCGGCGCGCGTCATCAACACTTGCACGTCGAGCTTTTCCTGCTGCAAACGGCGCACCAGTTCGGCGGCTTTATACGCCGCAACTCCACCAGTGACCCCAAGTGCAATCTTCATCGCAACGGCGGCGGCCAGCTACTTGCGCCGCTTCCCGTCCTTGTCTTTGTCCTCGGTGGCGTCCATGGCTTCGGTCGTCTCGTATTCGAGGAGACCCCTCTGCAATTCTTCTTCGGCAATGCGCGTGGTCTTGCGCGCTTGCGGGTTATCAACCATGGGCCGGCCGCCCATCATCAACTGCCGGGCGCGCCTCGCCGCGACTACCACGTAGGCGAACTGGCTTTCAGGTGCTTCGCGTGAAACAGCCATATGACGGTCAGCCTCCAAAGGACTTCAGAATTTCTCGAATCCGCTCTTCGTTCCGTTCCACCCGGCAACGCGACCCGATCACGACGGCTTGCACTTCTTTTCCGGCGCGTTCGAGATCGTCGTTGATAATCGCAAAATCGTAGCTGCTGTAATTCAACATCTCCTGCCGCGCCCGCTCGAGGCGCCGCGCGATTTCGTCTTCCGAATCCTGGCCGCGCGCCCGGATGCGATTCTCAAGCTCGGCTCGCGACGGCGGCAGCACGAAGACCGCGACGGCTCCGGGCAGCTTGTGCTTCACCTGCAACGCGCCCTGCACGTCAATCTCGAGCACGAGATCTGTTTTCTGCGCCAGCGCTTCGTCAATCGATTTTCGCGGCGTCCCGTACCAATTTTTCCCGAAGACCTGCGCATACTCCAGAAAATCGCCCCGCGCCACCATCTGCTGGAACTCGGACTCAGTAACGAAATTGTACCACCTGCCGTCACCTTCCGTCTTGCGCGGCTGGCGCGTAGTGCACGAAATCGACAGCATCGTCCCGGGCAGCTCCAGAATCTTTTCCACCAGCGTGGACTTCCCCGAGCCAGATGGCCCCGAGACAATCAGCACGAGCGGCTCGCGGTCGCTCATTCGATGTTCTGAACCTGCTCGCGCAACTTTTCGATCTCGGACTTGATCTCGAGCGCGAGCCGCGTGATTTCGAGTCCTTCTGCTTCGTTGCCCGGAGTTTTTGAGAGCAGCGTGTTCGCTTCGCGCTGCATTTCCTGCAAAAGAAAATCGAGCTTCTTGCCGATGTCGCCCGCATCGGCGAGCAGCGCTTCGAATTGTTGCACGTGGCTGCGCAGGCGCGTGATTTCCTCGCTCACATCGCTTCGCTCCGCGGCAATCGCAGCTTCCTGCGCGAGACGCGCCGGGTCGAGTTGCGCTTCGCCGAGCAATTCCTTCAGGCGCGATTCGAGTCGCTTGGCAAAGGCGCCGTGCGCGCGCTCTGCAATCGCTTCGGTCTTCGTTGCAAGATCGGCGATCGTTCGCAGCCGCTCCGACATTTCAACGCGCAAAGCATTCGCCTCATCCGCGCGCATGCGATCGAGCTTATCGAGCGATTCCACCAGGCATTTCGTCACCGCAACTTCGAGCTCTGCAATTTTATCTTCGAGCGAAGCCGCCGCTAGACCAATCACTCCCGGCAAGCGCAGAATCGCAGCCAAATCTGGCTGCGGCTCAATTTCAAAATCGCGACGCAACTGATTCACTGCCTCCAGATACGCCGCGGCAACCTCACGATTCACTCCCACTGCCGCCGGCCCCGCCAATTCGTAATGGACCGTAACATCCAGGTGCCCGCGCCGCACTCGCTCGCGCACGATCTGCCGAATCCGCGGCTCCACCGGCTCGAATCCTTCCGGCACGCGCAAATGCAGATCGAGAAATCGATGATTCACGCTACGCACCGCAACGCGCAGGCTCCAGCCGTTTTCGACGATCCGCGTCTGGGCGTAACCCGTCATCGACTTCAGGCCACTCGAGCGCGCCGTCCGCGGCCGCGAAGCTTCGTCCGCCACGATCTTTGGCCCCGCGCCAGAAGAGGAAGCGTTCATACAATTCCCGCCGTCCGCGCGGCCGGCTCCGCGTCGCGAAATTGCATTTCATATAGCCGCGCATACAATCCACCGCCCCGTGCGAGCAGCTCGTCGTGCGTGCCGCATTCGCGAATCGTGCCGCCTTCGAGAACTGCAATCATGTCTGCGCGCCGAATCGTCGAAAGGCGGTGCGCGATGACGAACACGGTCCGCCCCGCCATCAAATTGTTTAACGCGCTCTGCACAAGCATCTCCGATTCAGAATCGAGCTCCGAAGTAGCCTCATCGAGAATCAATATCGGCGCATCCTTCAAAAGCGCGCGCGCAATCGCCAGCCGCTGCCGCTGTCCGCCCGAAAGCCTCTGCCCGCGATCGCCTATCACCGTTTGATAGCGCTGCGGCATCTCCATGATGAAGTCGTGCGCCAACGCCGCTTGCGCCGCAGCATACACCTGTTTCTCCGGCATGTTAGGGCGGCCATAGCAAAGATTGTTCCAAATCGTATCGTTGAACAGAATGGTTTCCTGCGTCACGATCGCCATTTGCTCGCGCAAGGAACGCAGCGTCACGTCGCGCAGATCGCGTCCGTCAATCCGCACCGAGCCAGAATCAGCGGCATAGAAGCGTGGCAGAAGATTGACGAGCGTCGTCTTCCCCGCCCCGCTCGAACCAACAATCGCAACGACGGCACCTGCAGGTACCGTCAAATTAATCGATTTCAGAATCAGCGGCCCATCGTAACCGAAGCTCACATTATCAAATTCAATCTGCCCCGCAAATCGCGGCAGAACTGTCGCATCGGGCGCTTCCATCATTTCCTCGCGCAGATCGAGAAACGAAAACACCTGCGTCGAAGTCCCGAGCGCCTGCTGATACAGCTGATAAATATTGCCGAGATGCTTGATGGGCTCATACGCTTTGAATAGCGCAAATGTGAAAGCGCCAAACAAGCCAATCGTCAGGCGGCCGACCTTAATCTCATCGCGCGCGTACAGCAGGATCATGCAGAGCACCACCGCACCCAGCAAGTCCATCAGCGGCGACGTCATCAGGAAAGCGCGCACCCAGCGCATATTCTCGCGCAGCAATTTTCGCGAAGCCTCGCGGAACTTGCGGATTTCGAATCCTTCCATCCCGAATGCCTTCACCACGCGGTTGCCGCTGATTGTTTCCTGAAGGATCTGGCTGAGGTCGGCTAGCCGCGACCGGCTCTGTTGCGACGAATTGCGGATCTTTCGGCCGAATTTTGCCACCGGGTAAAGCACCAGCGGAATCAGCACCACAGCGCCGATCGCCATTCGCCAATCCACCACCAGCAATACACAGATAAACGCGACCAATGAAAAGATCTGCCGGAAGAAATCCACCAGATGATCGGAGAACACCGCGCGCAATTGTTCCACGTCGCTGATCACCGCGGACATCACCCGTCCCACCGGATTGTGATGAAAAAATCCCACCGGCTGCTGCACCAGCTTGCCATACACCTGGTTGCGCAAATCCGTGATGGCAGAGAGGCCAACGTACTCGATCACGCTGCCGCCAAAGAATTCAGCGAGCCCCTTCATGAAAAACAGCGAGACGAGCGCCAGCGCGAAAACGCTCCAGACGTGATGGATGCGCGTGGGAACGAAGGAATTCAAGTGGACCGTGTGGCCGTTCCACGGAATTTGAAAGAGGGTCAGCTTCTGAGCTGTCGACTGCGGATTCAGGACCACGTCCAGCGCCGGCCGAATCGAAAACGCGGTCAGAAATTCGATCGCGCCCATCGCCATCATCAGAAAAATGCCGCCCGCAAGAAGCGGCGCGTATGGCCGCAAATAGGCCAGCAGCCGGCGAAGTTCACCCTGATGTTTCAAGCGCGGAAGTCCGTCCATCTTTTGGTCGAAGAATCCTTTGAATTAACGCCCCAAAACGCCCGTGCTTATCCGAACCCGTCACCCGCGCAGTGGTTGCCTGCCGAGATAGTACCGTGTCACGGGGCCTCGGCAAAATGCCCTACCGCTCTTATGTGCCTGATTTCTCCAAATCGCGGTGCACGACCTTCGTCGCATAACCCCGCTTCTTCAGATTTCGACGAATCACTTCCGCGAGCATCACCGACCGGTGCCGGCCTCCGGTGCATCCCAGCGCGACGGTTAAATAACTTTTCCCCTCGCCTATGTAGTGAGGGATCAAGTACGCCAGCAAATTTTCAATGCGGCGCAGAAACTGACCCGTCTGCGGAAACGAGCGAATGTAGCGTGCGACCTTGGGATTCTTCCCGCTGAACGGCCGCAAGCGCGGCACAAAATGTGGATTGGGCAGGAATCGCACGTCGAACACAAGGTCCGCATCCGACGGAATTCCATACCGGAATCCGAAGCTCACCAGGGAAATCAGCAGCGGTCTGGGAGCGGTCTTCTGGAAACTCCGGGTCACGTACTGCCGCAGTTCGTGCACATTGAATTTCGACGTGTCGATCACCACGTCAGCCATCCGCCGTATCGGCGCCATTCTTCGTCGCTCGGCGCGGATGCCTTCCGCCACCGACAGGCCATCTCCCATCGGGTGCGGACGGCGCGTCTCGCTGAACCGTCGCATCAAGACTTCGTCGCTTGCTTCGACAAAGACCAGCGTCGCCGGACGATCGGCCGTGAGCGCGCGGTAAATTCCAGGAAGGTTTTCGATCTGTCCGCCCTCGCGCGCATCCACCAGAAGCGCAGCGCGTTCGATTTCCCCCGCGCCGCTCCCATAAATCTCACTGAACATCGGAATCAGCGCCACCGGCAGGTTGTCAACGCAGTAGTAGCCCAGGTCCTCAAACGTATTCAGCACCGACCCCTTACCCGAGCCGGAAAGGCCCGTAAGAATCACGAGTTGTCTGGAGTCTCTTGCCTTGGAATTCTGGTTTTTTTTCTGGCGGGTGCGCTTCACGGCAGCGGGCGACTAGCTCTTAACCCTGCGGCGATGGGTGCTGGGAATGCGAAGGTCTTCGCGGTATTTCGCGACGGTGCGGCGGGTAACGTGGATTCCTTCGTCGCTCAACTTTTTGGTGATCTGTTCGTCGGTGAGCGGCTGCGTCGCGTCTTCGTCTTCGATCATCTTCTTCACGCGCCGCTTCAACGAAAGCAGCGACATTTCGCTGCCCTGCGGCCCGTTCACCGACTCAGAGAAGAAATAGCGCAGCTCGATCACGCCTTGCGGCGTGTGCACGTATTTATTGGCCACGGCCCGGCTTACGGTGGAAGGATGAACGCCCACTTCTTCCGCCACTTCCTTGATCATCATCGGCCGCAGATGATCGGCGCCGTAGTCGAGAAAATCGCCCTGCCTGCGCAGGATCGACTGGCAAACGCGCAGAATCGTGTGCTTGCGCTGCTCGATATTTTTCATCAACTGAATCGCGGCCGTGAATCGCTCCTTCACGTAGTTGCGAACGTCGCGGTCGGCCGCATCACGCGCCAGGAGGCGGCGATAGGTGGGATTCAAGCGCAGTTGTGGCAGGTCGTCATCGTTCATGAACACTTGCCACTCGCCGTCCACCTTACGGAACTGCACATCCGGCTCGACTAGGCGCGGCTCCATCTTGTTGTAGCGAAGCCCCGGCTTTGGATCGAGCCGCTTGATCACGTCCACCGCGCGCTTCACTAATTCGACAGGTCGGTTCAGTGCGCGAGCCACTTCTTTCAGCTGATTGTTTTGTAGCAGCTTCAGGTGCTCGGCGATGATCTGCTGTGCCAAAGTATTTTGCGGGTCGATAACTTTCAGCTGCAGCGTCAGGCATTCCTGCAAGTCGCGCGCGCCTACGCCGGGCGGATCGAATTCCTGCACCATTGCCAGAGCTTCTTCCACGTCTTCCATCGAATAATTTCCGGATTGCGCGATCTCATCGAGCGTGGCCGTCAAGTAGCCGTTCTCGTCGAGGTTCCCAACAATGGATTCCGCGATTTTGCGAACTACCTCAGTGCAGATCGCGACGCTCAATTGCCAGCTCAGGTGGTCGGCAAGACTCTGCGCGGACGAAAGAAATTTCTCGAATGAAGGCTTTTCCGATTCTTCGCGTTCGCTACCTGCGGTACGCTCGGCGCCTGTATCGAGATATTGATTGAAGAACGAGCCAAAATCGAATTCGTCGAAAGGATTCGCAGCGGGGGTTTCGGGAACTTTCTCGACTTCCTTCTTCAAAAACGCTTCGTCGGTATAGCTGTCCTGGGTGGGAGTTTCTTCGGCTGCTTCCTCGAGGACGGGATTGGCCATGATCTCCTGATTAATCATCTCCCGAAGCTCGAGACGGTTCAGCGCCAGCACGCTGACCATCTGCACGAGGCCCGGCGTCAGAATCTGCTTCTGCGCCACGCGCAAGCTTAATTTTGGCTGGAGCCAGTTCATAGTTTCAGTTGAGGCGGAAACTCTCTCCTAGATAGATGCGGCGAACGTCGGCATTTGTTGACAGCTCAGCCGGCGTACCAGCAAATAAAATTTTGCCATCGCTGATGATGTACGCGCGGTTCGTCACAGCCAGCGTTTCGCGCACGTTGTGATCCGTCACCAGCACTCCGATTCCCGCCGCGCTCAAATCCGCGATGATTTTCTGGATGTCGACCACCGTGAGCGGGTCGATTCCGGAAAACGGCTCGTCCAGCAGCACGAATGACGGCGAAAGCACCAGCGAGCGCGCGATTTCCAGGCGCCTACGCTCTCCGCCGGACAGCACGTACGCTTTGCTTTCGCGCACACCTTCTAGGCCCATCTGTGCCAGAAGCTCCTCCACACGATCACGCCGTTGCTCGGTCGTGAGCGGCAACGTCTCGAGCACCGCCATCAGGTTCGCTTCGACGGTCAATTTCCGAAAAACGGAAGGCTCTTGAGGCAGGTAGCTGATCCCACTGCGGGCCCGCAAGTACATCGGAAGGTCAGTGATGTCTTCGCCGTCCAAAAGCACGCGCCCGTAATCGGGACGCGCTAGACCGACGAGAATGTAAAATGTGGTGGTCTTTCCCGCCCCGTTTGGTCCCAGCAGCCCAACTACTTCGCCCTGATGAATATCCAAGCTGACTTCATCAACTACTTTACGCCCTCGGTAAGCTTTGCTCAGGTCGGCCGCTTGGAGTCTCAACATGCCGGTTCATTTCTCAACCCGGTGCTTGGTCAAAGTGCGTAAACCTTCCTGGGAATCAATCAAAATCGTATCATTCGCAACAAAGAAGGTCAACGAATGGCCCGTTGTTGTGTCGCTATTTGCATCAATAATCGTGGGTTCGCCGCCGGAAAGGACGAATTTCTGGTCCGCGGCGGTGTAAATCGCCTCCTGCGCAGTGCCCCGGCGATCACCCTGCCGGACGACCACTTGCCCCTGGGCGACAATGCGGGTGAGCTGGCGGCCCGCTGAACTGGCGCTGGCACCGTTCGGCGCAGCGCTGCCCTTCGACCCAGTGGCAGGAGGAGCTGGACCGAGATACGCATCCAGCGTCTTCGATGTTAGTTCGCCTTGCTGCGAGGTGGCGGTCACGCCGCCCTCGAGGCGCGCCTTGGATTGGTCATCCCAGTAAGTGAGCGAGGGCGCGTGGATCACCCACACCGTCGGGCTCGCTTTCGACGTGGCTGCCGGCGGGCTCGCGGGTGGTCCTGAACTGGATGCAGATGCCTTCCCCGCCGGCTTGTTAATTGGCATACCAAATCCGTTGCCTATTGGGCTCGACCCGCTCTGTGGAAACACAGCGGTCACGTTGCCGGTTGCTTGAAGTTTCTTGTCGTCGCGCCACACTTCGATCTGGTTCGCGTCCAGCACCGATTCACCTTGCCACAATCGCGCTCGGCCGGTGTAGAACACATGGCCCGAGGTCGACGAGCCTGCGAGCGCGTCCGCAGAAATGTGCGCCGGCCCGCTGCCGAGATCGACAGCGCCAGGCTGCCCGGCGGAAAAATACGTGGAAACCACGTTATCCGTGGCGGTGATGGCGCCTGACTTTTGGTTGATGGTAACGCTGCCCGCTGAGGTGCGGCTCGTCGCATCCGATATCACCGGTGAACCATCGAGCGCGATCAGGTCAGTGGTGCGGACGATTTTGGCTCGCTGGGCGCTGGCGCGCTTATCCGCCTGCTGGAAATGGACCTTGCCGCTCTGGTCGAGCGTGTCCCATTCCCCGTTCGCTCCGAATGTCGCCGCGAGCTCTTCCGACGAGCTCGTCTGCGGCGCGCCTTTGCCGATTGTGCGCCTTACCTCGACGGCTGAATGCCCTATGAGTTTTTCGAGCCGCCCGGTCGATCCAAACTGAGTGACAAACCTCTTGGCGCGAAGTTGCGTCGTCTCATCCGCTATTTTCGTTTCGATCGTGGCGGGAGCGAGTGTCTCGGCGCTTTCGATTTTTTGCTGGTCCGGCTGCGCGCCAGCGCCGAATTTCACGAGCAAAGATTCCGTTTTGAGCGAACGCGATGCGCCATCCTGGCGTGAATCCATTGTGACGCCGCCCTTCACCGTCATTTCACGTACTAGATTTCTTTCCGGCTGCATCGCTATTTCCACTTGCGCGGCTGTGAAATGGTCGGTACCACCTTTGGCGGTGCGGCTTCCGTTGACGCTGCCAGCCGCGACGATGCGCTGCATCCATCCCGCTGGGCTTAGGAATCCCTCGAATTTGTTGGCAGCGACGTTCATGGTGGCGCCGTTCTCGTCAGACTTCACCACAGGATTTCCTTCTGCGATCACGTGCTGCGCGTGAAATGTGGAATCAAGCTCCATCGATATCTTTTCCGCGGAAAGCTCGCGCGCCCCTTGTTTTACGGTCGCTGGTCCGTTCAGCACGACGAGCCGTTCGTTGCGCCGCAGCTCCAGGCTCCTGCTTGTAGCCGTCACAGGAATTCCGGCGATAAGAGGGCTGTTTGAATTGCTCGGCTGCTTGTCCGCTTGATCAACATTCCCATTCGCGGGAATCATTTCAATCGCCACGTTGTGTTCGAGGCGGACAACCGCCGTCTGCGAACTGTATGAAACTCCCATCGCTGAGCCGTGCCCTTGCGGCGACTGGAATTCGACTTTCTCGGGCGTCGATGCTTCGCCGGTGTCGCGATTGAATGAGAGATCGCTTGTAGTCACCTGCAGTTGCTTGTCAGCCGGTTTCCCGGAGGCGGGATTTGCGCCCTGAATATCGATCTCCACGTTGCCCGCGCAATGAACATCGCCGGATTTCGGCTCGTAGCTGCACTCGCGCGTGTGGATGTTGTCGTTGCGATCGCCGGCGCGTCCGTAGATCGTGATCCAGACATCTTTGAGCAAGCTGCGATCTTCGTCCTTGAACCGCGTGGCGGTGGAAGCGCGGATCGTGAAGACGGCGCGGTCCTGCTCCATCTTGGTGAACTTGAATTCCGCGGATTGCTGCTGAACGGTGGCGGGCACCGAAGCAGGAGCAGAGTGGCGCGCGCGCGCAGCCTGAATGGCGCGCTTCGAGTAGACGCCGGCGACAACCAGCGCGATTGCCGCGGCCATCACGGCCGCCCACCGCGCGTATCGTGCCGCTTCCTGGTTTCGCACCCGCGATTCTCCTTGGTTCGGTTAGAAGCCGAGTATAGGCGAGTGGTTTTCTTCGGACAACTCGGAGCGTCCGAAATAGCGGTGCTGGCGGGCGAAGTGAAGGCGGACGAAGCAAGAGACCGGCAAAGTGCTCGCGGCTGAGCATTGAAGCGCTCGGCAGCTCGGCGTTCCCGATTCCGTTCTTTACGCCGCTGCAGGTTTCAGGTAGAAAGAGGCGTCCTCGATGTCATTCCAAGGAGCCTGCGAATGAGCTCGTCCGAAGTGCTGCTGCTGGCGTTTCTGATTGGCGTGATTACGGGGTTGCGTTCGCTTACGGCGCCGGCTGTCGTCGCGTATGGCGCGCATAAAGGGTGGTTGAATCTCACGGGGACGCGACTCGCGTGGATGGGCGCGTTGTGGGCGCTGATCTTCTTCGTGCTGCTCGCCGTCGTCGAGCTGATCACGGATCAGCTTCCTTCTACGCCGCCGCGCACGAAGGCGCCGGGTTTGATTGCGCGGATACTGATGGGCGGACTTGCGGGCGCTTGCATAGCAGTTGCTGGCGCGGGTTCGTTGCTGGTCGGCGCGATTCTGGGAATTGTGGGCGCTCTTGTGGGAACATTTGGCGGTTATCAGGCTCGAACGGGACTTGTGCGGGCGCTGAAGGTTCCGGACTTTGTGGTTGCTTGCGTTGAAGATTTGGTGGCGATTTGTGGCGGGCTTTTTATCGTTTCGCGATTCTGAGTGGTGGAAAAATCAGGGGTTGTTGCAGGTCCAAGGCCCGTTTTACCGCCGATTAGAAAATGACAAGTTGCTCATTATAGGGTATTTAAGGGAAGTTTTAATCGCGGTACCGTAGATTAAAACGGCACGTTATAGCAAGCACCCGCAAGCCGTGCCAAACCTACCAAACATTATACCATGGCGCTATCAGGTGATCAGCATGCCTACGGCGGCGGCCGTCATGATGGCGAACGTCACCCAGCCTAGAGATTTTAGGAGCGGCGAGTTGGTGCGTTGACCCATTACCTTCCGGCTGCTGGTTAGCAGAATCACAAGAAGGATCAGGGGCGGGGCGAGCACGCCGTTCATTACCGCGGAGAAGAAAAGCATCTTTACCGCGTTCAAGCCGAGGAAGTTCAGCGCGAGACCGAGCACCATCGCGACTGCCATCACCGCATAGAATTTGCGCGCTTGATATGGCTTATCGGCTACGGACGCACGCCAGCCAGCCGCTTCGGAGATTGCGTACGCGCACGATCCGACGAGGACTGGCACGCCCAGCATTCCAGTCCCAATCAGTCCGAGGGTGAAGAGGAGGTATGCGCCATTTCCGGCGAGGGGGCGAAGCGCTTCGGCGGCTTCGCGGGCGGTGGTGATGTCGGTCTTGCCGTGGGCGTGCAAGGTGGCGGCGGTGGTGAGGATGATGAAATACATGATGAGATTTGAGAAGAGCATTCCCGAGAGCGTGTCTGTGCGGGCGCACTTTAACTGGTAGCCGACGGACTTGTTGGGCGCGTGATTTTCGACTTTTTCGCGTTTTTCTTCCACCTCTTCGGCGGCTTGCCAGAAGAAAAGATAAGGAGAGATGGTGGTCCCGAGAATTGCTACCAGCACTGAGAGGAAGCCGCGCGAGAATTCGAGATGGGGGACGAACGTGACGATCAGCGCGCGTCTCCAATCAACATGCGCGTAAAATGAGGCAAAGACGTAGGCGAAGAGAACCAGCGTCATCCACTTGAAGATTTCCGCCATCAGTTTGTAGGAAGCCCAGAACATCAGGACAACGATGAGTACCGCATAGATTGGAATCCACACCAGCATGTGGACATGAGTGATGAGTTGCGTTGCCTCCGCCATACCGCCAAGGTCGGCGCCGATGTTGATGATGTTGGCGACGGCGAGAATCGCACAAGCGCCCCAAAGCACCCAGCGCGGGTAATACATGCGGACTGAAGCTGCCAAACCGCGGCCGGTGACGATGCCGAGACGCGCGCACATCAACTGCACAGCGGTCATTAACGGAAATGTGAGCAGGGCGACCCAGAGGGTGGCGTAGCCGTAGGCTGCTCCGGCGACGGAGTACGTGGAAATTCCGGAGGGATCGTCATCCGCTGCGCCGGTGATCAGGCCCGGGCCAAGGATCGCGAAGAAGCGACGCAGAGCTTTCTCGAGCTTGCCTCGCTGCGCGCGTTTTTCGGCGTGCTGCGGGTCATCTTTAGGGCGCTGCTCGGCCTGTGGAATCGGCACTGGGATTTTGGCTGTCATGACGATACGCCGGACGATTCGCCCCTTGGCAAGCGCCTGCAATCGCACAGTTTGAGTCTAGCAATCGTGACAATACGGATTTGCCTGTATCAATAAACACCAGGGTTGATAGCAGTAGAAACGATCGTACGATCGCAACTAGTTGTTAGCTGAAGGATTTTTCTGATGGGCGCGTGGGGCTACGGGTGCCTTTTACGAAGCAAGAGTCGCAGACTCGGGTGCCGTCTTTCAGGGTGAAGTCGACGCGGCGCGTTGGGTCGATATCGGCGCCACATTTTCCGCAGCGGTCTTCGGTGTTGCGATTATTGCGGTCATCGTTTAGTGCGGCCATGGATTCCCTCGGATGTTTCCCCGGCTCTATTCAAGCATAAAAAGTATGGTGAGTGATGAATGAGGTTGATGGGTGTTTCGATGATGTAAGTGCGAAATCGTCAGGATTCGGAGTGGCGCTTTTTGGGGGTCGGGACGATGTCGGTCATTATGAAGATGTCGTGTTCGTTGCCTAGATCGCGGGCGGAGGGAGTGAGGATTGTTTTGGGGCCGATGTAGAGTTTGCGATTGCGGGTGAGGGCTATGCGGACGTCGTTTTCGCTGAGGAATTCGGCGACTTCGACGGGCAGGGGAAGTAGATGGGGCGTTGGGGGGGCGGTTGGAATTGGCGCGGGTTTCGGAGAGGTCTCGGGAGCGGAAGTTACCTTTTCCGCATCCGGTTTCGGTAGGACTACAGCCGTGCCCTGACGAATGTCGGGAGATGCGACAGTCGAGCCGCCTCGACGAGGGATGCCGCGTGCGGTGAAGACTTGCTCGACGATGCGAGCGATGGTCTGGCGGTCGGGCACGGGTGCTAGCGCGGCGGCTGCGGCGACTATTGGAGAAAGGGTCGCCTTCAAAGCAATTGCCTCAGGGGCTGAAGCCCCCGGCGCTGTGCTCCCTTTCGTCACGGCTGAAGCCGTGCCCTGACGTACGTCAGATTCAAAATCCCCACCCTTCGCAGGCGACGCGAAGGATGGGGCACCCGCTACTGAAGAACCTACACCCGAAAGATCACGGCCCGAAAAACCTGAAGTCGAAAAAACAGAGCTCGCGGCGGCCGAGGCACCTGCGCTTGCTGCGGCGGATTTTTGTACTGGCACAGACATTGCTACCAAGCGTTGATCGGCTGGGATGGTGCGATGTTCGACGGGGCGGGATTCCCAGGCGACGCGCTTTACGTTCATCAAATGCTGCGGGCCGATGTTGTCGGAGGTGATGTTGCCGCCGGGGGAGCCGCAGCCGAGGGTCATCGCCGGGAAGAGATTCGTGGAATAGCCGATCGACCCATGGACCGATGAGGTGTTGACGGCGATGCGGAACGCCGGGACGGCGAGGCCGTATTGTTTTACGGCGGCTTCGCTTTGGGAGTGGATGGATGCGGTGTGTCCGGCGCCGCCGTGTTCGAGCAAGCGGACGCAGATGCCAATCGCGGCGGCGAGATTCGGCGCGGAATAAAATGCGAGGATTGGCGAGAGCTTTTCGGCGGAGAGCGGCACGTCGCGGCCGATTCCGTCGAGTTGGGCGATCAGGACGCGCGTCGAGGGCGGAACCTTGATTCCTGCCATTTCGGCGATCGTTGTGGCAGGGCGCCCGACGACTTGCGTATTCGGTACGTGCGCGCCGCCGAGAAAAACGAGTGAGCCAAGCCGCGCTATTTCATCGGCAGAGAGAAAATACGCATCCTGCTTGCGGCACTCTTCGAGCACTTGCTCGCGGATGGTTTCTTCGGTGACGATTGCCTGTTCGGACGAGCAGATGGTGCCGTAGTCGAACGTCTTACCGGCGAAAATATCGGCGACCGCTTTCTTCACGTTGGCGGTGCGCTCGATCATCGCGGGAACATTGCCGGGGCCAACGCCGTAAGCGGGGCGTCCCGAGCTGTAGGCAGCGCGCACGAGACCTGTGCCGCCTGTGGCAAGGATCACGCCCGTGAGGCGGTTCTTCATCAACTCCTGCGTGCCCTGCATTGTGGGGTGTTCGAGGCAGGTGATAAGTCCTTCGGGGGCGCCCATTTTCAGGGCGGCTTGGCGCAGCACGGCGGCTGATTCGCAGATGCAGCGCATCGCGGTAGGATGCGGGCTAAGGACGATGGCGTTCTGCGCTTTGAGCGAGATGAGTGTCTTGTAGATGGCGGTGGACGTGGGGTTGGTCGAAGGAATCACGGCGGCGATGACGCCGACTGGCGCGGCGATTTCGATGATTCCCTTTTCGCGGTCTTCGCGGATTATGCCGACGGTGCGCATGTTGCGAATGGCGCGAGGAACGTCGATCGATGCGAGGCGATTCTTGGTGATTTTGTCGGGAACGTTGCCGTAGCCGGTTTCTTCGACGGCGAGGCGGGCGAGCGAATCGCCGGCTTCGGTGGCGGCGTTGGCGCAGGCTTCGACGACGGCGTCAACTTGCTGCTGGGAAAATGCGGCGAACTTCTTTTGGGCTTCGTGGGCCCGCTCGACGGCGTAGCGGGCTTCTTGGATGGAAATCAGGTCGCGATCGCGCAGGCTCAAAGACCGGCCTCAGGTTTGCCAAGCACTTACGGCTGAGATTCTTCGCTTCGCTCAGAATGACAGGCGCGCTTTTGAGCGACGCTTCGCCAACATGACAACGTACGCGGCGCTTACTTCTTACGCGAGAGGCCGCCGCCGGGGAGAATGTCTTCGACTAGTTCGTGCGGGCGCGGGATTACGTGGACGGCTACGAGTTCTCCGACGCGCCTGGCTGCGGCAGCGCCTGCGTCCGTGGCAGCTTTTACTGCGCCTACATCGCCGCGCACCATTACCGTGACATATCCTGCGCCGATGTATTCCTTGCCGATGAGAATCACGTTGGCGGCTTTCACCATGGCATCGGCCGCTTCAATCGAGCCCACCAGGCCTTTGGTCTCGATCATTCCCAGCGCTTCGTTAGCCATGAATTCTCGCTCGCCTCCGGCTTGATTTTGTTGCAAATGTAAGTGTTAGCGTGGGCGCAGACTAACACGGTGACACGGGTGAATCAAGGAGCCGTGCGGCAGTTGTGCAAAATTCAGGCGGGGCATGGGTGGGAAGCGCTACTCGGAGTGCTGGAGGAGACCCACACCGGCGGCGGCTACGCTGTCGCGCGTGGTGTTCTTGACGAGGTACATGGCTTCATCGGCGAGGTGGAGGAGCTCGGCTTTGGTGCGCGAGTCGGTGGGATAGGAGGCGACGCCGACGCTGGCGGTGATTTGGACGTTGAGGCCCGGCTCCTTCAGCCAGACGGCTTCGCGAATCAAAGTGTGCAGGCGGCGCGCTACACCGAGAGCGTTTTCTTTGGAGGTTTGCGGCAGCAGGATTACGAACTCGTCGCCGCCGTAGCGGAAGGCGAGATCGATCATGCGGCACTTCTCTTTGATGGCCGAGCCGATTTCGGCCAGGAGCTTCGAGCCCATCAGGTGGCCATGGGTGTCGTTGATATTTTTGAAGTGATCGAGATCGATGAAGATGAGCGAAAACTCGAAGGCGTAGCGATGCGAGCGGTAAAGCTCGGTATCGAGCATGAAATTCAGATGGCGCGCATTGTAGAGGCTGGTGCAATCGTCGGTGATGGTGAGTTCGTGGATGCGCTGGACGTGGCGCGCATTTTCAATTGCGATCGCGGCGTAGTCGGCGAGCGCTTCGAGCAGGGCGAGATCGCGTTTGCTGAAACCCTCCGGGCCGATGCAATTGATGAGCTCGATGACGCCGAGGCAATGGTCGCGGAACCGCACGGGAACGGCGACGATCGAACGCGTTTCCATTTTTGTGCGTTCGTCAACCTGCGCGAAGAAACGCGAATCTTTTGATGTGTCGGGAACGACGACCACTTCACCGGTTTGCGCGACCCATCCGGCGAGGCCCTGGCCTAGCTTGATGCGGACATCTTTCAGGGCTTCGGCGCCGACGCCGGTGGCAATCTGGAAATACAGCTCGCCTTTATCCACGTCCATGAGAAGGAGCGACCAGGTATCGGGGCGGAGAACTTCGTTGATTTTCTCCATGATGGTGCGCAGAACCTGATCGAGCTGCAGGGATGAGGTGAGGGCTTTGCCAAGCTCGTGGAAAACGGTGACTTCCGTGGCTTGCGCGGCTTCCGCGGCTTCGGGCACTGCGCGCGGACTTCGGCGCCGTTCGACGCCGCCGAAAGGCTTGCCGTCATTCGCCCTGCGGACCGGTTCAGTCGGTAGACGTGGGCTCGGGTCTGGGGTCTTGTCTGGCAACTCTGACATTATAAGAGGCCATTTTCGGTAACTGCAATGGACATCGCGAGGGGTTTGACCTAAGGCCAATCAGGGAGAGTTTGCGATTATTCGGCCTGGTGTGATTGACACACCTGCGACCGACGCCTATATTTTCTTTGGCTGCGGCCCTCCGGAATGTCATCGACACCTTTTGGCGAACACTTGAAGCGCGAGCGGGAGATGAGAGGCGTTTCGCTGGAAGAAGTGTCTGCCGCGACGCGAATCAGCACGCGATTTCTGGAAGCGATTGAAAGCGACCGTTGGGAGTCGCTGCCGGGCGGAGTGTTCAATCGCGGATTCATCCGGTCGGTGGCGCGTTATCTCGGGCTTGATGAAGACAGCATGGTGGCGGAGTATGCGCTCGAGACGCGAGGCAGAGTGGAAGCGGGCGTGGTGCCTGACCCGCCGATGGAGATGCCTCGGAATTGGAAGCCGGCAATCGTGGCGGCGATTGTGCTGGTGGTGATTCTGGCGGGTGTTGGCTTCGCTTATGCGCGCTACGGAGGAAAGATTGCGGCGCGGCTGCACTGGAAGCCTGTTGCGACGGGGCCAGTGGGGCCTGAGTCTTCGGGGCCGCCGGGCGATGCGCCTCGCGGAGCAAATGATGCTACTGGTGGCGCCGCTGCTGCGGGCAATGGTACGGCGCAAAACTCGAGGCCGAGCGATGGAGCCGCTGCGAGTGCGGGGGCGGCCGCGGCTGATCCGCTGGAACTCACGCTGCAAACGAGCAAGCTTGTTGATGTGACGATCGTGGCCGATGGGGCGACCGTTTTTAACGGGCCGATTGATGCGGGCGACAAGCGGCAGTTTGAGGCGCGCGACGTGTTTGAGGTTACTTCGAGCGATGCTCTCGCGATCGTTCTCGAGTTGAACGGACAGCATGTCGGCGCGTTCGGGCAACTCGGGCTGCCGGGAAGTATCAAGCTCACGCGGAATGATTTGAAAGCGCCCGCCGGAGATTCCCATTAGCGCTGAGGTGCGAGCGGAGATCCGGTCGGGGCACGCGCGGCCGGAGCGGAAGCTTGCGGTGTGCTCGGGCGGAATTTCGCTTTCGCCGGAAGATCGGGCGGAGTTGCTGGCGGTGCTTGCTGCTGATGCCGATGCCGCGATCGCCGAGCGCGCGAAGAGTGTGCTAGTGACGTTGCCTCCGGAAAGTTTTCTGGTGGCGATTGGGCGGCCGGATGCGGATGTGCATCTGTTCAAATATTCTGCGGATCAAATTGGCGACAAGCCCGGGGTAGCCGATGCGCTGGCGAAGAACGAAGCGTGTCCGGCGGCGCTCGTCACGCGCGTGGCGCGGCACTTGACCGCGGCCGGAATTCAAGCGCTGCTCGACAACATGGAGCGGCTCAGCTCGCACGAGCATCTGGCGATGGCGTTGGTGCAGTCGCAGTGCGCAACCGCCGAGCAGCAATCTCTTCTCGCGGAAATTCACAAGAACGAGCCGATTCCTGCGAAGGACCTCGAAGACGCGGCCAAGGAAGCGGAGCCTGATCCTGTTAAGCGCGAGACGTTGCTAAAGCAAGTGGCGCACATGAACGTGGTGCAGCGGCTCACGCTGGCTCTAAAGGGAAACCGCGAGGCGCGAATGATCCTGATCAAGGATCCCAACAAACTGGTGCAGCGTTGCGTGCTGCAATCACCACGGCTGACGGATATGGAAGTAGAAAGCTTCGCAAAGATGACGAATCTCTCGGAAGAAGTGTTCCGGGTAATTTCTTTGACGCGGAAATTCATGAAGAGCTATGTGATCATGAAAAATCTAGTGAACAATCCAAAGACGCCTCTCGACATTTCGCTTCATTTGATTCCAAGGCTGAACGCAAACGATTTGAAGCTGCTGACTACGAATAAGAACATCCCAGACACGCTGCGATCGGTCGCAGTAAAAATGCAGCGGCAGCGCACGATCTCGACGCTAAAATAGCGATGATCAGACGCAGACTTCTCAGAGCTATTTCGCAGCGGACGGTGCGAGCGAGGCTTCGACCTTCCTCTTATACTCTTCTGCTTTGGCGAGGATTTCGGATTCGTTGAGCGTAAGCATGCGGCGATCTTCGACTACGATCTTGCCGTTGATGATGACCGTTCTCACGTCGGCAGACTTCTGGGCATAGACGAGGCTCGAGTAGACGGTGTACATCGGCGTGGCGTGAGGCGCGCCGGTTTCGACTACGATCAAATCTGCCTTCTTGCCGGCGTCGAGCGAACCGATTTGCTTTTCGAGGTGCAGCGCGCGAGCACCGCCGATTGTCGCCATCTCAACTACTTGCTGTGCGGGCAAGGCGCGCGGATCGCAGCGGGCAATTTTCTGCAGCTTTGCTGCGAGATCCATTTCCTCGAACATATCTTGATTGTTGTTGCTGGCAGCGCCGTCCGTGGCGAGACCGATTGCCTGGCCTGCCGCGAGCATATCTATGACGGGCATCACACCTACCGCTGTTTTCATGTTGCTCGAGGGATTGTGGGTGCAGCCCACGCCAAAGTGGGTGAGGATCGCGATGTCGGCGGCATCCACCCAGATGCAATGAGCTCCGATCACGTCAGGCCCAAGCAAGCCGATTCGTTCGAGGTATGCGACGGGCGTGGCGCCGTGTTTTTCGCGGCTCAGCTGAAGCTCGAAAGGCGCTTCCGCGATGTGAATCGCGATTGGTGTATGGTTGCGGCGCGCGAGTGCGGCCGAATCTTGGAGCGTTTTTTCCGACAGCGTATAAATCGAGTGCGGCCCAACGGCGGCGGTGATGAGCGGGTCGCCCGTCCAGTGGTCGATGAATTTCTGTGTGTATTCGAAGGCCTGCTGTGTCGTTTTGTTGTCTGGTGCAGGAAAATCGATGATCGTTTCGGCGAGCACGCCTCGCATCCCGGCTTCTTTTGTCACGCGCGCAACGGCATCCTCGAAATAGTACATATCGCAGTAGGTGGTCGTTCCGCCGCGCAGCATTTCGAGAAGACTCAACCGAGTGGCCCAAACGACAAAATCCTCGGTGACGTTGCGCGCTTCGGCAGGAAAAATATATTTATTAAGCCACTCGTCGAGCGCAAGATCGTCGGCGATGCCGCGGAAGAGGCTCATGGCCGCGTGCGCGTGGCCATTGATGAGGCCCGGCATGATGATGGCACCGCGCGCGTCTATTATTTTCGGCGCTTCATATTTGGATTCGATCTCGGATGACTTACCCACCGCCACGATGGAATCGCCAAGAACGGCGATCGCGCCATCGTCGATGACGCGACGCTGCGCGTCCATCGTCACGACGGTTCCATGGACGATAAGCAGGTCGGCTTTATCCTTCGCGAAACCTGGCAACGCCACGACCAACGTGATGAAACTGCAAAAAATAAACATCGGGGGACGGAATCGAAGAAGAAAGTCAGTCATCGCGCAGCAGAATTGACGAATCATGGTCCCCGCCTATTCTTAAGTGGTTTTGCGAAGAATTTCTTATAGGAACGAGGAATCGAAGGCATGCGGCAGAAGGCTGGACATCTTCTCCTGCAGCACCTTGCCTTTCAGATTCGCCATGATTACGGGAACGTCGCCGCAAAATTCCCAGATGATCTGGCGGCAGGCTCCACAGGGTGGCGTCAGCGTGTCAGTGTCCGCCACGACGGCGATCGCTTCGAAGCCGCGTTCGCCTTCGGAGACTGCTTTGAAAATAGCGGTGCGCTCGGCGCAACAGGTCAAGCCGAGGGTCGCGTTCTCGACGTTGCAACCTGAAAACACGCGGCCGGATTTTGCGCGCAGCGCAGCCCCTACCCGAAAATTCGAATAGGGTGCGTGCGCGTTTTCCCGGGCTTGCTTGGCAGCCGCAATCAATGCGTCATATTCGGTCATTTATTTACACTCTCTGATCCTCATCAGTTCTTTTCTACGGCGATACGTGGAATCACGGCGCGAAGCAAAGCGATGAATTGAGTCTTCACGCGCTCGCCGGTCTCCATCACCTCTGCGTGATTGATCGGTTGATTGAGAATGCCCGCGGCCATATTCGTGACGCAGGAGATTCCCAAAACGCGAATGCTCAGGTGACGCGCAACAATTGTTTCCGGCACCGTGGACATGCCGACCAGATCGGCACCGATCGTTCTGAGATAGCGAATTTCAGCAGGCGTTTCGTAGCTCGGACCCGAAAGCGCAGCGTAAACGCCTTCGTACACTTCGATGCCCAGCCGTTTCGCTGCGGCGAGCGCGATTTCACGATATTGCTTCCAGTAGGCCTGCGTCATGTCGGGAAAGCGCGGACCGAAGCGTTCATCATTCGGCCCGATGAGCGGATTCGCTCCCTGAAGATTGATGTGATCGCGGATCACCACGAGCGCGCCCTGCTTGTATCCGAGATCGATGCCTCCAGCGGCGTTGGTCAAAATTGCTGAGCGAATTCCCAGCCTGCCAAGTACGCGCATCGGGAAGACGACTTCCTTCGCAGTGTAACCTTCATAAAAATGGACGCGGCCCTGCATCACTGCCACTTCAATACTGCCTACGTTGCCGATGACAAGCTGGCCTGCGTGACCCACGGCCGTCGAGCGCGGAAATCCCGGAATCTTCTGGTAGGGAATTTTTGTTGGGCCGGTAAGTTCGTCAGCAAAGGCGCCGAGGCCTGAGCCAAGAACCAATGCGATTTTGGGCCGCAGCTTGGTTTTCGAGAGGATGAATTTCGCAGCACGCTCGGCTCGCGCGAATTCCGTGTCTCGCGCTGCGGCTGCCACACGGGCCGTCATTGCAACATGACTCCGACGATAGACGCAGACATCAGATTGGCCATGGTGCCGCACAGCATCGCGCGAAGGCCGAGCCGCGCGAGATCGGTTCTTTTATTTGGGGCGAGCGCGCCAATGCCGCCAATCTGAATGCCGATAGAACTGAAATTCGCGAAGCCGCAGAGCGCAAACGTAGCGATCGTAAAGGAACGCGGATCGAGAGTATCTTTCATCGGGCCGAGGCGCTGGAAGGCCACGAGCTCATTCGTGACCATGCGCAGCCCCAGCAAGTTACCGATGACCGGCGCGTCGTGCCACGGAATTCCAATGAGATATGCGATGGGCGCAAGAATCCAGCCGATAATTTGTTCCACACTGGTGGGAAACCATCCGATGCGATGAAGGGCCAGAGCGTTGTGGATCGCACCAAAAACTCCATCCACCAGATAGATCATCGCGATAAAAGTGATCAGCATCGCGCCCACGTTGAGAGCGAGGCTTAGGCCGTCGGTAGTGCCGCGGGTCAAAGCGGCGAGCACGTTCTTGTCGCGCTCGACCTCCGCCATTTCCACGCGGCCGGACGTGACAGGCTTTTCAGTCTCCGGCACAAGCATCTTGGAGAGAAGAATTGTTCCCGGCGCCGTCATGATCACAGCAGCGAGCACATGTTTCGCTTCAACGCCGTACGCAATGTATGCCGCCATCATTCCGCCAGAAACATGAGCCATGCCGCTGGTCATGATGGTCATCAATTCTGAGTGCGTGACTTCCGGCAGAAACGGACGAATCGTGAGTGGAGCTTCCGTCTGCCCCATGAAAATGCTGGCGGCAACGTTCAGCGATTCCGCACCGCTCGCGCCCATCAATCGCGTCATCACGACCGCAGCAATCTTGATAATGAATTGCATCACACCGAAGTAATAGAGCACCGCAAAAAAAGCGGCAATGAAAATAATGGTTGGCAGCACCTGAAACGCGAAGAAAAAGCCCATCGGCGAACCTTTTTTGCCGAGGTCACCGAATACAAAGGAAGAACCGTAGAAGGCGAAATTGAGCATCCAGTTCACGCCTTCGCCCGCCTGGTGAAAAATCCACCGGCCATACTCCCAGCGCATCACGAGAAATGCGAAGACGATCTGAAGTCCCAAACCCCACGCGACGGTCCTTTTTCGGATGGCGCGGCGGTTCGTCGAAAAAAGAAAGGCGAGCGCCATCAGAACGGCCATTCCAACCAAGCCAATCAGGCGATGCATTCGATGTGCTCTCCCCGCACTGCAGCCAGAATCACAAGTTTCCTTCCGCGCCAATCACTTTTCGCACGAGAGGCAGCACGTGCGGCGGTTTCGGCCCAATTTCAAAGCTGTTCGCCAGCAACCCCATCGAGTGGGGAAGACGAGAGTCGAGATTGTAGCGCACGATGCACAGCGTCTCGCCGGCCTTCACCGGATCGCCGAGCCGCTTCTCGACGATCAACCCGACACCCGGATCAATCGTGTCTTCCTTTTTCTCGCGGCCGCCACCGAGCATCATGCTGGCGACTCCCACTTGCTCACACTGAATCGCGGTGATGAATCCATCTGCCGGCGCAGTGACTCGCGCTTCGTGCCGTGCTTGCGGCAGCTTGTGCGGATCGTCAACGACACTTGCATCGCCGCCTTGCAGACGAATGATCTGGCGGAATGTATCACGGGCGTGCCCGGAAGCAATCATTTCCGCTGCGAGACCGCGGCCGTCAGCAATCGATTTCGACTTGCCACCGAGCAAAAACATCCACGCTGAAAGCTCGATGCATATTTCGCGCAAGTCTGCCGGACCCTTGCCGTTCATGATCTCGATGCACTCTTCCACTTCAAGCGCGTTCCCTACTTTGCGGCCGAGCGGCTGCTCCATGTCCGTGATGAGCGCGACAACTTTTTTGCCCATGCGCATGCCGGTCTCAACCATCAACTCGGCAAGATATTCGGCGTCCGCTTGCTTCTTCATAAAAGCGCCGACGCCGGTCTTCACATCGAGAACGAGCGCGTCGATACCTTCCGCCATTTTCTTGCTCATGATGGAAGCGCAGATCAGATAGGGGCTTTCGACAGTCGCGGTGACGTCGCGCAGGGCGTAGAGCTTCTTGTCGGCTGGAGCGATTTCGGGAGTTTGCCCAATCAAGCCGCAGTGGCATTTCTCAAGGACGCTCTTGAATTCATCCAGCTTGAGATTCACGTTGAAGCCCGGAATCGATTCGAGCTTGTCGAGTGTGCCGCCGCTGTGGCCCAGGCCGCGCCCGCTGATCATTGGGACGTAAAGTCCAGCGGCAGCAACCACGGGCGCAATCACAAGAGAAGTCTTGTCGCCGACGCCACCCGTAGAATGCTTGTCGACTTTGGGTGCGGGAAGGCTCGACCAATCGAGGACGGAGCCCGAATGCAGCATGGATTCGGTGAGAGCCGCGAGTTCGGCGCGCGTCATGCCGCGCCACAGAACGGCCATCAACCAAGCGGCTATTTGGTAATCGGGGATGCGCTCGTGCGTAGCGCCTTCGACAAGAAAATTGATTTCGTCGCGGGATAGTTCGATGGCATCGCGTTTTTTGCGGATGATGTCAACAGCGCGCATAGATTGGAATCGAGCGCGAAGGCTAGCACTTGGTCGGAGTTCCGTCAACGAAGGCAGCAACGACGATTGCTATGGCCTGCTATGTTTCGTTCTAAGCTGTGTCGGGCGTGTGCGGCGTTGGGAGCCAGTAGCTGGCGAGCACAGGAATGATAAAGAGAATGGCCAGCGGTGACGTGACCATTCCTCCCACGACGACGCGTGCCAACGGCTGTTGCGCCTGAACGCCCACGCCCGAGGACATCGCCGCAGGCAGCAAGCCGAGTCCCGCCGCAACGCACGCCATCAGCACCGGACGCATTTCCGCCATGCCGCCCAGTTCGATCGCACCGAGCTTCGTGTGACCGGCCTGCTCTTTGCGACGAATTCCTGAAACGAAAACGACGCCGCCCAGCGTACAGACTCCGATCACCGATGCGAATCCGACCGCGGCGGAAATGCTGAAAGGAGTGTGGGTGACGAGCAGAGAGAGGATTCCGCCCGTGAGACCAAAGGGCAGCATCGCCAGAACAAGAAGCGCGTGGCGGAGAGAATTGAACGCGGTGAATAGCAGCGCCAGAATTGCCACCAGGCTGATCGGGATGATGATGATCAGCCGACGCTGTTCTTTTTGCAGGCTGTCATATTCGCCCGCCCATTCGTAGCGATAGCCCTCGGGCAAATGAACTTTCTGCGCGATCCGGGTTTGCACTTCCTGGATAGTTCCGGCGAGATCTCTGCCGCGCACACTGAACTTCACGGGGATATAGCGGCGGCCATTCTCGCGATAGATCATGAAAGCGCCTTCGCGCAGGGA
>Ga0307475_10000271_pt1 | contig 31878 bp, 33 predicted proteins | sample atmos_gasesECM1C_FD_203317 | JGI IMG/M metagenome (GOLD analysis project Ga0307475, IMG submission 203317) | Hardwood forest soil microbial communities from Morgan-Monroe State Forest, Indiana, United States - atmos_gasesECM1C_515 | ecosystem: Environmental > Terrestrial > Soil > Temperate... | reverse complement strand
ATTTCTTGCAAGACGTTCGCTTCGGTTTCCGCATGCTTCGTCGCAGCCCGGGGTTTTCCATCTTGGTGATCCTGTGCCTTACGCTCGGCATCGGCGCCAACGCGGCCGTGTTCAGCTGGGTCGAAGGCATTCTTCTCCGTCCTTATCCGCTTGTTTCTCACCAGGAGCGCCTGGTCACGCTGACCGGAACGGTGCGTGACCAGAGAGACCAAACGTCGTGGCCCGATCTCCTCGACGTGCAAAGAAGCTGCACCCTGTGTGAGACCCTCTTTCTGAGCAACATAACGGGCGCGACCCTGAGCATTGGCGAGCGCGCCCAAATCATGACCGGAAGTATCGTCTCCGCAAACTATTTTGACGCGATTGGAGTCCATCCCATTTTGGGCCGGGGCTTTGAGTCAGGCGAAGACACCGGCCGTAACGCTCATCCGGTCGTGGTGATCAGCTACCATCTTTGGCAAACCCGCTTCGCCGGCGATCCAAGAATTATCGGCAAGACGCAGCGCTTCGATAACGTCGTGTACACCATCATCGGGGTGGCGCCCAAGGGGTTCTACGGGACTTTTGTGGGGCGGAACATGGAGTATTGGGTGCCTACCTCGATGGTCGAAGCTCTTTACGGCGGCGGTGACAAACTGGAAGACCGCGGGGCGCGATGGTGTGAAGCGTATGTGCGACTCAAGCCCGGCGTGACCCGCAATCAAGCTCAGCAAGAAATTTCCGCCATTGCGGCGCGGCTCGCAGCTGAATATCCCGCCACCAATCGCGGCCGCGGTATCAAGGTCTGGCCGCTATGGGAAACGCCCTTCAATCACGCCGGTCATGTGCTGCCGGTCTTCGAGATCATGGTTGTTGTCGTGATGTTTGTTCTGCTCATTGTGTGCGCCAACGTCGGCAACTTGCTTCTCGTCCGGTCATTCGCGCGCCGGCACGAGATGACGGTTCGCCTTGCCTTGGGCGCCGGGCGCGGCCGCTTGTTGAGGCAACTCGTTACGGAAGGCTTGCTGCTGTCAGCCTTCGGCGCGGCGGGAGGCATGTTAGTGGCGTACTGGTGCCGTCACGGGCTTGTTCTACTTTACTCGATCAGTGGGGAAAATATGTACATGCCTGGGCAAATCGACGGCCCGGTGCTCGGGCTGAGCGCGGCCATATGCCTCGTCGTTACGCTTGCAGTTGGGTTGGTCCCCGCGTTCCAGACGCGCCACCTGGCCCTCGCCGACACTCTCAAAACCGAAGCATCCGCCGTTATGGGCGCCCGCGGCCGCGCGTGGTTTCGCTCGAGCCTCGTGGTTCTCCAAGTTACTCTCAGCTTCCTCTTGTTGGTGGGCGCAGCGTTGCTGATGCAAAGCCTGCGCAAGATCCGAACCACCAGCCCGGGCTTTTCCTCAACGAGTGTGTTCGATACGTCGGTAACTTTGACCACCTCCGGCTATGACGCGCCGCGCGCCAAAACTTTTCAGGATGAATTGATCCAGCGGGTCCGCGCGCTACCCGGTGTCGAAGCGGCCGCTTACGCCCGCGCTGTTCCGCTGAGCTATCAATCGTTTTCTTCGAGTCCGATTGCCGTCGACGGCTACGAATTACCACCCAACGGACAGTCCCCCGACGAGTTATACAACGAGGTCAGTCCCGACTACTTCGCAACTATGGGTATCCCTCTCATCTCCGGGCGCGAATTCACGCGCGCGGACGACGAAAATGCGCCGCGCGTCGCCATCGTAAACCAAACCATGGTAGCGCGGTATTGGCGCGGGCAGAATCCCATCGGCCAGCGCTTGCAGGTGAAAGGCGATTGGACCCGAGTCATCGGCGTCGTCAAGGATTCGAAGTATTACACCATGGATGAAACGCCCCGGCCGTTTTTCTATGTCCCGCTCCGCCAGTATTTCTCTATAGAACCTGACATCCACATTCGAACGACGCAACCTCTGCAAACCATCCAACCGGCTCTGATTCGCGAAGTTCGCGCGCTCGATCCTAACCTCGCTTTATACGAAATGATTACCCTACAGGAACAAGTAAACCGCACTACATCCGAGCAACTCGTGGCAGTAGCTTTGGTCGCTCTCTTCGGAGGCTTGGCGCTGCTGCTTGCCAGCATCGGGCTCTATGGCGTGATGTCGTACACCGTTTCGCAGAGCACCCGGGAGTTGGGGCTGCGTATGGCTCTTGGCGCCGGCCCATCGAACGTGCTGCGTCTCGTGCTGTCCCGCGGTTTGCTGCTGACAACAACTGGCATAATTATCGGGATCGCCCTGGCACTCCTTCTAACGCGCCTGCTCGGCAACCTCCTATACCAGGTAAGCCCGCGAGACCCGCTGGCCTTTGCCACGGCATTTGTGGTGATGACCCTTGCATCGCTTGCCGCGTGTTTCTTGCCCGCTTGGCGCGCAACGCGAACCGATCCCATGCGAGCGCTACGGGCGGAATGATTTCCTCACCGCTTAGGCAGGTGAAAATGATCTTTATATTTCTGGCCTCCCGATTAACGGGAGGCGATGCTGAAGTAAATCCTCCGGATTGATACCGAGAACGCGCATCTCGTCAGTGCTTGATTCCCCTGACGACAACTCGCCCAGAACCTGATTTCCACGCTTCCCAGAACCGCGTTTACCGAGGTATCGTAGATCGAGTCGCGCTCCTCTCCAAAGGAGGATGGGATGCGTTTTCAAAGACGCCAACTGCTTCGAACCCTGTCATTTGCTTTCGGGTCGAGCTTCATCTGGAATCGGAACCAACTCGGCATCGCTGCGCAGACAGCCACACAGCCAACGATCTCTCCCCCCTCCGCGGGCGCAGCAGTTGGGCATGGGCTCGCTCAAGGAGCGGAAATGGAAAAAGTGACGGGAATCGGAGGATTCTTCTTCCGAGCCAAAGATCCGAAAGCGTTGGGGAGTTGGTACCAGCAGCACCTGGGAATCTCGCTCATACCATCGAGCGAAGGGGATCCCGTTTGGGAGCAAGAGGCAGGCCCCACCGCTTTCGCGCCTTTTCCTGAGACGAGCAAATATTTCGGGGATGCCCAAAAGGTCTGGATGCTGAACTTTCGAGTCCGGGATCTCGACAAAATGGCGGCACAGCTACGGGCCGCAGGAATCGAGATCAAGATTTACCCACCCGATCCCACCGGCCGGTTTGCCCGCGTGCATGACCCTGAGGGGAATCCGATCGAGTTGTGGCAACCTAAAGTACCAGCCGGTCCACGCTAGGTTGCTGAACAGTTCAGTTTGCCTTCTGTGCCGCTTTTGGCGATTCTACCGAATATTTAGAATGAATAACTCAACTTACGTCGAGTGAAAGGCCGGAGAAGGCCCCGAATCCCACCCTCTCCGCCATTCGCACGTACCCCATTTTTAACGAAACTCCAAGCGAGCACGAGTGGCTGGTAGCCACCTCATGACGCCTTGTGCGCGGGATGGTGAGCGACTGGGCCGCCAATCTTGTCGAGAGTCTCCTGCGCGGGCGCTTTCCATGGCGTGTTGAGAGAAACCGCTTCGGTGAGAACCGTGCGCGCCTCTGCGGTGCGCTGCATTTTCGCGAGCGTGAATCCCAGCCTGTAGAGGTTCCGCGCGTAGCTGACCGCGTCTGGTTTTAGAAGGGGGCTGGCCTTCTGAAACGCTTCGACGGCGGGCGCGTTCTTGCCTTTCGTCACCAGCACTTGGCCGAACGAAGAGTAAGCAAGACCTTCCTGCAACGACAACTGCTGCTGCCATTGCGTGTCCGTCAGATTCTCAGGTTTCTTCGCCTGCGCAAGAAGATCAAGCGCCTTCTGAGCAGCGGCGGCCGCTTTGTCGAGTTCCTTCCCTGCGCCGCTCCAGTAATCCGCGATGAGCAGAAGCATCGAAACGTTGTTCGGATCCATCGCGAGAATGGATTGGGCGGTCTCGAGCATCTTGGACGTGTTTTGCGCTTGCTGATAAGCCACCGCAGCCTGCTCGCGGGCGCTGGGCGCGTAAGGCGCATCCGGGAAAGCGGTGACGTAGCGCTCGAGAAGAGCCGCACGAGCGGCAGGATTGGCGGTCTTAAAAGCGGCGTTGGCAAGCGCGTACTCGACGTAGGAAATATCGCCCTGCGCGTTTTTGAGAGCTTCTTCCTTGGTGCGCGTCCAATCCTCAGGCGAAACGTCGGCAGGCGCCGGCGCTGACTTGAAGTGCGCGAGGATCGCACGAACCCTTTCTCCGGCTGCGAAGAGCTTTGCCGTATCTCCCTGCTCGTCGGCGGCGTGGACCATTCCAACGGCTGCCGAGAGATCATCCGGATCGAGTGCCAGCACTTTCTCACCGTACTCGTAGACTTTGGGGTAGTTCTTCTGCGTCAGGTAGGTCTGCTCGTAGAGCTGGTTAGCCACCAGGGCCATGTCGTTGTTGCTGCCGAAATCAGCGACGAATTTGTCGAGCAGAGCGACTTTTTCCGGACCGTCCGGCAAGGCATAAATGTCGGCGAGGGCTTTGTCCTCCGGGGTGCCGGCCGCGACCGATATTTTCTTGCCCAACTGAGCGGAAGCTGCGATTGCCAAGCTGAGAAAAAATACGAGGCCAATCAAAGAATGCTTCATGGGGACCTCCAGATCCAAATCAAAGCCGCTCGAACCGTTTCGCGCTTTCCTTTACGCGTGTGAGGCGCCTACGCGTCTTCATGTTGCGCTAACTTTCTCGATGCTTGACGCGCAACGGAAGAAAGCGCGGCACGCGCCGGCAGTACGCTTCATACGCCGCGCCAAAGCGGGAGCGCAGTTCGCGCTCCTCGAGAGCGATCGCGACGAGCGTCAGCAACGACCACACGACAGTTACCATCCACATCGCGCGGGTGCCCGCCAGAAGACACGCGCCGAGTATCGCCAGAAATGACCCGGCATAGCGCGGGTGGCGAATGTGCGCGTAGATTCCCTGATGCACGATTTCGCCGCCGCCCAAAAGCTCGGTTGTACCGACGAGCCGCGCGGTGCCGAGGTCGCGCTTCACGCGCCAGAAAATCCACCCTTCAAAAACGATCAGCGCGAAGCCAAGAACCACCTCCCCAGCAGGCGGCCGGTCGTAACGAAAGAGCTGGCGGCGGAAAATGACCAGACAAGGTGTTATCGGCCCCCACGACAGAAGAAGCCCGGTGATATAACTCGCTTTGCGGTGACGCCGCCAGAAATTGACCTGCGGATGGACGACAAACCAGTACAAAGGAATTGGCAGTTGCAGAAAAAAAACAATCGCCGCCAGCCAGCCCAGAGCCGTCACGCGCGCATCTTAGCGGAACGGGCGCACCGGCGTAAATATTTTTCGTTTTGCGAAAGTCGATTGACGATTCGGCGGTTTCGATGGACGATTCCAGCGCAGGAATCTTGAACGGGGGTTCCGGATGCTCAAGTCCACACCTTGGGGAAAGATTGAGAAGGAGCAGTTGAATCCCGTAATCACGCGCCAAATGATGAGCGGCGAAGATGGAACGATCGGCCGAGTGCTGCTGTCGCGCGGAGCCGTCGTGCCGCGGCACTCGCATCGCAGCGAGCAGTACACGATGATCCTTTCCGGCGCGTTGAAATTTGTGTTCGACGATGGCGAGACGATCGTGCGCGCTGGCGAGGTGCTTTTGATTCCGGCGCACCTGCCGCACGCCGCCGAAGCTCTCGAAGACACCGAGGACATCGACTTCTTCGCGCCCCGCCGCGAGGATTGGATCGCGAAGGACGACGCGTATCTGCGCGAGGGAGCGAAGAAAAGCTGAGTTCATGGACCTCGGACTCAAAGGACGCGTGGCGATTGTGGCGGCGGCCAGCAAAGGACTGGGCCGCGCGGTCGCGGAGGAGTTTGCCAAGGAAGGGTGCGAACTCGTGATTTGCGCGCGTACCGCCGCGGATGTCGAACGGGCAGCGCGGGAAATCGAGAAGGCCAACGGCCGCGCCGTTCATTTTGAGGCAATGGACGTGACCAACGTGGATGCGGTTCGGCGATTCGTGAACGACGTCGAGAAGAAATTCGGCCGCGTGGATATTTGCGTTACGAACGCGGGCGGGCCTCCCGCCAAAAGGTTCCTGGATATTACTCTCGAGGACTGGCGAACTGCCGTGGAGCTGACGCTGTTGAGCAGCGTCTATTTCGCGCGCGAAGTGCTTCCGCGGATGCAGCGGAATCGCTGGGGACGCTTCATCACCATTACTTCGGTTTCCGTAAAACAGCCTATCGACGGCCTGCTGCTTTCGAATTCGTTGCGGGCTGCCGTTACCGGTCTTGCGAAAACTCTCGCGAATGAATTTGGGGCCGATGGAATTACGGTGAACAACGTCTGCCCGGGCTATACGCTCACCGAACGGCTCGATGAACTCGCCGAGAGCCAATCGCGCGAAGCTGGAGTGCCGCGCGCCGATATTTACAGGTCGTGGGCAACAGAAATTCCCATCGGACGCCTCGCAAGGCCGGACGAGTTTGCCGCGCTGGTTACGTTTCTCGCTTCCGAACGCGCCAGCTCGATCAATGGGACGTCGATTGCCGTCGACGGGGGCTGGGTGAAAGGCCTGCTATAAACTGATCAAGGCACCTGCGATCGGGAAGCGGACGAGCCTTACGCGCGTGGCGCCAACAGCACGCGAAGATCCCGAAGATTGTTGCCAGTCGGACCCGTAACCATGGCGTCGCCGAGTGGGGCGAAGAAATGGTAGGCGTCACTGCGGCGGAGATGGTCGGAAACATCTAGGCCGGCACGGTTGGCGCGAGGCAAAGATTCGCCGTCGGCGACGGCTCCCGCAGCCGGACTATTTCCGTCGATGCCGTCGGTTCCCGCGCTCAAGACCGTGATTTGTTTTCCGGCAATTTTCGGTACGCACGCGAGGACGAATGCCGAATTGCGCCCGCCGATACCGTCGCCGGTCACGGGACTGCTCAGTTCTCCATCGGCCAGGATCGCTACAGGCCTGCCGGGATTCGCTAACTTCAGTTTTGCCAGCTCCGCTAATAAGTGATCGGCGGCTTTTTCGAGCGGCCAGTGGTCGGTGGAATTATCGCACAGGCACACGAAGCCTTCCGATTCGCAGGCGTGGTGCGCAGCGTGCATCAGATCGTGTTCTCCGAGGAGCAATTCGAAATGCGCGCGCGCAAATGCCGGATCACCCTGCTTGGGAGTTTCCTGGAGCGTGTGATTTTCGAAAACCGGACGAAGCGATGCCGGGAGCTTGGGGATGGTGCCGTGCTGCTGCGCGACTCGGTAGGCATCTTGAACGGTCGTCGGGTCGGGCAATGTAGGCCCGGAACCCAGAGCGGACTCGTGACCTTGCGGTACATCGGTCACTCCGAGAGTCAGCTTCCATGAATGCGGAGCAGCGGCCGCGAGACGACCGCCCTTCGTTGCGGAAAGGTGTTTGCGAATCGCATTGATTTCCTGGATCGAGGCGCCGCAGGTGACGAGCGCCAAGTTTAACTTCTGAAAATCCTCCAGCGTAACCGCGGGATCGAGCGGCTGCTCGACCAGCGCTGAACCTCCTCCTGAGAGAAGAAAGAAAATCAGAGTCTGTGCATCGCAACGCGCCAGCAGATCGAGGATCGCGCGGCCGGCAGCGAAACTCTCTGCGTTCGGCAACGGATGCCCGCCAACAAATGTTCTCCATCCGGGCAATTCGCGCGGCGGCGCGGTTGGAATGGACAGGATTCCGCGAAAGGAAAAATCGGGCGAGAGAATATCAGTAAGGCCCTCCGCCATTGCGAATGAGGCTTTGCCGTAGGCGATGGCGACGATCTCGCGGAATTCGCGCAGGTCAGTTGACCCAGACGCTGAACGGATGCGCGAGCCGTTGCGATCGAGTTTTCGCGCGAGCGTGGCGGGGATGTCGATCGCCGCGAGCGTCTCACGAAAAACGCGCTGCGCGATTTGTTTCACGCCTTTGGGAGCGCGCCGGGGTTCAGCGCGTTCGGTGGACGCTGGCCCTGAAAATATGCGACCACGTTGTTGGCGGCCATTACCGCCATTTTTGTGCGCGTTTCGAGCGAGGCGCTGGCGATGTGTGGCGTGAGGATCACGTCTTTGCGTGCGATTAGATTCGGGTGAACTTTGGGTTCGAACTCGAATACGTCGAGCGCCGCGCCAGCGATCTTCTTGTTTTCGAGCGCTTCGGCGAGCGCGGCTTCATCCACCACAGGACCGCGCGAAGTGTTGACGAGATATGCAGTGCGTTTCATTTTCTCAAGATTACCCTTCGAAATCAGGTGGCGCGTGTCCGGAAGCAGCGGGACGTGCAGGCTGATGAAATCCGATTCGTGAAAAAGGCGATCGCGATCGACGAATTCGGCGCGCAGGTCCTTTTCCACGTCGGCGGGAGCGCGAACGGCGTCGCTATAGAGAATGCGCATGTTGAATCCCAGCGAGCGCCGCGCGACACCCCGTCCGATGCGGCCAAAGCCGAGTACGCCGAGAGTTTTTCCCCAGATGTCACCGCCGCAAAGTTGATCGAGGTCCCAGCCGGGCCAGGTGCCGGAGCGGAGCCAGGCCTCGCCTTCGCCTACGCGCCGCGCGATGGCCATCAGGAGCGTCCAGGCGAAGTCGGCGGTAGTATCGTCGAGCACGCCCGGAGTATTCGTGGCGACAACGTTGTGAGAGGTGCAAGCGGCGACGTCGATGTTGTCGTAGCCGACCGAAACGGTTGCCGCAACGCGGAGCTTCGGCGCGGCGGCGAGAAGCTCGGCATCGACCTTTTCCGTGAGGAGGCAAACAAGCGCTTCTTTGTCCGCGACGCGCTTCAGGAGTTCGGCGCGCGAGATGCGCTCGGCAGGCGTCCAATACTCCATTTGAAAGTTTGCATCGAGAATGGCGCGCGCTTCCGGAAACAGTGGCCGCGTCGAAAGCACCTTCGGCTTGCTCACTGCGCACCTCGCATGCCGGACGAAGAATCAAAAAGAATGGTTAGCATACACCGAAAAACCGCCAGTTGTGACCTGCCCGGCGGTTGAGCCAGCGGGATATCCTAGGCAAAGCTTGTGCGGTAGACTCTCTTTGCGAAAATGCGAGGTTATCTAATGGACGTTGACGTTACCGCAGCAGAACTAAACAAGCGGTTTGGAATCGCAGGGATCGCGCAAGTGATCGAAGGGAACGGCGGATTGCTGAAAGTGCGCGTCACGTCGCCACAGGCCACGGGAGAAATGTATCTGCAGGGAGCTCAGGTCACTTCGTGGAGGCCCAGGGGATCGGAGGAAGTGCTGTTCGTGAGCGTCCAGTCGCGCTGGGAAAACGGCGTAGCGATTCGCGGTGGCGTGCCCATCTGCTTTCCGTGGTTCGGCGGCAAGGCCGGTGATTCCCAAGCGCCGTCGCACGGATTCGTGCGCGCGAAAGCATGGCAGCTCGACGCGATTGTGAGAAACGGCGATGCGCTGGCGGTGACCATGTCGACGGCGAGCGACGAGGGCACGAAGAGATGGTGGCCGGCCGACTTTAGCCTGCGGCACCGCGTGACGTTCGGCCCTCAGCTGCACATGGAGCTGGTGCTTCGAAATTCCGGAACGGAGGCGTTGCAGTTTGAGGAAGCTCTGCACACTTACTTCCGGGTTGGAAATGTCGAGAAGGCGCATTTGCAGGGACTCGACGGCCTGCGGTACACGGACAAGACCGATTCAAGGAGACCAAAGGTGCAGCAGGGTGACGTGGTGATCACGTCCGAGACGGACCGCGAATATTTGAACACACCGCATTCCGTCGAACTCGACGACCCCACGCTGCGCCGTCGGATTCACATCACAAACCAGAGTTCGCTCACAACGGTAGTGTGGAACCCCTGGGTGGAGAAGGCTAAGGCGATGGCGGACCTAGGAGATGACGAATGGACGCAGATGATCTGCGTTGAAACCTCGAACGTCTCAGAGTTCGCTGTGGAGGTTCGACCTGGCCGAGAGCACCAGATGAAGGCGATGATCCGCGTTTCCGAATGGTGATGACCCGCTCGAGCATCTTCGCGAGGGTTGACGCGTCTCCGGGAGGGCGACTATAGTTGCGGCAGCCTCAGGAAACGACGCAGCTCGAATGGACACGCGACTCCTCCACGATCTCAAAGACTTGCTCGGGAGAGACGGCGTGTTGCACGCCTCCGAGGACCTAATCCTCTATGAAAACGACGGGTCCGTCGAAGTCGGGCGGCCCACCTATGTTGTTTTTCCGCGAAATACCTCCGATGTGGCCGGAATCGTCAGGCTGGCGAATCGACATCAGGTGCCGATGATCGGGCGAGGCGCGGGGACCGGACTTTCTGGTGGCGCCGTGGCGCGCAAGGGCGGTATTCTCGCTGTTTTTTCGCGAATGAACCGTATTCTTGGCGTGGACGTAGAAAACCTGCGCGCGGTGGTCGAGCCGGGCGTGGTAAACGCAGATCTGAGCCTCGCCGTGGCGCACCTCGGCCTCTATTACGTTCCGGATCCTTCGAGCCAGAAGGCGTGCACGATTGGCGGCAACGTCTCGGAAAATTCTGGTGGACCGCACACGCTTGCATACGGCGTGACGACAAATCACGTCCTCGCGATGGAAGTAGTTTTGCCGACGGGCGAAGTGATCCGATTGGGAAGTACGGCGCTTGACCCCCCCGGCTACGATCTGATGGGACTGTTTGTCGGCTCGGAAGGCACGCTTGCGCTGGTCACAGAAATTACGGTGAAGCTGACGCGACTACCCGAGACTGTGAAAACTCTGCTCGCAATTTTCGATCGAGTGGACGATGCGACCGAAACGGTTGCAGAGCTGACGGCGCGCGGCATCACACCCGCTGCTTGCGAAATGCTCGATGGTTGGACGATTCGCGCGGTGGAAGATTACGTGCACGCGGGATTTCCGATGGATGCGGCGGCGGTGTTGCTATTTGATCTCGACGGGCTGCGCGAAGCGGTAGAGGTTGACGCCGAGGCGGTCGCGGATGTCTGCCAGCTGCACCGCGCGCGCGAAGTACGCGTGGCACGCGACGCGCGCGAACGAGACTTGCTATGGAAGGGACGCAAGAACGCGTTCGGCGCCGTGGGCCGAATTTCGCCCACGTATTACGTGCAGGACGGTGTGATCCCCCGGACGAAACTTCCGGCGACACTTAAGCGCATCGAAGAAATCGGGAAGAAGTACGGATTCGAAATCGGAAACATTTTCCACGCCGGCGACGGCAATCTGCACCCGATTATCCCGTTCGACTCGCGCGATGAAGCGCAATTCCGTCGCGCGGTGCAAAGCGCCGATGAGATCATCCAGTTTTGCGTCGAAATGGGTGGTTCGATCACGGGCGAGCATGGAGTTGGAATGGAAAAAGACCGGCTCATGCCGCTGATGTTTTCAGATGCCGACATGGATATGATGCGGCGCATCCGCGACGCCTTTAATCCAAAAGGGTTGCTCAATCCCGAGAAGATTTTCCCGAATACGAAGGGCTGCGGCGAAATCCGGGTAGGCGGTCCTCCGAGGGCCCCGGCGGCGCGCGCGTGAGCACAGCGGCTAAAACGTTGCCCTCTCGCCTCGCCGATATCGCCAGCCCGGCGCAGGTCATCCACGATCCGGCCGAACTTCGCGCCTATGCGGTCGACGGGAAAGATCCTCTGGTGGCGGTACGGCCCGGTTCTGTTGAAGAAGTTGTTGAGGTCATGAGGTTTGCCGCGAGCGAGAAACTCGCGGTGATCGCTTCCGGCTCTCGCACCAAGCTCAACATCGGATTGCCGCCGCGCCAGTACGATCTGGCGCTCGACATGATGCGGCTGGACTGCATCGTCGCATGCGATCCCGGAGATTTGACCGTCGCAGTCGAAGCCGGGATACCCCTGCGAAAATTGGCGGGAGTGCTCGCCGAACACAAACAGTTCTTGCCGCTCGCCGTCCCCTATTTCGATCGAGCTACCGTGGGCGGAACGCTCGCCTCGGGCGTCGATACTCCGCTGCGACAATTCTACGGGACAGCTCGCGATTACCTGCTCGGCGTCGAATACGTCACCGGGGAAGGCGTGCTGGCGAAGAGCGGCGGGCGCGTGGTGAAGAATGTCAGCGGCTACGACGTGCACAAGCTGATGATCGGCTCATTGGGGACTCTGGGCGTCATTCTGCGAATCAATTTCCGGACGTTCACTCTGCCCGAGAGGAGCCGTGCGTTTGTGGCTCTGTTTGAGAATGCCCGGCGGGCGCTCGATATGCGGCATCGCATGGCACAAACGTCTCTGACGCCGATCACGCTCGATATTTTCAGCCCTAGCGCCACTCGCCTGCTCCTGAGCGATGCGGCAGCGCGGCGCGGCTCCGGCGCACTTCCCCCTGATTTACTGTCGAACAAGCACTGGGCGCTGACCACCGGTTTCACGGGGAACGACAAAGTCGTCGAGCGCTACGGAGCGGAACTCGGCCGAATGGCCCAAGAATCGGGCGCTATGCGGATGAGTGAGCTTAGTCCGGAGCAGGCGCCGGCTGCGTTCAGCCGCAAGCGCGAGTTCATTCCCATCGCACTCGAATCCTCACCCGCGGCGACAATCCTAAAAATAAGCGTGCTTCCGATGCGCATGAATGAAATGCTCGAAGCGGCCGCAAGAATTGCCGACGATAACTCACTGCCGTGGGCGGCCATGGTGCGGGGCTTGGGCGTGATCTTCCTCGCGCTGCTGCCGGGCGAAAAGAATGAGGACTGGAGGCGTCGAGTCACGCTAACTGCGAATCACACAATTGCCGCGTGCGGCAGTCTCGAAGGCAACGCTACGGTGCCTTGGTGCCCAAGCGAATGGAAGAGTTCGGTGAAAATCTGGGGCCTTGAGCGAGCCGACGCCGCGCAGATGCAAAAGATAAAGAAAGTCTTCGATCCCACCAGCATCCTCAGTCCAGGAAGATTCATGGGAGGATCCTGACCGATGGCCGCTATTCCTCCCATCACGAACGAAGAAGCACAGCGGGAATTCCAGGAAACCTTGAGCGGCTTTTCCGCGAAGGACAAGCCAGAATACGACGATTACTCCCACTGCATCCACTGCGGGCTATGCCTCAACCAGTGCCCTACGTATCGCCTCTGGGGGAACGAAGCGGATTCCCCTCGCGGGCGGATCCGGCAAATGCTGCTGGTGGACCAGGGACGGCTCGAACTGGGAGACGCTTTCGTCACGCACATCGACCGGTGCCTCGATTGCCGCGCGTGCGAGACGGCATGCCCGGCCGGCGTGCAGTACGGCAGGCTAGTCGAAATGGCGCGGGCGCAGATCCAGCAAAACTACAAGCGGCCGTTCGTGTCGCGCGTACTGCGCGATTTTGCTTACCGGCGTTTCCTTCCGTATCCGCGCAGGATTTCGGCAGCTGCGCGCCTGCTGAAATTCTACGATAGGTCTGGGCTCAGGGCCGTCGCGCGCGGGACCGGAATTCTGCGCCTGTTCGGGATGCAAGAGCGCGATCGATTGTTGCCGAAAGTCGACTCCATGTTTTTCTTTGGCGAGCTGGGGAAGACGTTTCCAGCTCAGGGCAGGCGCAGGGCGCGGGTCGCTTTTTTTGCTGGATGCATCGCGCAGGTAATGTTTAGCGAACTGAATCGAGCGACGGTCCGTGTGCTTCAGGCGAATGGCTGTGAAGTTGTAGTTCCGGCGGGACAAACCTGCTGCGGCGCGCTCGCTGCCCATGCGGGTGTTCGCGACGTGGCGCGCAGCTTGGCGCGCACGAATCTGGATGCGTTTCTCGTGGATGACTTTGACGCGGTCATCACCAATTCGGCGGGCTGCGGCTCCACGCTGAAGGAATACACGCATCTTTTCCCGCCGGATGATGCGGCGCGCGAACCGGCCGGGAAATTCGAGGGCAAGATGCGCGACGTCACAGAATTCTTAGCCGATCTTGGTCTCTCTGCGCCTCTCCGGCAAGTGTCGTTGCGCGTAACCTATCAGGACTCCTGCCACCTTGTGCATGGACAGAAGGTTCGTGAAGCGCCGCGAAAATTGATTCGTTCCGTGCCCGGCGTTGAATTGGCTGAAATGCCGTTGTCGGATATCTGCTGCGGGGCGGCGGGGGTCTATAACCTCACGGAAACGGAAGCGTCACTGGATCTACTGGAACGAAAAATGGATTCGGTCGAGCAGACGAGAGCGCAGGCGATCGTCACTTCCAATCCGGGTTGCATTATCCAGCTTCGTGCCGGAGCCGCGGCGCGCGGCACTGGCCAGGAAGTTCTCCACGTTGTCGAGCTCCTCGATCGAGCGTCAACACCAGCCTGAAATCTTATTTCTCGGGGGAACCAAATGGGAGGCTTGCGGGCGGAGCGTGGTGGGGTTCCGCCCGCAAGTACAGCTTACGGGGTGAGACAACCTCGTTTCAGGAAGTAAGACAACTCCGCCGCTCGGTTACTCCGGCTGCTGTTCATGCCGTATACGGCCTCCGTGCCCAGAGCCGCCTTCCGATATCGCGAAGTCAGCGGGTACCTGGAACATCGTCGGAGTGGGCTCCTGGCGCTGAATGTTGGTCAGCTGAGAAATGGAATCGCCGCGGAAGGGATTGCTACGTTTGGTCATCACCACAATCTGAAGATCAGGCGAATACCACTTTTCCGTAACGATCACGATCGGTTTCTCATTCCCGAACTCTCCGGCTGGAATCGTGCGGGTGTATCGAGTGCCTTCGGCCAACAGGCCATTGACTGTCTGCGATCCTAGCGAGGCGGTGACGACTTCCTTTTGATGTTCCGTCCACCGCCCGCCGTCGCTACCGTTTGCCGAGTCCGGGTCGTTTTTACCGCGCCATCCATTTGGCGGCGGAGTGATTTTATCCGCCGTTTTATTCTTTGGATGAAGAACGTAGTGAACGCCAGCGACGGGATCGTTGATGAACACAACGTGCGGAGCGACTTGCCCGGAAGCAGCCCAGGAACCGATGGCTGGAAGAGTCATGTCGCGGCGGGTACGTCCCTGACCGTCGCGCGCAACCGTGCCCGTTGTGCTGTGCAAAATGCGGTTTCCATCCGCGAGCACCTGCGTCGACTGCGACGAGAATGTCGCGCTAAAGGGAGCGCCTGTCACCGTCTTGCCGCCCAGGCCATGTTCGAAGCCGAGGAATCCAACGTCATCGGCGTTCAGACCCGGCCCAGGACCCATCCTCTCGAAACGGAAGCGGTCTCCTGGTGGTGGCTGTTGCGCGCCGGAAGTGGCCGCGCCCTGACCGTGCACTCCCCGGCCGGCAAAGAAAAACAGAGCTACTGCCGAGAACGTACGGAACCACGTGCTGCGGATTTTCATGAGGACTCCTCCAAATGAATTCCTGTGCGGCCAGATGCCAACTTAGTGTCCGGCACCCTCTTGCGAAACCAAGCGAATAGCCTGCGGCGTTCCATCGTCGCTGACGACTAGATCCGCAGGAATCAACCGCGTGTCCGAAAAATCCGTGACCGTGAAACCGAGTGATGCCAGAGCCGACGGAGAAAGAACAACACGAACCACGGCACCTCCCTCCCAAGCCGCCAGGTCGTCCGCGTACGGCAAAGGAGTAAAAGCAAACGCATCATAGGTTCCAAGCGCTTGGCCGGAGGCTGCGATGTTTCCAGCTCCAGGAGAGGTTGCAGAAGGCTGTGCGGATTCACCGGAGTTCGGGTGCGCGGCGGTGAATCGGATGATTCCTCGATGCAGCAAACCACCGAGAGCCAGAATGAGTGCTGCCGCCGTGCCGAGCGCGGAAAGTTGCCACCGAAGCCTTCGCCGCACCGCGAGAGCTTTCTCTTTCCTGAATTCCAGAAGCAAAGCCGCCTCCACGCGAGGATGCGCTGTGCGAGTTGCATGGTGAGCCGAGAGCGAACGCAGCGAAAAATCGAGCGACTCGGATTCAGTCAGAAGGCTCGCGCAGTGGCTGCACGATTCCGCGTGGGCCAGTGCGACGTCACGTAGAACGGCTCCCTGCGTGCCGGCCCGGTCGAGATCCGGCAAAGCCTCTTCAAACTGGGAGCAGTCGATTCGAATCGATTCCTTTTTCATTCGTGAATCGCCCTTCCGCCTGCCGGAACAGGCCGCGACTCGAACAGCTTCTCGAGAAGCAGCCGCGCACATTCTCCACACGATTCCGCATGCGCCAGCGCAGATTCGGGTATCACTTGTGTGCAGGCGCGATCCAGTCTGGTGACGGCTTCTGCGAATTGGGCGCAGTTCATGCGCGTTTCCTCGGCGATCATTCGCCCGCCACCGACGCGCGACGCACAGCTGGCCGATGAACCTCGCGAAGTTTCTCAAGCAGCAAAGCCCGCGCGCGGTGTAGCCGCGACCGCACTGTGCCCACCGGGCATCCCAGAGCAGCGGCTGCTTCCTCGTAGTTCAGCCCTTCCAGTTCGCAAAGGACAACTACTTCGCGGTAATTCTCAGGCAGTGTTGCGATCGCCTGCCTTACCCGGCTGGCGATTTCGACCGATTCAAATTCGCGGTGAGCGTGATTTGCAGTAGGGACGTTGCCGTTTGACGATGCGCGGTTGCCCGCAAGAAGCGAGTTCAGATCATCTTCGCGTTCCGGAAGCGCCACCACTTGCCGTTCCTGGGCCCAGCGTTTCCGCAGATGATTTCGCGCAACGCCGAACAGGTACGCACCCAGAGTGCCGCGCTCAGGATCGAACCGCTTTGCGTCGCGAATCAAGGTCATGAATGCTTCTTGGGTCACGTCTTCCGCTACGGCCGAATTTCCAGTCATGTGCAATGCATACCTGTAGATCGCCGGATGCTTTGAGCGGTAGAGGAGAACAAACGCCTCCTCGTCGCCGGACTGCACTCGGCGAAGCAGTCCGTGTTCTGCCAGGTCTGGGCCTATCGTCATGTCTCCAGAGTTGGACGGCCCACCAAGTTTCCCGTTACATCGACTATTGCAGGAGGGGAGGTCGAAAGTTCCCGAATTTTCGGCAGGAACAACAGCGGTGGGTAGCCGGTGCCGAAATAGGCATCTATGTACCTGAAGGATGCATCATCTTCGCAGCCATTTTCACAACCAGACCTCGAGGGGCGACCCGCTGGCTCTCCATCATCAAGCGGTTCATCGTCCCCGAGATGACCCAGCTTTTCCCCTTTGCGAGGGCCGCCAGCCCAACTCGAGCGACCTTTTCTGCCGTTTCCGCTACCCGAAACAGCCGAGCCGGCTGCTCCGCGACCTCAGCAAACTCGGTAGACGTGGAGCCGGGGCACAACGCGCATACGCGGACGCCGAAACCGCGAACCTCTTCGGCGATTCCTTCGGCGAATAGAAGATCGAACGCTTTTGTTGCGGCATAAGCGGAATTGAACGGCACCGGTTGGTAGGCCGCAACCGAGGAAACGATGAGAATATCGCCATGACGCTGCTCGATCATCGCTGGCAGATAGAGCCGGGTCAGATAAGCCACAGCCGAGCAATTCACCTGGATCATTTGCAGGATTCGCTCAGCAGGTATTTCATGAGCATACCCGAAAGCGCCGAATCCGGCGTTGTTCACCAGCAGTTCGATTTCGATGTTCTTCTTTGTAGTAAATGCATGGATTGCTTCCGGGGCCTCCGGGCGAACTAGATCGGCGGCGAAAACCTCAACCTGGATTTTGTGCTGACCGGCCAAGCCCTCAGCGAGCTTTTGCAGGCGATCGGTTCGGCGAGCCGTTAGCACCAGATGTGCGCCGCCGGCGGCGAGTTCCTCTGCCAACGCCTTTCCAATTCCCGCGCTAGCCCCGGTGATTAGAGCCCATCTCCCAGCCCAGTTTTTTGCGGCCCCTTTGTACCGATGATTCCTCACACATGCCTCCTATTCACGATGGAGCATCAGACCACAATTGGGAATTGTGCGGAAGCGCGAAAATGCAAAGCAATCTAGGCGCGATCTCGAGGCGGAGGGGTGACCCGGGCTTCGCACAGCCGCGTCCCTTCCTCAGACGATCTAGCAACCGGCGAGCCCAGGCAAACTCAGCCGCCAGAATCGCCAATGCCAGCAGGATCGCCAGCCAGCCGGGCCCCGGCGTAACGATCATAGAAATTCCGAGGGCCAGCAGGGTGAACCCCGAAGAGTATCTCTAAGATTCGTTTGGGCCTGTTGAAACGTCCGAATGAACATTTCAGCCGTCGCATTGCCCGCCATGCAGGCCTGGCGTTCCTCTGCTCGGATGCCACTTGGATGCCTCGAGGACGCGAAAGAATGAGCCGGCGGGAATCCTAACTTCAGCGCACTTGCTCGCGCCGTGTCCCATGCCGATAATACGTTGGCCGGACAAATGAGAATTCATCAATGAGGACCAAAATGGACCTATTGACCGTACGCATGGAAATTCCAGAGGGCGCCAACCTTATTCTCGGGCACGCTCATTTCATTAAGACCGCGGAGGACTTGTATGAGGTGATTGTCAATACCGTGCCGGGCGCGAAATTTTCCGTGGCGTTCAATGAAGCTTCCGGGCCCTGCTTGATTCGTGTGGAAGCAAACGACGATGAACTGCGCCGCGCAACGATTTTGAATGCGCAAGCGATTGGCGCTGGCCACACATTCGTGATTTTGATTCGAGAGGCCTATCCAATCAACATCCTCAGCCGCGTCCGGGATTGTTTTGAGGTGTGCTCGGTTCACTGCGCGACGGCTAACCCGGTTGAAGTGATCGTCGCTCAGACACCGCAAGGTCGGGGAGTCGTAGGCGTGGTGGACGGAAGCTCGCCGAAGGGTCTCGAAGACTCAACGAACAGGAAGCAACGGCACGATTTCGTGCGAACGATTGGCTATAAGCTCTAGCGAGCCGGTCCAACTTTCGCAGCCCAAGTGCCGGCTAGAATTTGAATACAAGCCCTGCTGAGACTTTCGGGCTGAACTGGTAGGTCCCGAAATAGTGCGAGCCGATCATGTCGGCTTCAATGCGATAGGCCCAGCGCTGGTGATGGGCGTTAATGTCTACACCGCCTCCCACTTCGTACGCGAACGCGTCCTGGTTACCAGCGGCGGTCTGAGGCGTAAAATGCGTGTGCCCCACCAGCCCATGTCCCCAAACCTCCAGCCCGCGTGGTGCGGACCACCTAAACCGCGGTCCGCCGCCTCCGAACAAGTAGTGAGCCGGAAATCCCGCCTGGGAGCCGAATGCCGCCGCAAACTCGCCATCGAGGCCAAACCAATCCTTGACGTAGTACACCATAGAGAAATTGAAGCCGTTCAGGTCTTGGGTGATGGAGGGCAACTCATAAAATCGGATGAAGGTGTACCCTCCGGCGACTTGCCACGAGTAATGCTCGAAAACCCCGCCCAAGACTTGCGGCATTGCTAGTTCCGCGGGGGACAACGTTGCACCGAGGGGCGCGCTCGTCGATAGTGCGGGCGCAGAAGTTGCCGGCGTGAACAAATTCATTCCCCCCGGAGCGGTGGAGGATCGGTCCGTGGGCGCGCTCAATGACGTGTTGAATAACGGAAAGCTTGGCGAATCGGTCTGTGCGTTGGCAACGAACGCGGAAAGCAGCAAAGCTACAAACAGCGAGAAAATATATCGCATCGCCTGACCCCCAATACGTTTCACCCGCCTGGTGAAATACCCCACCTAATTAGACAGAGGAAGGGGGCGGCTGTCCACAATTTTCGGCACGCGCTACACCTGGAAATCACCGCCCTCGGTCTCCGCAATCGCCCCCGCCGCGCTTGGCGCTCGCTCCTCTCGCTCCTCATTTACCCTTGACTCCAAACTAAGTTCTGCTATTGTTTCCCTGCTGCTGCAGTTGGCAGCGCTTATCAAGAGTGGCCGAGGGGACAGGCCCGACGACGCCACAGCAACCTGGTCCATGTGCCAAGGTGCTAACTCCTGCCCAGTATGGGGAGAGATAAGATCGTCAAATGACCGGAATCCCGGTCAGTTGAAGATTCAACTCCCAAACTGAATAGCAACAGAAGAGCCGCCTCGCGCGGTTTTTCCGCTTTTCCGAAGCGGCGTATTTGGCATTCGCGAACGCTTCGCCATACGGCGAGCCCGTTCGGAAACGCCTGATGCCGCGGCGGCACTGCATTTCGGCATGATGTTTCACCGGCGCACTTGATTCGATCGGGAGGTTGGGGATGTTAGAGATTCATTCGGCCAAGCAGCGAATAGCGGTCATCAAATTAGGCGGCTCAATTTTGACGAGCTCCCGGGCCTACCGTCGCGCCGCGATTTTTATTCGCAATCGGCACCGCGCCTCGCCCGGCGAGCGGCTTGTCGTCGTGGTATCCGCGCAGGAAGGTCGTACGGACGCACTCGAACGCGCGGCCCGCAGAATTGCGAACCCGCCGAATCCGACTGCGCTCGATCTTCTCTGGTCGACTGGAGAATTGCGTTCGGTCGCGCTCGTTGCACTCCATCTGCAGAAGCTCGGGATTCTCGCCGCAGCCCTGAATATTCACGAGGCCGGATTGCAGTTGCCAGACGGCGGGCTGGAAGCGCACCGGCTCGTTCTCAATCCGAAGCGGTTGCTCCAGACGCTTAACCGCTGTGCAGTTGCCATTGTGCCCGGTTTTCTGGCAATTGACGGAACAGGCGCGGTCGTGTCTCTTGGACGCGGCGGTTCCGATCTCACCGCCGTCCTTCTCGCCGCGGGACTCGGCGCATCTCGCTGCGAATTGATTAAGGACGTCCCCGGATATTTTTCCAGCGATCCCCACCGCGACCCTGTCGCTCGCCATTTGCCCCATCTGACGTTCGAACAAGCTCTCGCCCTCGCCGGTGAGGGCTGCGATCTGGTGCAACGCGAGGCCATTGAAGCGGCGGCGCGATCCAACCTGTCGCTAATCGTTCGAAGCCTCGACGAGTCCGCGCCCCTCACTTCCATAACAACGATCCTATCAACGGCGGCACGGACCGAGGCGGCGTGGGCCGAGCCGATCGCTTTTCCGGCCGCTGGCCGCTGAAGCACTTACAAGGGGAACATTTACCAGACCCGAGAAATCCACAAATGCCATCGAACAAAAGGAGGCAGAAATGAAGTTCGCTACCAGGACGATTCACGCAGGGCAGCCCTCGGAACCGGAAACCGGCTCGTTGATTGCTCCGATTTTCCAGACTTCCACTTACGAGCAGGACTCGCCCGGACACGATAAGGGATTCAGCTATTCGCGCACGAACAATCCAACTCGCCAGCGGCTCGAGGCGGTGCTCGCCGAGCTCGAAGGCGTCGAGCACGCCGCCGTTTTCGCATCCGGCCTCGCAGCTGAGAACGCCGTGTTGCAGGCGTACCTCCGCCCGGGCGATGAAATCGTGATTCCACTCGACGTCTATGGCGGCACCTATCGCATCCTCAACAAGGTTTTTCAGCCTCTCGGCGTAGGCATTCAGCAAATAGACACGGGCGATGCCGTGGCGCTCGATCGCGCGATTACCTCGCGCACGCGGCTTGTGTGGATGGAAACACCGACCAATCCGCGCCTGCTTGTCTACGATATTGCGGCGATCAGCAAGCTAGCGCACTCGCGTAGCGCGCTCGTTGTAGTTGACAACACTTTCGCGACGCCTTACTTTCAGCAGCCCTTCCAACTCGGCGCGGACATCGTGGTCCACAGCGTGACCAAATATCTGGGCGGTCACTCGGACTTGATTCAGGGCGCTGCTGTCGCAAAAGATCCAGCAGTCTTCGAGCCGATCAAGTTTCTCCAGAATGCAACCGGTGCCGTGCCGGCGCCTCTCGATTGCTGGCTAACGCTGCGCGGGCTGAAAACGCTGGAGCTCAGGATGCAGCGCCACGAAGAAAATGCCATTGCCGTTGCCGGCGCGTTAAAAACCCACCCGCTCGTGCGGCGCGTCTACTTCCCAGGCTTGCCCGGTCATCCCGGCCATGAGATTGCTCGCCGGCAGATGACGGGATTCGGCGGAATGGTTTCCTTCGAACTCGAGGGCACGATTGACGATGTGGTTTCGTTTGTATCGTCGCTGCGCTACTTCACGCTCGGCGAAAGCCTCGGCGGAGTGAAAGCGCTGGTGTGTCACCCGGCCACCATGACGCACGCCTCGATTCCGCAGGAAGCGCGCGCCGAACTTGGCCTCTCCGACACGTTGATTCGCCTCTCGCCGGGATGCGAGAACGCGGAGGACTTGGTCGACGATCTCATCGAAGGTCTCGCACGCCTCGAGTCCGGACGCACATTGCAAAAAGCGGCCGCCGCGTCACTTTGACGAGCATATTGCGGTCGTTTGACACCCTTGGCCCAACGACATACGATTCACGCTCTTATGTCGGGACTGAAACGCGCGACTGACGTACCTCGGGCCGGTAGCCGCGATTGCGGGCTCAAACGTCGAGCCGCACCCAGATTCAGTTCGGTCCAAGTCCTAATCTTGCTGGCATTGCTGGCGCCGGCAGCCTCCATCCTTGGTCCCCTCCACAGTTTCGCGCAGCTGACCCTAGACTCGCAGAAGCCCAATTCATCACTGGCCTTTCCCGGAGAGAAGCACTTGCGCAATGTTCGCCAGCTTACATTTGGCGGACAAAACGCCGAGGCCTATTTCTCGGCCGACGACAAGTTTCTAATTTTCCAGCATCAGGACTTGGCTTCATCTCAAACATCCAGCATCGGAACTCCTTGCGACCAGATTTTTATGATTCCCGTGGACACGGCGGACGGCAAGCCCGCCATCCCGACACGCGTCAGCAATGGCAAAGGTCGCACTACCTGCGGCTACTTTTTCCCTTTCGGTGACCGCATCCTGTACTCGTCTACTTTTGCTGTCAACGCTGAATGCCCGCCGAAACCCGATTATTCGCGGGGCTACGTCTGGCCGATCTACGACAGCTACGAAATCTATACCGCGAAGCGCGACGGAAGCGATTTGCGCCGCCTAACCAACTCCCCGGGTTATGACGCGGAGACTACCATCAGCCGCGACGGCAAGACCTTGGTATTCACCTCGATGCGCAACGGCGATCTGGACATCTACACCATGAATGCCGAGGGCACTGACGTTCGCCAGTTAACCCACGAGCTCGGCTACGACGGTGGACCGTTTTTCAGCTTCGACGGAAAAAAAATCGCCTATCGCGCGCAGCACCCTAAGACGCCGGAAGAAATCGCGGATTACAAGGACTTGCTTTCGCGCGGCTTGATTCGTCCGGGCAATTTGGAAATCTGGGTGATGGATGCCGACGGGCAGCACAAACATCAGGTAACTCGCAATGGCGCCGCTAATTTCGCGCCGTTCTGGCATCCCGACGGCAGGCGCATCGTCTTCGCGTCGAATGTCGCCGACCCAAACAACGGCCGCGATTTCGATCTTTACATGATCGACGAAGATGGCACGGGCCTCGACAGAATTACGTACTATCCCGATTTCGATGCGTTCCCGATGTTCACATCCGATGGAAAAAGGCTGGTGTGGGCCTCCAATCGCAACGGCACAGTGCCGCACGAGACAAACATCTTCATCGCCGATTGGGTGGAATGACTCCTTGGAGTTATTGCGGTGATGACCGACGGCCTTTATTTTCCGCCGCCGTGAAACTTCAGTCCGGGCCCGAGGACCACGACAAAAACCACTGCCAAAATGCCTGCCGCTAAAATCCAGCCTCGACTCTGAGTCAATGCCGGCATTTCGAAAGACCCAGGCGGAATGCGCGAGCCTTTTAGCCAATTCCACATCCAACAGAGTCCCGACGCGCCTCCGAACGAGGCCGCTGCCGCCGAGATGGCTATGAGAATCATTCCTACCGGATTGAATAGTCCTGCTATGCACGAAAGTACGCCGTCCGTGAAATAGGACACCAGCGAAAGTTTTCGCGCTCGCTTCCATCGCTCCGGCCCCGTCCGCGGAAGAAACGGACGCATTTCGAGCAGCGCGATGCGCATAAATAGACCGTACGAGCCAATGCCAGTCAATGTGAGGCCGATTCTCGACAGCCAAGCGGGCTGAAATCCTCGGATCACATCGGCCCAATCCCCGATATTCCCGACGCCTGAAAAAAGGAAATATCCGCCCGCTGCAAAGAAATTCAGCGTCATCGAGAGCCACAAGAAGTAACGCAGATGCACAGATCGCGTTGTGAGTCGCGAAGCAAACCAAAAAATCAGCCCGGCGATAAGATTGACAATCGTGCCCCCGGCCGCGACGAGTCGACTATCGTTGCCGCAATCAAAATGCACCGTGGAAAGCGCCAGCGGATGCCCACCCGTCAGCAGGCATGCGCCTCCATGCCCAACGCCCTCATGCAGAACATCACCCATCACGGTGGCAACAATAGCAAGTGCGACGATTGTTAGAGTATCGGGTGTTCGTGTACCGGGAGCGCCTCCGCTAACGCTTGCGCCTTCCTTCGTCGAGGACGCGGACGTTGTTGTATCCGTCATGAGACCGCTGGTTGTTTACCCACGCACGCAGTCGGTTATAACCACCTCGCCGCAATCGGGTACGGCGAGATTCCGCGTCCATCCGTCTCGCGTCCCGAACACCGTTATGACCTGGGTGCAGCGCTCAAGGTGTTAATTTCGAGTGGCTCTTCTGATCCGACGAATTCGAGGCCCGTCACATATCGCCCTTCACCAATCGCGTCGCAGTACGCCACGCGTGCCGCGGACGTGAAATGGCCGGCCGGGAGCGCCACCAGAATTGTGTCGTCGACATACCATTCGCTGGTCGAAATCACCCGCGTACCGCAGGAACTCACGTTTTCCGTGGTTGCCTTCTCCACTCCGAGCTTGCCGTGTCGGCCTATCAGCAGCGCAGTCACTTTCATTTCGACTCGGTTCTCGGCCCGCTGGACCATAAACTGCTCTTTCATCAGCTCACCTCCGGACTGGACAGGTTGAGATAAAAAGCGCGGCGCGCTGCCTTAGAGGCCGTGAACACGGCGCACTCGGGACTTCATGCTAGCCGAGTGCATTTCACGCGGCACGGGAACGAACGCTGCTGCTGTCGAAAGAGATACGAGGCCCGCGTTCGGCTCGCCAGGCAATCGTCGCCGGGTCGGCGCGACATGGATCGAACGCCGTGGCAACGACGCCCGCCAGGCGTGATACGTGCGTGATTCGTGGAAAATTTGGGCGAAGCGGCTCAAAACACAGCTGTGGGCAGAATGGCGGAGAGGGTGGGATACTCACCCAGTTTCTATGAGCATCCTATCTGGTTTTCAGCAGCATGCATGAAAACCGCATGAACATGCGCGATCTCCACCGTTTCGCGTTCTGCAACTCGTTTCAACTGTTGCGCATAAATAGCACCGATTTCGGGCCGCAACAGACACCAAAGACACCACGGAATCGCCTTTCGGCACTCAACTCGGGACGGCGTTAATCAGCTCATGCGGCCCGATCGTCATCGCGCAACCTAACGGACGAAAATGCCGAGGCGCTTCCCGAAGTCTAATCTCCCAGGAATTCAATCTGCACCACAACCTCGGCGTGGCACCCAAACGCATTTCTTCATCATCCGGAAACAGCTGCTCGGGATCAGGACAGAAAATACGTAGACTGTCCTCATATCATTATCAGGAAATCGCCTTCCAGACTTTTGTCGGGCAGCAGCGCTCGAACTGCGCGATCCATAGTGGCAAGCTTTCCTTTCTTATGCATCGCAAGCCCTAACAAGTAGGCATCCGTCACTTGTTGATGGCCTGCCAAGCGCTGAACGAATGGTTCAAGTGCATGGGCAAAACTGACCTCATCGGGCCAGAATCGGTGCGCGGGATGGCCAAGGTTGGCTTGTAGCAGGGCGAAAGCATCCGCGGGGGTGAGAGCGTTTGGAGAGAAAGCGGGATTGGAGAGTATGCGGACGAAGGCGGTCTGGGTCAGTGGGCATGTTGCCCACCCTTCGCGCGCGTGGCGCGCAAGCCATTCCTGGACTTTCTCATGAGCGCGGTGGGTGGGCCAAGCCATCGCGATAAGGACGTTGACGTCCAGCAGGAAACCGGCTTTCACTCCAATTCGTCCTGGAGTCTTTCGACATCCTCTGTGCTTACAGGCGGCGAGCCAGGCGGAAGCTCGACGACGTGAAAGCCGTTGACGAGGCGGGTCTGTAAGGGTGCTTGCAGCCCCCGGCGCACCAGTTCCGATACGGCTTTACCGATGGCGACGTCCCGGGCTTCAGCGTACGCCTTTACTTCCCGAAAAACATCATCGTCCAGCGAAAGTGTGGTTCTCATACATCTATGATGCTCCAAGCCAGGACTGATGTCAAGTCAGCAAGTTCTGCATCGATTCAAGTCATTTGATGCGATGGCCGGCTCGGTCATCGGGCAATGGTACCTCAGCACCGCGTGCCCACGAAGTGCGCAGCTAGTTAATCCTGCGAAGACTTATGAGGGTGCACGAGTCTTGAGATTTTGGCTTTGGGGCGTTGTGGTCGCCGCCAGCTCAATGTTGTGGTCGCCAGCTCAAGGCACTTCATTCACAGCGCCTTCACTTGCCTCCGAATGTGCGCCTGAAACAACGGGTGGCTGTCCTCACACCATAGTTCCAGGAAGAAAGGAAGCAGGTATGCGAGAAGCGAATTTTGGATGTCGGTATAGCGGAGATCCTGCAAGTATTCCCAAAGGTCCTGCAGATCCGGTCGTTCGCCGGGTTTGATGCGCAGCAGCCGACGCAAATGGCGATCGTTTCCCTCAAAAGCCTCCTGGGTGACCTTCTCCGGACGAGCTGCTTTCCCATATGCGCGCCGAAACGCGATTGTCCTGCCACCTTGATTGGGAACCATCCCCTACTTGCCCTTGCCAGGCGGTCTGGAACGTCTTTTACCGCTCGCCGTTCTCGTTTCTTCGGCGAGAAAAGTCATGGCTTGCCGTAGAAGCCAATTCGCTTTGGTCTGGTAACCGCGGCCATCGGCTTTCAGCCATGCGATGACATCTGAATCCAGACGCATCGTAACGGGCTTCTTCGTCGGTCGATAGAACTTGCCGATTTCGGCTCCGCTCCAATCGACAACCGCGGGAGCGTCCGAGAAATCAATGTCTTCGTCTCTTTTTGCGGCGATCACTCGGATGTCTCGTTTCTGCTCCTTTGTGAGCTTCCTCATAGGCCCTCCTTTCGTGGGACTCGGCGGCGCGAGCCGAGATGACACGAATGACTTCTTCGTCGTGTTCCTCATAAAAAGTATGAACGACCAACAGTATCGAACCCGGCCCTATGGCTCCGACCGTTATCCAACGTTCCTCATCCTCGAAAGTGACGTCACGCTGCGTAATCGCGTAGGGATCATCGAAAACGAGAACGGCCGTTTCGAAGCGAACATCGTGATTATGAAGGTTTTGCCGGTTCTTCTGCTCGTCCCATTCAAATCGCCTGGTCCGCCACGACTGGGAGAGAATACGATCCTCGCGCGCGTTTGTCAATACATTTGTATGTACAGTTGCTGTGCGCCGGCGGGCACAAGGAGTAGATATAGACACCACGGGTTCAAGGGCAGGAAAATCAGCCACCTGTGAGCGACCCGACACATGGGTGACAGATATGGCGGAGAGGGTGGGATTCGAACCCACGGTTGAGTTTCCCCAACACACGCTTTCCAAGCGTGCTCCTTAAACCGCTCGGACACCTCTCCGCAGCGTGCAGTGTTCAGAAGCCTAACAAATCGCTTGGTCCCCAGCAAATGAACGCGAAAAACAGAATATGTGCACGATTTTCGGGACAACAGCGCTGATGAACTGTATCCAACACCAATCACAAATCGCGTGGATGTCTGCTACACTTTCTGGGCTACTCCGGGGTAGTGCAATTGGTAGCACGCCAGCCTTTGGAGCTGGTTATCTTGGTTCGAGTCCAAGCCCCGGAGCCACCTCCTCAAAGAGGATGCCAGAAACACCCAATCGCGGCAATTGGTCAAAATGAGTCAAAATGAGTCAAGTACTCGGGGCTCTAGGTTATGCGGCTGGCGTTCGCCGGACTGGCTCCACCTTCTTTACCAAACGAGGCTTTTGTATCTTGAGGTATTCCGAGGTTTCGCGAAGCAGGTTCTCGAACTGCTGCTCGGAGCCGGCCTTCACGAGGGTCAAAATTTTGGACTTCGGAGCCACAATCTCCTCTCCTAAAGTTGCGAAGAAAACGGACCTTTGAGCACGGAGCCTAGCCCTCGCCTCCAGGAGTGTCAAGGGATTTCCACAACATACTCACAGCCTCGACTGGGCGCACTCCCTGCACATCCTGCTCGAGTGCTTGCGCAACTTGCGCACAAACCGTAGTCTATCAGCGACGTGACGCCCGAATTCCTGAGCCTCGGACTGATCTGGTACATTGTTTTCTTGTTTTCAACAACCTGCCACGAGGGTGCGCACGCTCTCGCCGCAAAGATCGGGGGCGATCCCACTGCCTTCTATGGCGGGCAGGCGACGCTTAATCCCCTGCCGCATATTCGACGGTCACCTTTTGGCATGATTTTTGTTCCGATACTTTCTTATATTTTCGCTCACTGGATGATCGGTTGGGCCAGTGCTCCCTTCGATCCCAACTGGCAACAGCGCTATCCGCGTCGGGCAGCATGGATGGCGCTCGCTGGCCCGGCCGCCAATTTCACTCTAATGATTCTGGCTGCGCTGGCGATCCGCGGCGGAATATCGCTGGGACTTCTTCGTCCCCCGCTCTCTGCCGGCTTCACGCACATCACCGAGGCGGCGGCACCAGGCGTTGCCGGATTCGCTGCGACATTCCTCAGCATCTTGTTCGTCCTGAATTTGCTGCTGGGCACATTCAATCTTCTGCCGGCCCCACCACTGGACGGCAGCACGGGAATCACTCTCCTAATGAGCGAAACAACTGCGCTGCGATTCATCGATTGGACTCGCAATTCAGGCTTCGGCATGGCGGGCCTTCTGCTTGCCTGGGTTGTCTTCGACAGGATTTTCAGCTTTATCTTCAGTGTCGCTCTCGCGGCGCTGTATCCCGGGTCTTAACCCAGCAACAGGTACGAATCCTGCTTTGACCTACTGGTTCCAATTCGGAACGCGCTCGCGCCAGGTGTAAAACGGCAGCTCCCCCTCGGCGCCGCTCTCAGTTACCCTCGCCGCGTCATCGACACAATCGCATTCACAACTTCGGGGCGCGCTCATCCCCACTCCGCGATCTCTTTCTCTCGCAGCCGCCTGATCCCGCAGACGTTTTCTACTTGTCGCCTGAAGTGTACGAAGCGCTATGCATCAACGATGTTGGAAATGCGACGGTGGAATCCACGCGCACGATCATTCCCGTCTGCGCCGGCAGTTCCACGTCCTTACCCTTCTTCGCGACGATATACAGCGAACTACCCACCAGACCGATCATCGTGCCGCGCAGCACGTGGCTGAAGATCAGCCCCACCAAGCTGCCGCCACTCGTCCCTAGTCCGACGTCGATGACGTCCGTCTTCACATCGTGTTTTTCCTCGATTACGGCGCCTTCCACTGTTTTCAAGTCCTTGCGCTGTTTGCCAAGTTCCGTTCCGCCGCTATAGAGCCCCAGAATGCTCATTTGCGCCGGAAAAATTCGGCTATCAATCTCGACGGACTTGAACACCAGGTTCATCGACGCTCCGCCGCGAATCATCGAGAAAAACTTCGGCCGCGTTACGCTGGTAACCTGGCCGTGCACCTTGGTCCCCGCCGGCAGCACCATTTGGTTGCCGACGAAAACCGGTTCGGCGACGATCGCCGTGAACGGATCGCCGTCGTGCGCAACGCTTGAGCTCACGCCATTCATCATGGTCAGCCGCACTTGTGTGCCGGGCGTGATTTGATTGGTTTGGGCCTGCGCCGTCGAAGTGACAAACAGCAGGATGGATGCTACCGCGCAAAAAATTAGCAGACGCTTCATGCTTCCTCCGTGGCCCGAATCATGGATTCGGGCGTACCCGTTTCGTGGGGTTTCCCGCTGGCGCTGCGGTGAGGTGCGGAGGTTGCACCTGCGCCACAACATACTCCATCTGGCAAGCGACTCACTGCAAAATCTGCTCGCCCCGTTCCAATCAGCCATCCGGTTGCTCCTGTATCGAACCTGACCCTTTCGGCTTCTGCCATGTTGCCTCCCCTCGGCCCGCAAGCTAGTACTGGTACCATGTTCGACACCACCCTCCTGCTTTCCTATTTGCCCGCCCGCCTCGGATTGTTAGCTTTGTTTGAAAGCAGGCGCGGGCCTGCCGAACCCTCTCGCGATGAAAAAGTGGGCGTCCAGTGCGAAACCGTCTCTTGATCGTTAGTCTGTTGCTCGCAGCGGCGGCGTCTGCCGCCTACGCGACCGAACTCGCCATCGTCGTGAATCCGGCGAATCCGGTCCGCTCGATGTCCCTGGTCGAGCTGGCCAAGATTCTCAAGGGCAAGTCGGCCGCGTGGCCCAGTGGACGAAGTATCACGGTGGTGCTCCGCGACCCCGCCTCGCCGGCGATGAAATTCTTTGCCGAAAAGGTCCTGGGCGTCGGTTCGGAGGAGGCAAAAGCGATCCTGAGCGATCCAGCGCGCAAATCCACCGTGCCGGTGGTCTTCGCGCAGAGCGACGAGGAAATTGTGAAGTTCGTTGGCGCCAACGCCGCGGCCATTGGCGTCGTCGACGTTTACAACATCACTGGTTCCGTGAAGGTGATCAAGCTCGAAGACAAGCAGCCGTTTGACCCCGGTTACGTCCTCAAAGGCCACTGAGTGAGCGGCGGATCGGTCCGAATGACTCAACCACAAGAACCTTTAATGCGAGGAAACATGAAAACCCAATTCTGGCTTCGAAATGCAGTCATCTTCGTGCTCTTTGCCGGACCATTCGCCCTCGCGGTGCGCGCGCAATCGCCTAAATCTGCGCCCTCCGCCAAATCGCGGACCGTTCCTGTTTCGACTCGCTCTGAACGAGCGCGCGAAGAATTCGAATTGGGCATGAAGCAGCGCGAAGATCTCCTTTACACCGACGAAGGCCTCGACTCCATCCGCGCCGCGGTCAAAGCCGACCCACATTTCGCGCTGGCTCATGCGTCCATCGCATATTTCACAACCGACCCGGCCGAAGAAAAGCGCGAACGCGCCCTGTCCATACGCGATATCGGAAATGCCACCCACGATGAACGCTTGTTAATCCGCTGGATGAACGGCATCAAGAACGGTCAACTCGTTCCCGCCATCTCGGCCATGAACGATCTGCTTTCCAAGTATCCAGCAGACAAGCGTCTCGCGAATCTCGATGCCGAGTGGCTCTGTTCCGGACAGCAGAATTTTGACCGCGGCGTCGATGTTCTTGAGCGCGTCTTGAAGGCTGATCCGAACTACTTCCCGGCCTTGAACAACCTGGCCTATTGCTATGCGCTCGGCGGAAATGTCGCCGCCGCGCCGCCCCTGATGGAGCGCTACGTCGTTGCGCTGCCCGGTCAACCCAACCCCCAGGATTCTTATGCGGAGATTCTTCGGATGGCCGGCGATTTTCAGGGCGCTCTCGATCACTATCGCGCATCCCTTAAAATCGACTCTCACTTTTCCTCTTCCCAGGTGGGACTCGGTTCGACCTACGCGCTCATGGGCGAGCAAGAGCGCGCCCGCGAGGAGTATGCCAAGGCTGTGGACATGACCACCGACCTCGGCACCAAATTCAACTATCGCTTGCTTGCCGCTTTGACCTACTTCCGCCAGAACCAGCCTGAGCAAGCGCGTAAGGCCTTTTTGCAAGTGGCCGACGAAGCTTGCAAGGCAGGCTTCCCGCTCCAGGAAGCCGAAGCGCATCGCTCCATGGCGCTGTTCAATCCGGACCCGGTTTCGGCTCTCCGCGATCTGAATGCGGCGGAAGCTGTGCTCTCGGAAAAGCACGTGCTGTCAGCCGCGGATCACGACACCGAGCTCGCTTCCATTCTGCAGACTCGCGCCTACATCGCCGTTCACGCGAACATGCTCGCGGTGGCGCAAAAGGCTCTCGAGCCCGTTAAAGCCATGGCGAAGACCAGAGGGAACAACCTGGTCCAGTTGGCCTATCATTCCACGAGCGGCGCTGTGCTTCTTGCCGAGGGCAAGTACGCGGATGCAATTTCCGAGCTTCAGTACGACTCTCGTAACCCGCTGTCGCTTGAATTATTGGCTGACGCGCAGAAAGATTTGGGCGACGCG
>Ga0307475_10000270_pt1 | contig 31882 bp, 31 predicted proteins | sample atmos_gasesECM1C_FD_203317 | JGI IMG/M metagenome (GOLD analysis project Ga0307475, IMG submission 203317) | Hardwood forest soil microbial communities from Morgan-Monroe State Forest, Indiana, United States - atmos_gasesECM1C_515 | ecosystem: Environmental > Terrestrial > Soil > Temperate... | reverse complement strand
CGCGCCAGCAAAAACATCCTGTCCACCGCATCCCAGAATTGCGAAAGTTGCTGGCTCAAATACGCGCGCTGCTCGGGAGTGCGATGCACTTCGGCATACTGTTCCTCAAGGCGAAGCGCCGAGTCCAAATCGCCGCGCACGCGGTCGAATTGCGCGGACCATGCGACCAACGGATACGGCTCGCCCGCATCCAACATATCGCGCATCGCCAGGGCCACGGTGTTCAGATCGTTTTGCAGGCGCAGCAATTGCAGCGAATCCTTGCGCCCGCGATCCACCATGTCGCTCTGCAGTTTGCGCAAACCCGCGAGCTGCACGCGGATGTACGCGGAATAAGCAACAACCACGGCCAGGGTAATCACCAAGCCCAAGAGAAGGCCCGAGGCAGGTGATCGCTCCGAGCGTGAGGACGTTGGCACGGACAGAGAATACCTCACTGCGACGTTTGGCGGCGCAGGCTCACGACAATGCAAATCATGAGGAGGGCGCTGAGGAGCGGCACGAGGAATCCCACGCGCAGGCTTCCGGAAAATTTCGAGAAAATGCCGACCAGCCACGGCCCCGCGGCTCCGCCCAGCGACGCGAGCGCAAACAAGAATCCGCCGATACGCTTTGCTCGCGCTCCGTACCATTTCGAGAGCCAGGCGATGTAGATGGGGTAAATGGAAGCGCACCCCAGGCCAGCGAGGAAGACTCCCGCAGTGGCTATCTTTAGCGTGGTGGAAAAAATCAGCATCGTGGTTCCTATCGCGACCACGCTAAGCGCGCCAATCACCAACGATTCTTCCGAAAGGGACAATAAGACCAAAGGAGCCAAGCCGCGGCCGGCGGTAAGCCCGGCGTAGAAAAACATCGGCGCGAGCGTGGTCGTGTTTGAGATTCCATTTGCGATGCGACGCGAGTACTCCGCGGACCACACGCCGATGCTCGTTTCCATGCCAACGTACATGAAAAAAAGCGTCGCAAGCGCGATGGTTACTCCGCGTCCGACGAGGAGGGGTGTGGCTCCCGAGGTGTCGGTGGCCCTTTCGTGTCTTTCAGTGCCGAACCGCGCGAACAAAAGCGCGAGCGCCAGCAGTGCGCCGAAAATTGCGTAGCCGATGAGCAGGTTGGGCAAACGACTGTTTCTCAAGGCCAGCGCGATCAGTGGCGAGCAGGCCATTGCCCCCGCTCCCCAGGCAAAATTGAGCAGGTTCAGCAAAGAAGCACTGCGAGTGCCACCAGCTTCCGCTACGTACAAATTCGTTCCCGGCGTGATCAGCCCGTAGCCCAAGCCGAGCGCCGCGGCAGACGCCAGCGCGTTCACGTGCGTGCTGGCGTTGAGGGTGGCCAGGCCAAATCCCATCAGCGCATACCCCGCGACGAGCGAAGGCCGGTAACCCCGCCATGCCATCCATGCGCCCGATACTCCAGTCCCTGCCAATGCCGCGAGAAATTGGATCGACGGGAAAAGGCCGGCCTGTCCGTCATCGAGCCCCCATCGGCGAATAAAAACCGGCAGCATCGGTCCGACGATGGTGGTGGCAATCCCACTCAAGACGAAGCCGATGAAAAGTACCGTGAGCAAGGCAGTGCGGCTGCTGCTAGTACGTTCTGGTATTGCCACTGTGGTGGTTGCCGACATGTTGTCAAACATTCTGAAGGAGCAAGCCGCCAGAGGCAACTTTGACGTGCATTGAGACCGCTACGGAGCGCGGCCAAATTCGTGTACGCTCTTCGTCGAACTCCTAAGCTGGTACTCAGAATGATCAACGTAGGACTCATCGGATTCGGACTGGCAGGGCGCTCGTTTCACGCGCCGGTGATTCATGCCGTTCCGGGCTTGAAGCTTGCCGCGATCTTGCAGCGCAGCGGTGACGAAGCGGCAAGGCTTTATCCCGACACGCGCATTGTGCGGAACGTTGAAGAGCTGCTGGCAATGTCCGACATTCGACTGATTGTGGTTGCCACGCCAAACGACACGCACCATCCCATCGCCCGGCAGTGCCTCGCCGCAGACCGCGACGTGGTGGTCGATAAACCTTTAGCCTCGACGCTGGACGAAGCGCTCGACCTCGTGAAGTTCGCGCAAGAACGCGGCCGCCTGCTGACCGTTTACCAAAATCGCCGGTACGATGGCGATTTTCAAGCCGTGCAGCAACTTGTCGCGAGCGGCCGTCTCGGGCGAATCGTCCGATTCGAATCGAACTACGACCGTTTTCGCCCCCAGCTAAAAGCAAACGCCTGGCGCGAACGCTCCGGCCCTGGCACCGGTATTCTCTTCGACCTCGCGCCGCACCTGATCGATCATGCGTTGGTACTCCTCGGCCTTCCCGGGGCAGTCACCGCCGACATTCGCGTCGAGCGCGACAATGCGATCGCCGACGATTCCTTCGATCTCACGCTGCGCTATGCCGGCAGCCTGCGCGCGCTCCTTCGCGCCACAATGCTCGCCCCGGTCACGCGCCCGCGCTTCATTCTCCATGGCACCAGTGGCGCTTACGTGAAGCACGCTTTTGACGTGCAAGAACCAAAATTGCGCGCTGGGCGCTTTCCGTGGAACGAAATACCCAGCGAAGCGGAGCAAAGAGAAAACTCCGGAGTCCTCACCCTGGTAAATGCCGACGGCACCACCAAGGAGCAGCTCGTACCGCCCGCTTCCACCGACTATCGCAACTTCTACGCGAACGTCCGCGACGTCTTGCTCGGCACAGCCGCTGCTGCGGTCACGCCGCAACAGGCGCTCAATGTCATGCGCGTCCTCGAGCTCGCCCGCGAAAGCAGCGCCCGTCGCTGCACCATTCCGTGGCGGGCCTAGAGCGGCGCCTCCACATTCAGGACGGAGGTACCGCTGCTTCCGCGTATAATCAGAGGAAAGGAGCGCCACGTTGATCGAACTCGCACCTTCCATTCTTTCCGCCAATTTTGCGCAGCTCGGCGCCGAAGCGCTCGCTGCCATCGACGGCGGCGGCACGGTCCTGCATCTCGACGTAATGGACGGGCATTTCGTTCCGAACCTCACGATTGGCCCGCCGGTCGTAGCGTCGTTGCGCAAAACGATTGCAAAGGTGCCCTTCGATTGCCATTTGATGATCGAAAATCCGAACGATTACATCGCGGCGTTTGCGGAAGCCGGGGCTAATTGGATTTCCGTACATCAGGAAGCCTGCGTGCACCTGAATCGCACGCTGCACTTGATTGCGGCGCATGGATGCGAGCCTGCGGTGGTCATCAATCCGGCGACGCCCGTGCACATGCTCGACGAGGTTTTGGACATCGTGCACCACGTGCTCGTCATGTCTGTGAATCCCGGTTTTGGCGCACAGAAATTCATTCCCGGTTCGCTGCGCAAGATTGAGGCACTGGCGCAAATTCGCGAGCGCCGCGGACTTTCATTCCGAATCGAAGTCGATGGAGGCGTCGATCTCACCACGGTCGGCGATGTGGTTCGTGCCGGCGCGGAGTTGCTGGTAGCCGGCAATGCCGTGTTTGCCCACGGCGATATTCGAGACAATGCCCGCAAGCTGCTGCAAGCCGCGCGTGGTGCGACAGCCATGCGCGCCTAGATTGCATTCTCCAGAACTGACCCTCACTGCTCCTCATAGTTCCAAGTCAAGCCACCGTCGACGAAATAGGTCGTCCCCGTCACATAATCGGCATCTGAAGATGCCAGAAACGCGGCAACCGATGCCACATCTTCCGGTTTGCCGAGGCGTTTTAGCGGAATGTTTTCTAGTAGCGATTTCAGCTTCACCGGGTCGTTTAGCAGTTTCTTGTTGATAGGCGTCTCGATAGCGCCAGGCGCAATCGAGTTGATGGTGATCCCCAGCGGCGCCAGCTCGATCGACAAATTCCGCGTGAGCATCTTGATACCGCCTTTGCTTGCGCAATAGGAGGCAAAGTGCGGGAACGGCAGTTCTTCGTGCACGGAACTGATGTTGATAACCTTGCCCCCGGCTTTGGCCTGCATACGATGCTTCACAAATGCCTGGGTCAGAAAAAAAGGCCCCTTTAGATTCACGTCAAGGACGGCGTCGTAGTCCGGCTCGGTGACGTCCCAAAAATCGGCGCGACGCTCTAGCCCGGCGTTATTGACCAGGATGTCGATGTGGCCCAACTGCCGGACGGCCTCGTCCACGAAGCGCTGGCCCTCCGCAACCTTCCCGACGTCACATTGAACCGCTGCTGCTTTTCGGCCAGTTTTCTGCACGGACGCGGCGACTTCGTCAGCGCCAGCCTTGTTGGATCGGTAGCACAGCGCTACATCTGCGCCCTCCGCCGCCAGGCGCTCCACAATCGCGCGTCCAATCCCCTGATCGCCGCCAGTAACGGCGGCCACTTTGCCTTCCAATCGGTTTGCCACGTTTCTCTCCTCAGTATTTGTACACCGATAGATGCGCGGAGCGCGGGATTGTTTCGTGCGGCCCGCGGCTTTCTGCGCACGGGTGTTATTGGGCAAGGGACGCAAACGGTTTACTGATGGACCTTACGGATTGGCCAGAGCGTGGACGAAGGCATCGAGATTTTGCTTATCGATCCAGATTACGCCGGTATTTACGAAGGTGGGAATTGGCGCGAAGGGATCCTTGGCCCAGCCCACGTTAAGCGAGCGGGGTCGGTGGCGGTGCAGGTCATCGAGCATTTTCAAACCGACGAAGCCCATGGTGAAGGGTCTTTGCGCGATGGTGCCCTGGATGAAGCCCTTGCGAATCCACTCGAGAGTTTCAGGGTCGTAGTCCATGGCGATGAGAGTCTTACCAGTCACGTGAGCTGCGCTCAGTGCCTTCGCTACACCCTTGCCGCCCAACGCATCCAGGCACACGAAGGCGTCCACTTTGGCATTTGCCGCGATTAGCTTCTGGGCTTGATCGAAGGCGACCTTCGGATCTCCCTCGATGTCGACGACAGGCAGCACGGTGACGTGAGGGTACGCGGTCAGGATCTCCATATAGCCGCGATACCGCTCATTGAGATTGGTTTGTTCGGGCATGGAAAAGATGGCGACCCGGCCATTGCCCTGCAGGGAGCGGCTGACGATTTCACCGCCCAATCTTCCGGCTTCGTAGTTGTCGGTACCAATGAAGGACAGGCGCTTGCTGGCGGACGAGTCGGCGTCGACAGTAATTACCGGGATCCCCGCAGCAATAGCAGCATCGATGTCTGCCTTCATGAGGTCGGGGTCGGCCGGCGAAACCAGAATGCCGGCGGGTTTCAACTGGGCAACGCGGCGAAATTCCTGCTGCTCGGCCTTGGGATCATAGTTGTTTGGGCCAGCGACGGTGGCCTGCACTTGAATTTCGGAAGCGGCTTTGGCAAACCCGGTCGCAGCCGTCTGCCAGTAAGGAATTTGCCTGTTCACAGTAACGAGAAAATATTGGCCGCCTGAATCACGTCCAGCGGAATTGAGAGACTTGGTGCATCCATTGCAGAAAAACGGCACGGTGAGAAGAAGGGAACCCAGGAGCCTTGCGGTCATCGACATAAGACCCCCCTAAAAGGGAGATGGTCCGAGGCGCGTGAGGGAAATCTGCGCAAATCATAGGCGCGCAAGTTACGGAAAGCAACAAAATGCGGGTGCACGGCTGACGCGTGCCTTGACGTCGTCAGCGGGCGACGAGGTTCGTCGATGGGCTGTTTATGGAAGCGTTTTCGTACAGGTGAAGAATTTGGCTGGCGCGCTTTAGCAGATCGGAGGGAAGGTCGCCAGGCTGGTAGTCGACCCAGCCAGTGGAGTAAGGGAGTGCGACTTTCTCGCCTGCTGAGGTGATTTCCAGTGGACCTATGCGATCCAAGAAGAGTTTTACCTCGCCCAGGGTGCATTCGGTCAGAACGAGCAGAAAATCACCGCTCGCGAGACGCACGGCGAAATCGGAGCCGCGAATGGCCTTTTTCAGGCGGCGCGCAAACTCCTTCAGCAATGAGTCGACGGCAGCTTTGCCATAGCGCTGCATCACCTGTGCGAATTCGTCGATGTGAATAGTCGCGACGCTCAACGAAATGTTTTCGCGGCGCGCGCGGCCTATCTCTTTGCCCAGCTGCTGCTCGATGGATAAGCGTGTATACAGGCCAGTCACGGGATCGAAACCGGAGGCGTCTGAGATTTCGCTACCATTACGCTCCGGAGAGGGATTCAGCGCGGTGACTTGTTTTCTGCGCCGCCGAAAGGACCATTGTCGGTACACAAGCCAAGCGTTAAAGACGACCACGAGAGCCGCCGTACCCCACTGTGCCTGATCGGGCCGAATTTCGTAGAAGTGATTGGCGTGACGGAAGAGAAAGGGCAGGCAGGACAGAACCAAGGCCGAAGCGGCAAGGAGCGTCACGGCGCACGCGGAGAACCACAGCCACCACTCGCTGCGAACAAGCTGCCGCAATTCGGTCTCGTTCTGCAGCGCGCGGAACGCGCCCGAGCCTTCCAGGGGAGAAGGTTCTGGCGTGCGCGCACGAAGGCCGAGCATGGACTTCATCTGGCTTTATGGATCCAAAATAACTGTATGCGTGCGATGCGCGTCGGGGCAATCGAGAAAAAGTACAGGTCCGCTAAACTACAAAACTGGACGCAAGGACAGGGGTGACGCATTGGGGGAGTACCGGCCCGCGTGGGTGTCGAAATTCTGTGTGCTGGAGTGGCCTACTGGGGGAAGTTGAGCTGCCTTGTGCAGCCCATGGCCAAGGGAAGTCCAGCCCTTTCACTTGTCCTTGCTCGCGATCTGCTCGCTAAGGATTGCGGAGCGAAGGGGTAAGACATGAAGAAGAAATGGATCATTGCCGGTCTGATTGCTGCACTGGTACTTCTTGGAGCCGCGAGGGCCGCGGCGCAATCGTACAATCCCATCCATTGGATCAAGAAAGGCCCGACGGCCAGCGAGCAACTTGCCGCAAATGGGGAGCAAAGCAAGAAGCTGGCGTCGCAACTGCAAGCGCTTTTGCCGCCGCGCACGAAGTTGGAGGATGCCTGCACGGCTTTTCGGCAGTTGAGCGAGTGTGTCGCCGCCCTGCACGTCAGCCACAATCTTAAAATTAAATTCAACTGCTTGAAGTGGGACGTGACCGGAGTCCAGCCGGGGAGCGGCAATGTGTCCTGCAGCGCTCCCGAAGGTGGAAAGGCTTTGAGCCTCGCGAAGGCCATTCAGACGCTGAAGCCGGGGGCGGACGCGAAGGCAGAAGCCAAGAGCGCCGAGAAGCGAGCCCAGGAAGACATCAAGGACGCGTCCTCGTAAGCGGATTGGCAGCCACGCTCTAGAAATTGCGCGTTTATCGGGATTCTGCCCTTGGCTGACGAGCACGGCTGCGGGCGCGTCTAACTTTGGCGTGAGTCAAGCAATCCTTGCGGGCGAAAAGATCAGGCCTTTTTCTTTTCAAGTTTCAAATTAAGGACAATGTCTTTTTTGTTGTCAAAGCTCGAAATCGTTCGCGTGGCGGATTTGGCGCCGTCTTTTTCAGCGTGGATTTCATAATCCACATTGGGATCCAGGCCGCTGAAGCGGTAAGTGCCTTCCTCGTTGGCGATGTAACTGCGAACCGCATTGGTGCGCGTATTCCTGAGAAAGACCACGGCCGATGGGACCGGATCCTCGGAGGACTTGTCCGCTACGACGCCACGGACGGTGCGTAGCTGTGCTTCATGCTTCGCGTCCTGGCCTACAGCCGTGCACACGCACGCGCATAGAGCCATAGTCAGAAGCAGCAAGCGAAGTCGCGGCGTCATTTCTTCCCTCTCTTAGCCGGCTCCATGCGGAAAACCACGTTGTTTTCGCCGGAGCCGTTCCGCGCGTCGATGGTTCTGGTCTGGTCGGCAGAACCCTTGATGTGCGCCACCATCTCATATTGGGCGCCTTGCGGCACGCGAATCGCGAATTCGCCGCGCGAATTGGTGCTGTCCTCCCAATGGAATTTCTTTTCGCCCACGCGCCGAATGCGGAGTTGCACGCCGGGGAAGGAGATAGCTTTGTCGGTGAACACCGTTCCGCGGATCAAAAAGTCATTGGCGTGGCTGTATTTCTGCTTGCCGCTGTTTGCGGACGAGGAGGATTGCGGCTGGGTAGCCGGCGCGGCTTCTTGTTGAGCTCGCGCCTGGGGAGCGGCGAACGGAACCAGCAGCGCCGCAGCCGACAAGGCAACGACACACCGAACAGGCATGAGTTCCGCTCCTTAAAAGTTTAGATGTGGCCAGGTAGAAAAGAAGATGCCCCGGTTCCTGGAGGTAGAATTACTCTTCGTCATCTTCCTCATCGTCCTCTTCTTCGTCCTTGGGAAGATCGCCATTTTCCCCAGGTTCGCCCTCTTCGTCGTCTTCTTCGTCTTCGTCATCATCCATATCTTCAGAGATGACGTTCAGATGCACGGGATGGATTTGCGAGACTTCCAGTTCAGACTCGCACTCTGGGCAACTGAGAATCTCGCCTTCTTCGACTTCGTCTTCGTCGACGTCGATTTCAGCGGAACATTCAGGGCAGCGGATCACGGCTCCATCCTCCGTACGTCTATCAAAAGTCGGCGCCGCTAGGACTGCGAGCACCACCGTTGAGCGTATTATATACCGGCGTGAAGTCAACCCCATCCCGGCGGGTAAGGCCGGATTTGCAATCGTGCCAGAACGGATTTACAGAGCATAAATGGCGTCCTCGCGGGAATATCCGGATCGACCGATGGTCGGTGTAGGCGGCGTGATTATCAATCAGGGGCGCGCGCTGTTGATCCGGCGAGGCAGCGAGCCACTGCTTGGGGAATGGTCGATTCCAGGGGGAACGCTGGAATTGGGCGAGACGTTGGAAGAAGGCGTAGCACGCGAACTGTTGGAAGAGACGGGTCTCACGGTACGCGTGATCGAGCTGATCGAAGTGTTCGACCGAATTTACGTGGAGAGTACCGCGGGTGCGAACGAGGGAAAAAAGGGACCACGCTTTCACTATGTGATTGTTGACTACCTTTGCGAAAGGCTTGCGGGCGAAGCCGTGGCGGGAAGTGATGTGACCGACGTTGCCTTCGCGAACGAAGAGGAGTTGGCGAAATACGAGCTGACCGAGACGGCTACGCGGATTCTGAAAAAGGCATTCGCTATGGAACGGAAGAGACGGCACTGAAAGCCATTCACAGTTCGGGAAGAAGTCATTGCGCCTTGCTAATCTCAATGCTGCCGTTAGCGTCGGTCAGCTGGAGCTGACAGCCCCCGGAACCAATGGTGCCGTTCAACGAATCGGGACCTACGCTGCCGGTGGCGGTGATTGGCAGATCGGTGGAGATGCGGCCGAAGGATGTGCGGGCCGTGACGTTGTAGCCGAGGCCCTCCGGAATGCGCACGCGGATGGAAGAGAACGAAGTCTTGAGCTTGATGTCCCGGCAGCCGCTAGCCGGACGCGCGGCGGTGACGGACATGCCGCCGTTCTGATTGTTCACCGTGATTTTTCCGCCCACGGATTCGAGCGTGACGCCCGCGAAGGAAGTGGTCACCTCAGCGTCGCCCTTTACGTTGCGCGCGGAAACCGAGCCGTTGGTGTTTTCCACGATGAGATTGCCGTTGATGCCGTCGGCAGAAACGCTCCCGAAGCTGGTCTTGGCAAAAGTGTCGCCGCCTATGTCGGTGAGCGTGATGCTGCCATTCCCGGTGATGGCGCGGATGCCTTTGGAAATGTCTGAGGCTTCAATGGCGCCGAAGGAGGATTTCAGCTCCACGGTGCTGTGGGCGGAGCGCAGCGTGATTTTTCCGTTGGAAGTTTCCGCATTGAGAGGGCCGGCGATATTGCTCAGCTCGATGTTGCCGAAGGAATCGCGAATGGTTACGCCGCTCCCAGACAGCGAACTCCCGTAGACGCGGCCATTGCTGGTGGTGCAGTTCACGCGCCCCTTAACCTCAGAGAAGGTGACGTTCCCGAAGCTGTCGGTGATGTCAGCGGCGCCGCCGATGCCGGAGACATCGACGTTGCCGTTATTGTCGTGAACCATCAGGTCGCCGCGAATGTTGCGGGCTTCGACGCTGCCGAACGAAGTCGTTATGTTGGCGGAGCCGGCATCCGTCACGTTGACCGCTCCGTTGCCACCCGTAATGTTGGCGGCGCCGCCAATCTCGCGGACCGTAATGCTGCCGAAACGATTGCGCAGCTCAAGCGCACCCTTCACCTGCGAAACTTGCACCGAGCCATTGTTGTCAGCGACAGAGGCTTCGCCCGCGGCCCCGCTCAGCTCGATGCTTCCGAAAGAATTGCTGAGTCGCGCGGCGCCGGTATCGCGGACGTTGAGCGAGCCGTGGCTATTGTCGAACTCGGATTTGCCGCGGACGCCGGTGGCGTTCACGCTGCCGAAGCTGTTCTTGACGAAGAGCGGAGCGTCGGAAGGCATGGCGATCTCATAATCGACCGAATAGGAAGCGTTTTTGCGGCCGAACCAGTTGCGATTTTCCTCCGGGTAGTTGGTGCGCACCTCGACGCCCTGCGCCGTTTGCTGAACCTCGATCTGCACTTTGTCGGCGAAATTCTGCGCCTGCTCGCGGGAGTCGGCTTGCGCGCGGATGGTGGCGGAGATTTTTAGCTCGCGGTTGGACTGGCCATGGATGCGAATCTCGCCGAATTTGTTTTCGATGCGGAAAGATTGCCCGACGCCCAGGGAGAGCGTTTTCTGGAAGTCGCGCGTGACCTGCTCTTGGCCGTGACTTGCAGGGTGCGCCGGCGAAGCGGAGACGGCAAGCAAAGTGGCAGCGCACAGCAGTGCGCCGCGTTTGCCCGGCCAATGGGGCAGCCGCGCAGCCTCCTGCCTATTGAGAAAGGGGCCGGTCATCGCTTTTCCTCCAAAATTTCCTCCAGAGTTCGCTGCTTTTCCTGGTACATGGCCAGCAATTCGTAACGCAGGTGTGCGTTCGATGGGTTTTGCCCGGCCTGAGCTCGCAGATCATCAATGGCGCTATCTAGCACGAGCAGCTTTTCGCGATAGTTGGCCATCAGTGGGGTTGCGGGATTATCGAGCTGCGGTTTTGCGCCAGCGGCGAGTTTATCGATCGCTTGCACGTAAGCGGATTCCGCGTGCTCCACTTCCGTAAGGCCCTTGCTCTTTAGCAAGCTGCCCTGCTGGACCGGCGGTTTGTTGGGCCGCAGGAGCCAACCGGCGGAAATCATTAACACGGCTACGAAGGCTGTCGCTGCCGCGGCTTGCCAGGAAAGTGGAAGGTTCCCTATCAGAGAGCGCCAGCTCCAGCGCCGCGCTTGGATTGCATCCGCCTGTTCGGTGAGAGCCTGATGGATCCGCGGCCATAGCGCCGGGCTCTCCGCGTGATCACGCAGTGCAGCCGCTGCCAGGCTAAGGGATTTCCAGGAGCGAAGCTCTTCCCCGCAGGATGCGCAGGTTTCCGCATGACCCTCGAGCGCGATCCATTCGGCCGCCGTGCCGTCTTCGAAAATTCGATCGCGATCCTTACACGTTACATTCATCGGAGTCACCGTGCTCCCGCGGCATAACTGCCGCGAGGAGGCTCGAGCATCTGGCGAAGATTTTTCTTCGCCTGGAAAAGCGTATTTTTCGAAGCCGCTTCGCTGATCTCCAACATCGAAGAAATTTCCGCATGACGGAAACCTTCAACTTCGTAAAGCAAGAAAACGTCGCGCTGATGGCGGGTCAATTTGGCGAGGGCGCGCTCAAGCGCCATCCTCAGCGAGGGATGCGCAACAGCCGCGTGAGGTTCCGGGCGCGGAGCCGCATCATCGCGTTGCTGCTCATCGTCCGCGGCGACTTCTTTCTTCCGTAAACGGCTGCGCCGCGCGTCGTAACAGGTGTTCACCAGGATGCGAAAGGTCCAGGTCACGAAACTCGATTGCCCGCGAAAACTGGCGATCCCGCGTTGAACCTTCAAAAAGGTTTCCTGCACGGCGTCTTCCGCATCCGTGGGGCTGCCAAGAATGTTGCGGGCAAGATTCTTCATGCGCGCGCCATGAAGTGAATACAGTCGCTCGTACGCGCGCAGGTCCCCCGATCGGCAAGCCGCCGCCAGCGCCGTGTCCTCCGCCCGCCCTGCCTCCGCCGCGTCAGGAGCGGCGATTTGTCCACGGAAAGGTTCCACCCGCCTCTCCCGTTGCGCTACGGAAGGGATTCTAGTCTCCCAGGCCAGCGCAAGTCCCATAATTCCCATGCGATGCTCCTGGTGTAGAGACGACGCAGACATGCAAAACGTCAGGCTGGAGTACAACCCAGGTCCATCGGCAAGCTACTTATTTTCTGTAAGTTACAGCGCGGGCTTCGATTGAAACTGGGAAGGATGGGTGTGAAGTGTCCCTTTTGCGCTCAGTCCGTCGCGAGGTGACTTACCACAGCCGTTAGGATTGTTCCAGCGAGTAGTACCGCCGCAGTCAGAACGCCGAGCAGCGAGTGGCTTCGCAGGCTCGCAATTATCATTCGTAAGTCATGACGTAGCGTCTGATCTTGCTGCCAATTGTGTAAAAGCGTGGCGCAACCCGCCACGATAACGATGCCAGGCAGGCCTACGAAAAGAATCGCCGCGCCGAATCGCGAGATATGTGTCGTGGTCCAGTCGAGAATGATCCAGCTTGTGCGAGCGGGTTCGTACTGGCGAGGCTGCAGCATGCGAAGTGTCGCCGCCGCGAGAAACAGGGCCGGCGGCAAAAACCATTAACCACTCACAGATGACAAGGACCGGCAAACTGAATCGCCCTATCGCATAATTATTAATACTTTTCATTTTTTTTACCTGCCACTGTGGACAATCGCGAATTCCGACACATCCTTTTCCTCTTCTTCTGGATCAAATCACCCAGTGATAGCATCCGGCAGAGCGCCGCGCGTGCGTTCGCGGTGGCCAAATTCCTGTACCGCGGATTCCAGGTCAGCCGCGGTGAAGTCCGGCCATCGCTTGGCCAGAAAAACAAATTCCGCAAAGGCGCATTCCCACAAAAGAAAATCGGAGAGCCGTTGCTCGCCGCCAGTGCGGATCAACAAGTCGACGTCTGTCGAGCCGCCGCGCAGCACTTCCGACAACACATCGCCAAAGGAATCGGACGATAGCTTCGTCACTTTGTAGAAGCGGCAAGCGGCGTGAAAAATCGCTTCGCGCGCGGAATAATCGATCGCCAGCCGCAGGTGCAAACGCGTGCCATTTGCGGTGGCTGCTTCAGAATCAGCGACGGTGTCGCGCAGCGTCGCGGGCATACGGTCGCGGCGGCCGATGATGCTCAGGCGCACACCTTCCGCGATGCAGCTCGAGGTCTCGGTCAGAAGATATTCGTGCAACAAGCGCAGGATTCCGGCGACCTCCGCGGGAGGGCGCTTCCAATTCGCGGATGAAAGCGCAAAAAGTGTAAGCGTGTGAATGCCCAGTGCAGGCGCCGCGGCGATGATGCGCCTCGCGGTTTGCGCGCCGGCACGATGCCCGGCCGAGCGCGGCAGACCGCGCGACGTGGCCCAGCGCCCATTGCCGTCGGAAATGATGGCGACGTGCAGCGAACGTCTCGGAGGCAGCTCCTGGGGGATTGCCGTGGGTTGCTGCAGAACGATGGGTGCCATGTGCATGTTCTTTTCTCCGCCGCTGCCGGGTTTCAAAGTACAAACTACTCTGTATTGCAAAGTGCATAGACAAAAAATTTTGCAGCCTTAGCCTTCGCGCGTCGCACGGATCAGCGCTTCCATATGATTCAAATAGCGCTCCAGCGCCTTTCGCCCCGCTGCTGTAAGCCGGTACTCCGTCTTGGGCAGTCGCCCGTCAAAGGATTTCGTGCACACGATGTAATCGGCTTCTTCCAGCCGGCGCGCATGCACGCTCAAGTTGCCGTCCGTGGTCTTCAGCATGGACTTCAATTCGTTGAAGGTCAGCGAGCGATTCACCGCCAGGGCGCTGACAATGCCCAATCGCACGCGCTCGTGAATCAGGCGGTCCAGATCCGCCGGGACGGGCTCGCGTGGCTGCGCATGCGTGGCAGGCAGAGCGGCTTCGCGCTCGCGTGACCGCTGGTACCGTTCGTCCCGTGCTGTCAACGGTTTAGCCATACAAATCCTCTGTGCCGCTACCCTCCGTGATGCCGCGCAATCCACAACCCGAAGCCAATTTGCAACACGCCAAACCCGGCGGCCATGAACGCGTCTCCCCAATTAGACGGAGCGAAAAGCGCGATTGCTCCAAGACCCATGAGAGCCAACCCCATCACTGGAACCACACGCACCGAGAACGCCCCACCCGTAACGATAGCCGTGCCATAGAGAAGTAGCCACACGCCAGGAATTGCGGCTTGCACCCCGGCTTGAAACAGCGCGAGGGTCAGCAGGCCGCCGACGATGATCGGTGGAGTGAAGCTGAGAAGAAACTTGCGGCCCGGCCCGGACAGAAGTCTGCCGTTGGCGCGATGGGCCTTGGTCGCCGCCGAGGAGCCGGCAATTGCTACGGCAGCGAAGACCTCGACCAGCCAAACGGTGAGCCATGCGCGCGGCGACGTTTGACGCGATGCGATCCAAGCCGCGACGATGGCGGTCAATCCCATGGCTACCCCGCCCCAGCCGGGGACGGCGGTAAATTCGGCGGCGCGCTCCATGGTTTCGCGGATATAACGCAGGTGGTCTGCGGCGCGAGCATCGATGGGGATAGGCTCGCGTTGGTGGGAGCGGAGAGGGCTCACGAAGGCCATTGGTGCATCCTAACAGGGGGCTCCACGCGTGTCAAGTACTTTGTGTTGTAAAGTCGGAAGCCGCTTCCCTCAAGCCGCGCTGGCCACCGACGACTCCGAACGCGGATACCGGCCCACGAGTGAGTTCCAGCGAATGATGAAAACGTCCAGAAACATTTGGATACTGTCGCGCCACATGCTCACTTTCGTCGCCGGCGAATGCGCCCAGCGTACCGGAATTTCCGCCGCGCTCAGGCCGTGGTGCCGGGCCAGGTACAGAAGCTCCGGATCAAAACCGAACCGTTCGATGCGCTGCTGCTGGAAAATCACGCGGCAGCGGTCGCGCCGAAAAGCCTTGAAGCCGCACTGCGTATCGACAAACGGCAGGCGGAGAATGGCGCGCACAATAAAATTGAAAATGATGCCGGCATACTCTCGGAAAACGGACTGATGCACGGAAATCAGGTTGCGGTTGAGCGCGCGCGAGCCGATGGCCACGTCGTGATCCGCGAGGGCCGCAATCAGTTTGTTCGCTTCATCGATCGGCGCGGACAAGTCCGCGTCGGTAAACAGCACGATGCGCCCGTGCGCCTCCAGCATCCCATGCCGGACGCTGTAGCCTTTTCCGCGATTTTTCTTGTTGGCGATCACACGAAGGCGCTGAATTTCACCGTGGAAGGAGTTGGCCACATCCGCGGTTCGGTCGGTCGAGCCGTCGTCGACAACGATCACTTCTGTCTCTCGTTTGCTGGCGCGGATATATGCCGATATGTCCGCTAGCGTTACCGGCAAGCGCAGCTCCTCATTGAAAGATGGAATCACGATGGAGAGCTCAGGCGGAACGGAACTCATCGCTGCGCTGTCCCCTTCCAGCCGTGGGCTCCGAGAAGCGGAACGAAGCGGCAAGGCTCCAGCATAGTAGTACGAAAAGTATCATGGCTGCATTCGACCAGCTGCAAATCCTGATTTTCCACATCGCCCACCGGCACAACCATTCTTCCACCTTCGGCAAGCTGCGCGAGAAGCGGTGCGGGCACGGAGGGTGCCGCCGCAGCCACGAGAATGGCGTCGTACGGGGCAAATTCCGGCAAACCCAACGTTCCGTCGCCGCAGTGCACGTGAGCATTGTTATAGTCGAGGCGCGCGAGGCGCTCGACGGCTTCGGTGGCGAGCCCCGCGCGGAACTCCACGGTGAAAACGTCGCGCGCCAGACAGGCCAGCACGGCGGCCTGATAGCCAAATCCCGTTCCAATTTCCAGTGCGCGCTCGTTCCCTTGAAGGTGCAGCGCCGCGGTCATGGCGGCTACGATGTAAGGCTGCGAAATCGTTTGGCCCTCCCCGATAGGGAGTGGGGCGTCCTCGTAAGCGCGGTCACGAAATTCCGCGGGAACGAATTCGTGGCGTGGCACGCGCTCGAGGCACTCTAAAACGCGGCTGTCCGTGATATGACGCCGGCGGATTTGCGTTTCCACCATTTCCTGGCGCGCTCGCGCAAAACCGCTGGGCGTGTCGTTCCCGAAAATGCCGCCTGCATCCATGAGATCAGGCGGGCGCGGACGCCGCCGCGTGCTTCTCCCACGCGTGCGTGTGGAGAATCTCGTCTACTTGCTCGAGCGCGAAATCGCATTCCTCGAGCCGATTGTAGAAATGCGGCGAGAAGCGCACCCCGGCTTTCGGCCGGAAGTCCACCAGGATTTCCCGCGCTAGCAGTTCGCGGCAGACTTCGTAGGCATGAGGGCAGTCGATGGAAACTGTGCCCGCGCGTTCCGCCGGATTCTCCGGAGTGTTGACCCGCCAGCCGCGCGATTTTGCGCCCTCGAACAAGCGCGCGGTCATGCGTACCGACTTAGTGCGTATTGCTTCGATGCCCACCGCATTGAGGATGTCCAGCCCGGGTTGGCACGCATATAGCGCAGGCACGTGGGGCGTGCCGTTGAGATAGCGGAACGAATCTTGGCGCGCATCGATTGCCCCGGTTTCGAAGCCGAACGGGCGGCGATGCGCGATCCATCCCGTGAGCGCGGGACGCAGTTTAGCGCGCAAGTCTTCGCGCACGTAGAGATAGCCGACGCCAGGGCCCCCGCATAGCCATTTCAGCACGCCGCCGACGGCGAAATCAGTACGCAATGCGCGAACATCGATCGGAATCGTGCCAGCCGCCTGGAAGACATCGAGGATTACGTGAGCGCCGACACGATGCGCGCGCTCGATAATCGCCTGCGCGTCCACGATGTACGAGCTGCGGAATAACACATGCGATATCGGCACGAGCAAAGTGGTTTCATCGATGGCCGCAAGAAACTTCTGTAGGTCGATGCGCACTGAGTCGGAACTCGCCACCAACTCCACGCGCGCCCCCAGGCGCCGCTGCTCGTGGTAGAAGTATTGGATGGACGGAAATTCGAGGTCCGTCATCACAACCTTGTTGCGCGCTCCGCGAAAATCAAAACAGGAAGCGATGACCGCCTGAATCAACGTGACATTTTGATGCAAGGAAATTTCGCCGGCCTTCGCGCCAATCAGCGGCGCGATTTTGTCGCCAACCGCGACGGCCATCTCCCACCAGCCCTCTTCCCATGCGCGCACGCCGCGTTCCGCCCAGGAATCCGCGTAGGCCCGCATCGAGTCGTAAACCGCGCGCGGCATCGCGCCCAGCGAATTGCTGATGAGATAGGTGGAGCGGTCAAGAATCGGGAACTCGCCGCGCCATTTCAGCAGGTCATCCATCAATACCGGCTCCAGCCCCTGCGTTGCGGGAATGCGTCTTCCTCCACCCAAGGTAGCACAGCGTGACAAAGAGCAGCCAGGGCAGCCCCGCCGTCAGCGTGATGCGAAGTCCCGGCACCCACCACGTGGAAACCAGCACCGCCCCGAGAGCCGCGGCACCAAACAGCGAGTTCCATGGACCGCGCGGCCCGAAACGCCTAACTGACTGCCCAGAGCGCGCGGTGCGCCTACGAAACATCAAGTGTGTGACGAAGATCATCAGCCACACAAAAATCCCCCCGAAAAACGCCGAACCCAGCATGTACACGTACGCTGTCCCGCTGTACCGCCGCTCCAGAAACAGCGCCGCGACCATACCGACGCTGGAAGCGAGCAGCGCCGTTACCGGAGTGCCGCGTTTGCCCAATCGTCCCAGCGCCGCAGGAGCGTAGCCGCCGCGCGCCAGCGAAAACAGCATCCGCGACGTCAGATAGAGATTGCAGTTCACGCTCGACAGCGCTGCCGTCAGCACCACAAAGTTCATCACCTCGGCGGCCGCGGGAATCCTCGCGGATTCGAACACTCGAACGAAAGGGCTTTCGACGAGCCCCACCTGGGTCCAAGGCACCACGCCAACGACCACGGCAAGTCCGCCAATGTAGAAAATGCCCAGGCGCGCAAATGTCCAGCGCATCGCCCGGGGCAACGCCGTCACCGGATCTTTCGCCTCCCCTGAGGTAACCGCGACAATCTCCATTCCCAGATAGCTGAATACCGCCATCGCTATGCCGAGTCCAACGCCCGTCCAGCCGTTGGGAAGAAATCCCCCATGCGCCACGTAGTTCGTACCGCCGATTCGAGGGAAGCCGATGCCGAGCAGCAAAGAGGCTCCCAAAATCAAAAACAGAACAATCGTCACGACCTTCAGCATCGCGAACCAGTATTCGAACGTCCCGAAATTCGAAACGCTGCTGGCGTTCACCCAGATCAGCGCCGCCGAAAATCCCGCAATCCAAATCCATGAGGGCACTCCTGGAAGCCAGTGCTTGCAATAAATCGACGCCGCCACCATTTCGCTGCCGATGGCAATCACTTGCCCGAGCCAATACGAATAGCGCATGGCGAACCCGGCCCACGGATGCACATACATCTCGGCGTAAACGCCAAACGAGCCGGCCACCGGGTGCGCAATGGCCATTTCTCCCAGCGCCCACATGAGCGCGAGCGCGATTCCGGCCGCGGCCGTGTAGCTCAGAATCACGCCGGGACCCGCAAGCTTCACGGAGAGCGCGCTGCCGAGAAAAAGGCCCGTGCCGATAGCGCCGCCAACCGCGATCATGGAAAGTTGCCGCGGCGTCAGATTTCGATGTAGACCCGCTTCGCGTTCCAGGATGGCAGAGGCATCAGCAACCTTCATCTCAGCGGGAGCTTCGTGTGCCATGGCGCGGCATCGTAGCAGACCGTTCGCCAGCCGCCAACGCGACGCGCGAGCCGGCTTTCCCCCGCACTCGAGCCTGCACCAAAGTACAGCAAAGGACAGACAGTACGCCCCCGACAAACCTGTACTTCGACACGTTCCTCTGCGCGCCCGCTCTTCTTTACAATCGCAAGGTGGCGAAACCGCAAAGATTTTCGCCGCGGAGGCAGTCATGAAGGCGGTTCTGGCATTAGTCATCATCTACGTTGCGATGTTCTTCCTCGCTATCCAAGGCGCATCGCAAAATTCCCCGCACGCCGCACCGCAGGGTGGCGTCGGGCAAGCTGGGCATTCCATTGATCCCGCGAAAGAAGCCGACATTCGCTCGCTCATGGAGCTCGTCGGCGCCCGCGACACCTTGCAGGATTTCGCCGCTCACGGCGCCGACCAGATGCGCGAAAACCTCCTCGCCTCCGTCCCTGCCAGCGACCGCGGCCAGCGATTTGTGAACGCCTTCGTCGAAGCCTACAAAGCTAAATTCAACCCGGATGATGCTACCGCTCAGCTCGTTGCCGTTTACGATCAACATTTCACGCAAGACGAAATCAAGGGCCTCCTGCAATTTTACGGCTCGCCACTCGGCCAAAAATTCGCCGCGGAGATGCCCAAGATCAACACGGAAATGCAAGCCGCCAACCGCGCCTTCAGCACGCGAATCGCCAAGGACGTGCTGCAAGACCTCCGCAAACAGTATCCCGGCGTGGCCGCCCACGCGCGCTTAGCCAAACCTCGCCAAGGACAAGTAGAACTAGCGCAACAGCAAGCCCAGACACAGCCGACACAACCCTAACGGGCCCCATCGCGTCTCATACCCGCGGAACATCAGCCAGCTCAGAATGGCGGCTCGATTGTTGCCATTAGTCTAATCTTCTTGTTCCGCGAAACTCACGGGAGGCTGTAAATGCGATCATTCCTCGTTGGGTGTGCGCTCCTTTCAGGGGCATTGCTCGTCCTGATGCACTCTCCATCGCTCCAGGTGAATGCTCAGGAGAAACCGGCGGCAGCCAAGCCCTCCCAGTCTCCCGCCAAGGGCACTCCACAACCTTCGAGCGCGCTCGATCCCCAAAAGGAAGCCCGCATTCGCGAGTTGATGGAGGTCACCGGCGCGAAAGATCTCGGACAGCAGCTTATCGAAGCCGGAATGGAGCAGTTCCGCAGCAGCGTGCAGGACTCCCAGCCCAATAATCCACGCGCCAAACAATTTGTCGATGCCTTCGTAGCCCGCTTCCAGAAACACTTTGACTCCGACTCCCTCACAGAGCGAGTTATTCCTATCTACGACAAGTACCTGACTGCCGAGGATCTGAAAGGCTTGCTGGACTACTACCACTCGCCGCTTGGGCAACGCATGTTGAAGGCCTTGCCGGAAGTAACCCGCGAATCGCAAGCAGCGGGCTTCGCCCTGGGCCAGAAAGCCGCGCAAGAAACCATGGAGGAGTTGAAGACGGACTTCCCGGAATTTACGGGCGCCAACGAAGAGGACAAACACCCTGGCGGCGAGTCAAATCAGAAGTGAGACCGCCCCAGCTTCACGGAAAACGCTTCTTGATTTTTAAGTCGATACCGAACGTCCCGTTGTAATCGCGCAACGCCACGATCGACACATTGCGGTTTACGTTGTATTCCACTTGGATCACCTGCTGTTGCGTGGAACCCACGTTCGACACATACGTCACCGTCAGGTTGCGCGTCACCTGTTGCTGCACCGTCACCCGCGCCGCCGCATTCTGTGAAGCTCCGGTCGAACCCACCGAGGTCAGGCCCGGATCGACTCGAAAATTCGTAATCCCAAACAGTTTCTCCAGCCGCCCGCCGACCTGGCTCGACACCGCTTCCGAAAGTAGCGCCGAAGCCCCCGATGTTCCACTCTGCGCTCCCGAGGCGCTGCGCAACGTGGATTCCTGGCTGGTCTGGCCCAGCGCCAGCAGCGTCACGATATCGTTCGCCGGCAGCGGCGGGTCCGAACGGTACGCCAGTGTCAGCTTGCTCGCCGGCCCGTTGAAGTTCAGCGTAATTTCGTACTGCTGAATTGTGGTGCTCGCTTCGACGTTCACCACCGGATCAAGCCGGAAGGGATTGGCAAAATTAATGTCGCCCCTCGCCACGCGATAACGGTTGCCGTGGAACAGCAAATCTCCTGAAAGAACGTGGATGTGCCCCAGCAAAATGGGATGTTCCCACGTGCCGCGTACGCGAATGTTGGCTTCCGCGTCCAACTGCGCTCCGGGCCACTCCATCCGCGCATCCGGCGCGGAAACTGCTTCCACGTCAAACTGCAGGTTGCGTAAAAACGGCGAGCTAGTGGAAGGACCGCTGATTCCCTCCTTAGTGGAAACCAGCATGCCAGCAACCTCCAGTCCTTGTGTGAGTGTGACCCGCTGCACGGTCACGCGGCCAGAGAGCAGGCCCGCTTCCGTCGTGCCGGTCAGGCGCAGCGAGCCCGCGGTCAACCAGCTCATCCCTTCCGGGTAGCGGATGCGCGTGCTCTCGCTCCGCACCGAGACGTCGTAACGCAACGGCCGCTCGCTATACGTCACGCTGCCGGAAAGGCGCAGCGTGCCGCCGCCGGCTTCCGCGCTCATGTCGCTGAAAGAGAGCCGCGTATCGTCAAAGACGAAGTCGCCCTTGAAGTTGCTTAGGCCCGTGGGAAAATCGGCGACTCGCGCATTGGCGCTGTCGATATGAATTCGCCCTGTGATGCGCGGCCGCTCCAGCGTCCCTTCAAATGTCGCATTGATCTGCGCCGGGCCGCCGATCGTTAGCGCCGGCGAAATTCCTGCAAGCAACCGCAGATCCAGCGCCCCGTTAAGGCGCAGCCTGACGTTGGCCCGTTCCCCGAAGCCCACATTTCCATCGATACGGATATCCGTGTCTGGTCCGCGAAACTCCGCCGGCTCGATCTGCAAATTGTCTCGAGAAGAGCGAAAATGGACTGGACCCACATTTTCAAGCTGCACGCTCGCATAGTTGAACCTCAGCCGGGAGAATCGAGCGTCCAAAACCACGCTCTCTGGCCGTTTCAGCGAACCGCTCAATCCGATTTCGCCGTCCGCTGTGCCGTGTCCTTTGAGTGCCTGCAAGTGCAGCGCGCCCAACATGAAGGCGTCCAGCGCCATGTTCTTGACGGCAATCTTGCCCTCGATGTTGTAGGGATCGGCGAGCGTCAGCGCATACCCGCCGGAAATTTCTCCGGTGCTCATGGCCGACCCCAGCTCAAGTCGCGCCGTCTGCCCATCGGAGGTCAGCGTGCCATCGAAACTGCCGATCACGGACTGCCCCACCCGCAAATCCACCACGCGAAAAGTCCCCTCACCGATTGGGGCCAGAGGTGGACCGCTCGCTTTCAGCCGGAAGGAAACCTGGCCGTCCAGCGGAAATCGCGGCGACTGCAATTTCTGAAAATTTGCCAGTGGCAGAGAAGCGCCAACCAGATCAATGGAAGCGCTACGGTCCGCGAAGTTGTAACCCGCCGAACCGGTAACGATTCCCGCACCGTGCCCCGGTTCCTTTTCGGGCGGAAACAACCACAACTCTGCGTTTGCTATGCGAGCCTCATCGGGTGTCAGGTTAAGCTGGCCGCGCAGCCGGTTAAACGCGACGCCGTACGCTTCTCCCTTTGCGAGATCAAATAGGCCGGTGACGCTCGGTGCTTGCCGTGTCCCGTGCCCGTGGAATTGCCCTGACAGGTCCCCGCGCACCGGATACGATAAACTCAACAATTGCTGCAGCGCATCCACCGGCGTCGTTTCCAGGTTGACGTCAGCAGACCACCTGCTATCCGGCAAAAAGCTCCATTGGTGCAGCTCCATCCCCAGGTCCATCGCCGCATCCATCGGCCCTCGCCGCACATGCGCCCGCGAAAACGTCAATTCCTCCGGCGAGTACGAAAGTTCGCCCTCCACGGAGTCAAACGCCAATCCGTCATAGCGCACGCCCTCGCCCCGCACATGCCCCGCAAATGTTGGGCCGGCAGAGGGTCCGCTGATCTTTCCTTCCCACCGCGCGCTTCCCGTGATGACTTTGATCGCATCCGGCGAATTCGGCGGTGTGTCCCGAATTGCGTTCATGAAATCGCGATAGCTCTCCAGCGCGCCAGTTTCAAACCGCACGTCCATCGCCGTATTCCGCGGCGCAAGTAATCCGCTGATCGTTCCGCGGCTGGCCGGCGTCTCGAACTCGCCGCTGTTGACCATCAGCGTCTCCGGGTCGTACCGATAACGAATCTCCCAATCGCCATCTACCGGGATGTGTCCGGCAGCGACGGTGTCCGGCGATACCCACTGCATCGTCCCGGTAATCTCAAAATGTTGGAATGGTCCGCTCCAGGTCTCCGTTGTGTCCGCGGATATCAGCGTGTCCCAGTGCAATTCGTCCACCGGAAAGCCCGGGTGCTCGATGGCTGGCAGCACTCCGGCTAGGCGTGCGTCTTGTACGTGCGTGTCCGCGCGGAATTTCAGGCCGTCAAAGCGCATTGTGACCCGGCCTTTCACCGTTCCGCCAAATGCCAGCGCCAGGAAATCCGGCACTACCAGTCCGTCGTTGTCCATCTGAAAGCTGCCCCGGCTGGACAATCCCGAAGCATTGAAAATTGGATACGTCAGCGTGATGTCATGGCCCGAATAGCTGCCGCTTCCGTGCAGTCGCCCATCGGCGAATGTTCCTTCGCCATGAATGTCCACGAGCCCCGTTGGTGTTTCCGGCGAGCGCAAATTCTCACGCAGATCCAGTAGGTTGACCCATCCGCGGTATCGATAGCTCCATTTCGGGTGCAAATAGTCTTGCATCTCGACTTGGGCATCGACGTGCGATCTCCCGGCGCTCAAAATTCCCTGCTCCAGCGTGAAGCCATCCCCCCGCAACGTGAACTTGGCGGACACGCTCACCGGCCAGGGAAGGAAGTGTTTCGCGGTGAACTGAATCGATTGCCAGTCGATCGTGCCCAAGTACATCGGTTCGTTTGCTGACCCGCTAGCGTCCAGTGCCAAACGCAGGTTGTTGCCTTCCACCGCCAGCGGCGTTCTCACGTCGTTGTATAGGATCCAGCCATTCTGCAGTTGCAACCGCCGGATGCGCAGATCAAACAGTGTTTCTCGGACTGGCTTCTTGTTCGATGCGTTTTGCGGCATGGGGACGTTGCTCGAACCGTCTTTCTCGACGCGTATGTGAACCTGCGGCTTCTGCACGAGCAAGTCATTCAACGAAACCTTGCGGCCCCAAAAAGAGTCGATGCGCAACCCTGCCTGTACTTCGTCTGCGGCAAAGAGAGGCTCCGTTCCTACGGGTTCCCGGCCATGAATTACCAGGCCCTTCAGCGTGATTTCGAGCGAAAGCCAGCGAATGGAAATGGACTTCAGCGCAACCTCGCCGCCTGTAACTCTTTCTAGAGTGTGAACAACGTAGCGCTGAATCAGCGGATTGCCGGCGCCGCTGCCGAAAAAAATCGCCACGCCCGTGAGTATCAGAAGGATCAGAAAGACTTTTGCCGCCAGCACCCACGCAACGTGCCGCAGCCATCTCCATTTTCGCTGGCGCGTCTCGCTGGTCATTTTCCGTTTTCCTTCAGGAACTTCTCCACGTGCAAACGCGCCCGGCTTTCCTTTAGCCAGACCTCCGCCTGGTCGTTGATCCCTCGCTGCACCAGGGCCTCTTGAATGTATTCGCGCGAGGCATCCAGCGGCGGCGGAGTCTGGTTGCGCGCCTTTGCCCGCGGCACCACCGCCTGCTGGTAGAAATCCTCCACCTGTTTCGCGTCCACCTGCACCGCCGGACGAAACCGGGAATCAAGATAATTGCTCAGATACAATTGCTCCGCGACCACGTGTCGGATCTCTCTATCGCTCAACGCTGATTGCCTTTTTCGCGCCTGGTATTCTTCCGGCGAAGCGAACGATGTTTCCAAATGCTCGACCCCATGTGCAATCTCCACATCCGCGGGGCGCGGGAACCGCGCAGTATCCGCCTCGTTTCTTACGATCCACTGGTCGATAAGCCGATCCAGAATCGCGGCGTCGCTTTCCGATTTTCCGTCCACCAGCATCTGGTATCTGCTGAGTGTGCGCACTTCGCTCAGCAGGATGACATCGCCCTCCACGCGAGCCGCGATTTGATCCAGCAGCTCCTGGCTTCGCACGCTCGCCGCGAGCGCCAGCAGCGCTCCGGCCAGCACGTAGCTGCAATGGCGGCGCATTAGAATGTTGATCCCAGATTAAAGAAAATCTGGAAGCCTGGCAGCCGCGTTGCCTGGAAACCAAATTTCGCGTTTACACAGTCAACCGACGCGGCTAAAGGTGGGCAAGAAGGCGTGACGAATTGCGGTCGGTTTATCTGATACCCGAGATCGATTCGAATCGGTCCCACCGGCGTGGCGTACCGGAATCCCAGTCCAACCGTATGCGCGAAGTAATTCAGCTCATTCGTGCAATTGAATTCGCACTGTGTGGAGTTGGGAAAGAAAACCGGCTTCGGCGAGTAAGGCCGGAAGGTCACCCGGCTCAGCCGGCTGTACACATTACCTCCGTCATAAAACAGAGCGCCGCTCAGCGCCGTGCCAACGAAAGGTAACCGCATCGGAAATCGAAACTCCTGATTGAGAATCAGCAGCGCCTGCCCGCCGACCGGGAATCCGGTAACTGAGTCGCGTGGGCCGGCCTGGTTCAATGCAAATCCGCGCAGCGATGTGCCGCCGCCGGCAAAGAATCTCTCCGGCAGCGGAATCACCGTTGGCAAGGGCGCCGTCGTCTGCGCAGGAAATGTCAGTGAAACCGTGTCGCCATACGGTCGCAATATCCCGATGCGAATCGAGCGCGCGACACTGAATCTGCGCTTGATTGGGTAGTAGGTCGAATTCTGAAAGTAAAAACGCATGAAGCTCGCGCTTGAGCCAATCCTCGTATCCGCGATGCTGAAGTCCGCGCTGTTGAAATTCCCCTTCGTCGCATCCGCCGGATTGTCCCGCGCATCCCGCACCCAGCCCGCTCCAAACTGCGACACCAGCGTCGGTGCGTTGAACAGCGGAATTTCCTCCGGCGGAATAGTCGCGTTTAAGTTGGAAACCAGCACCTTGCGGAAAGCGTAGTGGTACAGCAGCGAGGTTCGCGGCGTCACTTGATCGGTCATCTCCACCGATCCTTCGTACCGCGTCTGCGTGAACGTATTGATGTCCTGCGTTCTCTCGGTGTACGCCGTGACCTGCAAATTCAGGTGCGGGTCGCTGAACGTGTTTGGATGGTTGTATCCCAGCAGCGCCCGGTCCTCGATTGTGCTGCCCCGCAGCTTCAACGAAAGCGAATCGCCTCGCCCCGTTACATTCAGCTTGCTGATCTCCAGAATCCCCCGCACTGCCGCCTGCACCTCGCTTCCTGCCGGATTCGTCGTGCTCGCCAGCCGCTGCACTTCGAACCCTCCGCCATACGCCAGCGTGAAGCGCTTCGCCTCTTCCACCAGCACCACGATGTCTTTGTTCGTATCCGCCCCATTCGGATTTTGCGGCTGGATCGTCACGCGATTGAACACTCCCAGGTTGTACAGCCGCCGCTGCGATTCCACCACCTCCCCTTCCCGCAGCGGCGCCTCAGGTTTCACTCGGATCTCGCGTCGAATCACTCCCGGCCGTGTGTGATCGTAGCCCGTCAGCAAAATCCTTCGCACCCGCGTCTGCGGCCCTTCCTCGATGCGATACACCACTCGCATCGAATCGCCTTGAAACGTTTCACTATCCTTTGTCTTATCCGCCTTATCAGTTTTGCCGGTCTTCTGCGCGCTGTTCACCGCCGCCTGCGTACCACTGCCGGCTACCTTCTCCACCGTCGCCGTGAACCTCGCCTCCGGAAACCCATCGTTGAAGTACATCGCCAGAATGTTGTCCCTGTCGGTGGCCACGTTGAATTCCGAGTAGGGCTGGCCCGGCGTCGACGCTACCACCCCCAGCATCTCGTCTTCCTTGAACGCGTGAATTCCCTCTATCTTCAGCGACGCCACACGCGTCTGCTTCCCTTCCTGAATCACAAAGCGAACCTCCAGGTCGCCTTCCTTTCCTTTGTAGTTGTCCAGCGCCTGCGCGTCCACCGTCGCTTCCAGGAATCCGTTCGCCAGATACAAATTCCGCATCGAGTCCCGGTCGGCCTCCAGCAGCCGCCTGCTAAATCGTGCCCGCGTCGCAAATGCCTTCGGATAAATCGTTAAACGGCTGCGCAGCAACTCCGTATCGAAATAATGGTTCCCCGTGATCTCGATCCCCAGCAGCGTGTGTCGGTCCCCGCGCTCCACGCGATACGTGATCACCTCTTCCGTTCCCTTGTGCCCGTTTTTGAGCGTCACCTCGTTCGTCCTCGTCGCGTACTCCACATCCGCGTCGAAATATCCGTCGCGCTCCAGCCGCTCGCGAATATTACGCTTGCCTTCTTCCAGCAAGTCCGCGTCGACCGCTCCCTCCTGATACACCGGCACCAGCTTCTTCAGCTCTCCGCCGGAGAATTTCGCCCCCGTCACCGCAATCCGCACCAGCGGCCCTTCCGTGACCTCCAGCTCCAGCGGGATCGTGTTGCTCTTGGCGTCGTACGTTCCCCGCCGCACCACCGCCCGCGCGTTCAGATGTCCTTTTTTCACCAGGAAATTGCGCACGCGCGAAGTCCCACGCTGCACGTGTGCTGCCGTAACCCCCCGCCCCGCTTTTAGCTTCGACCGCGACAGAATCTCCGCGTCCCTATACTCCGTCCCGTTCTTGAGCTGAATCTCCTTGATACGCGCGCGCGGCCCCGGCTGTATGTTGATGACAATGTCCATCTGGTGATTCTCCGGATGCGGCACCGTCTGCGCCGAAACCTGCGCCGCATAGAATCCCTCTTCTCGCAGTAGTTCCCGCAAACGCTCCAATCCCTCGTTCACCGCATCCGCTTGGTACGGCTCACCCAGCGGAAGCTGCACCGCCGCAATCGCCGAAGCCTCCGATGGCGGTGACACCAAACCATGAATGATCACCTGATTGAAAAACAGTTGCTCCCCCGCCACGAAGTCGATGCGCACCCCGCCGTCCACCCGCGTCGCGATCGCCCGTAAGTCCGCGTAATCCCCCGTGCGATACAGCGTCCGGATGCTCTCCGCCAACTGCTCTCGGTCCAGCGGCTTCCCAATCGATATGGCCAGCCTCGCGGGCGCTTCCGAAAGCACGCGTCCGTCTTCCGTCACAATCCGCACCGCAACGACAGTTTCAGCAGCACTGGCTGTAATTTGCGCGGCAGCGGTGCTCACCTGCTCCGCTGGCGTTCCCTGCTGCGCCTGTGCGTGCCCCTGCGCAGCTCCCATAAGGAGCGCGGCCGCGACAATATGGCGCAACCCTTGCTCACAATGCGCTTTCATGCTTCCACTGGCTCAGACGAAGCGTAGCATAGCGGCGTTGCCTGCCCGGCGAACTTTGGCGCTATCATAAATACCGGAACGCTAACTGTAGCGCCGGCTTCAGCCTGCGCCTTTTCGTTGGTTTAACGGCTCCACAAAGGCATCCACTCCGTGAACCCTTCACAGCTCGAAAAATACTCGCGACAAATTCTCTGCGCCGGAATCGGCGAGGAAGGCCAGCATCGTCTGCTCGCCTCCAGCGCCGTTATTGTCGGATGCGGCGCGATCGGTGCCGCCGCCGCAAACCTCCTGGTACGCGCCGGCGTCGGTAAACTGCGCATCATCGATCGCGATTTTGTCGAGCCCTCGAATCTCCAGCGCCAAACCCTCTTTGACGAAGCCGACGCCCTCGCCGCGCTGCCCAAGGCCGTCGCCGCCGAGCGCAAGCTCCGCTTCATCAACTCCAGTGTATCCGTGGAAGGCATCGTCGCCGACCTCGGCCCACGCAACGCCGCTGACCTGCTCGCCCGCTTCGATCTCATCCTCGATGGAACCGACAATTTCGAGACGCGTTTCCTGATCAACGATTTTGCCGTCCAAAACAGCATGCCCTGGATTTACTCCGCCGCCGTGGCCAGTTACGGCCTCACCATGACCATCCGCCCCGGAGCCACGCCTTGCCTCGCCTGCCTGATGGAAACTCAGCAGCACGGCCTCGAGGAGACCTGCGACACCATCGGCGTCCTCGGCCCCATCGTTAACCTGATCGCTTCTCTCGAAACAGCCGAAGCCATGAAGCTCCTGGCCGGCCGCACCGAAGCCCTGCATGGCCGCCTCATCTCCTGCGACGTCTGGACCGGCCACTTCCAATCCGTCCGCATCGCGCGCAACCCGGACTGCCGCGCCTGTGTCCGTCGCGAATTCACCTACCTCGATGGTGAAGCTCAGCCCCACATCACCATGTGCGGCCGCGATTCCGTCCAGATTCACGAGCGCAGCCGCGTTCTCGACCTCACCATGCTCAAAAACCGCCTCTCCCCCACCGTCTCCGACCTCCGCCACAACGAATTTCTGCTCCGCTTCCGTATCCCGCCCTATGAAATGACCGTCTTCTCCGACGGCCGCGCCATCCTCAAAGGCACAAAAGATCCCGCCGTCGCCCGTTCCCTCTACGCCCGCTACATCGGCGCCTGATTTTCTTGGAGTACGGCGGTCTTGTTGCATGTAGGGGCGCAGCACTGCTGCGCCACAAGCACCAAGGTTCACAACTCAGTTGAAGAATGAAGCCCCGGCTACCGCGGCACCGTATGCCGCCCGTACGACGACCGCATCGAAGCCCGGTCCAGATTTTCCCGAAGATTCATCAAAGTAAGAAACGTGCTCAATATTCGTGCCTTCAAATCATCGGTCAGGTGTAGCCCGCTGGTGGCCACCCGCGCCAGCTTTTCTCCATTCTCCGTGATGAAGCGCATGATGTCGCGCTGCCGCTCGTGTCCCGTGTTGCCCAGCGCCGTCTCCCGGCGCATCTCCGCGCACCCGCTCTCCAGCGATAGCGTGAAGTGCAGCACGCACAGTTGCTGTTCGGCAAGGGCCGATGGCGAATCGTTCTTGCATCCCGCGGTTTGGCAGCGTGTTCCCATGAGTCGCGAAGGCTGTTTTCATAAGTAACATTACTGGCCCCAAGAATCCACTATGCACCTCGGCAATGGTGCGAATCCTGCATTAGCTGTACTTTCGTTCCGTCCGTGTCCGTTCGTACAGTCTGTCTCCAGAAAATCCCAAATTGGTCATTGACATCCGCCAATCCTGCCCGTATAAATATACAGGTGAGTGCATATTTTCACCGCGCCATGAATACCAGCAAAACATTTCGCCACGGCCAGATTCTGCGCCTCATTTCCGACGCTTCCATCTCCAATCAAGAGGATCTGCGCCGCCGCCTGGCCGCGCAAAAGTTGCGCGTTACGCAAGCCACCCTTTCCCGCGATCTCCAGGAACTTCGCTTGGTCAAAACCCAGGAAGGCTATCGCACCGCCGGGCTGCCGGAAGAGTCCAACGGCCTGCCTTCCCTGGCTCGCGCTCTCGGCGAGTTCCTCCTGGACATTCGCCCGGCGGTGAATCTGCTCGTCTTGAAAACGCCTCCCAGCGGTGCGCAGCCCCTCGCCGCTGCCGTGGACGCCGCCAAATTCCCGGAAACCGCCGGCACCATCGCCGGTGATGACACCGTTTTGATCATCACCCCCGACAAAAAATCACGTGAGTCCCTCCAGAAGAGGATCGAATCGCTGGTGAGCCGTCGCGCTTGAAATGAGAAACCCTGGACAAATCGCCGTCGTAGGTGTCACCGGCTACACCGGTTTTGAGCTGGCGCGCATTCTCTTGCGCCATCCCGCCGTGAAGTCACCCGTCTTCTATGTTCGCGAGACGCAAGGCAAAAAGTGCCTCGCCGAGTTGTTCCCGCAGCTCCGCGGTGTCGGTGAAGCGCCCCTACGCTCGCTTTCCGTCGCGGACATTGCCGCCAGCAATGCGGGCACCGCCTTCCTCGCCACGCCGCACGAAGTCTCCGCGGAAATTGCTCCCGCGCTCCTGGAAGCCGGTCTGCGCGTCATCGATCTGAGTGGCGCCTTCCGTTTTCGCTCCGCAGACACCTTCGCGTCCTGGTACAGGCTCCCCACTCCGCACGCAAGCTGGCTCAGCGAAGCGGTCTACGGTCTTCCCGAGCTGTATGCCGCCGAGATCACCTCCTCACGTCTTGTCGCCAATCCCGGCTGCTACGCCACCAGCGTCATTCTTGCTCTGCGCCCGCTCGATGAAGCTGGCCTCATCGCTCAAGGCAGCAGTGTCGTTTGCGATTGCAAGTCCGGTGCCAGCGGCGCCGGCAAAGACCCCCGTCGCGACCTCCACTTCGTCGAAGTCGACGAAAATTTCAAGGCCTACAACCTGTTTTCCCATCGCCACACTCCGGAAATCCTCGAGCACACCGGCTTGTCCGAAGATCGCCTCGTCTTTTCCACCCATCTTCTCCCGCTCGCTCGTGGAATTCTTTCCACCATCTATGTGACTCTTGGGGACGCGCGTTCCGGCGCGGAAATCGAAACTGTCTTCCGCAAGTTCTACGCCGGCCGCCCCATGGTGCGCATCTGGCCCGCTGGCTCGCTCCCTGAGCTGCAGCACGTCGCGCACACCAATTTCTGCGATATCGGCTTCGCCCTGGACAACTCCGGGAAACGCCTCATCATCGTCTCTTGCCTCGATAACCTCGGCAAGGGCGCGGCAGGCCAGGCCGTTCAAAATTTCAATCTCATGTCAGGCATCGAGGAGCGGACCGCAATCCAATGAAGACCGTCATCAAACTGGCTGGAGCTTTACTCGAAGACGAAGCCATCGTGCGCGCTCTTGCCCGGCAAATCGCCGCGCTCGCGCGGCAAGGCCACGAAATTCTCGTTGTTCACGGCGGTGGCCGCCTTTTTACCGCCACGCTCAAGCGCATGGGCATCGAGAGCAACTTCGTCGCAGGCCTGCGTGTCACCAACCGTGAAACCCGCGATGTCGCCGTCATGGTTTTCGCCGGCCTTCTGAACAAGCGCCTCGCTTCCGCCATCTCCGCCGAAGGGTCGCCGGCCATCGGCATTTCCGCCGCCGATGCCGCCTGCTTCCGTGCCGAACCCATCGTTCACAACGAAGTCGAAGGCAGTCTCGGTTTCGTCGGCTATCTTACCGGACTGAATAATGACTTCATCGAGTCGATCTGGCGCGAAGGAATGATTCCCGTAGCTCCCTGCCTCGGTCTCGGGCC